>Ga0247611_10005235_pt1 | contig 17331 bp, 12 predicted proteins | sample 177DNAGHGhighgp2_FD_192422 | JGI IMG/M metagenome (GOLD analysis project Ga0247611, IMG submission 192422) | Sheep rumen microbial communities from Palmerston North, Manawatu-Wanganui, New Zealand - 1770 DNA GHGhigh gp2 | ecosystem: Host-associated > Mammals > Digestive system > Stomach > Rumen... | reverse complement strand
ATCATGATGAAGATCTTCCTCAAACTTTTTAATGTCCATTTTCAGTAAATTTTATGCAAAGTTACAATTTTGATGGGATATATCGAATAGTTTAGCAAAATAATGTCTGAGCTATGTCATTTAACAGAATGAAATGCGCCTTCATACAATACATTAAATTTCATTCGTAGCACAACAGACTATAACATGGGACAATGAAATCGATTCTGTAACACTTCTTTTCAGGATGTATCATGGATAATAGCAAAAAGGCATTGAAATCACTTCAACACCTTTTTTGTTTTTTTGAGCGGTTTTTACTTCGGAGTGTACTCAACAAGTTCCCTTGTTGAATTATATTCGCATCAAAACTTTTCTATAGGCAAATATACTATTTTATTTGATAAATAGTATACTTTATGTCGGTTAATAATCGTTAAAAGATATTTGGATTAAACTTGCTACGCTTTTACTTGACTCGCCACACTTTTAGTGAGATGTAGTCTTTTACCTGTGGAATGCAGACAAAGATGGCATGATTAAGCCAATCGTACTTACTGTCGTTAGGGGCTTCAAACTTGGGAGCAGTGCGAAAATAAAAGTTGCCGTTCTTGGTAGACAGTATACCTTCGTTGCAAACATGGATGTATATGCCATCGTCAGTCTTAATGTCATAAATAGCCTTGAGCTCAGTGCGTTCCTGATTTTCATCTACCAGCTGATAATCAGCTCCACCTCTTACCACAGTACCCTTGAGTTTGGGACCTTCAAAGCTACCACCGACAATCGGAATGATAACACGCTTGCCATGAGAAGTTTTTCCCACACTATAAGCAGGGTCGCACTTTACTTTTAATTCGCATACATACTCCAGTTCTGGTATTTTCTCCTGAGCGTTCGCTGCGAGCGTTAAAAAGCTCAAACATACGAGTAATAAAAATTTTTTCATAGATTTAAGTGATTTATTTTCGCAAAAATAAGTGTTTTTGAGTAAATATACAATATAAAATACGTTTCGCAAACAATTTGATACATAGCGCAAAGCTCTTCGTATTTATTTTACATATGTTTGCCACGATTAATAACCTAAAACATTTTATAAATCTAAAACAATTTATTAACAATGAAGAAAATTTTAGCCTTTATTGGCTCGTTGCTTTTGTTGCCTATGGCAGCACTGGCACAGTTCGGAGTTGTAGCACCTCTGCATGTCTCGGGCAATCAACTCAATGATCAGTATGGGAATAAGGTTGTGCTTCATGGCGTTATGGACACCCCAAGTCCTTATTTTAATAGGCACAGATGGGGCTGGAACTGTAATGATGAGGCTGTACCGGGATGTATTAATTATTTTGACAAGCTCTTTACTGCGATTACCAAGACCAGCTCGGGTGCGTATTGTAACTTATTTCGTCTCCATCTAGAGCCGGGGTGGACGAATGACCCTAATAAGAAGGCTACTAATGGTGGTGGAGAGAATGATATCTCACGTTTCAGTAGTGCTCGCTTGCAAAAATATCTCGAAACACTTTATCTGCCTATTGCTCAGAAGGCTCTAAATCATGGTCTTTTTGTTGTGATTCGTCCACCTGGAGTGTGTCCTCAGGAATTGCGTGTAGGTGATGCTTACCAGAACTATCTCAAGACGGTTTGGGATATTGTTTCTAAGAGTCAGACGCTGAAGAAGAATAGTGGTGTCATCTCGCTCGAATTGGCTAACGAACCTATACATATTAAGAATCAGTATGGTCAGAACTCGGCTACGGCGATGCGCGATTATTTCCAACCAATCATCGATATCATCCGTCGTAATGGCTATACGGGTATTATCTGGGTACCAGGAACGGGCTATCAGAGTCAGTATGCTGACTATGATAAATATCCGGTTAGCGATAGTAATTATGGTTATGCCGTACATGTATATCCTGGATGGTATGGTGCAAGCGACAAGAGTTATGATCACAATGCTTTTATCTATAATTTCCAAAAGCAAGTACCGGTTGTCACCAAGAAACCTATCTTAGTAAGTGAGATAGACTGGAGTCCAGAACAGCCTGGTACAGGTAAACTGAATGAGTTCGGTCAGTGGGTAGCAAGCAACTATGGTACGTGGGGTACGGCTTCTACATCTAAGTGGGGTAATGCCTGGAAGGCTGTTATGGATCATTTCGGCAATATCTCGATGAACCTTACTTCTGTAGACGATTATATCGATATTGACGCTTATATTAATAATGGTGTGGTAAAGCCAGCTTTCAATGGTATGAAAGAGGCTTGTAGTGGTGCATGTTGGGATTGGTATCGCGAATATGCCAAGGTAAACTATGCACATGCATCTGGTAATACTCAGCCAAGTACCGGTGGCAATCAGGGTGGTTCTACTTCTGGCTCAACAACAACCCCAACGGGTACCAGCCTGATTCCTGCATGGGCTAACACTGCCAACTATATTCCAGAAGGATGGACTGTAGCTGATAATGGCAGTCAGGTATATCCAGGCAGCGATATTACTCGTGGCCCTCGCATAATGACATTTGCGGGTGGCGATTTCAAGAGCGCTTTCTATTGTCGTGAAATAGCAGCAGATAAAGCTGGCTATATCGAATATGGTGCCATGGATGGTCATCGCTTGAATCTTGGTTTCGGCGAATATCTCCTTACCTGTAATGTTGCTGCGTGGAAGGGTACACCTTATCTTAAAGTAGAAGTATTTAACCCTGACAATCAGATATTGTGCTCTACGATAGTTAATGCTACTCCTAATATGGATGGTCAACAGGGTACTGTATCTAAATCAAAGAAAGTGGCTCTGAGCTTCTATGTTATGGATAAGGGCAATTATCGTGTCCGTTTTACTCCTGTAGCCGATGCTCAGGGTAATGGTGGTGCCTGGGAAGAAGTGCTCGTCGGTAATGTAAGTCTTATCAATATGGATAATCCTCTTGCTTTCAATACAGAGAATATGGTGCCTGCTGGTTGGACTATTGTCGATGATGGTGAACAGGTGGCTACAGGTGCTCTGGCTGGTGTAGGTCCTCGCATATTTAAGTTTACTCAGGCTGGTCAGTTGCCAACAGCTCTTTATGTACGTCAGAAGGCTGCTACTCGTGCTGGTTACGCGGAGTTTGGTACAGCGCAAAACTATGGACTGAGTCTTGTTGCGGGTAATTATAACTTTAGTTATTTTGCTGCAGCATGGCAAGGGGCTCCTTATCTGAAATGTGAAGTCTTTGATAAGAACAATCACTCTTTAGGCAGTCAGATTATTAGTGTTACCAAGAATGTGGACAGAAATCTAAATACAGGTACTTACGATGCAAATTATGGTGTAGTAAACTTTACGGCTCCATCTACAGGGTATTATCATGTACGTTGGACTCCTGTAGCTGACCAGTGGGGTAACGGTGGTGACTGGCTTGAAGTAGTTTTGGGTCATATTAAGATTTCTCATGGTACTGCTAATGCGAAGTCTAATCGATATAATTCTTCAGAGACTACAGCGATACAAGGTGTTGCGACTGAATCTGAAGTTACCGATGGACCTGTATTCAATTTGCAGGGTATTCAGGTAGCTCCAGCACTTCATGGTGCTTCGCTCCCAGCGGGTATATATATACATCATGGTAAGAAAATTACCATTCACTAATCATTTTTTTTAGTTGATATTAGATTAACTTTCGGGTATGTGCTTGTCGCATACCCGTTTTTTTTGTAGGTGCTAATAACGATAGTGTAACATGATGTGTGCATGGTGTAACATTGTATTTTTAAATTTATCAAAACGTAACATTTATGGCTGATTTACTTGCATATTAGAATATATTAGCTTATTTTTGCAACGAAAATTAAATAGACTTAACAGGAATATTACAAGAATTACTAGTTACATTTTGAGACTTTATTGTAGTTTGCCTTAGGATATCACGAGGAAAAATAGAGTTTTAAGAGAGAAATTAGAGTCTAAGAGAGAAATTATAAACCAACACAATTACTTATGAATAAAAAATTAGGTTCAATAGCATTGAGCCTGTTCCTTTGTGGAGGGACAGCTCTAGCTCAAAACGCAGTGTCGGGAACTGTAGTAGACGAAAACGGTGAGCCCGTTGTTGGTGCTTCTGTTATCATCAAGGGTACCCGTTTGGGTGTAGTAACTGATGTCGATGGCAAGTTTGTTTTGCCTTCAGTACCCAAGTCGGGAAAGTCTGTTACCATTTCGTATATTGGTATGGAGACGAAAGAGGTACAGATTAAGCCTAACATGAAGATAACGTTATCAGAAGACGCCAATAGTCTTGATGAGGTAGTGGTTCAAGTGGCTTATGGTTCTGCCAAGAAGTCTACTCTTACAGGAGCTGTAACTCAGGTCGGTTCAGAGCAACTCGAAAAGCGTCCGGTTTCAAGTGTTACAGCAGCTCTCGAGGGTTCTACTTCGGGTGTGCAGATCAACAGTACGTATGGTCAGCCAGGTGAAGATGCTTCTATTCGTATTCGTGGTTTTGGTACCGTAAATGGTAACAGCGATCCTCTCTATGTACTCGATGGTGTGCCTTATGATGGTAATATTTCTGACTTGAATCCGAATGATATCGAGAGTATTACGGTACTCAAGGATGCTGCTTCATGTGCCCTCTATGGTAACCGTGCTTCCAATGGTGTTATTCTTATTACGAGCAAGAAGGGTAAGAATGGTAAGATGCAGTTTGAGTTTCGTGCGAATTTAGGTACGTATAATCGTGGTATCTCAGAGTATTCTACGATGAATGCCAACCAGTTTATGGAGGCCAGTTGGATGGATCTTCGCAACTCTCGTATCACTGCGGGCGATGATGCAGCAACAGCGGCTGCCTATGCTACCAATAACTTGATCAGCGAGCGTCTGTATCTCAATATTTATAATAAGGCAGATAATGAGCTTTTTGATTCTAATGGTAAATTAGTATCTGATGCCCAGATATTGGATGGCTATCTTGACGATCTTGACTGGTATGACCAAACCATACAGAGTGGAGCTCGTCAGGAGTATAACTTCAGTGGTTCACAGTCTAGCGAGAAGAGTGATTATTATTTCTCATTGGGCTATCTCGATGAAAATGGATATGTATCTAATTCTGGATTCAATCGTCTGACAGGTCGTGCCAATATGAATTTCCGTCCAAAGAAATGGTTTAATACTGGTTTCTCTATCAATGGTAGTCATCAGACCACTGATTTCTCTAATGGTGATGCTTCCGATTCATATACGAATGCCTTTATGTATTGCCGTTATATTGCACCGATCTATCCGGTTCACTTGCATAATTCGGATGGTACCTATATGCTTGATGCGAGTGGTAACAAACAGTATGATCCGGGGTATTATACCGATTCTGACGGTAATATCGTGTTTACCCGTAACCAGTTCTCTGACCGCCATGTCATCTGGGAGAATGAGTTGAATGAAAATCGTACCTATCGCAACACCTTGGCTAGTAATGCCTATTTTACCTTCAAGCTACCTTATAATTTCAGTTTCACGGTGAACGGTAGTTTAAACACAGTAAACAAGGAAAACCGTTACTATAGCAATGCTACTATCGGTGATGGTAAGGGTAATAATGGTCGTGCTATGCGTGAATATTATCGCTATAAGACGTATACGGTACAGGAGCAGCTGAAATGGAATCATGAGTTTGGTAAGCATAGTGTAGATGTGCTCTTGGGTCATGAAAATTATTACTACAATTACGATTATACTTACAATTTCAAGACAAACGAGGTCTTTGCAGGAAAGGATAATCTGAGTAACTTTACCTCGATTACCGCCACAGAAGGATGGGAGAACAATTATCGTACAGAGAGTTATCTGGGACGTGTACGCTATGTATACGACGACAAGTATACGGGTGAAGTGTCTTTCCGTCGCGACGGTTCTTCACGCTTCTCTAAGGATAACCGATGGGGTACCTTCGGTAGTGTAGGTGGTAGCTGGATGATTAGCAAGGAAAACTTCATGAAGAAGTACAGATGGATAAACAGTTTGAAACTTCGTGCCGATTATGGTCTTGTTGGAAATGATGCCGGTGCCAACTATTATGCTTATATGGCTCTCTATACTTCAGACCAGAATGCCAACAAGGGTGCTTATTATCTTTCTCAGAATTCTAACAATGATTTGAAATGGGAAACGGGTTCGTCACTAGGTATCGGTCTGGAAGGACGATTCTTCAACCGTTGGAATCTGAGTCTGGAATATTTTGACCGTCGCAATCGTGACCTGCTCTTCGATGTGTATATGCCACTATCAGCAGGTGCTACATCGGTTACTGAAGCAGAGTCTACCATTACCCAGAATATCGGTACCATCGCCAATTATGGTTTCGAACTGAATACTGATGTCGATATCGTTAAGAAAAAGGACTGGGGACTGAATTTTGGCTTCAACGCTACAACACTGAAAAATAAGATTACTAAACTACCAGAACAAAATAAAGACGGTATTATCAGTGATATATACAAGATAGAAGAAGGCAAAAGCCGTTACGAGTTTTATACCTACACCTATGTCGGCGTAGACATGATGACGGGTAACTCGCTCTATAAGGCTAATCTGGAAGATTACTGCTATACCGAGACAGATGGTACCATAGTAGGAAACGCATCGGGTACCGATATTACTTCAAAGGTAACTAAGATTAATGGTGAGTATTACGTCAATAATACAAGCTATGCACTTAAGGAATATCAAGGGTCTGCCATTCCTAAAGTATATGGAAGTTACTCTCTCACCGGTAGATATAAAGACTTTACGCTCAGTGCGATGATGACCTATTCTATTGGTGGTAAGGTGTACGATTCTATCTATCAAAGTTTGATGTCAACCTCTACGAGTGCTTCGAATATGCATACTGATTTGCTTCGCTCGTGGAGTGGTGTACCTGAAGGGATGACCGAAACTTCCGTGAATCGTATTTCAGCCGATGCTATTCCACAGATTAATAGCACGCTGAGTGCATATAACAATGCCACCTCTTCTCGCTGGCTTACTGATGCCAGCTATCTGGTTATGAAAAATATCTCTCTGGGTTATAAGTTGCCACAAACACTGGTTCATCGAATCGGTCTCGACCAGGTAAATCTTAATGTTACCTGTGAGAATCTCTTTACGCTCTCAGCACGTCAGGGACTTAATCCACAGCAGTCGTTCGATGGCTCACAGAGTAATTATCTTGTAACTCCACGCGTGTTTACATTCGGTATAAATGTTAAGTTCTAAAGTATAGCATCATGAAACAAATAAGATATATATTTATAGCATGTATGGCCAGCATGCTCTTCAGCTGTAGCAGCGATTATCTTGATACTACTCCTACAGCTTCGGTAAGTCCTTCGGTTATCTTCGAGACGACAGACAATGCCAAATTAGCCATTAATGGAATCTGTAAAATGATGACGACCCAGTATCTTGAGTCGCAGGGCTTCAATGGTGAGGGTACTATCAAGACCTACTATGGTAATTATCCTGGCAATGACTATCAACGCTGTCAACTTACGGGATGGGCTCCTCTGATGAACAGTACCTATCATGAACGTTCTACCAGTATCTATTGTTACTATCCTTGGTATTATTACTATAAGATTATCGGTAATGCCAATACTGTTATCGCTAATATCGATGCTGCAGAAGGAAGTGATGCAGATAAGGCTTTCATTAAGGCGCAAGCTCTTACGTTTAGAGCGTATAGCTTCTTGATGCTCTCGCAGATATATAGTCATCGCTGGAAAGACAGCCATGAGGGAGCAAGCCGTGGTATCGTATTGCGTACCGATGTGAGTACAGACAGTATGAGCTGCTCTACACTTGGCGAAACTTATGCGCAAATCTATGCTGATCTTGATGAGGCTATCGCCGACTTTACAGCATCGGGAGAAGATCGTGATGCAGATGATAATTATTCTCCTAATTTAAGTGTGGCTTATGCGGTATATGCCCGTGCAGCATTGACACGTGAGGATTGGAGTAATGCTGCTAAATATGCACAGATGGCCCGTGAGGGTTATCCGTTGATGAGTGCTTCTGAATATAAGGATGGTGGTTTTAATACTCCGAATGATGAATGGATATGGAGTGTTTATAGTTCATCTGAAGAAACGCTTTATTATTACCAGTATTTCGCTTTCGAAGGTAGTAATTCGAGTGCGAGCATCGCACGTAACTATCCAGCTGCTATCAGTAAGGAACTCTATGACGTTATTCCAGAGACAGATATCCGTAAAGATATGTTCCTTGATCCTAAGGAATATGCATATAATACCAGTACTTCTGTGGGGGGTACAGACCTTAATACGTATGCGAAGAGTAAGTATGGTGATAAACTGTATAGTACTAGTGTTGTGTGTGCTTACATGCAGTTTAAAACTCAGAATACAGATCAGCCTGGTGTCGGTCAGTTGAATTTGTTCCGTTCTTCAGAAATGTATCTTATTCAGGCTGAGGCCGACTGTCATCTGGGAAAGGATGCTGAAGCACAACAGTTGTTGCAGACATTGACCCGAGATTCTGGTCGTGATGAGGCTTATACTTGTACCAAGACCGGTGAAGAACTGCTTGAAGAAGTGCGGTTGTATCGTCGTATCGAACTATGGGGTGAAGGCTTCGACTGGTTTGATTATAAGCGTTGGGGCATCACTATGGTTCGCCATTCTGCCGAGGATGGTGGCAGCTTCAATATCAACTTTGTTATTTCTCAAGCTCCGGAAGATAATAACTATTGGACATGGGTTATTCCGAATAAGGAAATCGATTACAATGCAGCCATTTCTTCTACAGTAGAGTAGAAGTTTAACCGTGTATTTATAATTGTAACGAGCGGACAGCATAAAGCTAGTCCGCTTTTTACTTTTCAAAATCCTGTAATTTATTGACATCCTATGCTATTGGCACATTATCTTTTTAGCAAACTTTAAAAGTTTATGTTTGAATTTTAAATATTATTTTATGCCGGATTCGCTTCCCATGATCCAGAAAATGGCTCTTTATGCTTGCCATTTTAAAACAAATAGTTACCTTTGCATAAACTTTAGCTGCACCCGGCAATTTGAAAGCAAGCTTTCGTAAAAGTTTTGCAAAAAAGAAAGGAAGATTATGGCAATAGAAATTAAGGCAATACCTACCTTGGAAGGTAAGGATGCAGAAAGATTCATAGAGCGTGCTGATGAAGCAGAACGCAAGTTCAAGGGCTTTGACGGCATAGAGAACACACCTGCATTTAAGGCAATGCAGAGCATTCTGCGTAAATCAGGAATGACGAAGTAATGGGATTTCTTGACGAGCACTGTTTGTTTCATGAGCTTACTGACGAGAAAATTAGTGCCAGTAAGCCATTTTATTGCGGGAATAACGATTTGATACCCTCTCAAAACGCATGTTATATCATTTCTGAAGGTCATTAATACATAGAGATGACACAAAAATCACATAAATACAGGTTGCTTGAATGCAGCCATTTCTTCTACAGTAGAGTAGAAGTTTAACCGTGTATTTATAATTGTAACGAGCGGACAGCATAAAGCTAGTCCGCTTTTTACTTTTTATCTTAAAACCTTTTTCCGCCCCAAAAGAATGGAAAGATGAGACCAATCTAATATTTTAGCTATATAGATGCTACCAATAATAGTTATTTTGTTTTAATATTGTAAATGGAATGTAAATTTTTTTACTTTTTATATCAAGTTATCTATGTATAAAGCTTTAATAAAGTGTAAGTTAATGATGGTTCTTAAAAAAACTTAAAAGGGGTGCATTATCGCTTGCGATGTGTGGTAATATGTGTATATTAGTGCAATAAATGTGTGAAATTATTAAGTCGTAGAAAGATAGTCTTAGGGAAGAGTATAAAATCTTAATAGATAAAATAGAGTACGACTTTTCTGTTCAATTATTAAAAGAAAGAATTATGGATTACATCAAAACTTTTTTTCGCTTGCTTTTAGGGGTATTTATGACATTTGCAGGATTTTCGCATCTTACATTTAGTCGTTTGGAGTTTGTTGCCCAGGTACCAACATGGATTCAGTTTTCACCGGAATTTACTGATTTTGTTGTATTGGCATCAGGGGTAGTAGAGATGATATTTGGCTTAGGTATGCTTTTCCTTGATAAGCACAAAGGAACAGTAGGTATTTTGCTGGCCTTGTTTTATATCGCAATCTTCCCAGGTAATCTGAATCAGTATTTTAATCATATAGATGCATTCGGATTAAATACGGATTCCGCTCGATTGATAAGACTCTTTTTCCAGCCAGTACTTATCTTCCTCGCTCTTTGGTCTACAGATGGATATGCTAAGCTGAAGAACAGTCATTTCTTAAGAAGATGAGTCTTAACTCCGTATAAATAGATATTTCATTTTCGTGTTTGAAGTTCCAAGGTACTTATATGGAACGTAGTGATACCCTCGATGTCATACGATGATGCGTCGAGGGTATCTTTTTAAATATTCTATATGGGTATTGCAGCAAATCTAACTTTTTTGTAACTTTGCATGGGAAAAGGAACATATTATGGTATTAAAAGACAAGGTATTAGGATTTGTATGGCAGCATGTGTTGCTGCTTTTTTCTTTGTATGTAATGACTTTAGGAGTAGCTGTATGTGTGCGCTCCGCTGTAGGGTCAAGTGTTATTTCTACGCTTCCTTACGTTTTTCAGCAGGCTGGATCACAAGGTCTTCCCGTTCCCCAATGGAGTATAGGTGTTTATACTATTGTGGCTAATTTCATTTTTGTACTTGTACAGATGATAATACTTCGTAAGCAGTTTGAGTGGGTGCAATTGTTTCAACTTGTTATCGGTGCTTTCTTTGGTTCGCTGATAGATGTAAATATGCTGCTTACTTCGTGGCTTGTTCCTACTGTCTTATGGAGTAAATTGCTGGCACAGTGGGTTGGCTGTACCATTTTAGGTTTAGGTATTGCGTTGGAAGTACGATGTGGTAGTGTCACGATGCCGGGTGAGGGTATGCCGATTGCAATTAGTCGCGTTACTGGTGTTGAGTTTCCTAAGGTGAAGATAATGGTCGATGTTACTTTGGTGGTTCTGGCTGTAGTATTCAGTTACATATTCTTTGGTACATGGCAGTGGCATATAACGGGTGTGGGTACGCTTTTTGCCATGGTTTATGTAGGTATTGTTGTAAGAATTGTAGCTAAACATCTTGGATGGTTCGATAGTGTACTCAACTATCGCCCTGGTTTTCGTCGTTACATTTACGGTTTGGCGCGTTACATCAAGCCATAATTATAAATATACATGGCGGCAGCAAATAGGCGAGGAGGGTGAAGCAAAAAGAGTTTGCGAAGCCCTCTTATGAAGGCAGAAAAAGAAAAAGGATGTAAACCATTATGATTTACATCCTTTTTCGTGGGTAGTGATGGATTCGAACCACCGAAGCTAGAAGCAGCAGATTTACAGTCTGCCCCATTTGGCCACTCTGGAAACTACCCAAAATGCTTAAAAGGAAAGAAGTAATTCATGACAATCACCACGTAAAACGTGGGTAGTGATGGATTCGAACCACCGAAGCTAGAAGCAGCAGATTTACAGTCTGCCCCATTTGGCCACTCTGGAAACTACCCCCGTGCCTTAAAAGCGAGTGCAAAGGTAATAAAAAATTGCGAAATGCCAAATTTTTATTATACTTTTTTTATTAAAACCTATAAAAAACCTACTTATAACCATAGTTTTGTGTCCATCCTTTATGCAATTGCAAAACATCATACGGAATAGGGAACACTGTGGTAAAGCCTGTTGTATCGTCAATAGCATTGATTCGGTCATTATAGTGACTGGTATATTTGCCAAATCGTATTAAATCATTACGGCGCCAACCTTCCCACATCAGCTCAAGCAGTCGTTCGTTAAGTATATTGTCAAGTGTAGCAGCGATATGAGGCATACCTACGCGATCGCGTATTCTGTTCAGTTCGTTGTCACCGTTTTGTCCGTTTCGTACTAATGCTTCCGCTTTCATCAGTATGGCATCAGCCAGGCGATATAAAACGATATCATTGTTTTGTACTTTATGGTCATCGAGTGCAGTATAATCTATTTCATATTTACGCATACGAGCACCAGCGACCTTTTCGTATACACTTCCGGTAAGGTCTTCTGTTACTTCCATCGGATGGTATACCAAGGCATGTCCGTAGCCATCGTTTACCAGATTGCCACGATCATAAACGGTATCGATAAAGAAATTGATGGCAAGCCGGTTATCAGGTGTTGTCGTGCGACGGTTAGGGTCGTCCTCGGTTATGCCATAAGCCTTCATTGTACTGATCGTTGCACATGTGCCGTTTTCTGCATCCATACCAATAGCAGATGCGTGGGCATAATGTATAGAGCGGAAGATATACTTGAATCGGTTGGTGTTCTGATAGTTATTCATCGGGATGGTGAATATGTTCTCCTTAGAATTCTCATTGTAAACGCTAAAATTTGTTTGATAATCTGATTCAAGTTGATAATAAGGTTGTCTTGTTTCGAGTGAGTCGCAATAAGCTATTGTGGCTTCCCAGGCATTTAACTTCTTTTCGCCTACCTGTATTGTTATTTCTTTGCCGTCAAGGTGGTTACCGTCGGTCCAGTTATCGTCCATATATATTTCTGCATTGAGTGCCAATTTAGCCAACAGGAAATATACTACTCCCTTGGTTATCCGGCCATACATTGCGCCTTCATGGTTACTGGCTTCTGCTGATAAATAAGGCAGTGATGCCTGTAAATCGGCGATGATACGTTGGTAGGCTTTACTACGGTCGAGAAGTATAAGGTCGTCATCCATCGTGATGCGTCCAAAGAGATCCATCGTGTAGAAATAAAACATGGCCCTTATACTTTTCACCTCGGCGGTGTAAGCCTGATACTGTGCATCGGTGAGTGTGCTACGATGTTTCTCGATGATATTGAGCGAACGGTTAGCCAGTCCGATTACCTTATATAGATAATTCCAAGTATCGTTGAGTTCAGTCTCAGTCGGTTTCCAGGTATGGTTATAGAGACGGTTCCAGAATCCGCCGTCTTCCCAGTCACCGCCTCTTACGGGTATCATCTGTTCGTCTGTGGTAAGCGAATTAAAGTCGTATACTCCTCGTTCGGTTCCCATTAGTCCTTCACTGACATTTCCTGATCCGATATAGTTATACAGATCGCCTACACAGTTGCGTTCAATATCGGCAGCAGACTGGTAGGCCTCGTCTTCCGTGAGTTGTCCTTTAGGATACTCTTTCAGGCAAGAGGTTGTAAGAAGAGCAATGGCTATAAATGCGATATATTTTTTCATAATCATCTGAATATTAGAATTGTATGGCGAATGATACACTATATGAGCGGTAAGGTGGATATGAGCGTTTGTCATCGATACCAAGTGTATTGTTTACGGCAAATGAGTTAATCATTGGAGTAAGCCCGCTATAGCTGCTTATTGTACCCAAGTTATTAATGCTAAGGGCAACACGAAGGCTGCTGATAAAGCGGTTTTGGTTAACAGGTACATTCCAGCCGATAGTGAGATGTTCAAAGTTAAGATAGTCGCCACTTTCGAGCCAATAGTCAGTAGCCGTCTGGTCTTGTATACGATAGAGCGGAGCATCGTGCATCACATTATAGTCTGGGAATGAAGACATATTCATATAAGTTAAACTCGTACCATTATAGATTTTATGTCCGAAGGCTCCATTCATTTGTAAAGCGATATCCCATTGCTTATATCTGAAGCTAATATTGCTACCCAGCGTCCATTTCGGTGTAGCCTGACCGGCAATGTATCGGTCTTCGCCATCACTGATGTCTACTTTGTCATCATGGTTCAAATCAGCTATCTTATAGCTGGTGGTACCATCGGCATTGGTTTGTAAACCTTCACAGTGGGGCAGATAGAATACTCCTAATGGTTGACCAACTATCTGGTATACGATATTGTTATTGCCTCCATGGAATCCTGCACCATTCAGTTGACCGATACTCGTACGATCGGGCGCCGTGAAGTAGTTACCATCGTAATCGCCACTGAGCGATAACAGTTTATTCTTCTGCCACGCCATATTTACGTTGATATTGAGTTCCATATCCTTCTTGTGTATCGGAGTATAACCGATACCAAATTCCAAACCTTGGTTACTCATGGTACCCAGATTGGCGAGCATCTTATTAAAAGGATATGGTGGTACTGGCACATCGTAAAGATAAAGCATATCCCAAGTCTTACTGTAGTAATATTCAGCTTTGAGTACCAGCTTATTATTCCACAGTGCCATGTCTGCACCTATATTAAAAGTACCACGACTTTCCCATTTCAGGTTAGGGTTGGCATTATTAGTAATATTATAGGTGGTAACCATACTTCCTTTCCACGGAATCAGGCCAGACGGATTAAGCAGAGAGAGAGAATTATAAGCCTCAACACCACCGAGATTACCCGATATACCATAACCGGCCCTTACATCGAGTTGGGATAGCCAGTCGATATGCTTCATGAAGTTTTCCTGCTTCATATTCCAGACTAGCGATACAGAAGGGAATACGGCCCACTTATTTCCGTCGGCAAAGAGACTTGAACCATCGGCACGCGCATTGACCGATAGGGTATAGCGATCCATTAGGCGATAGTCTACCTGTCCCAGAAATGACATCAGACTCGTGTTTATATAGTCGGCAGTGGTTCCTCCGAACGGCATAAGATAACCTGCTTGCAGATCGTAAAAGCTAACTACGTTATTGGCGAATCCTTTGACCAGTGTACCAAATCCATTGGTATTGCTGCTTTGATATTCAGCCATGGCTTTGGCTTCGAGATGATGCTTGCCCCAGGTATGTTGATAGTCAAGCATGACATGACCCAACCAGTCTTCCCGTTTGCTTTCGTAGCGTGAGGCTTGTCCCTGAGCCCATACCCATGTCGGCTTAAAGTTATCGTTCTCGTCAGAGGTATACGAATAAGAACCGAAAAGGGTAGCGGTGAGACTCGGTGTAAGTTGGAAAGTGAACTTCATATGGGTATTGAAGTTCATGATTTTGTCTTTGTTTTCTCGGTAGAGGGTTGCCAGTGGATTATTGATCTGTGAAGCATTGGTGTTGCGATCCCATCCACCTGATGCGTTCATGGCAGCAGGATAGGTAGGATTTTGTGCGGCAGCAGAGTAAAAGAGTTTCTGTATATCGTCTATCTCATTATTCTTTTGTGTACTGCCTGTTACCCCCAAATCGATAGTAAGCAAATCGTCGAACGCTTTCTGTTTTACATCTATTTTAGCTACAAAGTTCTTGTAACCATTATTCTTAATGACGGTATTTTCCTGCATTAAGGCCAGTGAGGCACGATAATTTTGAGTATCGCTACCTCCACTGAAGGCGATATGATGGTTTTGTACGAAACCGGTACGTGTCAGAACATCGCTGAAGTTGGTATTATATCCTCCGTCTACATAATCCTTACCAAGTGCTTGTGCTGTGGCCACATACGACGAGGCATCGAGCATGTTGATATTATCGCTGACCGATTCAATACCGATATTACCATCATATGAGATATGAAACTGCTTACTCTGTCCCTTCTTGGTAGTCACCACGATGACACCAGAAGCACCACGTGCTCCATATGGAGCTGTCTCTGCCGCATTCTTGAGAATACTGAAGCTCTCTATATCTGCAGGATAGAGTATATTGAGTGCTGAGATATCGCTATATACGCCATCGATGATGATCAGTGGGGCATTGCCGCCAGTCAGGGATGTGGTACCACGTACTCGCACACTGTTTAGAATGGCCATACGGTCGGCACCCGTCTGCACATTAAGTCCGGCAGCCTGACCGCTGATGGCTTGTAAGGTATTGGTTACCAAACCTTTATTCATGCGTTTTTCGTCAATAACATCTACCGAACCAATCTGATGTTTTGGAGCGACACTGTCTGTGGGCATAATCTTTTTATATTGAGCTTTTGCAGGCGTAGCTAAAGCTGTAAGCGCCAAGACGAGAAGCGATGTTTGAGTATAGCGAATGTGCTTCATATCTTTATTTTTGGTTGAATGTTTTGGTTACGTGCTACAAATATAATAAAAATATCGTATTATTTTTATATCATGTCTTTTAAAAAAAACGAACTTTGCATCATAGCGTTCTCTGTGAGAACTATATATTATCCAGTTGGGTGCTATAATAATGTTTCGAGCATCGCTTCAGCTCGCTCCATATCTGCAGCGAAAGTGGCATGTGAGAGCAGGAAGTCGCGATTACCTTGACTCAGTTTTGCATAAAGTTCAGGATTCATCTGTTCAACAAAACTGCTGATAGCGTATTCGATTTCATCCTTTTGAGTTTCACTGTTAGAGTGAGCATACACTCTATATTTCTGGTGAATGAAGCAGTAAGCAGCTTCTATTCCGTCTTTACTTATCATATTTTTTCAATTTAGAAAGCAAAGTTACTAAAAGTTGCCAGAAAAGCAGTACAATTGATTAGCGAATTTGAGCAATCCCATTTTTCATTAGTATAAACAACTGATGTTTATCGTTGGAAAACAGTTTTATATGATTTGAACAGGTAAATGTATATTCCACCTCTTTACTGTCTTTTTGGGTAATGACGATGTGTCTTTTTTCATTAATTTCATCTCTATTGTTTTTGTCGGTTAATTTTATTTACATGCAAAGTTATAGTAAATAATTAGAATAGGATATTTTTATCAGTTTTTATTTTTATTTATCGAAATATCCCTTTGTTTTTCTCCTCTTTTATATACAGAATTGCGTTAATTCTCTCAAATCCGTCTTTAGTTACAACCTTTTTTGCTAACTTTGGAAGAATTCTCAGCTTTTCTTTGTATAAAGGCAGTTTGGGGGATTGAAGGAAAATGGGGTTACGAATTGGAGACCGTTCTCAATTCCACATTCTGCTATGAAATGCACTCAATGAACACCCGATGATGTGTCACCAGCCGTTTTATGACCCATCATCTGGTGTAAAGGTAATCATTCTTTCTGAAAGAACAAAATCTATTCACTTCTTTTTGTTCTAAACTTGCTCTTCGCTCACCAAGCATATTGCGGCATTTTTTGTGGCACCCGCCAGGAAAGTGCGTATTCAGATAAGCATCTATACGCTTAGCCCAATCTTCCATCGTCATAGGGATATGTCGTTTGGCACGACTTTCAGCAAACTCCAAAACGGCGGTTACGATACGCCCCATATCCTCCAGCTCCATCTGTTGTCTTTACAATCTTCCCGTCAGGAGCGTTTTCCCAAGTGGTAAGTCCCATATGTTCCTTTTCTGCGTCCGCTCTATCCACAATCAGTTCCGCTGCCGTGCGCCCATGGACA
>Ga0247611_10005234_pt1 | contig 17336 bp, 16 predicted proteins | sample 177DNAGHGhighgp2_FD_192422 | JGI IMG/M metagenome (GOLD analysis project Ga0247611, IMG submission 192422) | Sheep rumen microbial communities from Palmerston North, Manawatu-Wanganui, New Zealand - 1770 DNA GHGhigh gp2 | ecosystem: Host-associated > Mammals > Digestive system > Stomach > Rumen... | reverse complement strand
AGGCGCTCGAGAACGTGAAGCTGCTCGACCGCGAGTGGCAGGGCTTTCTCTGCACGCTCGGCGACGAGGAGAGCGCGCCCGACGCGGCGCTGCCGGAGGATCTGTCCGCAAAGCTCGGCGAGCTGGCCGACAGTCTCTCCGCGCTCAACGACGAGGATTGACGGCGTATATTCAAAAAGGCTGTGAAAACCAATCGGTTTTCACAGCCTTTTTTATTCCTCTTCTTCAGCCAGCTTTCCCGCCTCGCGGAAGGTCTCGCGCACGAGATTGGCATAGGGCGCGATCTCCGCATCCGGCGGCGGCAGGATGAGACGAAATCGCTCGCCGCGGTGCTCCAGCCCCGTCAGCACATCCCACAGCGCGTCGAGGTTGCTGCCGTACCAGTCCTGCCATTCCATCTCCCGGCGCAGCACGGCATAGATCTCCGCCTTGTCGCGGCAGGCCGAGAGATCGAGCGTCAGCTCGCCCGAGAGCGCCGTGAGCATCGCCTCGCAGCCCTCGGTGATTTCGCGCATGGCGGTGTCAAAGTCGCGGGTATACCACGGGTCGTCGATCTCCTCGCCGGTGCGTCCGGCATAGTCGAGCAGGTTCCTGACCTTGCCCGCCGGGTCGCCGCCGAAGAAGCGCCGTGTCCGGCCGATCGTGACCTCGTCCATGCAGACGAGCAGATCGAACGCGTCATAATCCTCGCGGCGGATCTTCCGCGCGGTCTTGCCTGCGCAGTCGATGCCCCGGTCGGCGAGCAGCCGCCGCATCGGCGGATAGACGCCGTTTCCCTCCTCCTCGTCGCTGACGCCGGCGGAGGCGACGAAATAGCGCCCGCTCTCCCCTCTTTGCCGCGCGAGATCGGAAAATATGAATTCCGCCGCGGGGCTGCGGCAGATATTGCCCCAGCAGATAAACAGGATCTTTGTCATATGGCCAGCTCCCCTGTCGGCCTGTCCGGCCGTTTGTTTTGCGCTCTTCATCAGAACAGATTTTCTTTATCATACCAAATTGCCGCCGGAAACGCAATCCAAAAGGGTGCGCAGAGCCGGGAGGAATCGCTTGTCTTTTCCGCAGGAGGGTGATATGATTCTCTTGTCCGCCGCTTTTTCACTGTATGCCTGTGATCATATTTGCGGACGAAAGGAATGATCCTTTATGAAAAATACTTTCCGTCGCTTTTCCTCTCTCATCTGCGCCGTGCTGATCGCGGCGCTGCTGCTCAGTCTCGGCGGCTGCTCGTTCCGGGCGCCGGATCTCGCCCTCGCGACGCCGGAGCCCACGCCCGCGTCCACGCCGAAGCCCACGCCGAAGCCAACCCCGGAGCCTACGCCCGAGCCCACGCCCGAACCGACCCCGGAGCCTACGCCCGAGCCCACGCCCGAACCGACCCCGGAGCCCACACCCGAGCCCACGCCGGATCCGGCGCAGTTCATCGACATCGCAACGTCCTCTCTCGTCAAGATCTCCAAGCACCCCGCCGCCGAAACGGTGTACAGCGGCGCGAACATCCTGATGATCGCCCGCGCAAGCGGGGCGGTCTCGCTTGAATGGCGTTTTGTCTCGCCGGACAAGAGCCGCGAGGTGCTCTGGAACGCGAAAGAGCTGCAAAAAGAATTCCCCGGTCTCGTCTGCCGTGACGGCGACAAGGAGATCTTTTACATCGACAAGGTCTGCAAAGAGCTCAGCGGCTGGTACGCCGTGTGTCTCTTTACGGACAAGGACGGCGGGATGCTCGCCTCGAAGGGCGCTCTGATCACCGTGAACGGCGCCGCGCCCTATACGCCGCAGCCCACCGCAACGCCCAAGCCGGACGACGACAATACGGTCACCGTCGTGATCGGCGGCGATACCCAGCCCACGCCCACGCCGTCGCCGGACGTGTCCCCGTCGCCGAGCGTGAGCCCATCTCCGAGCGTGAGCCCCGAGCCGAGCACGGGCCCCGCGACAGGCGGGACGACCGAGCCTACCGGAAAGCCCTGAGCTTTTCCCAATAAGCAAAAAGCAGAGAGCCATATGCTCTCTGCTTTTTTATTGCTGCGTTGATCCGGTTCAGACGCGCTCGAAGCCGCCCTCTTCCACCGCCGCCTCGGCGATCGGGTCGACCTTGCGGTGGCGCAGGTTCTTGATCATGATCCAGTTGTACAGCATCAGCATCCCCGCCGTGGCGAGCAGCATCAGCTGCTGGCCCATATAGCGGCCGTCCGCGAGACAGACGATCGCGAGGAAGGCGCCGAACATACAGAAGAACAGGCTGTTCCACGCGTCCGCCGAGGAATAGATGAAGCCGGCCATGCGGAAGAACGCCAGCAAGATCACACAGCAGGCGATGACCTCGATGCCATAGGCCCACAAAACGCCGTTGATCGAATTGACCTTATAGCAGGTCACGAGCCAGAACGCATACAGCAGCATCGGCGCCAGCGAGGCGACGGAAACGATCTTGCGGCGCGGCTCTTCCATGTTCGCCTCGCCCAGGATATAGGGGAACGACGCGCCGGCAAGCAGCCCCAGCACGGCGAGCACGCGGTAGAAGCCGACGTTCTTGTCCGCCTCGCTGCTGGCGAAGAGCAGGATCGCCCCGATCGCCATCAGCGCGCCGAGGAACCAGCGCAGGATCGAAAAGAGCAGCCCGTCGTTTTCAAGCGCCTTCTGGAACGCGCCGGGGAGGTAATAGTTCCGCTCGCGCCAGCGGCGGACAAAGACAAAGAACAGTGCCCCGGCCGCCAGGATGGCCAGCGGGACGAGGACGTTGAAAAAGCTCGCATCCGGCAGTCCGTCGTCGTTAAAGGCGATCTGTGTCTGCAGCCAGCGGATAAACACGCCGAAGGCGCCCGCTCCGCCGACGTAACAGGTTTTTTCCAAAGCATCTTTTTGCATATTTTCCATCTCGCTCAAATAGAATAATACTGGGTAGATTGTACCCTTTTTTATACCCACAGTCAAGTAGCCGCCCCCGTGGGCGGACAAGCGGGAGAGAAGTATGAAACGAACGATCCTCTATGCCTACATCGCGCTCATGGTCGCGGTAGGGCTGCCTTTTCTGGCCAATCTCGGCGAACAGGACGCGCAGGAGGGCGCCGGGGCGGTAAATCCGACGCCGGCGGCCGCGGTGGACGAGGCGCCGCCCTCTGTGCTTCCCCGCGCGGACGAGACGGCTGTGACGCCCGCTCCCCCGGCCGCGGCTCTCCCGGCGCCGGAGCGGCTTAGCGTGCTGCTGCCGGACGGTACGGTCACGTCGATGGACATGCAGGACTATCTCACCGGCGTCGTATCCGCCGAGATGCCGCCCGGCTTCCACGCCGAGGCGCTCAAGGCCCAGGCCGTCGCGGCCAGGACCTATGCGCTGTACTGCGCCTCGTTTTCCAAGCACGGCGAGGCGCAGGTGTGCACCGACTATCGCTGCTGCCAGGCCTGGCAGAGCGACGAGCAGCTGCGGACAAAATGGGGAGAGGATTACGATGCGGATCATGAAAAAATACGTTCAGCCGTCGATCTTACATACGGGGAGTATCTGTCTGCCGGAGGGCAGCCGGTCTTTGCCGCTTTTCACTCGTCCTCCGCCTCGGTCACGGAGAACAGCGCCGACGTGTGGAGCGCGGTGCCGTATCTCGTCAGCGTTCCGAGTCCGGAAACGGCCGACGACGTCCCGAATTATATCAGCACGCTGCGCTGCAGCCCTATTGACTTCCGTGACACGGTGCTCTCCGCGCACCCCGAGGCAGATTTCTCGGGGCCGGAGGATCAATGGATAGGCGAGCTGCGGCGCGACGGCAGCGGGCGCGTGGCCTCGGTCGTTCTCGGCGGGGTGGAGGTGGGCGGAATCGAGCTCCGTTCCCTCTTTTCCCTTCGCTCCACGGCCTTTGAGCTTACTTACGATTCCTCCGCCTTCACCTTTACCGTGACCGGCTTCGGCCACGGCGTGGGGATGAGTCAATACGGTGCGGATAAGATGGCGCGTCAAGGCGCTGATTATGTTCAGATCCTGACACATTACTATCCCGGCACGATTTTGGTGAAGTAATTTATCTGTATCGACGATAAAAGAAGCAGTGAAACCGAAAGGTCTCACTGCTTCTTGTTTTTGTGCGTCAGAACGTGAAGTTGCCGTTTTCAAACACCGCGATCTCTTCCCCGTCCGCCGTCGTGCCGATGATGGAGAGATCCCGCGTGCCGACCATGAAATCGACGTGCGTGTCCGAGTGGTTCAGCCCCGCCGCGGCCAGCTCCTCGGCCGTCATGTCCTCGCCGCCGCGCACACACTCGGGATACGCGTCGCCGAAGGCCAGATGGCAGGCGGCGTTCTCGTCAAAGAGCGTGTCGTAGAAAAGGATCTCCTGATTGCGGATCGGGCTGTCATAGGGCACGAGCGCGGCCTCGCCGAAGTGCGTGGCGCCCTCATCCACCGAGAGCTCGGCCTTCAGTACGGCCTCGCCGCTCTCGGCGTGCGCCTCGACGATCTTGCCGTCGCGGACGACAAAGCGGATCCCCTCGACGAGGTTGCCGTTGAGCACCAGCGGCATCGCGGCGCAGACCACGCCGTCGACGCCGTCGCGCAGCGGCGCGGTAAAGATCTCTTCGGTGGGCATGTTGGCGATGAAGCGCTGCCCCTCGGGCGTGGCGCTGCTGCCGCCCGCCCAGAGATGATCCTTCGGCAGACGCACGACCAGATCGGTGCCGAGCGCGTTGCGGTAGTGCAGCGATTCAAAATGCCAGGCGTTGAGCTTTTCGACGCGTGCGCGCAGCATCGCCTCGTGCGCGCGCCACTTTTCCACGGCGTCGCCCGCGCCGGTGATGCGCACGGATTTGAACACCGCGTCCCACAACTTTTCAAGCGCCTCTTTTCCGTCCAGGTCGGGGAACACCTTTTTCGCCCAGCTCTCGACCGGGATCGCGCCGAGCGACCAGACGTTGCGGTTGGCCATCAGGCGGGAGCGGAAGGGCTCCATCGCCTTTCCGTAGGCGCGGCTGCTGCGCAGCAGGCGCGCGGGATCGACATCCTTGAAGATCTCCGGATCGCCGCTGCTGATGGAGAGGAACAGTGCGCCGGCCTCGGCGTAGCCGTTGCTGAACATCTTTTTCCATTCCGGCACCTCGTCGAGCAGCTCGTCCGCGGCATACAGATAGTGCAGCCGCGTGCTCTGCTCGTCGCCCCAGTCCATCACGACCTCGCGCGCGCCGGCGGCATAGGCCGCCTCCTCGCACAGACGCGCAAACGGTGCGCAGTCCACCTGCGAGCGGATCACCAGCGTCTGGCCCTTCTGCAGATTCACACCCACCTCGACGAGCAGGCGCGCGTATTCGCGCAGCTTTTCTTCCATGACTTTGTTCTTGTCCTTTCTTTCATACGTGCAGAAGCAGAAGCGGATCCCGTCCTCCTCCTGCCAGTCGCCCTGCGCGGCGCAGACCCAGTCGGGGTCGGCGTCGAGGTCCGGGAAAAAGCTGTCGGAGCGGGGTTTGAGATCGATCTTCGTGATCTCCACGCGGTCGAGATACGGGAAAAACTGGCGGAACACGCTCGCTCCGCCGATGACGTAGCATTTGTCGTATTTCCCGGCCAGCTCGAGCGCCTCGTCGGTCGAGCGGGCGACCTCGGCTCCCTCGATCGTGAGGTTCTGCCGCGTGACGACGATGTTGTGCCGTCCCTTCAGCGGCCGCCCGCCCGGGAAATCCTCCATCGTTTTGCGCCCCACGATCACCGCCGCGCCGGCGGTGTATGTGCGGAAATGCGCGCGGTCGGCGTGCAGCACGACGGGCTGGGTGCCGCCGTCGCCGATGCCCCAGTCGGAATAGACCGCAACGATCGCTTCCATGCTTCCCTCTCCCCTCTTACACCGCGACCGGGATCTTGCCGGTAAATTCGGAATACTCATAGCCCTCCATGCGGAAGCTGTCGCGCGTGAAGGCGTAAAAGTCCCTGACTTCGGGATCGATGATGAACTTCGGCGCGGGTTTCGGCTCGTGCGCGATGATCTCCTCGATGGCGGGCACGTGGCGGTCATAGATGTGCGCGTCGGCGATCACGTGGATGAACTCGCCGGGCTCGAAGCCCGCGACCTGCGCCATCATCATCGTCAGCACGGCGTACTGCACGACGTTCCAGTTGTTCGCGGCCAGCATGTCCTGGGAGCGCTGGTTCAAGATCGCGTTGAGCTTATTTCCACTGACGTTGAAGGTCATCGAATACGCGCAGGGGTAAAGCGCCATTTCGCTGAGGTCCGCGAAGGTGTAGATGTTCGTCATGATCCGGCGCGAGGCGGGGTTGTGCTTCAAATCCCAGATGACCTTGTCGACCTGGTCCATGTCGCCCTCGGGATAGTGGTGCTTCACGCCCAGCTGATAGCCGTAGGCCTTGCCGATCGAGCCGTTTTCATCCGCCCATGCGTCCCACACGCGGGTGCGAAGATCGTGGACGTTGTTGCTCTTTGCCTGCCAGATCCACAAAAGCTCGTCGATCGCGCTCTTCCAATAGGTGCGGCGCAGCGTCAGGATCGGGAACTCCTCCGAGAGATCATAACGGTTGACGATGCCGAATTTCTTGACGGTGTGGGCGGGGGCGCCGTCCTCCCAGCGGGGGCGAACCTCGCGGTCGGTGTCCCAGACGCCGTTGTCCAGTATATCCCTGCAGTTGGCGATAAAGATCTCGTCTGCTCTGCTCATATGCGCACGACCTTTCCTGTTTTTCCATTTTAATTTACCATAGGCGGTGCGAAAAGGCAACAAAGAAACACCCCGCCGCGGCGGGCGGAATACAATGAGGTGCGGAGGTGATGCGATTGAAATTTGCGATCGTCGGCGGGGATGCGCGGCTTGTCTTTCTCGCCGGACTGCTGTGGCGGGACGGCCACCGGGTCTGTACATACGCGCTCGAGCGCGCCGAGCTGCCGCGGGAGATCCCCAAGGCGGGCTGCATCCAGGGCTGCGTCTACGGCGCGGACTGCGTGGTGCTGCCCACGCCAGCGGAGTCGGGCGGTTTTCTCCGGACGCCGCTCTCCGGCGAGCAGCTGCGGACCGAGGAGCTCGTCTCCTCGCTCTGGCAGGGGCAGCGGCTGTTCGGGGGGAGGCTTGGCGACACGCTCTGCCTCTCGGCGCTGCGCCAGGGGCTGAGCGTCGTGGATCTGACGCGGCGGGCGGACTTTGCCGCGCTCAACGCGGCCGTCACGGCCGAGGGCGCGATCGGCGAGCTGATGGGAAACAGCGACAAAACGCTCTGGCGCAGCCGTGTGCTCGTCTGCGGCTGGGGGCGGATCGCAAAGCTGCTCACGCTGCGGCTGCTGAGCCTTGGCGCCGCGGTTTGCGTGGCGGCGCGGCGGGCGGACGCGCGCGTCACGGCCCGCGCCCTCGGGGCGGAGAGCTGTGATTTCACCGAACTTGAGGGGCTTCTCGGCGGCTTTGATTTCATCGTGAACACCGTGCCGGCGCGCGTGCTCGACGGCGGGCTCCTGTGCGCCGCGGCGGAGGACGCGCTCGTGCTGGAGCTGGCCTCGGCGCCGGGCGGCTTTGACAGGACGCTTGCCGAAAACATCGGGCTGCGCGTGCTCGCCGCGCCGGGGCTGCCCGGCCGCTATGCGCCGCGCCGCGCCGCCGAGATTATGTGCGAGGCGATCTACGCCGCGCTGGAAGAGGAGGAATAACGATGGAAAAGAAAAAGCTGGGGCTCGCGCTGTGCGGCTCGTACTGTACGTATGAAAAGCTCTTTGCAAACGCCGAGGCGCTTGCGGCGGACTATGCGCTCTATCCGATCATGAGCGACACCGCGGCCGAAACAGACACGCGCTTCGGCACGGCGGCGGAGCATATCCGGCGGCTGATGGCGCTCTGCGGCGGGCGGAAGGTCGTCACGACGATCGCGGAGGCCGAGCCGCTCGGGCCGAAGCTGGGGCTCGACGCGCTGCTGATCGCGCCGTGCACGGGCAATACGCTCTCCAAGCTCGCCTGCGGCATCACCGACAGCGCCGTCACGATGGCGGCCCAGGCGCATCTGCGAAACGGCCGGCCGCTTGTCATCGCGTTTTCGACGAACGACGCGCTCTCCGGCTCGGCCGAGTCGATCGCGCGGCTGTTAAACCGCAAAAACGTCTACTTTGTGCCCTTTTTCCAGGACGATCCGGCCGCAAAGCCCTGCTCGCTGCAGGCGGATTTTTCGCTGCTCGGCGAGACGGTGGCCGCCGCGCTGGAGGGGCGGCAGCTCCAGCCGCTGCTGCGCTGAAAAACAGCAACACCCCCGGGATAACCCGGGGGTGTTGTTGCCTGAGGCGGCGGCCGCAGAGGGACCCGATCGCTTCACTTGCCGGAGTGACGCCATTAGGAAACGGCCGGACGTCTCAAGCGCCGCTCATTATAGCACAATATTTTTTCCGGACACGCCGCATGTCAAAACTGGCAGCTTTCCTGTCATGAAATGCACGTCACGCCGTCAGGGCCGCAGCGGTCTTTGCCGCGAGGGCGGCGTTGTTCAGCACGAGGCGGATATTGCTCTCGAGACTCTCTCCGCCGGTCAGCTCGACGACGCGCGCCAGCAGGAAGGGCGTGGTCTCCTTGCCGTGGACGCCCTGCTCTTCGCACTCGCGCAGCGCCTGCTCGATGGCGGCGTCGATCACGGTCTTGTCCATGGCGTACTGCTCCGGGATGGGGTTAGTGACCAGCATGCCGCCGCGGTAGCCCAGCTCGCGCTGCGCGCGGAACATGGCGGCCAGCTCCTCCGGGCTGTCGACGCGGTAGTCCACGCCGAAGCCGCTCTTCCGGGTGTAGAAGGCGGGCAGCTCGTCCGTGCCGTAGCCGATCACGGGCACGCCCTTGGTCTCGAGATATTCCAGCGTCAGCCCCAGATCGAGGATCGACTTGGCTCCCGCGCAGACGACCATCACCGGCGTCTGGGCCAGCTCTTCCAGGTCGGCGGAGATGTCCATCGTCTTCTCGGCGCCGCGGTGTACGCCGCCGATGCCGCCGGTGGCAAAGATCCTGATGCCGGCCATGTGGGCGATGATCATCGTGGTCGTCACGGTGGTGGCGCCGTCGGCCTTTCGCGCGACGAGCGCGGGCAGATCGCGGCGGCTGGCCTTGGCGACGGCACGCCCGGCCTTGCCGAGATGCTCGATCTCCTCGTGGCTGAGCCCGGCCTTGAGCCGTCCGCCGATCACGGCGATCGTCGCGGGAACGGCGCCGTTGTCGCGGATCGTCTGCTCGACGCGCAGCGCAGTCTCGACGTTTTTCGGATAGGGCATGCCGTGGGAGATGATCGTGCTCTCGAGCGCGACGACCGGCTTCCCGGCCTCCAGCGCGGCTTTGACCTCGGGTGCGATATCAAGATACATGTTCATGTAAATCGTCCTCCTAGTTTTATGCTTGACCATTATAATGATTATATGATGGCGAAACCCGGGCCGCTTTTCGCCGCGCTGTTTTTGCGGCGCAGCAAAACAGCACGGCTGTTTTGCCATATATTCATTGCAATGAGCATCGGGCGAATGATTCAAAGAATCATTCGCTGCCAAATCTGACATTTGGCAGCGAAATCAATCGAGTCCCCGATCGATTTCGCTGTCCGATGGTCATTATACCCCCCGAAAGGGGAAAGTCAAGAAAAACGGACAGGTGAAACCTGCCCGTTTTCTTTGCCGGAAATCAGCGGCTTCCCTTGTCGTAGGGGATGCCTTCCGCCTTCGGCGCGCGGGATTTCTTGGAGGTGAAGGCCAGCACGATCAGCGAAATGATATACGGCATCATGTTGTATACCGAGCCGGGGATGTTCAGGCTCATCAGCAGCGGGAAGCCGAAATAGACGTTCGACAGCGCGCGGAAGAAGCCGAACAGCAACGCCGCAAGCGCGATGCGTGTGGGCTTCCACTGGCCGAAGATCATGACGGCCAGCGCCAGGAAGCCGAAGCCGGCCACACCGTTTTCAAACTTCCAAAGGCTGACACCGGCGAGGATATAGCAGATCCCGCCTAGCGCGCCGTAGACGCCGGAGATCAGTACGCCGGCCCAGCGCATCTTGTAAACGTTGATGCCAACAGAGGCCGCCGCCTGGGGATGCTCGCCGCATGCCATCAGGCGCAGACCGAACTTGGTCTTGTACAGCACGACGTACGCCACGATCAGCATGATGACGGCGATGAACATGAACCAGTTGAACTCGAACGAGCCGATGTTGACAAGGAAGTTCTTCTTCGCCTCGACATACTGGATCTCCGAGGAAACGTCGTCGGGGTTGGCCGCAGTGTTGATGGCCTTGACCAGAACGGTCGCAGCCGCCACGCCGAGCATGTTCAGCGCGGTACCGACAATGGTCTGGTCCGCCTTGAAGTTGATGCAGGCCACGGCCAGCAGCGCCGAGTAGGCAACGCCGAACACGATGGCGCCGAGCAGGACGCACAGGATCGCCGGGAAGGGCGCGACGCTCGCGGGAAGATAGCGCATCATCAGCGCGCCGCCGAGGGCGCCGATGACCATGATGCCTTCCAAGCCGAGGTTGATGACGCCGGAGTGCTCCGAGAAGCAGCCGCCGAGCGCGACAAGCATTAGCACCGAGGCGAAAATCAGCGTGTACTGGAACAGAAGCAGCATTACTTCTCGCCTCCTTTCCCGGTTTCGGCATCTTTCTTTTTCTTCTTTTCCTCACTCTTGATGAGCCCCTGGTTGATCGCATACTTGATAAAGAGCACAAAACCGCAGAGGTAAACGATGATCGCACTGATCAGATCGGAGATTTGGGAGGAGTACATGGTTTTGTCCACATACGCGCCGCCGACTGTAATATGTTGGATAAAGTACGAGGCGAAGATCGTTCCGATGGGGTTCAGTCCGCCCAGGAAGGCAGCGGCGATGCCGTTGAAACCCATACCGGGGACGGAGGACTGGGTCACGGACCACTGTTCAAAGTCGGTCAGGAACAGGAACGCGCCGCCGAGAGCGGCCAGCGCGCCGGCGATGACCAGCGTGAGGATGATGTTCTGCTTTTCCGCCATGCCGGCGTACTTTGCGGCATTCTTGTTGTTGCCGGTCGCCTTGAGCTCATAGCCCAGACGGGTCTTGTCCAGCAGGATCAGGATGCCCACCGCGATCAGGATCGAAAGCGGGATCGCAATCGTCACATTGGTGTTGCCCTCAAAGAGCTTGTCCATCCCTCCGCAGGGAAGCACAGCCTGGGGCGCGGCGCTCTTGAGATGGAGCGTATAGGGGCTGGTGGATTCCTTGACGTTGGCAAGGAGCATATTGGTGGCATACAGGCCGATCCAGTTGAGCATGATGCCGGAGATGACCTCGTTGACGTTGCAAAATGCCTTGAGCAGACCGACAATGGCGCCGTAAACGCCGCCGGCCACAACGGCGAGCAGCAGGCAGGGCAGCCAGCCCCAGCCCCAAGCGAGCGCCGCATACAGCGAGACGCAGGCGCCGATGACATACTGTCCGGCGGCGCCGATGTTGAACAATCCGACCTTATAGGCAAACAGCACGCTCAGTGCGCACATCAGCAGCGGGGCGGTCTTGACCAGCGTGTTGCCGAAGTTCTTAACCTGAAGGGTCGCACGTGAATAATTCCAGAAGTTTTTGATGACCGCCAGGATCGCGTTTCCGGCACCGGCGGGATTGATGAACAGCAGAACGATATAGCCGATCAGCAGTCCCAGCACGATGCAGATCAGGGATGCGATCAGAGATTGAACGGCAGTGTTTTTCAACAGCTTTTTCATGCCTTCACCTCGTCTCTCTTGGCGCCGGCCATGTACAGGCCCAGCTCTTCCTGCGTCGTGGTCTTGGGGTCGAGCTCGCCGACGATCTCGCCCTCATACATAACAAGGATGCGATCCGGCACGTCCATGACCTCGTCGAGCTCGAGCGAGACGAGCAGAACGGCCTTTCCCGCGTCGCGCTGGGCAACAAGCTGGCTGTGGATGTATTCGATCGCGCCGACGTCGAGACCGCGCGTGGGTTGGACCGCGATCAGCAGGTCGGGATCCTTGTCGATCTCACGGGCGATGATTGCCTTTTGCTGGTTGCCGCCGGACATGGCGCGCGCCGTCGTGATCGCGCCCTGGCCAGAGCGGACGTCATACTGGTCTATCAGTTTGTCGGCGTACTCCCGGATACTGGAACGCCGGAGAAAGCCTGCGCGGCTGGTGAAGGGTTCCTCAAAATAGCGCTGCAGGATCATGTTGTATTCCAGGCTGTAATCCAGCACCAGACCGTGCTTGTGACGGTCCTCGGGGATGTGGCTCATGCCGGAAGTCGAGCGTCTGCGGATCGAGGCGTGGGTTATATCCTTGCCGTTGAGCAGGATCTTGCCGGTTTTCAGCGGCTCAAGTCCGCTCAGCCCGTAGACCAGTTCGGTCTGGCCGTTGCCGTCGATGCCGGCGATACAGACGATCTCGCCCCCGCGCACCTTGAAGCTGACGTTTTTCACAGCGTCGTTCTTGTGCGCCTTGGAGGCGACGGACATGTTGTCGACCTCAAGGATCACCTTGCCGGGGGTGCTGGGCTTCTTTTCCACGTGGAAGTTGACGTTGCGCCCGACCATCATGGCGGAGAGCTGTTCCATCGTGGTGTTCTTTGTCTCCACCGTGCCGATGTACTTGCCCTTGCGCAGGACCGTGCAGCGGTCGGCGACTGCCATGATCTCGGCCAGCTTGTGCGAGATGAAGAGGATGGATTTGCCCTCCTTGGCAAGATTCTTCATGATCTGCATCAGCTCGTCGATCTCCTGAGGCGTCAGGACGGCCGTGGGCTCGTCGAAAATCAGGATCTCGTTGTCGCGGTAAAGCATCTTCAGGATCTCGGTGCGCTGCTGCATACCGACGGTGATATCCTCGATCAGCGCGTCCGGATCCACGTGAAGGCCATATTTTTCCGAGAGGGCCATGACCTTTTCTCTGGCCTCACCCTTCTTCAGAAAGCCTGCTTTGTTGGGCTCAACGCCCAGAATGATGTTGTCAAGAACGCTGAAGCATTCGACCAGCTTGAAATGCTGGTGCACCATGCCGATGCCCAGATCATTGGCGTCGTTCGGGTCTTTGATCTGGACCTCTTTGCCGTCCTTTTTGATGATTCCCTCCTCGGCCTGATACAGGCCGAACAGGACGCTCATCAGCGTGGATTTGCCCGCGCCGTTTTCACCCAGAAGGGCGTGAATCTCGCCTTTTTTCAGCTGCAGGGTGATATCGTCGTTGGCAATGATGCCTGGGAACCGTTTTGTGATGTGAAGCATCTCGATTGCGTACGGACTGTCCAAGCGAATCTCCCTCCCTGTTCCGTATTGTGTACCTAATTAATAATACACCATCCCGGCGCAGCTTGTAAATAAAAAAAGAAGCCGGAAGAAAAAACAGGACAGACCCGAAGGTCTGTCCTGTATGCGTTTGAAGAATTACTTCAGGTTGCCGAGGTCGACGACCGTGATGGTCTTGGCGTTGTCGGCAGCGGAGATCTCGGTGTCGTTGCTGACCGTGATCTTGCCGGCGAACATGTCGGCGACAAGAGCGGCATAGTCCTCGGCGGTGAAGCCATCACCGAACTGGGTGGAGCCGGCCAGCTGGACATAGTTCTCTTCGGGGACTTCGGACACGAGGCCGAGGTTCTCAACCTTGCCGCCCTCGAAGGAGCCGTTCAGAACCGCAGCAAGCTCGGTGTTGACGGTGGCGGCAAGACCCTTCATCGCGGATGTGACGGTCATGCCTTCGCCGTACAGGCCGTCAATGATGGCAGCCTGGTCAACGTCGACGCCGATGACCTTGGCACCAACCTTGGCAGCAGCCTCGCCGGCAGAGGTGTAGATGCCGCCGCCGCAGGCAAAGACGATCTCGGTGCCGTCAGCGTACCAGGTATCCATGGCGGCCGTGATGTCGGCATCGCCGTAGAACTGGTTGCCGTAGGCGTACTTCAGCGTAACGTCGGCGCCGATTTCGGCAGCGGCGGCGTCAGCGCCCTGAACAAAGCCGTAGCCGTAGCGGACAACGGCGGGAACAGCCATGCCGCCCAGGAAGCCGAGCTTGGTGTAGCCGAGCTTGACAGTGGCGTAACCGGCCATGTAGCCGCAGAGCTCTTCCTGGTAAACAGCGGAGAAGAGGTTGGCGGGCAGGGTCTCGAGGCCAGCACTGGTCAGGTCGAATTCGGAAACGTCGAGCGCGATGAAGGTGACATCTTCATACTGGGGAGCGGTGGCGGCAATCGCCGGAGCGAAAGCGTAACCGGGCATCACGAGAACGGTGTAGCCCTCGTCGATGGCCTTCTCGATCATGGAGACGCGGTCTTCGTCAGAGTCGGAAGCGGGCTTGAAGTAGGTGAAGTCCACACCGTTGGCCTCGCAGAAAGCCTTGCAGGCTTCATAGGTGGTCTGGTTGAAGGACTGGTCGGTGATATCGCCGTAGTCGGTGATCATGGCGACTTTCTGCACAGCGGCGGGAGCTTCGGCAGCAGGAGCTTCGGCAGCGGGAGCCTCTTCGGCAGCGGGAGCCTCGGCAGCAGGCTTCTCGGCAGCAGGAGCAGCGCTCTGGCCGCAGGCGGCGAGAGCGAAGATCATGCACAGTGCGAGGACGAGTGCGAGAATCTTTTTCATGTTTGTTCCTCCATACGTATTTTTTTATTTGTCCTATCCGGCGTGTTTCTCACACGCCGGATGATATTATACCATTTGTCGGAAGCTAAATCAAGTGGAAAGCTTGTGTTTCGGCCATTTTGTATGCCTTCGGCGTCGCTGTGAACGAAAGAACTGCCCGCAGGCCGTTCCGGTCTGCGGGCTCCGCTCCTGTTTTCTTATTTCAGCTCCGCCATCTTCACGGCGGTGTCGAGAGCAATTTCCATCATCTGGGTGAAGGAGGTCTGGCGCTCCTCGGCCGAGAGATACTGCTCCTTGTACAGGTGGTCCGAGATCGTGCAGATGCACAGCGCGCGCTTTTTGGCATAGGCCGCGTTGGCATACAGCCCCGCCGCCTCCATCTCGATCGCGAGCACGCCCATCCGCTTCCAGAGGTCGTTGGCGTTCTGCCCCTCGGCAGCATAGAAGTTGTCGGACGAGAGGATGTTGCCGACCTTGAATTTGGCCCCGTGCTCCTTGGCTGCCTCGACGGCCTTTTCCATCAGCTCCCAGTCTGCGATCGGCGCGTAGGCGCCGGGGGTGCCGAAGGTGCTCGGCAGGACGGAGTTGGTGCAGGCGCCCTGGCCGATGACGATGTCCATGACGTCAAGATCGTCGCTCAGCGCGCCGGCCGAGCCGATGCGGATGATGTTGTCGACGTCGTAATAATGGAACAGCTCCCAGCTGTAAATGCTGATCGCCGGGATGCCCATGCCGGAGGCCATGACCGTGACCGGCACACCCTTCCACGTTCCGGTGTGGCCCTGGACGCCGCGGACGTTGTTGACGAGCCTAGGGTCGGTCAGGAACGTGTCGGCGATAAACTTGGCGCGCAGCGGGTCGCCCGGCATCAGCACGGTCTTGGCGATCTCGCCGGCCTTGGCGTTGATGTGAGGGGTGGGGATAGACATGTTTTCTGCCTCCTTGAAAATGATTGTCCGTTGTTTTCTTCGATTATATAAGGAGAAAAAGCAAAAGTCAAATTGAAACGGCGCGCGTTCTATGGTAGAATGGAGCGGAAAGAGAAAACATGCGCGGAGGAGAGAAGATATGAGCGACGTCATGATCATCGGTCTCGCCGGCGGGACCGGCAGCGGCAAGACCACGATCACCAGGCGGCTGATGCAGCGCTTCGGCGCCGACGTGTCCGTCATCTACCACGACAACTATTACAAAGAACACCACAACATGCCCTATGAGGAGCGCGCCAAGCTGAACTATGACCACCCGGACGCGTTTGACAACGAGCTGTTCATCCGTGCGGTCCGCGATCTCAAGGCCGGGAAGGACGTCGTCTGCCCGGTGTACGACTACTCCATCCACGACCGCAGCGATAAGACGATCGTCGTCAAAAGCGCCAAGGTCGTCATCGTCGAGGGCATTCTGATCTATGCCTCGAAGGAGCTGCGCGACCTGATGGACATCAAGCTCTTTGTCGACACGGACGCCGACGTGCGCATCCTGCGCCGCATCAAGCGCGACGTGCGCGACCGCGGCCGCAGCCTCGAGAGCGTGATCGACCAGTATCTCACGACCGTCAAGCCCATGCACGAGCAGTTCGTCGAGCCGAGCAAGCGCTATGCCGACCTCATCATCCCCGAGGGCGGGCACAACAAGGTCGCGATGCGCATGGTCGTCGCGCGCGTCCAGTCGCACATTTACGGAGAGGAAGAATAACGCCCTATGGCCAAGCTTTATTTCAAATACGGCGCGATGGGCTCGTCCAAGTCCGCCCAGGCGCTGATCACCAAATTCAACTATGAGGAAAAGGGCATGAGCGTGTGGCTCATCAAGCCCAGCGTCGACACGCGCGACGGCGCCGACGTCATTCGCAGCCGCATCGGGCTCGAGGCGCACGCCCAGATCATCACGCCCGAGGAGGACATCATTCAGGCTTACCGCGCCGCCGGCCGCCACGACGTGATCATCACCGACGAGGCCCAGTTCTTTACCCCCGCGCAGATCGACCAGCTGCGCGCCCTCGTCGACGAGGAGGATCTCCCCGTGCTGTGCTTCGGGCTGCGCACCGATTTCCTGACGCACTTTTTCCCCGGCTCGGCGCGGCTGATGGAGCTGGCCGACTCGCTGACCGAGATCAAGACCGTCTGCTCCTGCGGGCGCAAGGCCACGGTCAACGCCCGCATCGACGCAAACGGCCGCGTCGTCACCGAGGGCGGGCAGATCCTGCTCGGCGGCAACGACAGCTATGTCGCGATGTGCCACCGCTGCTGGATGAAAAAGATCCGCGAGCAGGAAGGACAGTACGAGGTCGAGGGCTATTGACCCCTCCCCGCGCCGTATAAAAAAGCAAGGAAAGCATGTGCTTCCCTTGCTTTTTCTTTTATGTGTTTACTCCCCGCAGGCGGCCGCGCGTCCGGCGCGGTAGGCCTTGAGGTTCAGCTCGAGGAATTTCGGCGGCACGGTCTCGCGGATGACCGACTCCCAGTCGATCTCCTCCAGGCCGAGAGCGTGGGTCATCGCGCCGAAGAGCACGATGTTCATGCACTTGGGGTTGCCGAGCTCCGCGGCGATCTTCGCCGCGTCGAGGGTATAGCAGCGGAAGTTGTCCTCCATCGCCTCGAGGCAGCCCGCCGGATATTCGGCCAGTCCCGCCGCCGTCGTGGCGGAGGACATCTCGAAATCGTTGATGACAGCGACGCCGTCCGGCTTTAAGAAGTCGGCGTAGCGAACGGCCTCCATCTTTTCAAACGCGACGAGGATATCCGCCGCGCCCTTGCCGATGATCGGGGAATAGACCTTTTCGCCCCAGTGGACCTGGGTC
>Ga0247611_10005233_pt1 | contig 17336 bp, 14 predicted proteins | sample 177DNAGHGhighgp2_FD_192422 | JGI IMG/M metagenome (GOLD analysis project Ga0247611, IMG submission 192422) | Sheep rumen microbial communities from Palmerston North, Manawatu-Wanganui, New Zealand - 1770 DNA GHGhigh gp2 | ecosystem: Host-associated > Mammals > Digestive system > Stomach > Rumen... | reverse complement strand
TTTTCTTTGTTATCGGGCTGCCGCAGTGTATGCACTTTTTTTGTTCATAACCTTTGAACGCTACAACATGCAGATTATTATAGGCCTTACAAGAATTTTAGCCTAAAATTTGTCCATTAGCCCAAAAAATCAGTCCATTATTGTACTAGAGCGATATTATATTAATATATAAATATATAATATATAATATAAAATTTTTTTTGGGTATGTGTTGGGGGGAATATTGAACTATAGCAACTGTAGCGCTTTAGCGCAGCTGGCACTAATTGGTGTTGGGTGGGAGAGTTTGTCGGACTAGTCAGACAGGTCGGACAAGTCGGACAAGTCGGAAGAGGGAATGTGAGGGGGAGCGGGACAGCCGTCTTGGGATTGGGGTGAGGGCAAATATTTTTTTTTGATTTTTTGGGGTGGGGCTTTAGACCGCAATGCGGTGGTTGTATTTTTGCATCGTGTTTGAGTCGCGACGCACTACGTTGAAGGTTCTGTGTTGCTTCGCTTTAGGTTCGCTTCCGGAGGCGAACAAAGAGCGAAGGCAGACACTCGGCAAAGTGGCGGCGAAGACTCATCACAAAAAAGAGTTCTTTGACATATTTGCTTATAGGTTTTCATCAAACCCCAGCCCGCAGTAGTATCCTTCTTCCCTATAACGCTCTTGGAATAAGCACACTAAAAGGCATTATAAAATTTTGCCCAATGGATTGAGTAATTTTACTCAGTGCACCGCGTAAAATGTAGAGACATATCCATAATGCCTGAGTATAAAACCCTTATGGAACAACCGAAACAGCCACGAAGGATTATTCTGGTCGTTATGGGACTTATTTAAACAATTGACGCAAGTCGGCAGTGAGAAATTCTTCTACGGGATAGCCCTCATAACCCACCACAAAGGCGGTATGGGGGCTAAAACGGTCGCGGAACGTGCTGAGGCCAGTATTGTATTTTTCCAGATTTGACTTTACCTCCAAGCCGACAACTTTACCTCCATACTGCAACACAAAATCGACCTCATCATTCCCGTCACGCCAGTAAAAGGGGCTGACGCGATGGGTGAAGGACTCATTAAGAATATGACATCCTACAGCGGATTCAAACAGCCGTCCCCATAAACGACGGTCGGCCTGTGCCTCCCGGAAAGTGGCTCCACAGTAGATACTTTTCAGTGCATTATTATAAACCTGATACTTGGGGATTGATGCCCTCCGACGAAGACTGTCGGCTGAATATTTCTGCAGTCCACACACCAACCCACTTTCGTCCAACAGATTTAAGTATGATGATAGGGTTGTGGTATTACCTGCGTCCTGCAACTGCCCAATCATTTTGGTTAGCGAAACCGCTTCGCCTGAATAGGCTGATGCCAATTCGAAAGTCTGACGCAGCAAGGCAGGTTTATTCACCACCGCATCCACCAAAACATCTTTGTTGATGGTGGCATCGACAATTGCGGAACGGACATACTCAGCCCAACGCTCTTCGTTGCCAATCAATGGGGCAGCGGCAGGATACCCACCAAAATAGATATATTGTTCAAGGGTGAAACCAAAAGCCTCACGCATCTCGCTGAACGACCAATGCGGCATCTTGATAGTCTCGAATCGTCCCATCAGAGAGTCTGCCAGCCCACGCTCCAACATCACCCGCGAAGATCCCAGCAAAAGAAGTTTGATTGGGGTATCGTGAAATGTATCTTCATCCCACAGCTTTTTCACCGTTTCGCTCCATCCTTTTATCTTCTGCACCTCGTCAATGACCAGCACCATCTCATTCAAATTATCGGTCTTCAGCTGCGTCCGGGCATTATCCCAGCAGGAAGAAATCCATTCGCGCTGCGCAGTTGGTACTTCATCTGCAGAATACATCAACCACGGAGATTTTAATGATTCCAGTACTTGTTTTACAACAGTAGTTTTACCCACTTGACGAGGGCCTGTCACTATTTGGATGAACCTCCGAGGCTCTTCCAGCCGTTCTTTAATTACCTTAGAATAAACACGTTTAAACATATTGCATCATATTACTCAACACATTGAGTAATTTTACTCAATAGACTGAGTAATTTTACTCAATTCACGATGCAAAGATACAAAGTTTATTTGATATACAAGAATTAAAAAGAAAAAAGTTCTCTCTAGTACAACATCTGACTGGTTTTGTCAAATTGTCTCATTGTCGCGTCCCTGACGGGACGCTAGAAGTGAGTTTACTTAATCACCGCACTTCGTACGGTGTTATTCATATCTCTCCCCTTTGGGCTGATTTAACTCAAGACAGACATCATTAGCATAAGAGCATTCTCGTTTGAATCACGGCTCTATCCAGTCGCCGTTTTGCTTGATGAGGTTGACGAGCTCGTCGACGGCGGCGGCTTGGGGGATGTCGCGCTTGACCACTTGCTTGCCTTTGTAGAGGGTTATCTTGCCTGCGCCCTGACCCACGTAGCCGTAGTGGGCGTCGGCCATCTCGCCCGGACCGTTGACAATGCAGCCCATCACACCAATCTTTACGCCCTTGAGGTGCTGGGTGCGCGCCTTGATCTGCTGCAGGGCTTGCTGGATGTCGTACTGCGTGCGGCCGCAGGAGGGACAGGCGATGTATTCGCATTGGCTGATACGTGCACCGACGGCTTGGAGGATGCCGTAGGCCACGGGAATCTCTTCGACGGGGTCTTCGGTGAGGGAGACACGGATGGTGTCGCCAATGCCGTCGATAAGCAGAGCCCCGATACCGGCGGCACTCTTGTAGCGCGCCTGCATGGCGTCGCCCGCCTCAGTGACACCAAGATGTATTGGGTAGTCCATTCCGAGAGCATGCATCTTTTCCACAAACAGGCGTGTGCTCTGCACCATCACTTGCACATTGCTGGCCTTCATGGAGAAGACCAGCTGGTGGTAGTCCTGCTCGCGGCACACCTGGGCAAACTCGATGGCGGACTGGGCCATGCCCTCGGGGGTGTTGCCGTAACGGCTCATGATGCGCTCGCTGAGGGAACCGTGATTGGTGCCGATACGCATGGCGGTGTGGTGCTGCTTGCATATCTCTATCAGGCGCGACATCTTCTCCCCTATCCGCTTCAGCTCGTCGGCATATTCCTGATCGGTAAAGTGGGTCTTGCCTGTATTGCGGTCGGTATAGTTACCGGGATTGACACGCACCTTCTCGACGATAGTAGCCGCTGTCTCGGCGGCGAGGGGGTTGAAATGGATGTCGGCCACCAAAGGGACATTGCATCCGCGACGCGCCAACTCGTTCTTGATGTTATAAAGATTCTCCGCCGCTTTGACATCGGGGGCTGTGATGCGGACCAGCTCGCAGCCTGCCTCTACGAGACGCAGGGTCTGCTCGACGGTGGCTTGGGTGTCCATAGTGTCGGTGTTGGTCATGGACTGGACTCGGATGGGGGCACCTCCGCCAAGGGTGAGGTCGCCTATTGTGATTTGTTTGCTCATGGGGGGATTTTTTTTCGAAGTTTTCTGATTATTCGGATTATTCTGAATTATCGGACTACTTTTTTGATTTAAAATACACCTCGGTGGCACCAGAGCCGTAGAGCGAGGCAGGAGCATCGACGTACTGCACGTTGTCGTAGAGGTCAAGCTCGTTGTGTATCTCGGTCTTCAGCACTCCGCGCCCCACACCGTGAATAAACACCACCTTCTTGAAGCCGTTGAGCAGCGCATGGTTGAGGCAAGTGCGGAAGAAACGCTTCTGCAACTCGTGTTTTTCCACGTCGCTGAGGCGTTCGGGATGGTCGGTCAACGCCTCGATATGCAGGTCCACCTCCGCCTCGCCGGGACGCACCATGTATTGCAGCAGCACATTCTCGTTCAGCTTTTGGGCATTGTGCGACTGCACCTGTGCCAAACGTGCCTTAAGGTTCTTAATCTGGTCTTGTAGGTTGGCCACCTGCGAGCGCAAGCGGACATTCTCCTCGCGCAGTTTGTCGATATCGTCATCGTCGGCCGAGCCGGTGAACTTTTCTTTAAGCTTTCTGTTTAATTCCGATTCCCGTGCGGCTGCTTTCGACTCAGCCTCTGCTTCCCGCTTGGCCTCCTCGGCGGAGGGCAGCTGTCCGGGAACATCCTGGTTGAACACCTTGGCCACACCGCTCATGTCGGCCATACGGATAAGTTCGCTGGGAGGCATAGGCATATCGAAGCCCGTGTCGTCGCGCACAAATACAAAGTCGGGCGTTATCTTAGTGACAACACCGCCACCGATACTGTTGAGGAACTTTACCTTGTCCCCTATTTGAAATTTTGTCATACTATTTCTTATTTTTCTTCTTCTTTGTAAATTGATGCATTGCATTCACTATTTCTGCAAAATCCTCATAAGTCCACCCCAACCACCCTTCAACTACTACAACCCGTTTCCCCTCACACGGATACATCCGCAAACGGTTGCCGTCTCTCGCAAATTTCACGTCCCACCTAAAGCCTTCGAATGGAATAGCCCTTTCGCAGCTTACTCCAGACAGCCGATAATGGACAATACGTATCTCTTGACGGGGATTGTCAATCGTGACCGACTCCACCAAACTCCCTTTTATCGCCCATGCAAAACAGAAAGTGAAAAAAAACATAAACAACGGAGCCACAACACCTATCGTATTCCAGTCATACCCCGACAGAATGACCGTCGGCAGCACACTTGCCACTGAAAAACACACAAAGAACAGCACAACATTCCTGTAGTAGTAGAACAGCACCGAGTGCCGGTTCTTACTACGGCTATACTGCCATACATCGTGTGAGATTTCGGTCTTCATTGTTGCCTATATCAGTTCATCGGCCAGCTGCTTGAAGTCGATGCCGTCGAAATTGCCGCTGGACATCATCAACAAGTTGGCATCCTGCCAATGCATCTTGCGCAATTCCTCCACCATCTGCTTGGAGTCGGTAAACACCCGCACCCGCTCGTTGGCAAAAGAAGCCTTCACCTGTTCGGGGTCGAGGTCGGGCAGTTTCTTCAGCTGCAAGGCGTGCTGGCTGTAATAAACAAAGGGCACATCAGCGCGGTCCATCGTGCCGGCATACTGCTTGAGGAACTCGGCCGTGAGGCTGCTGAATGTGTGCAACTCCATGCAGGCCACGAGCCGACGGTCGGGGTACTGCTCCTTCATGGCAGCGATGGTTGCACGAAGCTTGGACGGAGCATGAGCGAAGTCTTTATACACTGCGCAGTCCTTAGTGGCTTTCACCAGTTCCAGCCTCTTGCTGGCACCACCAAAACTCTGAATAGCTTCGTCGAATTGCTCGTCTGTCACCCCAAGACTGTTACAGGCATAGCGGGCAGCAGTGAGGTTAAGCAAATTATGGTTACCGAACACACGCAGCGGCACTCGGCCATGGGCTGTGTCGAGATAGGTGATGCCTTCCACCACCTCATGGGGCGGCACATCGTAGGGCTGCTTGGCAATATCGGTGCGGGTGTTCTTCAACGCCACATCGCGCACCTCGGCATCATCGTTGCAATAAATCAGCCTGCCGCCCGGCTCAATCAGATTGACGAACTGGGCAAACTGGTCTTTGTAAATCTCAAACGTGGGGAAGACATTGATATGGTCCCACTCAATGCCCGTAACGATAGCCACATGAGGTTTGTAGAGGTGGAACTTGGGGCGGCGGTCGATAGGCGAAGTCAGGTACTCGTCGCCCTCAATCACCATCACTTTGGCGGTCTCGCTGAGGCGCACCATCACCTCGAAGCCTTCCAACTGCGCACCCACCATATAGTCCGCCTCGATGCCGCAATGCTGCAGCACGTGCAGTATCATAGCGGTGGTGGTAGTCTTCCCGTGGCTTCCGCCAACCACCACACGGGTTTTCCCCTTCGACTGCTCATACAGGTATTCAGGATAGCTTAATATCTTCAATCCCAATTCCTGGGCTTTCAGCAACTCGGGATTGTCGATGCGGGCATGCATGCCCAGCACAATGGCGTCGAGGTTCTTGGTGATGCGTTCGGGATGCCAGCCATAGCTCTCGGGCAACAGTCCATAGCGCTGCAGGCGGCTTTTGGCGGGGTCGAAAATTTCGTCGTCCGAACCCGTCACATGGTATCCCTTCAAATGCAGGGCAATGGCCAGATTGTGCATAGCACTGCCCCCGATGGCTATAAAATGTACGTTCATAATGATTTCAACTCTTTTGGGAAATAGATGTAATACTTGGTAACCTGTTTCTCCAGGAAATGGCGGTCCAGTTGGTCCGAGGCATCGCCGATATCGCGGCAACTACCGTCTTTGAACAGCACGCGTATTTCCTGGTCGTTATAATCGTAGGCATGATTTTTCAATATGCCTGTATTCACAAAATACTCGCTTTCATGTTCGTCGATGCCATAGAGCAGTTGGGTCTGCACCCTGAAAGTCTCCACAGTTTCGGGGGCAAAGGGTTGGTCCGACACCTTTATGGCACTCAGATGGCGGTTAACCAGATGTTCCGACAACATGCGCAACACCTTGTCCTCATGCTTCATCCAGCATTTCACAGCCATATCCACATCGCTGTCGTCAATTAGCGCAAAGCGGTCCAACAGCTCCTCGTTCTCTTCAAAATCCTTTTGCGTGTAGTGATGGCTGAGAAAATCGTGCAACGGCAATCCTTCTATACCCAGAGGCTTGCCCGAAGACGCCAGCTCGCGGGCCCGCCTCAGGATGTTCATCAGCAGCGTGTCGGCCGACACCACAGTCTTGTGCAGATACACCTGCCAATACATCAGCCGGCGCGAAATAATAAATTTCTCCACCGAGTAGATGCCCTTTTCGTCCACCACCAGTTGGTCATCCTTCACATTCAACATATTGATGATGCGGTCAGTACCCACAATTCCCTCGCTCACTCCGGTAAAGAAGCTGTCGCGCCCCAGATAGTCCAGACGGTCCATATCCAACTGGCTGCTCACCAGCTGATGCAGAAAGTGTTTGGGATACTCATCGTCGAATATTCTGATAGCTGTGGTCAGCCTGCCGCCAAACTCTCTGTTCAGGCGTTCCATATAAAGCCGCGAACACTCCTCGTGCGGCATATCGGCCAAAGTGCGTTCCGACGTATGCGAGAAAGGCCCGTGGCCTATATCGTGCATCAGTATGGCCAGTTTGGCACCCAGCATCTCGTCGTTGGTCAGCTCCACCCCTTTCACCTTCAGCACTTCCAATGCCCGGTTCATCAGGTTCAGTGCCCCCAGCATGTGGCTGAACCGCGTATGCATCGCCCCCGGATACACCAGACAGGTGAATCCCAGCTGCTTGATGCGCCGCTGCCGTTGGAAGTAGGGGTGCGACAACACATCGAAGATGATGTCATCCTCTATCGTCAGAAACCCGTCATACACCGGGTCGTTTATTATCTTGCGCTTGTTAGTCATAATCAATCACGTTCATATAATAACGCAAGAACCCATCTTTTTATTGCAAACCGTATAAAATTATCCCACCATTAAAAAAAATTAGTATATTTGCAATAGTGTTTGCCCAACCAAGTAGCGCAATACATACACACAACACACTATACTGCAACGTCCTACAACCATTTTACCAAACACACAATCTGAACAATACGATACAGCTAATCAATGTTGGGGGCATAATTACGGAATAAGAGAATACGAAATATTCAAACAAAAACAATATCCATTAACAGCGACGCGCCGATGCTTAATAACCGGCACGCACTAATATGAAGAAAGCATTATTCCTTATCGCTGCGCTATGTATTGCCAACATGGGCTTTGCGCAGCTGCCGTATGCCACCCTTAACCACAACGACACGATACAGGTGTTCACCGGGCAGAACGCCCTGCAGCAGGCACACAACGCAGCCGTGGGCGGCGACATAATCAATCTTTCGTCGGGCGTGTTCGACGCCGTCCACATCACAAAAGGAGTTACCATCCGTGGGGCCGCAGTGCTCAACGACACCGCACGTGGTTTGGTCAACACCATCATAAGTGGCGGCTTCACAGTCAATATTCCCGACTCCGTGAACCGCCTCACCCTAACAGGGCTGTACTTCAACTCCGACTTCTGGATATACAAAGCCTTCAACCCACTGTTTAAGAAATGCAGATTCCAGACCGTAGCTGCCGGATGGCAAAACCTCTCAACACAGGAGACCGAACGCACCACAAATCCAACGTTTATCAATTGTTTCATTTCCAGTTGGCGCAACAGCCAATGGAATAGCTATAACGATTGGAGTGCCACAAATCCCACGTTCTACAACTGTATTATTTGGGGATTCTATGAAGGAAGAAGTCCCGATGCACTGATAAACTGCAACGCAATAATAAGTAGCAATTATGACGTATTAAACAGCAAGTCTATACTAAATTGTATTCTGATGAATTCAGCTGGTACCGCCACCATTAACAACAACGGACTGACCTGTTTTAACACCATCGGCCTCAACACAAGCACCTGGTATGGTTATCACGATTTCTTTGACCTTACCAACATGGAGTCACACCACCTATACAACTTTCATATAATTAGCGAAGTATTCCAATCTTTAACCAATTTTACCTACACCGACGGCATGTCGATGGCGTTGGTTGACAGCATTGCCACCACCATTTTGGGCGACGATGGCACACAGGTGGGCATCTATGGCGGACCATATCCCTTCGACTTTATGGTGACCAACCCACAAATAGGCAATTGCACCGCCGCACGGCGCACCAACGCACAGGGCAAGCTGGAGGTCGATATTGAGATAATCAACGACAACGATTAACACTCTAATTCGCTATGCCATGAAACGATTACTATTATGTGTGGCATGGTGCCTGTTGGGGCTGTCGCTGTCGGCTCAGAGTGTGCAGTATACCTATTGGTTCGACGACCAGCTTGATGTACGCATCACCGACAGCCTCACTACCACAAGCCATCTACAGATAGAAGCGAGTCATCTGCCCACAGGCTTCCACACCATGTTTATGCTGCTTGGGAGCGACAGCACTGTGCGGTTGGAGAGTTTTATGTTCTACATCACACCGCCTACGCTGCCGCCCGACAGCTACAACATGAACTATGCCTATTGGCTCGACAACGACTACGACCACCGCACAGAGGGCACCCTTGCGAACGGGCAGATGCTGATAGACTGCAACAGCTTGGATTACGGCTTCCACAGCCTGACCATGATGATGGGCAGCGGTGCAACCACCCGGTTGGAGAACTTCCTATTCTACAAAACCCCGCCGACCCTGCCTCCCGACAGCTACAACATGAACTATGCCTATTGGCTCGACAACGACTACGACCACCACACGGAGGGCACCCTTACGAACGGGCAGATGCTGATAGACTGCGACAGTCTGAGCGAGGGATTCCACGTCCTGTACATGCGGTTAGGCAGCGGCACCACAGCACGATTGGAACGACACATGTTCCTTGTGCCACCCAAGTCTTTTGCCGAATACACCGACCTGGCTTACTGGTACGAAGGTGAGAACGTGCTGCACCACGTTTCGTCCCTCGGAGGTTTGCACCTGCTGGATGTGCCGGAAATGGTATGCGGCGAGCAAGGAAAGATACACCTGATGGCGAGCGACAGCTTAGGCAACACCTCACCCCTCATGACACAGGAGTTTGTGATGATGGATTCCAATTGCTGTCTGCCGCCGCTGTTTGCGACAGCCGATTATGTGACCGAATCGGGCGCACGGCTGCATTGGGACTACAACCGTCCTCAGACGTTCACCTTGGTGTATGACACCGTGCCTATCAACAATCCCAACGTCGGACACAACCGCGTGACGCTGACCGACACCGTCTATTGGTTCACCAATATGCCGTCGGGCATCATCTGCTACTACGCCATCAAGAGCGAATGTGGCAACCGTTGGACATTGGGCGAGTGGAACACCCGTTGCCGCACACTGACACCGCTGTATGCCGAAGCATGCGACAGCTACACGTGGCAAGGAACCACCTATACATCCAGCGTCACTTTGCCTGAATTCATCCCCGCCACCACAGGCGGATGCGACAGCGTGACGGTGATGCATATCACCATCAACCACAGCACCACAGGCATTGAGACAGTGAGCGCGTGCGACAGCTATACGTGGAATGGAACCACCTACACCTCATCCACCAACACACCCACATTCACTTCGCAAAATGCAGCAGGCTGCGACAGCGTGACAACACTGCATCTGACCATTAGCCAAAGCGCCATTACCAACGAGTATGTTACCGCCTGCGACAGCTACACGTGGCAGGGGACAACCTATACCGCCTCCACTATCGACTCTATCGCTACCGCCAACGCCTACGGCTGCGACAGCATTGCTATACTCCACTTGACCATCAACAACAGCAATACCGGCATAGAGACGGTTAGTGCCTGCGACAGCTACACCTGGCACGGCTCTACCTACACTAGTTCTACTAATACTCCTAGCTATACTAGCACCAACGCCCAAGGATGCGACAGCATAACCACCCTGCACCTCACCATCAACCACAGCACCTCGGCCACCGAGACCGTCACAGCCTGCGACAGCTACACATGGCAAGGCTCTACCTACACTAGTTCTACTAATACTCCTAGCTATACTAGCACCAACGCCCAAGGATGCGACAGCGTAACCACCCTGCACCTCACCATCAACCACAGTACCTCGGCCACCGAGAACGTCACCGCCTGCGACAACTACACATGGCAAGGCTCTACCTACACTAGTTCTACTAATACTCCTAGCTATACTAGCACCAACGCCCAAGGATGCGACAGCGTAACCACCCTGATCCTCACCATCAACTACAGTACCTCGGCCACCGAGACCGTCACCGCCTGCGACAGCTACACGTGGCAAGGCTCTACCTACACTAGTTCTACTAATACTCCTAGCTATACTAGCACCAACGCCCAAGGATGCGACAGCGTAACCACCCTCTATCTCACCATCAACTACAGCACATCGGCCACCGAAACCGTCACCGCCTGCGACAGCTACACATGGCAAGGCTCCACCTACACTAGTTCTACTAATACTCCTAGCTATACTAGCACCAACGCCCAAGGCTGCGACAGCATAACCACCCTCTATCTCACCATCAACTACAGCACCCGCGACACCATCGTTGATTCCGCAACAGGCAGCTACACTTGGAACTGCAACACCTATACCGAGAGCGGCGAGTACCTCTTTGAGGGACTGACAGAGGCCGGATGCGACAGCGTCGTCGTGCTGCAATTGACCATCACCCAATTGGGCATCAACATCGCCGAGAGTGACAACATCACCCTCTACCCCAACCCGACTTCTGGTAAGCTCACCATTGTCGCCGACGATATAGAGAAAGTGGAGGTATTTGACCAAAGTGGACGTATCGCCACCACCTTCAAAGACACCAACGATATAGACATCCACAACCTACCCACAGGTGCCTACACCCTCCGCATCACACTCCATAACGGCAGTGCCGTCAAGCGCGTCATCAAGCAATAAGCACCGCCATTTCATACACATCGAGGCAGACCCCAAACAAAGGTCTGCCTCGTTTTTTTTTACACCATAACAAATATTTCAGGGCACTTGTTCGTTTATTGGGCAAATGGACAAAGCAGAATACATACATATTGCCACGAAACACCGAGAGGATTTGTACCGCTTTGCTGTGCGGTACACCGCCGACGGCGACAGTGCTTTGGATGCTGTGCAGGATGCTCTCGTGGCACTATGGACACGCCACAGTGAGGTAGAGGCCGACAAGGCCAAAGGGTGGCTGATACGGGTGATTTACCGCCAGTTGGTGGACCAACACCGCCGCGAGGAACGCTTCCGCATCTTGTCACCCGAACTGGCACAGGACGAGTGGTACAACCAACACGACAACTACGAGCTGCACGACGCCATGCAACAAGCCCTCTCACAACTGCCCGATCAGCACCGCGCCATTCTGCTGATGAAAGACCTTGAGGGCTACCAGTATCAGGAAATAGCCCAGCTCACCGGACTCGACGTGCCCCAAGTTACCGGCATCCTCTACCGCGCCCGCATCAATCTGAAGAAAGCATACCTTAAGTTGAACAACATAAAACAATACGCGATATGATTAACATGGACAATTACGAGGGCTACCTGTACCTCTATCAAGAAGGCGAACTGGACAGCGCCACACGCACCGAGGTGGAGCGGTTCCTGCTGGAACATCCCGACATCCGCGAGGAGATGGAGACCTACTACGACCCCACCCTTGTGGTCACCGCCGAGCCTCCTGCCCACAAAACCCACCGCATAGTCCCCCTGTGGCGTTGGGCCGCCGCAGCCTGTGTTGTTTTTGCTTTGGGATATGGAATATGGACAACAACTTCAACCACTGTAGGAACAGGCAATGAATCATTGGTGTCTGAAAACAGACCTATACAAATACAAAACCAACCGAAGCCATCCGACGCTCCTACGACAGACCAAAGCTCCCCCATCTCCTCCCCTGCTTCTGCCAATCAACGTATCCAACGGATGAATCCCTCCTTACCAAGCACAAACAAGAATATCCTAAACGGGCAACCTCAAGCGACCGACACAGAGACCACCATCCCGGTCAAAGTAGCCTTCGAACCCGTATCCACGGAGCCCACCATCATCTACTGCCAATTGGCCGAGGAAATCGTCCCTGTCGACAACCTAGCTAAGGAAATCATTTTTGTGGACAACTTGGCAGAAGTGAAAACAGCCACCTCCATACACGAGATGATTATTGATTTCGCAGACAACCGCAGACAACAATTCATTAACAGCATAAAAGATGGGGTTATCACTCTTGTTACCAAGGAAGAAAAAGTCAAGGCAATTTAATCAAAAAGAAACAATAAAAATAGCAATATCATGAAAAAAACAGCAATCATTGTGGCACTCATCGCCCTTTCGGCAATGGCCACAGCACAGAACGCCATCTACCGTCAAAACCTCAGCAAAGAGATTAATGAACTTAATGTATCCGGAGACTGCACAATCATTTTGAAGTTAGACACCTGCAACTGGATAGCCTACCAAGGCACTGAAAATGATTTGTCACAAAACTTCTTCACCGTCGCCGGCAACATCGTCCAAACCACTGCTGCAGCCAACGGCAAGACCCTCTCTGTGGGCACCTCAGCCAGTCAAACCAACAATTCTGCCCCTCTCGTCATCGATATAAAGGACAATGCAAAAGTGATTTTTATGGGCGACACCCTGCGCAAAGGACGCCACACACGCTCGTTCTACTCCGGCACAGTGGAAAACAAGAAAAAAGGCACAAGAACCGAACGGGGCAACACCATTTCCGACAAATCGGACAATAAAAACAACAACACTGCACGCGACTGGACCGGACTGAAAAAGTACACCTTTGGCAAACGTTTCCATAATCATTTCCAATTTGGTGTTGCACGATGGATAAACGGCAACGGACTTACCCCCAACTTCCAATCAACCTTCTCCAAAGGCCAAACAACCAACAGCCAATTCGCAAGCGACTACTCATGGCAGCTTGACTACTCCCTCTATATGGACAACCACATTGCGGCAGGCTTTGGTGTTGAATGGGGTGGAAATATGTATCGTTTTGCCACTCCGCTGATAACGGGAGGATACCAAGACGGCGACTACATCATACAAGTCGGTTCCTCCGAACTCCCTGGTGCATGGAAAACCAGCGCCAACACCATGTATCTCGCTCTTCCTCTTCACTTCGTTTTCTATCCCGATGCCAGAAATCACTCCTTCAATTTCCGACTCGACCTCATTCCGAGATTCAATATCGAAAGCAAACTGGTGCAAGAATATATAAACTCAAGTGACGATGTAACCGAAACACGGCAATACTACAGAAGCATGCCGTTCAACTTGTTCGACCTCAACGCTCGTCTCAGTGCCAACTTAAGTCTACTTGGAGTATATGCCGAAATGGGAGTCACACCGATATTCCACAATGTGAAGAAAGCCGACGGTTCGTCCTTCAACCCATTCCACTTGTCGATAGGCGTAGTCTTTAACTTATTCGACCTCTAACTGACCACATTATAATAAAGGCGGCAGGGGAATAAAACACCTGTCGCCTTTTCTTTTTTTTTCTCAACAAAAGAACTTCACTGACGCATCAACTTAAAAAACTCCCACAGCACGATAGCGGCGGCACAACTCACATTCAGCGAATGTTTGGTGCCCTGTTGGGGAATCTCAATGCTTCCGTCGCACAAGGGCAACAGCTCCTCCTGAACTCCCTCCACCTCGTTGCCCAAAATAATGGCCACCTTCTCTCCAAGCTGTTCCGGAAGGGCATCCAGTTTCATGCTGTCGTCCACCTGCTCTATGGCATAGACTTTATATCCCTGTTCTTTCAACTCCCGCACACAGTCCTTGCTCTCATCGTAGTACTTCCATTCCACGCTGTCTTCAGCCCCCAAGGCAGTCTTGTGTATATCGCGATGAGGCGGAGTGGAACAGATACCACACAGACAGATACGCTCCACACGGAAAGCATCCCCAGTGCGGAACACCGAGCCGATATTATTCTGGCTGCGCACATTGTCCAACACCACAGTGAGAGGCAGTTTCTCAGCCTCCTTAAACTCCTGCACCGAAATGCGGTGCAACTCTTCCATAGATAGTTTGTGTGCCATTTATTAACAACTATTAGAAATGCAAAAATACAACTTTTTCACCATATATTGCCATATAATACATAAAAGTTTTACCGTGTAAAAAAAAAGTTGTATCTTTGCAATCGTAAACATCCATCATTCGCAACACGATATGCAAACAATAGACACCCTTAATCCTGCACAAATCGAAGTGCTAAACATGATGTCTTTTATCAATACCGAAAGCTCATGGGAGCATCTAAAGGAGGCTCTTGCCAAATACTTTACCCAACAATTGGAAGACGAGATTGACAGCCTTTGGGAAGATGGAACTCTGACAGAAAAGAAAGTTGAGGGGTTTCGCACATTACATGAACGAACCCCTTATGACAATTAATCTTTTATGAACATCGTCCTCGACACCAACTGTCTGTTAATAGCAATCTCCGACCGTTCGCGTTTCCATCGTGTATGGCAAGCGTTCACTCATGGAGATTATACCCTATGTGTGACCAACGAGATAATTGAGGAATACGCTGAGGTAATAAGCCGCAATATCAATGAAAGGGTTGCTCAGACTGTAATATATCTGATCATGACCCTATCTAATGTCAAATACATCGACCCCCATTTCCGTTTTCATCTTATTACCGCCGACCCTGACGACAACAAATTCGTCGACTGTGCAATTGCTGCCAACGCAAAATTCATCGTTTCAGAAGACCATCATTTCGATGTATTAAAGGAGATTCCTTTCCCTCACATAGAAGTCATTTCCATTGAGCAATTCCTATCGGAAATCACCATCTAAGCCTATCAGCCAAAGGCGGCTAACCGTCATCCAACAGACCCTTCTAACGAGATGCTCAGCAGTTTCTGCGCCTCAACCGCAAACTCCATAGGCAGCTTCTTCAGCACATCCTTGGCGTAGCCGTTCACTATCAGTCCCACGGCACTCTCTGCCGAGATACCGCGCTGCTGGCAGTAATACAGTTGGTCTTCCGAAATCTTCGACGTGGTTGCCTCATGCTCCAATATGGCCGTGCTGTTGTTGGCCTTGATATAGGGCCACGTGTGCGCCCCGCACTGGTCGCCCAGCAGCAGCGAGTCGCATTGCGAATAGTTGCGGGCATTCTCCGCACTCTTGTTTATCTGCACCAGTCCGCGGTAGCCGTTCTGGCTGTGGCCGGCACTGATTCCCTTCGACATGATAGTGCTGTGGGTGTTTTTCCCTATATGAATCATCTTGGTGCCCGTGTCGGCCTGCTGGTAGTTGTTGGTCACTGCCACACTATAAAACTCCGCCGAGCTGTCGTCGCCTTGCAGTATACAGCTGGGGTACTTCCATGTCACCGCGCTGCCGGTCTCCACCTGGGTCCACGATATCTTGCTATGCGACCCCTTGCAGATCCCCCTTTTGGTAACAAAATTGTATATTCCGCCCTTCCCATCCTTGTCGCCGGGATACCAGTTCTGCACAGTGCTGTACTTCACCTCGGCATCCTTCAGCGCCACAATCTCCACTATGGCGGCGTGCAGCTGGTTCTCGTCGCGCTGGGGGGCTGTGCATCCCTCCATATAACTCACGTATGCCTCCTCGTCGGCCACTATCAGCGTGCGCTCAAACTGTCCCGTCCCTCGCGCGTTGATGCGGAAATAACTCGACAGCTCTATCGGGCAGCGCACCCCTTTGGGAATATAACAGAACGACCCGTCGCTGAACACGGCCGAATTCAGCGCGGCAAAGAAATTGTCGCTGCTCGGCACCACCGACCCCAGGTATTGTCTCACCAAGTCGGGATACTTCTGCACCGCCTCGCTGATGGGGCAAAACAGTATCCCCTTCTCTTCAAGCATCTTCTGCGACGTGGTTTTCACCGACACCGAGTCCATAATGGCGTCATACGCCACTCCCGCCAACGCTTTCTGTTCGCGCAAGGGTATTCCCAACTTGTCGAATGTGGCCAGCAACTCCGGATCCACCTCGTCCATACTCTTTTTCAGCTCCTTCTGTTTGGGTGCGGCATAGTATATTATGTCTTGGTAATCTATCTTGTCATAGGTGAGGTGTGCCCATTCGGGCTCCTCCATCGAAAGCCATTTGCGGAAAGCATCCAGTCGGAACTCCAACAGCCATTCGGGCTCATTCTTTTTCTTCGAAATTAGCCGAATCACCTCTTCGTTCAATCCCTTCCCTATGGTGTCTGTCTCTATATTTGTAACAAAACCCCATTTATACTCCTCGCTCGTAACTTCCTGTATAATACTATTATTATCTTCTGCCATTTTCTATTACTCCATAATTTTGAAACATGCAAAATTACATATATTTCCCGACATAAACACGTACCTTTCGAAAAAAGTTATCGTCTATCTGACAATACCGGTCCAAAGCCACCGTTTGCCTGAACCCAAATCAAACAAATTGATTTGTTTTCCGAACAGCAACAATCCTCCCGCCTCCCCTCTTCTCAGGCATAAGGCGAAACCTGTGGGCATGTGTATCCCAAAACAAATCTATCAATAGGAAACTATGCCGTCTTCCCCTCTGCGAGGTGTCGGTGCGTCAGTGGCTTATTATCAGTTGGCGTGTGCTGCTGGCCGGGCCGGAGCTCACAGTCACAAAATACACCCCCGATGACAGCTCCCGCGTGTCTATCTCCGCCACTCCTCTCTCCGACTTCAGGGCTTTCAACTGCCGTCCGCCTGCATCGTGCAGCACTATCGCGTCCACCGCCGCGCCACCGCTCAGCT
>Ga0247611_10005232_pt1 | contig 17337 bp, 14 predicted proteins | sample 177DNAGHGhighgp2_FD_192422 | JGI IMG/M metagenome (GOLD analysis project Ga0247611, IMG submission 192422) | Sheep rumen microbial communities from Palmerston North, Manawatu-Wanganui, New Zealand - 1770 DNA GHGhigh gp2 | ecosystem: Host-associated > Mammals > Digestive system > Stomach > Rumen... | reverse complement strand
TTATAGAGACCGTTAATGACGAACTCAAGAATATCGCTCAAGTAGAGCACTCACGACACAGGTCGTTCGATAACTTTATGGTCAATCTCTTGGGAGCGCTTGCTGCATATTGCTTCTTCCCAAAGAAACCATGCATAGCATGTGAGAGGGTTATTGACAAACAATTAGCACTCTTCTGAATTCGTCGAACTCACGTTAATTACATCGCCACTTCTACCCCAGATGAGTCCTTCTGTTGTAGAAATCTCATTACCATTAGCATCTTTAACAACGTAAGTAACATCACCACTATTTGCTGTGCCTGCTTCCACATTTTGGAGATAGGCTTTCTTATCTTTTCCATTTACTGAAAACGTTGCCTTATGGCTCTCATCAACATCTGTTGTTAATGCAGCAATCTCGTCATCAGTGATTGCCGTGAAGTCCCACGTCTTCGTTGTAATCTGCGCACTCACACTTGTAGTCAATAGCGCAAGCGTCAATAAAGTAAATAGTTTTTTCATACTCTTTTGTTTTAGTTTGTTATTAATATAAAGTAAATAGAATTTTCCAGTTCAATGGGGACGCCCTCATGCGTACATTATTATATATACAAAAAGAGCGTAGAATCAATCGCAACTCTACATCTCTTAGTTGAGGTTCTGGAAAACACCTTTGATGAAAGATATAGTGAAACAACCATCCCACGCTATTGCGTGAGAGCAGTCACCATGTCATCTTGTCATCAGTTATGAAATTTTCCAGATTTCAACTAACAAGACGAAGCATGCGCTTCTCTTCTAATTAACCCACGATGTTAAGCATGCTATGCACACTTTGCCGACAGTCATGCGACTGAATTGAACACATCACCGCCAACTTTCTGCAAAGATAGTTGATTTATGTCAATTCTCCAAATAAAACGCACACAAATCACTACTATAACGTTTACGTAAAGTAATTAATTCGAGTATCGCATTCTCAACTCTCAGAGGTGAGAGATTACCACCTACCTCTTCAACTGTAGCAAGCAAAGCCTTGCGAAAGTTGAGTGAAAATCCATATAAATTGAGTAATATATCTCTTTTTATCTTTATTTCTCAAATAAAAAATACGTAATCTTTTGTTTTGCTCCCAACTTTTCGTATCTTTGCAAACGAGAAGAAGAATGAGTATGGCGACAAGGACAAGAAAAAGTAAATCACGCACAGAAAATGAGAGTAAAATGATTTTTGCATCCTCATGCGTTGAGTCTGCTGCACGTAATCGGAATGTTTCCACTACCGAAATGTACCAAAGAATGAAGCGTGTGGGACTTATGGACGGATTTATCTTGAAATGTTATGACGGACTACACACTCAAAGTCGCCAGCATGTGACAGAAGACGTACTAAATGCCCTTGATATATGGGAAAGCAAAATGGCAGAACAACAGTGAGGAAAGTATATCATGGAGCGGTACAAGTGGTTAAAGAGCCACTTGTACATGTTGGACGTGAGAATCTTGACTTCGGCAAAGGTTTCTACGTGACGGATATCAGAAGTCAGGCAAATACTTGGGCAAATATTAAGAGCAATTACCTGATGGATGCTACAGGCTATATCAACGAATATCTTTTCGATTTTGACTCTGCTGTCAAAGAGTTCCGATATAAGAAATTCGAGAAGTATGACAGAGAATGGCTTCATTTCATAGCAGACTGCAGGGATGGGCAGAAAGTCTGGAAGGACTTTGATATCATAGAAGGAGGTGTGGCTAATGACCGAGTCATTGATACAGTAGAGGCATTTAAGGCTGGACAAATATCAGAGGAGATGGCATTAAGAGAACTTGCTAAGCACCAGCCGAACAATCAGATATGTATCTTGAATCAAATTGTAGTTGATAAATATCTTAAATTTCAGAAGTCTGTAATCACAAAATAGTATATATATGTTAAGTGACTTGTTGATGTGGAACAAAATCGGGCGAATAGTAACATTGTTGTCTGAACGTCTTGACATTACGCCTGCAAGAGCCTTGGATATATTCTATACTTCCAAGACCAATGAGCGGCTGCATGATCCCTCAACACTCCTATATACCTTTAGCGATTTATACATCGTGGATGATGTTATCCGCGAGATACGAGGCGAAAAGTGAAGAGGTAAACGTTTGCAAACTATCGCTTTAGCACGCGCGCAAGAGAAAGACAGAATTTCTTGGTAACACCCCCATCGTCTATTAGAAGAACATCATGGGTAGAGAGTTTTTCCGTTTCTGAGCGAGTTCGTCTTTCATCCGCTCAATAGCGGCTTTAAAGAAGAAAGACACTAAATGCTCGTCTGTACCCTCTGTCCTGATTTGTCTCAAGGCGGAGATATATTCCGAGCGATCCTTAAGTTCGATAATCAGCAGGGGATGAGCAACCCGTAGCAGAATGAAATTAGCAAGTAAACGCCCCGTCCTTCCATTACCATCACGGAAAGGATGCAGATACTCGTAATAGCCATGCCATTTGGCTGCGACTACCATGGGGTGATGCCCCTCTTGTAAGGCTCGCTCTGTTGATGTCATCAGGGAGGGAACACGGGCAATCAATGTCTCGTGGTCGCCGAAAACAGTGTCACCGGCAGCCATGTCTTCTGTGGTGTATTCCCCAGCGACTGCACCAGGGGTACGATAGGCAATCGTATGTTCTGTCACCAGACGATTGACTTCCTTTAATAATGCTTCATCAAAAGGCGCGTCCAGATGTCCTGCCAGATAGTCAAAGGCACGGAAATGGTCTGCCATTTCCGTACACTCCAATAAGGAACGTCCCACGGGTATCATTGCCATACCCTGCTCACGAAGGATTCTGGTGTCGTCAACAGTGAAAGAGTTGCCCTCAATGGCACAAGAATGAGCAGAGAACAGAACCTCATTGTATTCCATCCACTGTTGACGGCTCGTCTTACTGACTATCTTTTCCTGATATTCCTTCCTGAGTCGTTCGTATTCCTCTATCTCTTTCTCGAACATCGTGGGCAAAGGTACAAATAAATGAGCAGAACACAAAAGAAAAAGAGGTTTTCTTTCGTGTCCTGCCCGTTTGATGATATGTGAGTCTGTTACTTGATGTTAGGCTCTTCCAGTCCGATACCCTTCTTCTTGTCGACTGCCTTCAGAATGAAACCAAGGATGAGGGCAGCGACACCTAAGCAGGCGAGCATCACCAATGGAGCGGTATAGTCTAACTCCGTAGCACTGGTTCCCTCGGGGTTGGTGGCATCCAATACCTTGCCAATCAGTAAGGGGAACAACCAGAGTCCGATGTTCTGAATCCAGAAGATGAGGGCGTAAGCGGAACCAATCACCTTGGCATCAACCAGTTTGGGAACAGAGGGCCATAGGGATGCTGGTACTAATGAGAAGGAGGCTCCCAATACCAGGATAGTGGCATAGGCTACGATGACACCGCCAACGGCACTGCCCTTGAACATCGGCAGGATGAAGGCGAAGGTCAGGTGACAGCCAATCAACAGCAAAGAACCTAAGATTAGCATGGATACTGCCTTGCCGTGGTTGTCGAGATAGTTACCCAAGATGGGGGTGATAAGCACGGCAAGCAGGGGGAATACAGCGAAGATGCTCTCTGCTGTCTGACGCATGAAGCCCATATAACAATAGGTGATGAGGGCAAGGATAGAGATGCCCAACAGGGTATACTTCATGTTTGCCTTCTTCTGGAAGTTAGAGGCAAAACCTGCGGCAGCCACCAACAGCATGATGACATACTGCACGATGGTGACAGAGGGACTTGCCCAGAAGGAGTCGGCACCGGGCTCAGTCAGTGTCAGGTTGCACTGCAGCATGTTCACGGCATATTTCTGGAAGGGGAAGATAGCGGAGTAGTAAAGTACACACAACAAAGCAACGAGCCAGAAACCGCTGTCGCTGAGGATCTTACCGATATCACTGATCTTGAAGGGATCGTCTTTCTCCTCAGCCTCACCAGTCTGTGCGTCGAGTTTCTTATCCATGAAGAAATAGACAATCGTCATGATGAGGGCGATACACATCAGTACCACACCAAAGGCGACACTACGGCTGACACTCACCTCACCACCTAACTTGGCGAAGAAGGGGGAGAAGATCATACAGGTGGCGACACCTAAGCGTGCCAGTGCCATCTCGGAACCCATGGCAAGTGCCATCTCACGTCCCTTAAACCACTTCACGATACCACGGCTGACGGTGATACCTGCCATCTCACAACCACAGCCGAAGATCATAAAGCCACAGGCTGCAAACTTAGCGGAGGCTGGCATGCCCTGATAGAAGGGAGATACTCCTAAGTCGTCGAAGACGGGGATGTAGTTGAGGTTGTTGGTAAACCAAGTCTCCAGTCCACTGCCGATAAAGCCATCGCTGACAGCATACCATTTCACACAGGCTCCTACCAGCATGACAGCAGCCGAGAGGACAGCGGTGAAACGGACACCCATCTTGTCGAGGATGATACCTGCGAAGATGAGGAAGAACACGAATACGTTGAGGAACACCTCAGAGCCCTGCATGGTACCAAAGGCGGTAGAGTCCCAACCACGGGTCTCCTGCATCAGGTCCTTGATAGGCGAGAGGATGTCCATGAAGATGTAACTGCAGAACATGGCAAGTGCCAGGAGCAGCAACGCGGTCCACCGCATGGCGGCGGAGTCTCTCAAAGTCTTTTCAATTGCTTGTGACATAATTCTTTATTTATTTCATTATTCCGATATGCTGTTATTTCGAGGACTTAGTCTTTGCCAGTTTGGCGGCTTTCGCCTCTGACTGGGGGGAGAGTTTGCCCTTCAGGTATTGCTCTATGATGAGTCCTGCGATGGGGGCTGCCATGTCAGCACCGAAACCACCATGCTCGATATAGACACTGATGGCTATCTTCGGCTCGTTCATGGGAGCGAAACCGATGAAGGCGGAATGGTCGGCACCGGGATTCTCCACGGTTCCCGTCTTGCCACAGACGGGATAGGTGGTGCGCAGACAGGTTGCCGTTCCTTTCTCCACAGCGAGGCGCATGCCCTCTACGACAGGCGCATAGACACTGGCGTCCACCTTGGTATGACGCTTGGTCAGATACCGCTTGTTCTTCGTGTCCTTATGGATATGGGGGATATAGTACCACCCACGGTTGGCAATCGTCACGGCAAGGTTGCAGAGTTGCAGGGGGGTGAGGGTGATATCCCCTTGTCCCATACCAGCCCACCAGATGGTCTTACCGTCCCATCCGTTCTTGTAACGGCGGTTCAGGTAGTCGGCACCGGCAAGCAGTCCACCTTGCTCTCCTTGTATGTCGATATGCATCGGACCACCCAGTCCCATGCTCTGCATATAACTGCGCCAGGTGGTAATCGCTTCGTTCTTGTCCTCATAGATGAAGTTGTCGTTAATCATCTGTGCGAAGGTGACGAGAAACCATGAGTTACAACTCTGGGCTATGGCATCTTTTAACTTGAGGGGGGAACGGTGCTGGTGACACCCCACACGGATATTGCCGTCGATGAATCCCTTGTTGCAGTCTACCGTTGTCTCTGTCGTCACAATACCCTCCGACAACAGGGTCAGTGCCTGTGCCGGCTTGATGGTGGAGCCGGGAGCCTGGGGCTTGCCGATTGCCTGTCGGACATCATGTCCGTTAGGGGTGTTGGTGGCAATACACAGGATCTCCCCGTTGGCAGGATTGACGGCAACGATACTGCCCGTCTTCCCTTGTAACAGTCGCTCGCCCAGTTGCTGGAGCATAGGACGGAGGGTTAGGGGACCGTCCGTAGGCAGTCCCTGTGACCATAGGGATATGCTGACTGATAAGAAGAGAAACAGAAACTTTAGTCTTTCAGCCATCTGTCCAGCCAGTTAAAGAAGGTACGCTGCCACAGAATACCGTTCTGTGGTTTCAATACCCAGTGGTTCTCATCAGGGAAGATCAACAACTCAGCGGGAATCCCCTTCATACGTGCCGCATTGAAGGCTGCCATACCCTGTGTGTAGTTGATGCGATAGTCTTTCTCACCATGGATACAGAGGATGGGCGTGTCCCAGTTCTCCACATACTTATGTGGAGAGTCATGGTACGTCTTCTTGGCGTTCGGCATCTGTGGACGGTGCCAGTAAGCCTCGTCATACTCCCAGTTGGAGAACCAGTTCTCCTCAGTCTCTAAGTACATGGCGGCAAGGTTGAAGGCTCCGTCATGAGAGATAAACGCCTTGAAACGCTTGTCGTGGTGTCCTGCGAGATAGTAGACACTGAAGCCTCCGAAGGAAGCACCCACAGCACCAAGGCGGTCTTTGTCCACGAAGGGCAGGTTCTGTGCGGCATCATCGATAGCGGCGAGATAGTCGCTCATACACTGTCCTGTCCAGTCACCACTGATCTCCTCTTTCCATTCCTGTCCGAAACCGGGTAGTCCATGACGGTTAGGAGCCACGACGACATAGCCGTTAGCCGCCATCATCTGGAAGTTCCAGCGATAACTCCAGAACTGGGAGACAGGACTCTGGGGTCCTCCCTCGCAGAAGAGCAGGGTGGGGTATTTCTTGCCTTCCTCATAATTGGCAGGCAGTACGATCCATACCAGTTCCTCCTTACCGTCAGACGTTGGTACCCAACGCTGCTCTACCTTACCGAAGGTCAGTTGGTCGAGGATATGCTTGTTCTCAAAAGAGATCTGTTCGATGTGGCTCTCCACGATATGGTATGTACCGGGTGTGCCGTCCAAAGGTTGTTCAGCCACCTCAAAGGGGGTAACCCTGTAAATATCGGTGGGTGCGGAAAGACTCTGGCGGGTGGCAATGAGGTGCTTACCGTCATTCGCCAGTTGCAGACTGGTCCAGTCACCCCAACTCTCAGTGAGTTGCTTCACCTCCCACTTCCAGTTGACACAGTACATGTTGTTGCAACCGTGCCATACACTGAGGAAATAAATCTGTGCCAACTTGTCGTCCGGTGATGCCCAGCAGAATGCCTCCACGTCACTCTTCCAGTTGACATACCGCTTGATGCCTGTCGCCATCTCGTAGATACACAGACGGTTGAGGTCAGCCTCGTAACCGTCACGCTCCATTGACTGCCAGGCGATAAACTTGCCGTCGGGAGAGAACTGCGGGTTCTGGTCGTAACCCACATTATTCTTCAGATTCTCCGGCGCATTGACAGGTTGTATCTTCAGTGTACGGGTAGGGTCGTTGGCAGGAGCCTTATAGTCGGCTGGCTTACAGAGATTGGTGGTCTCGCGTGTACCTATATTATATAAGTAGATGTCGGAGTCGGTGGAGATAGAATACTCCAAACCGGTCTTCTTACGACAAGTATAGGCGATAGTCTTGGAGTCGGGACTCCATGCCAGTTGCTCAATACCACCGAAGGGCTCCATAGGACATTCGAAAGGCTCGCCCTCAAGAATATCGGCAATACCGTCATTAACCATTTCTAATTTATCATCTCTCATTTCTAATTTCGCCAGATAGGGATGCTGGATGCTCTCTACATAATGATCCCAGTGACGGTACATCAAGTCGGTGACACGACGACCGGTAGCCTTAGGCAGGTCATCGGGATTCTCCTTGATAATCTCATGGAAGGGAATACTCTTGATGATGATGACATGCTTACGGTCTGGAGAGAACTTAAAACCCTCGACCTGTCCGTCGGTCTTGGACAACTGCTTACGCTCAGAGCCGTCAGCCTTCATGGACCATATCTCTCCACCAGAGAGATAGGCGATGGTGTTGGCATCCAACCATGTGGGATCTGTCTCGTTCTTGCTGCTGACAGTCAACTGTTTGTTATGCTTGCCGTCAGCATCCATGATGCAAATCACCTGGTGGCTCTTATTCGCTTTCACACTGTAGTAGCCCACTTGGTATGCCACCTGTTTTCCGTCAGGTGATGCCGCTACAGTGCCGATACGTCCCATTGCCCAAAGGGCTTCCGGGGTCATCATGCGACTCTTCAGTTTAATACTACTCTTTCCGATATTCACGTCTTCTTGTGCCTTGATGGAGGCAGGTGCTATAAGCAGCGTTGCTGCTATTAGGGTCAGTAACTTTTTCATATAGAGTGCAAAGTTACGAAAAATCGAGTGCAAAACAAAGAAACTCGTTTCTTTTTTTGCCGAGATGGAGTAAGTTCGATGTTGAAGACATCAAAGTTACGAAAAATCGAGAGAAAAAGACAGATAAAAAGAAAATTATTTGTATCTTTGCGGAGAAATGTGGAAGATGAGCCTTTATAAACACTAATGGATAAATTAAAACAAGTAATACTCCTTTTTCTGTGTGTCGCCCTCACAATGGCATCATGCCAGAAGGTGAAGAACAGAGAGATACGTTCCGCACATGCTGACAGTGTGTTATTTGCTGCAGGTGCCGTCATGGATTATGCCCGTATGGAAGTGCTGATAGATAGTTTTGCGCAGACGGGTGACATCAATGAGATGGATATCAACCGTTGGCGAGGGGTGGTAGCCTATCATCAAAAACAGTTCAACGCTTCAGAGAAATATTATCGTCAGGCATTGGAGTGTGAGGTGAAGACAAGTCAAGACCAGAAGAACTACAATAAATGTGCTCGTCGACTCTCGGAGTTATTACTGGTGAGAGGTGATTACGAGGGCTCGCTGAAGGTGGCTGTTCCTGCCGTGAAGAAGATTGATGAGACGAAGATAGGCTCTGATATCGACTATGCCATCCTGCTGAACAATATCGGATGCTGCCAGTTGAACCTCGGAAGGGATCAGGAGGCAAAGACCAGTTTTGAGGAAGCCCGTCAGCATTATATCAACCGATGGACGACAGATACGACCAGTCGTGGTTTCCAAGAGGCGGTCTTAGGTACGGTATATACCAGTCAGGCGTATATCAATACCCGTCGTTATGCCGATGCCATCTACTGGATAAACCGTACGGAGATGCTGTTGGATAAATACCGCCAGTGTGCTGATGCCCGTACCGAGTATTTCGACGAGTACCAGGGACGTATTGAGGTGATGCGTGCCGTCGCCATGGAGAGTCTGGACAGTACGGAGAAGGCTGCAGAGGCATTCCTGCGATTCCAGAAGACTGCTTATTCTAAGACCGCTGCGGGTCATATCAATGGCAACGATTATCTGATGCTTGCAAAACGTTATCGGGAAGCTGCTGATAACTATAGTTACTTAGACCAGGCGCTTCATGAGTGGGGTACAGACCTCTCTCTGGATAATATCCAACTCTATATGTTGCCGAAATACATGGCGAATGATAAGATTGGACGCAAAGACTCTACGATGAGGATCGGTCAGCGTATTATTATGATGCTTGACTCTGCCATCAGTGGACAGAAGATTACCGCGACAGCGGAACTTGCCACTATTTATGATACGCAGGGCAAGGAGGCTGAGATTGCCCACCAGCAGGTGAAACTCTCACAACAGCGGCTATGGAGCACGGGTGTAGCCCTTATATTACTGATTGTCTTTTTCTTGATATACACCCTTCATAAGCGTAAGGCTGCCCATAGGTTGGCTGTTGCCCATGGTCATCTGGAGGAGGCGCATGCGAAACTGAAAACCGCTTATGACCAGTTGGAGGAGACCACCCAGATCAAGGAGCGTATCCAGAGTGAGTTGCGCATTGCCCGAGATATCCAGATGTCAATGGTACCTAATGTGTTCCCTGACCGTGAGGGTATTGACATGTATGCGGCAATGACTCCCGCCAAGGAGATAGGTGGAGACTTGTATGGCTATATGTTACAAGGTGACGAGTTATATTTCTGTCTGGGTGATGTGTCAGGGAAGGGTGTCCCTGCCTCTCTGTTTATGGCTCAGGCAAACCGTATGTTCCGTACCCTTGGCTCCGAGCACATGAAGCCTGCCGCCATTGCTACGCGTATGAATAATGCCTTGACAGAAAATAATGAACAGGGTATGTTCGTCACGATGTTCATGGGTCTGATCAACCTGAAGACGGGACGCATGGATTTCTGTAATGCGGGACATAATCCTCCTGTCATAGGCTATCCTCCTAAATTCATGGAGGTGGAGTCGAACGCACCTATTGGTCTATGGCCAGGACTGGAGTTCGTCGGTGAGACAATAGAGAACATCAAGGGCATACCTCTCTTTATCTATTCGGACGGATTGAATGAGGCGGAGAATAAGGAGCAGGTACAGTTCAGTGATGAGCGTATCCTTGAGATCCTGAGTGATCAGTCGCTGGATAGTGCCAAGAAGGTGGTACTGAAACTAATGGATGAAGTCAATAAGCATCGTGCAGGTGCCGATCCTAACGACGACCTCACGATGCTATGTCTGAAAATAAGCTGATAGGATAGCTTACTTACTTTTTCTTTACGGGATCACAGGTAAGTCCGCAACCGAGTTTCTTGAAGATCTTGCGGTCTACCTCAGAGAGCATGACGGTGGAGTGTACCTGACAGTCACGCAGCTGAGGTAATTGTGCCAATGCGAGGCGACAACGTTCGTCACTCTCTGAAAGGACACTCAATGCCACCAGAACCTCATCGGTATGCAGGCGTGGGTTCTTACCACCCAGATATTCAATTTTCGTCTTTTGTATGGGTTCTATCATACTCTGGGGAATGAGCTTCGCCTCATGGTCGATACCTGCCAGATGTTTGGTGGCATTCAGCAGGAGTGCGGCACAACAGCCGAGCAGAGGTGACGACTTGGCGGTGATCAATGTGCCGTCAGCTAGTTCCATTGCTGCTGCCGTATGTCCGCTCAGTTCTTTCTTCGCCTCTGCGGCAACGGTGACACGGCGATAGGCTGTCGTGATCTTCGCCTGATTGAAAAGCATGAGGATTTTATTGACCTCATTCTCGTTATCCGCTCCATCGGCAAGTTTGTTGGTGGCATCATAGTAACGACGGATAATCTCGTCACGGCTGGCATTACAGCATGCCTCGTCATCACTGATACAGAAGCCCACCATGTTAACACCCATATCTGTTGGTGACTTATAAGGGTTCTCACCATAGATACCCTCGAAGAGGGCGTTCAGCACGGGAAATATCTCAATGTCACGGTTATAGTTGATGGCGGTCTTACCATACGCCTCCAGATGGAAGGGGTCGATCATGTTCACGTCGTTCAAGTCGGCAGTGGCAGCCTCGTAGGCGATATTCACAGGATGCTTCAAAGGGAGGTTCCATACAGGGAATGTCTCAAACTTAGCGTACCCGGCGCGGATGCCCCGTTTGTTCTCGTTGTAGAGTTGGGAGAGGCATACCGCCATCTTGCCAGAGCCAGGACCTGGTGCTGTCACGATGACCAACTCACGACTGGTCTCCACATAGTCGTTCTTACCGAAGCCGTCATCGCTGGCAATCAGTTTCACACTATGGGGATAACCGTCAATCAGATAGTGGACGTAACTCTTGATACCCAGACGCTCCAGACGGTGGCGGAACTGGTCGGCGGCATGCTGACCGTTATAATGGGTGATGACGACAGAGCCTACCATAAAGCCCCTGTTCATGAACTCATCACGAAGGCGTAATACATCCTCATCATAGGTAATACCTAAGTCGGCACGTACCTTGTTCTTCTCGATATCCTCAGCACTGATCACGATGACAATCTCTATGCTGTCACTGATCTTGCTGAACATACGGAGTTTGGAGTCTGGCTTAAAACCGGGGAGCACACGGCTGGCATGGTGGTCGTCAAAGAGTTTGCCACCTAACTCCAGATACAGTTTGCCGTCGAACTGGGCAATACGCTCCTTGATATGTTCTGACTGGATCTTGAGATATTTGTCGTTATCGAATCCTATTTTCATTGTATTTGTGTTTTACTTCCTATATCCATTCTTACGCTGGCGCTCCATCTCAGCCTGTTGCTTCTGCAAAGCCTCCAGACGGGCAGCAAGTCCCCCCTGCTTCTTCGGGTTGTTCTTGTTCTCCTGATACTTAGCCTCCAGGATGGCAAGCAGTTTCTCGTCATCTGTCGTCTTGCGGAGTGTCCACATGATAGCGGCAGAGAAGAACAGGGAAATGAAGTAATAGAAGTTCAGACCTGACGAGTAGTCGTTGAAGATGAAGAAGAACATCAGTGGCATGATATACATCATCCATTGCATAGCCTTCATCTGGTCAGCCTGAGCACCAATCATCTGGTCTTTCTGCTGACGCATGGAGATCCATGTATAGATAAGTTGGGCGGCACAGAACAGGATACAGGTCAGTGACAGGTGGTCACCGATACCCCAGATGTTCGTGTTCCATTCCCAGATAGGGTCATAGGTCGAGAGGTCGTCCATCCATAAGAAGGACTCACCGCGTAATTGGATAGCGTTAGGCACAAACCAGAACATGGCAATCCAGATAGGCATCTGTATCAGCATGGGTAGACAACCACCCATCGGACTGACGCCATACTTAGAATAGAGTGACATCATCTCCTGTTGCTTCTTCATCTGGTCCTCCGGCTTGTCATACTGTTTGGTAGCCTCCTCCAGTTTGGGCTTAAGCACACGCATCTTCGCCGATGACATGTAACTCTTCTTCACCATAGGGAAGGTGATGACCTTCAGCAGGATAGTGATAAGGATAAGCACGATACCCATGCTGAATCCGAAACTGGCAAGCCAGTCGAAGACATACAGGGTGAACCAGCGGTTAATCAGGCGGAACAACCACCAGCCGAGGTTAACCAACTGCTCCAGATCGAGGTCTTTGCCAAACTGGCTCTGCTGCTCCACATCCTGTATCAGGCGGAAGTTATTGGGACCGATATACATCTCAAACTCCGAGGGTTTTGCACCTGTAGGGTCAAAGACAGTCTTGAGTTTGGCATCAAACTGTTTCAGATAACCCGTGCCTTTCTGTTCGAGGGTACTGATCAGGTTCGCATTACGTGCGAAATTATCCTTGGAGATAAGGGCGACACTGAAGAACTGGTTGCGGAAAGCCACCCAGTCGAGTTCCTCCTCGATGATCTCATTCTCGTCAGATGCCTCAGACAGATTATCTGTATCGCCATCCTTTGCCTCTTTATAGAATATAGAGGTATAGCGGTTCTCAAACGAGAATCCCTTTTCATGCTGGCGGCAGTGGTCGTTCCACTCTATCTCCATCTCTTTATAAGAAGGTGCGAAAGCGTTGGCAAGACCTTTCGCCTGCAGGGAGAAGCCCAGCATATAGTCCTTTCCAAGACGGTATTTCAGGATGACTTGTCCACCATTGCCTGCCGTTGCCGTCATGGTAACGGTAGAGTCGGTCTGTTCGGAAGGCGTGAAATACAGGTCGGCGGTGACAATATTATCCTGCTTGCCTGTCAGCAAGAAGTTCAGGTTCTGGTCTTTCTCGTCAAACAGTGTCAGGTCTTTCTCCTCGTTCAGATCCTTGAAGTCCAGGATCTTCGCCTTTTTGATGACACCGCCCTTGGTGTCAAGTGTCAGTTCCAACTTAGCGTTCTTCAGGACGACATTCTGTGACGCTCCGTTCAGTGCGTTGTAGAAGAGTGCTGAAGAGTCGGCTCTGGCGGCTTCTTCCTTTTTCTGTTTTTTCTCTGCCTCTTGCTGTGCTGCTTTTTTGGCGTTATCCTGCTGTACGGCAGCAATGGAGTCTTGTAGACGTGCGGCTTCTATCTCCTCTTTCGATGGACTGTTATACCAACTGAATCCGATCAGTACCAATGCGATGAGGACGAAACCGATAATCGTATCTCTATTCATCTTTAATATATATTAATTTCTAAATACAGTTTGCAAAGGTAGTGAAAACCGAGCGAAATGCAAAGAAAAAAAACTTTTTTCTTTCATTTCCGAGGTGAATCCTGCTTTCGACGTTGTCCAAGGTACGAAATAATTAGGAATTATGAATGATGATTTAAGATTTATTTCGTAACTTTGCACCAAAATCAATCATATGATGAGATACAGATATATTGTATTATGTGTAGTTGCCGTTTGTCTGGCACAGGGAGTAAGTGCGCAGCGTGATACAAGGCAACAGATATTAAACGAGTTGAAAGGTTATGTGGACTCTATTAAGGTGTTGCGTCACCAGTTAGACTCCATCAACCGGCTCAATGACTCGTTACGTAAAGAGACCGTTGACGGACGTTACTATCGTTTGTTTGCGCCTACCACCTTCTATCATTCGGGTGCTAATAAGGCTTTGTCGCTGAACCCCAATTCGGGCGATGAGGTGACTGACGCAGTAGATGCCGCCATGATGAATGTCTACCTGAATCGTCCTGACCTGGTGAAGAATACCGAGAGTCAGTTGCAGAAGACAGGCTCTGTGCGTGAGGATGTCAATCAGGAGGTGAAACAGGATGTGGAACTGGTGGACCAGACTGCCCCCCTGCCTGATGAGCCGGAGGCAGTGCCAGTAGGTATTGTGGTCACCAAACCTAATTTCTGGAGTTTCAAGGGTGACGGGTTCTTGCAGTTCCTGCAGAACTATGTGACAGGCAACTGGTATAAGGGAGGTGAGAGCAACTATTCCGCAGTGGGGGCTGTCACACTTGAGTTAAACTATAATGACAAGGATAAGTATCTCTTTGAGAATAAGTTGGAGATGAAACTGGGCTTCCAGACTTCCCGTTCAGACAGTGTTCATAAGTTCAAGACCAATAATGACGTGTTGCGTCTGACCAGTAAACTGGGTATGCAGGCATCTAAGAAATGGTATTATAGTCTGCAACTGCTTGCCTATACACAGTTTGCCAAAGGCTTGAAGGTGAACGATGAGTTTGTGTATTCCGACTTCTTCTCACCCTTCGACCTGAATATCGGTCTTGGTATGGAGTATAAGGTAAGTGCGCTGAAAGGGAAACTGACAGGTACGCTGAACTTCCTGCCACTTGCCTATAACCTCCGTTACGTAGGACGTAGAAGTCTTTTCGATGCTAATGGCATGAACGGCAAGCATACCATGCACGAATTCGGTGCGCAGTTTACGGGTGATGTCAAATGGCAGATCGTTGACCAGATAGCGTGGAAGAGTCGCTTATATGCCTATACGTCCTATAAGCGTGCCTTGGTGGAGTGGGAGAACATGATAGAGTTCAAAGTTACCAAGTATATCTCAGCAAACCTGTTCCTGTATCCGCGTTTCGACGACTCTTCAGTGAGAGACGACGAGCATGGCTATTGGCAGTTTATGGAATATAGTTCGTTGGGACTTAGTTATACGTTCTAAACTGTTTCGCCCTGCGTTAGGGGGAATGAAGAGGGGTCTGAACAGACGTTCATGTCGACTTGTTCAGACCCCTCTTGTATCCCCTAACTTAGGGGAGCAAAATCATTTCGCCTCCGTCATGTCTCCTTCTATATAGAGACGGGTCATCTCTACCGCTCCATTAGTACGTACGGTGATAGACTTCTTGAAATGACCAGGGAACTTGCCTGTTCCGTTGTAAGTCACCTTGATCTCACCCTTCTCACCGGGCTTTACAGGAGTCTTGGTGTACTCAGGTACTGTGCATCCACAACTGGCAATAGCCTGATTGACAACCAGCGGTTGCTCACCAATATTCGTGTACGTGAATGTACAACTTACTTTCGGCTCTTTCTCGGAGAAGGTACCGAAGTTATGGGTAGTCTTGTCAAACTTAATCTGTGCAGGCTTTTGAGCCATGACAGCAGTCATGCCACATACCAGCATCAGGGTCATCATGATTATCTTTTTCATCTTTTTTCTCTTTTGTTAAACGAAAATCGATGCAAATGTAAGGCTTTTCCTCCACACTTGTATCATTTATTGCTTGTTTTTTAATTATTTTTACTTAATAAAATCAAACGAGGTGCTTTTCTATCGCGGTACGTACCAATGATGCGGTATTGCTACATCCTAACTTCTGGCGTAAGGATTTGGTATAACTATGTACGGTCTCAAACCCGAGGAAGAGTCTTTTGGCGATTTCCTTCATGGTATATCCCTTGACAATCAGTTGCAGGATCTCCCGCTCACGGGGTGTGAGTTCTGGTAATGCCTCCTTGGTATTCGATAAGATAGCCTGTGCCTCCTTACAGACATACTTCTCACCGTCAGCCACCATACAGATACCATTGATGAGTTCCTCGGTATCGGTGTTCTTCAGAATATAGCCTTCGGCACCATTGTGGATGGCACGCTGTATGACAGAAGACTCAGCATAAGCGGTCAGTATGACGATGCGCATGTCAGGAGATGACTCCCTGAACTGCCTGATAGCGTCAATGCCGTCACCGTCAGGCATGGCGACATCCAGCAACAGCATTTGCGGTTGCATGCTTGCTATCATTTCCTTGGTCTCTATGATATCATGGGCGATGGCGACAACTTTAGCCACTCTGCTCTCATGGAGCAGTTTGGCAATCCCCTCTGCCACCAGATGATGATCGTCAGCAATGATGACCCTTAGCATCTTATAGTTTATTCCTTCTGGTTTATTGGCTGCAAAGTTACGCATATTGTCTGATATAGTCAATCCCCCAAATGTGGGTTTTTGTGGTTGTTAATCGTGATATTGATCTCTGTTCCTCCGTTTTCGGGAAGATAGACATCCATATTTCCCCCTATTAGTTCCACACGCTCCTTGGTATTCTTCAGTCCGAAACCGTCAGGATGCTCATGGCTTATACCCTTGCCGTCGTCACTGACATTAACGGTCGTCAGGTTCTCGTCAGCCATCAGTTGAACCTTGATATGCTCGGCATGGGCACTCTTCACGGCATTGTTAACCAACTCATAGACGATACAGTAGAGATGCTCATCGTATTGCTTGTCCAAATACTGCTCGTCTCCGATGAATGAGAAAGACACCTTCCTCATCGTCTGGCAGTAGTCGCGGAGTGCCATACGTAGTCCATCACGACGGAGAGCCTCTGGTAATAGGTGATGAGCGACATTTCTCATCTCACGGATAGCGTCGTCAGTCAGGTGTATGGCCTCTTTGTTATCGTTATCCTCGGATATCTTCAGACGCAAAGCGGTGAGGAGTCCACCAAGGCGGTCATGCAGGTCACGGGCTATACGGACCCGCTCCGTGGTCTCTCCCTCCAGTTTTGCCTCCAGTAATGCGTGATGTTTGCGTAGCCGGATGCTTCGCCAGTAGAGGAAGAAGAGGAGGGTAAGGAGCAATAGCAGGATAGCGACGAGGATGCTCCCATAGAGATAATACTGTTTCTCTTTCGTCAGTTGGATGATGGCTGCCTGCTTCTTTTCTGTCTCATAGAGCACTTCCATTTGTGAGAGTCCCGACTGATAGTGGTCGGTGGCATAGCGGTTCATCACGCCATATACCTTATTAATATATTCCTTCGCCCTTTGCTTGTCGCCCAGTTCCGTGTAGATCTCTGCCAGCAGCATGTAGCATTCCTTGTCGGAGTAGGTGGCAAGCGAG
>Ga0247611_10005231_pt1 | contig 17339 bp, 23 predicted proteins | sample 177DNAGHGhighgp2_FD_192422 | JGI IMG/M metagenome (GOLD analysis project Ga0247611, IMG submission 192422) | Sheep rumen microbial communities from Palmerston North, Manawatu-Wanganui, New Zealand - 1770 DNA GHGhigh gp2 | ecosystem: Host-associated > Mammals > Digestive system > Stomach > Rumen... | reverse complement strand
GCGTCTGGTCATCCTTCTGCTTTTGGTATTTGTATTAAGGAGGGAGACCTCGCTTGGTTCGTTGAACAAGTAGGATATGAACTAGATGAAATTGATACCGATCCATTATACTATGTTGATTATATCTTCGAAGCTAACAATGTGGATGGACAAGTCATCCTGGACATTGCTGAATGTAGTTCACTCTACGGACAAGCCTTCACTGAACCTTATGTCGCCGTCACTAACATTGTCTGCGACAGTAACAACACACAACTTCTCTCAAAAGATAAGCACCCTACAATCAAGATTACACTCCCTGATGGAACTGCAATCATGAAGTTTGGTAGCTCTGAAGAAGAGTATAATCAGTTGGTGAAAGAAGATAAGGTTGTAACAATTTCAGTTGTTGGTACTTGTGCCGCAAACTTCTGGGCTGGTGTAACTACACCGCAGATTATGGTAAAAGATTACGAGATTACAAATGAAGTATGGAACTTCTGACGTTGAAAGTTGATGAAAGTTGGCAAAGTGCCCTGTATAAGTGATTATATAGGGCACTTTTTTTATTGAAAGTCGTGTAAGTCGCATAAGCAAAGCCGCGCGCGCACGACCGCAGGTATCGAACGCCCAAAACCAAAAGGCCCTGGGTATTTTTTCACCAAAAAGTTGCATTTTTTGAAAAAAAGTATTATAATAAGTATAGAAAATAAAAGGAGTAGGTAGAATCATGGAAGGATTTGATTTAACTACCAAGCAGTTAGAAGGACTCAAAACAATTATCGACCGATATAAGAAGAAGGAGCGTTACACAGTAATCGCAGGATATGCCGGCACTGGTAAGACTACTCTCGTGAAGTATGCTATCCAGGCGCTTGGACTCAACCCCTATGAAGATGTGGGGTATGCGGCACCCACTGGCAGAGCGGCGCTGGTAATGCAGAATATGGGAAACGAGAACGCAACTACTATTCATCGTTTGTTGTTCGATTGGTTTCCTCGTAGTAATGGAAAATTTTATAGAAAGCGTAAAGACTGGTTGCCTTATAAAGTAGCAGTAGTCGATGAAGTCTCGATGATTAATCAGGAGTTCATTGATGACCTTCTACGGCATAAGGAGACTTATTGTATCTTCTTGGGCGACCCGTTCCAGCTGCCCAGCATCGACAGAGATGCGAATCACCTTTTGGATGAGCCGCATGTATTCCTAACGGAGATTATGCGTCAGGGTAAGGATAATGATATTCCTGATATGACGATTGGTATTCGTGAAGGACGTGGCCTACCAGATACTGATGGTAAGAACTATAAGATTCTTACAGCAGACCAAGCAGTAGATGGGTTGTTTGGTTGGGCAGACCAGGTTATCTGCGCAACAAACGCCACACGTCACGAATTGAATAAGGTCATCAGTGCCTATCATGGTTTCACTCCTGGTACGATTGAAGAAGGACAGAAAGTAATTTGTCTGCGCAATTACTGGGATTTGATCTCTATTGATGGACAGCCTCTTGTTAATGGCACTATCGGCACTATTGAAAACATTAGAGAAGAAGACGTGCCGATTGCCAAGCGGTTTGGCGCACCTGTTGAAAGTGTGCCGCACGTCATTGCGAATTTGGCTGTTGATGATGACTACTTTATGAATCTACATTTTGATAAGAATGAACTTCTGACTGGAGTTCCAACTATCGAGGACGGTTGGCTGCGAGGCACAATTGACAAGTGGTATAGCGGTGAATACGCTATGGCGCATGGCCTAAAGAATCCTATCCCTCTTTCTGGTGAATTGGGTTGGGCTATTACTTGTCATAAAGCACAGGGTAGTCAGTATAACAAGGTTCTGGTTTATGAAGAGAAATTCCCTTTCAACAAAACAGAACATTCTCGCTGGGTTTATACTGCCGCTACTCGTCCAACAGATAAACTGGTAGTAGTGAGGTTGTAATATGCAGTAGTTTAATGGATATGATGTAACACAAGGATTTGACGCTGGACCTTGGCTTACTGAACAAATGCCAGTAAGAAATTACGCCAAGTGCCCAGCTTGTGGCGGTGTTATGGTAGATGATGGTATGGTATATACATCCTATCCGCCACAATATAAATTTATTTGCCAAGCATGTGGAAAGGTGGCATGGAGCCGTGAATTGCTTAACAATCGACTTTGATATTATTATGCGGCCAAGCATTGAATTATATAATGATCTAATCGACAATGATTTCGGTATTCAGGATTTGGAACATGATTTCCCTGTACTGACTAAAGTACTTCCTCCTGATTTATATATCTACAATTATCTGACTCGTTTTTTAATAAGAGAATTTAAGAAACTACCTGCTGAAAAGGTATTCTTTGTTGAGTCGCATGAAAAGGTGGCAAAGTTACTTGAAGGCCAAAGTGATGTAATGGTTTGCAACATTGACCATCATCATGATGTAGCATATGAGATGGAAGCAAAAACTCCAGTCTTTGTTCCAGGTGCTGGTAACTGGTTAAAATATTTGAAAGATAAAGGCATTGTAACTTATTATACTTGGGTGCATAATCCAAATTCAAGTCAGCCAGATGATGATTTGGCTCCATATATTGATTCTCAATATGAACTTCAGCAAATGGATTTGGAAACCGTACCCGAAATTGATATGCTAATTATTTGTAATTCCCCCGAGTGGATACCCAGTGATTATCAAGAGTTATGGAATATCTGGGTTAGTATTGCGGAGGAATGGTACGGCACTGAATTTTCAACGCTTTGAATTATATATTATAAAATGGTATAATTATTATAACGAAATGGGATAAGGGGGAAAAACATTTGTCTTATCCAGGAAGTTTGCATAATCATACTGAATATAGTAATTTGAGATTGCGCGACAGTATTAACACAGCAAAAGAACTGATTGATTATGCCATTGAGTTAGGACATAAAGTAATTGCTATTACTGAGCATGATTGCGTTTCTAACGCTATCAAGGTAGAGCGTTACTATGAAGAAGTAAAGAAGCAACACCCTGATTTTAAGTTAATCAGGGGTAATGAAATTTATCTTATTGACCCGGATGAAATGGCCGCTGGCGATAAGAATTATTACCATTTCATTCTTTTGGCAAAGGATGCAATCGGCCACCAGCAGATTCGTGAGTTATCTACTCGTGCATGGATGCGTTCGACAGTAGATAGACGGATGCGCAGGGTGCCGACTTATTATAGTGATCTACAGGAAATAATTGCGCCCAACCCTGGTCATGTAATTGCTTCGACCGCTTGTCTTGGTGGTTGGTTGGCCAAGCATATTCTCAAGATGGAGATCTGGAATGAAGATTTGGCACCTGCGATTGAGAATTGGTTGGAAGAGATGGAAGGTATCTTCGGTGAAAATGACTTCTATCTCGAAATGCAGCCGAGTGCAAGTAAAGAACAGCAGATAGTAAATGAGTGGATTCGTGACCATGGTTATCCGTTCATCATTACTACTGATAGTCATTATCTTAAAAAGGAAGATGCAGCACTTCATGAGGCTTATCTGAATAGTCAGGATGGCGATCGTGAAGTGGCGAGTTTTTATGCCACGACTTATATGATGGGAACAGAAGAACTGGAAAGTTATTTTTCAAAGTATATGAGTCGTGAGCAGTTGGATATAGCTTATCAGTACATAAACGAGATTGCTGATAAGTGTGAGGATTATAGTCTTTTAAAGGCTTTAAAGATTCCGCGGTTGGTTTGGAATAAGCCGAAGAGAGACAGTATCGAAAAGATTTGGTTCATGCGGATGCCTTGGTTACAGAAATTTGTTGATAGTGATTATGAGGGAGATAGAATTCTTGCTCTAATGACTATTGATGCGATTAAGGCAAAGCCCGATGAACTGATGAACAATGAGACTTATCTTGCGGTGGATGATTGTCTTGAAAAGACGTGGGTATCCAGCGAAGTAAATAAGGCTCATTGGTCAGCTTACTTCTTGAATCTACAGCGTATTATTGAGGAGTGCTGGAATGCTGGGACATTGGTTGGATGTGGTCGTGGGTCTGGCGTTGGTTTCATCCTGCTATACCTGCTTGATATTATCCAAATTAATCCTAAGAGAGAATCGACAGAAACTTTTTCCTTTCGTTTTCTTAACCCTAATCGTGTCAGTGTTCTTGACATTGATACTGATATTGAGGGTGGAAGGCGTGGTCAGGTTCTAAGCCATCTTCGTGAAGTATATGGCGAAGATCGTGTGGCAAATGTCGCAACCTTCAGAACAGAAGCAAGTAAGGCGGCAATCCAGACTGCGTGCCGCGGTTTGGGAATTGACGTTGATAAGGCTCGTGAATTGTCGGCATTGATTCCGTCTGAGCGTGGCCAGGCTTATAGTTTGAGCCAGTGCTATTATGGCGATCCTGAAAAAGATATTCGTCCTGTTGCGGTATTTAAGAACGCAATGAATGAGTATCCTGAAGTATGGAACGTGGCGCAAAGAATTGAAGGTCTGGTTTGCGGTTATGGTATTCACGCAGGTGGTGTCATTTTCGTAGATGAGCCTTTCACAAATTCGACTGCGTTAATGCGTGCGCCCGATGGTACAATTGAAACTGCGTTTGATCTTCACGATGATGAAGCAGTTTCTCTGATTAAAATGGACTTGCTTTCTGTTGAAGCATTGGACAAGATCCATAACTGTTTGGATTTGCTGGTGGAACATGGACATATCAAACCGGGCAAAGATTTAAAGGAAACGTATGAGAATACGATTGGAATTTATAATCTTGAGCGAACGGCTCCCGAAATGTGGAAGATGGTTTGGGAGCATAAAATCGCGTCTTTGTTCCAGATGGAGCAGCAAAGCGGCATCCAAGGTATCGCTTTAACAAAGCCGACAAGCGTTGATGAATTGGCGGTTCTGAACTCGGTCATTCGTTTGATGGCGCAGGAGAAGGGGGCAGAGTCTCCTTTGAATAAGTTTGCTCGTTTTAAGGCGAACAAACAATTGTGGTATGATGAAATGGATCGGTATGGATTAACAAAAGAAGAACAGAAGATTCTGGAACCTGTTGTTGGTCCTTCTTTCGGAATTGCCGAATCCCAGGAAAAAATAATGAAACTCGTACAGATTCCCGAAGCCGGTGGATTTGACTTGAGTTGGGGTGATCGACTTCGTAAAGCTGTCGCAAAGAAAGCGCCGAAGGATTATCTGAAACTTGAGGACGAGTATTACAATAATATGAAAGAAAAGGGATTAAGCGAGAACTTCTGCCATTATGTGTGGGATGTTCTGGTAGCGATGTCCCGTGGTTATTCTTTCAATGCTTCTCATTGTCTTGCGTATTCCTTAATTGGATTACAGGAAATGAATTTAGCATTTAAGTATCCGACCATTTATTGGAGCACTGCCTGTTTGATTGCTGACAGTGGCGGAGCCGAAATGGATGAAGAGGAGAGTAAGAATAACGACTATGGTAAGATTGCGACTGCGATTGGTAAGATGAAGGCAGAAGGTGTAGATGTCGTATTGCCGGATATCAATCAATCGACTTACACATTTACTCCTGATGAAAAAAATAACCAGGTTGTATATGGACTTCGTGGTATTATGTCAGTTGGTGATGAACTAATTGGTAAGATCATTGAAGGTCGTCCATATGCGTCGATCAAGGATTTCTATTATCGGATTCGCCCGAAGAAAACTTCAATGGTTCCATTGATTAAGTCTGGTGCGTTCGATCGGATGATGCCTCGTCGGCAAGCAATGGCCTGGTATATTTGGGAGACTTGTGATAAGAAAAATAATCTTACCATGAACAATATGCCGACTTTGATTCGGTATGGGGTATTACAGCCGCAAACTGATGAAGAAGATTTGGCACGTCGAGTATATAACTTCAATCAGTATTTGAAGAAGAAGTGCTTGGCGAAGAAGGGTGACGAAGAATATAAACTTGACCCACGAGCAATCAATTTCTTGACAGAAATCGCACAAGATAGTTTAATTGATTGTGAGTTTAAAATAAATGTCAAGAGATGGGACAAGGTATATCAGAAATGGATGGACATCTTCCGTAAATGGATGGCAGAGAATAAAACAGAAATCTTGGATAAACTCAACTTTGCTATCTTCTCGGAAGATTGGACGAAGTATTCAGGAGAAGCAAATCTATCTCAATGGGAAATGGATGCGGTTGGTTATTATCAGCATGAACATGAATTGGCACATGTCAATATGTTGAAGTATGGTATTGCCAACTTTGAAGATTTGCCAGAAGATCCAGTGGTGGTAACGTTCAAGAAAGATAAGAATGGTCGAGTATGGAACACATTCAAACTGGAAAAGATTTGCGGCACCTGTATCTCAAAGAATAAGAATAAAGGAACCGTCACAATCTTGACAACAAGTGGTGCGGTTGTACTGGTGAAGTTTCGCAAGGAATATTTCGCCATGTATGATAAGCAAGTATCCATGAAAAATCCCGATGGAAGTAAAACAATCTTGGAGCGCAGTTGGTTCAATAAAGGCAACAAGATTATGGTTATGGGATTTAGAAGTGGTGACGATTTCATTCCTAAAAAATATACACACTCAGTTGGCGAGCAGTTGTATCATATAGACGCAGTAGATGAAAAGGGCAATCTCGTTCTACGACATGAACGTATGACAGGAGATATGGAAGATGACGAAGACTAAAGTTATCGGCCTGTGCGGCCGCTCTGGTACTGGCAAGAACACTGTTGCCGACCATTTGCGAGTTCTAAGCGGGGGGAACATTCATGTTCCCCTTCTTACCACTTCACGTCCTAAACGTCCTACAGAAATTGAAGGACACGAATATCATTTCATTACAAAAGAGAAAGCAATTGCGGCAATCCAAAATGGTGAAGCAATATGGTCGTCTTGCTTCAATGATTGGTATTATTACTTGCCGGTCGGACATCTTGATACCGAGAGAATTAATCTCTGCGTCTTGAATCCTTCCGCCGCGGTTTTTATGTACGACCATAAAGATGAATGGAACCTTGAGGTTCGGTTATTTGAACTGACACTTACCGATCGTGCTTTGTGGAATCGACTGGAGTCCCGTCCTGATTTGGATGAAGTCGCACGCCGATGGCCGGAGGACAAAAAAGATTTTGCCGAACCGCATTATACTGCTTTGCCCATTTGTAGAATTGAAAATAACAACAGTGAAGTAACATCCCATATGTTGTATAACTATATACGCGGCATGGAGGATGCTTGGACGGATTCATTTAAACCCTCTATATGGAATCCCAGAAATATATGAGTATCACTCAACGAAAGTTTAAAATTGGAGGCTCTTGAATTTATGATAAAACATATTGAAGTAAAGAAAAGAGATGGCTCTATTGTTCCATTTGACAATAGTAAAATCCGTCATGCGATTATTCGCGCTATGATGGATGTCGATGGAACATTATATGAAACCGATACAGCAACAGATATAGCAGATGAAATTGAATACATGCTCAAGGACGGCGATTTGGTTCCAGTAGAATGGCTACAAGATGAAGTAGAAAAATATTTAATGCGCTCCGAACGTCCTGATGTTGCTCGTGCTTATATTCGTTATCGCTACAAGAGAGAAGTGGCTCGTGAAAGCCGTGCCGATTTCCTTGATGCGATTGGCGAAAAGCTTGAAGCACGTAATGTTGTAAATCAAAATGCCAACGTCGATGAATATTCTTTCGGCGGTCGTATTGGTGAAGCAGCTGGTGTAATGATGCGTCAGTATGCGCTAGATAATCTAATTTCTCCTATGGCTCGTAAGAACCATTTGGAAAACATGATTTATATTCATGATCTTGACCACTATGCGGTTGGAGATCATAATTGCCTAACCATTCCGTTTGATGATTTACTTGCTAATGGATTTAATACTCGTCAAACCGATGTGCGGCCTGCGAATAGTATTAATACTGCGATGCAGCTTGTGGCTGTAATCTTCCAGCTACAATCTTTACAGCAGTTTGGTGGAGTATCCGCAAGCCATTTAGACTGGACTATGGTGCCCTACGTAAGAAAGAGTTTCTGGAAGCATTTTAAGACCGGTCTTGTATATGTAGAGCATGTATTAAATGATACGACTCCTGATTGCGATATAGCAGACTTGTCTATCGAAAGCGATTTTTATAAGGAGTTTAATGCTCCTAATGCTTATGGCTATGCGATGGATATGACTGAGCGGGAGTTGTGGCAGGCCGTAGAAGGAATGTATCATAACCTTAACACCCTCCAGTCTCGTTCTGGCAATCAGCTACCATTTACCTCTATTAATTATGGTACTTGTACTTTACCAGAAGGCAGAATGGTAACGAAGGCTTTATTGGAAGGCTCTATTGAGGGTGTCGGCAAACTACATCGTACTTCTATTTTCCCTTGCGGCATTTTCCAGTTGGCCAAGGGAATTAATAGAAAACCTGGCGACCCCAACTATGACCTATACAGATTGGCATTGTCATCTACTGCCAGACGGCTATACCCAAATTATGCGAATATAGATTGGTCTGGAAATGCTGGCTATGATCCAAATGATCCTTGTACTTATTTCTCGACAATGGGATGCAGAACTGCCAATGGTATGGATATTAATGGATTAGGACAGCGCAAAGATGGTCGTGGAAATATTTGCCCAGTAACTATCATTCTGCCTACTCTTGCTATGATGGCAAAAGAAGCTGTAGATAATGGAGAAGATATTGACCTAAAAGAAGCGTTCTTCTATCTACTTGATAAAAAGATTCATGAAGCCAAGGACATGTTGCTCGAACGGTTCGAGTGGATTTGTTCTCAGCCAGCTTCTTCTGCTAAGTTCATGTATGAGAATCATACAATGGCTGGTTATGTACCAGAAGAGGGCATTCGTTCTGCACTAAAGCATGGTACGATTGTTATTGGTCAGCTTGGATTGGCTGAATGCCTACAGGTTCTTATAGGTTGTGACCATACAACTGAAGCTGGTATGAACCTTGCCAAAGAAATCGAAAGCCTATTCAAGAAGCGCTGTGCCGAATTTAAGGAAGAGTATAAGCTAAACTTCGGTGTATATTATACTCCTGCGGAAAACCTTTGCTATACTGCTATGAAGCGCTTCAAGAACAAGTATGGTGAGATTAAAGATGTCAGTGACCATGATTACTTTACCAATAGTATTCATGTGCCAGTTTGGCATCATATGTCGCCATTCGATAAGATTGACATTGAGAGCCAGCTAACTGGTTACTCTAATGCTGGTTGTATTACTTATGTTGAATTGGACAGTACCATTATTAAGAACCTTGACGCATTGGAAACCATTGTCAATTACGCAATGGATCATGACATTCCATATTTCGCAGTTAATGTTCCTAATGATACTTGCCTTGAGTGCGGTTATACTGGGGAGTTTAATGATAAATGCCCTGAATGCGGCAGTCACCATATTCAGCAGTTGCGTCGTGTAACTGGTTATTTGACAGGCAATTATAAAACTGCTTTCAACTATGGTAAGCAAAAGGAAACAGAAGATAGAGTAAAACACGGTAATGAATTTGTTTAAGAAGGAGGGAATCCAAATGCGGTATGCAGGAATGATTAAAAATGATTTCACAGCCGCGCCTGGCGTATGCGTCTCCTTCTTCCTACAAGGGTGCCCTATCCATTGCGTTGGCTGTCATAATCCTGAGTGTTGGGATTTTGATGGAGGACGTGAATTTACCCCGGCTGTTTTACAGGAGGTACTTGATGCCATTGAAGCAAATGGCATCAAGCGTAACTTCTGTGTAATGGGAGGCGAACCTCTCGCAGAACAGAATCGTTTTCTTACTCTATTGATGTGTAAGACTGTTCGTGAGAAATACCCCGACATTAAAATATATATATGGACTGGTTATACAGTTGAAGAACTTGCACAAAATAGAGATAAAAAGATTGATGCCATCCTTGACGGTACTTATGCCGATTTCCTTATTGATGGCCCATTTGATTATCTTAGACGTGATGTAACATTACTAATGCGCGGTTCTACTAATCAACGAATCATAACCTTACCCTATAAAGAGGAAAGAGTAGTTCCTAAATAAGGAACTACTCTTTTTGTGTTAAAGGAGATTTTATATGGACTATAAGTAGTTTGAAAACGGCATCGCATTTAATGCGGATTGCTTTCAGATTTTTCCACAGATACCAGATGGATCTGTGGATTTTGTTTTGGCCGACATGCCATATGGCCACGGTATCACAGAATGTAAATGGGATACTAACTTACCTCTTCCTTTGCTCTGGAAAGAACTTAATAGGATTGTAAAAGAGCGTGGGGCTATTGCTTTATTTGCCGCCCAGCCTTTTACAACTACTCTTATAGGGAGCAATCTTAAAAACTATAAATATAATTGGGTTTGGGAAAAATCCAAGGCTGGTAATTATATGCACGCCAAGCAGCAACCGCTACGAGCCAGTGAAGATATTTGTGTATTCTATCGTAAGCAATGTTTATACAACCCGCAAATGGTATAGGGTGAGCCTTATCACTATAAGAAGATGCTGCGGCAAGCCGATGCGTATGGTACTGGGCGGCAGAAGGCCACAGAAATTAAGAGTGAAGATGGTCTGCGCTATCCGCGTAATGTAATATACTTCCCTACAGCGGAGCATGAAGGCGGATATCATCCGACCCAAAAGCCTGTTGCGCTACTGGAATATATGATTAAGACTTACACGAACCCAAATGAATTGGTTCTCGACTTTACAGCTGGTTCATTTTCAACAGCGGTCGCCGCAGAAAAATAGAATCGTCGTTGGATAGGAATCGAAAAGGAAGCCGAGTATTATGAAAAAGGCATTGAAAGATTACAAAAAATATGAGATAATATATATACCAAAGGATAAAGGATGTTTTGCCTATGAGTTCAATTATGAAAATTAAAAACATCAAATTCAGAGACGCCTTGGTCAATCACGACGAGGGCGAAACTGTATATTGTGAAGAAGAGAAGAAATGCTTTATGTGGCACGATGGTAAATGGATAGATGTGCCAGGTGAGGTCACTGACAAGGGACATTTTGAAATTAACTATCGTGATTTAATGATGAATACCATTCAAGATTTTGAACCGCTCAATGCAGAGCAATTAGAGCGTGTGCGGAATCTTGTTCGAGACTTTGTTTGGAAAGAGTCCAGCGCACATTACTATGCGTTAGTTAATTTCAGTGAAGCCCATCAACCGTACTTTACTTTGTTCGTGCCGAAATCTGATGGCGAAGATATAGGGCAGGCTCTGATCGAATGTCTCCAGTCTCGTGGCGATTTTATTTATATGGAAGATTGGGACCCAGATACAGATAACTTCCAAACCTTCTGGGTACGTGAAGTTGACACCAAACGTCTTAAAGAGTTCTATCTCGCCAATTATGATGGGGGTGTAATAGAATATGCTTGACCACTTTATATGTCATTATAATATGATGGCTATGAATTAGACATTGTTTTCTCCGAATGGTGAAGCAATTAAAATTCGTACACAAGATTTTATAAAGGCACTTTGTTCTTTTATAGATCTGTACGAAAACTATGATGTACGCTTAGAAGGTAATGTCAATTATCTAAATGGATTAGTACGTCAAATTCAGAATTATTACTTTGTAAATTATCATAATAAGCCACAACCACAAATTACAATTACTGGAGGACGTTAATCATGATTAATAACTATCTTTGCAATGTTGTAGAAACTTATCGTGTAGAGTCTGAAGCAGATGGCGACGCTCTAATTGAGGAAGCTCGTAACAGTAATATGTATGACCTAACCAAGAGTAGCATTACTCATAAAGAAGTAAAGCAAAAGGGCGAAGTCGTAGATGAATATTACATCGTTGCTCTTACTAAGTTTATTCAGGACCACAAGAATCCTTCCATCCGTATTAGTCTAAAGTATGAGGTGTAATTATGGTTGATGCAATGTTTAAAAAGGTTTCTCGTTTCAAGGACGTCGATTTTGATATGCCCGTACGCAAAACTGCCAATGCCGCAGGCTATGATATGGTTTGCGCCGAAGATACAGTTATTCCTCCATATAATTCATTAATGGCGCAGTTGGATAATTATTTCTATCAGCATTATGATGAAATTCATTCTTGTACTATTAATGAAATGGCAAAAGCGACTAAAGAAACTGGCGCTAAGCCTACTCTTGTAACAACTGGTGTTAAGGTTTATCTACCTGATGACCATTATCTCAAACTGGTCATGCGCAGTTCGGCGCCTTTGAAGTATTGGGTTGTAATGGCCAATAGTGAAGGTGTCATTGATGCCGACTATGCTGATAACCCCGATAATGAGGGAGAGATCTTCTTCCAGATTATCAATTTCTCTCCGATGCCTCTATTGATTAAGAAAGGCGATATTCTTGGTCAGGGCATCATTACCAAGTATGAAACTACTTGTGATGACAAGGCTGGTGGCGCCCGTACCGGTGGCTTTGGTTCCACCAGTGTCTAATCTCTTATCATTAGATTAGGCGAGTCGTGTTTCTGGCTGGGCAGTATTTGAAGATAATACTCTTAAAGCCTGGGGACATTTTACAGTAGATGATGAAGATATGGGCAAGCGTCTAACTAAAATACGGGAGAAAGTCATTGCCCTAATGGAGAAGTTTTCAATAGATGAGGTTGCTTATGAAGACATCCAACTCCAATCAAACGTGGGTAACAACGTCCACACATTCAAGATATTGGCAGAAGTATATGGAGTTATCACCCAACTCTGCGACGAACGAGCTATACCAGCGACTTCCTACCTCGCAGTCACTTGGAAATCAACGCTTGGAATTAAGGGTCGAGATAGGGCGACATAGAAGCGTGCCGCGCAGGCTTATGTCTTGGCTAAATACGGTGCTAAATGTACTCAAGATGAAGCTGATGCAATTTGCATAGGTGCTTCTGTTAGGAAAATAGACCGGGCAGAATCCTTCGACTGGTCATAATTGATAAATCAACAAGCCCTCTAGCTTATATAAGTTAGAGGGCTTAGCGTATAAAGAAGGGAGGGAGCCTATTTGCTTGACTGGATAGTAAAGTATTGGGTGTAGATAGGCTTTGGTTTAATTGTTACCTTAATTACCTTCGTTTATAAGCGTTTTGATAAATTATTTAAAGAAGATCGCACTCGTAAAAATGAACAGCTAAAAGAAGATATAAGCAAGAAGGTACAAGAGGATATTAAACCGATTCTTGACGCTTATGACAGTAAGGACAAGGAATTTGCCAGCACAATAAAGGATGTTGGTGATACTTTGGAAGTAATGAAAGCTGGTATTTTAGCAATCTATAAAAAAGATTTCTATACCGCTTGTTATGAATTATTAAAGGATAATCATATAATCTCGGTTGATGAATTTAATAATATCACAAATGACCACGAGACTTACAATGCACTCGGCGGTAATCATAAAGGTGATATATTATATCAACAAGTGGTTACAAAACATACAGCTCATATTGAGCATACTGCTTAACAAATTAATGGGGGACGATACTTAATTGTATCGTCCCCATTTTTTTATGCCTACACGGCAGGCAAATCAGGAGCAGTAGAGACAGTAATTAGAAGTTTATTTGCATTGACCTGTGCCTCAATCAAGGAGGTTAAGTACACGTCAATATCTCCTACTGCTTCCTGTAAATAAGCAATAGCATCGGCACTTAGAATAGAAAGTACCGCAGACTTAGTACGCTCAAATGCTTCTTGCTATGCCGCCTTATCAAACCTACCTTGCTTCTTTAATACATCAACAAAGGTTTGATTAGTGGCAATAACACAAGCTGTAACAGTTTCTTGTGCCATACGAATATATTTTGCTAAGGTTTCAGACTTTGTTTTAAGAATAAGCTCTTGACTCTTAGCCTTAATAAAAGCGACTAAGGTTGTACCTAAAATACCAATTACTGGAATAATGAATACTTTAAGTACAATATCTAAAAATTCAGACCAATTCATAATTATTCTCCTTTTACAATAGCTTCATTGCACCATATACGTAGGTAACTATCTAAATCATCCAGCGTTGAATTTGCCCAACACCATTCTGATAGTATAATACGATATATTCGATACCAATTACGATAATACGTAATTTGATATTGTGATAATAGCTATTGTACATGCTCAAAAAATTCTTCAAATGTAAATGGAACATTGTTAGTCCTATTTACTTTTAATGGGCAATCATAAATGGTTCCATCATAAATTATAGTCCAAGAAGTAATACCGGCAGCACAAGTTGGAATATCAGCGTTGTATGGCCAAAATTTATCAGGCTCCCACTATGACCAATATATTCCATCTTCTTGTGTATAATTTCCAGGTCGTGCAAGTGTAGGAGGAATACCAATATCAGATATGTCACAACCAGATTCGGTATATTGATTACATGTTTCATTTAATTGCGCCATCCACTCATACCAACCATCAATATTAGTACGTAAATCCACAGCTTGTAATGTGCTCTTTGTTGAGAATTTGACTCGGAAATATTCATTTGTATGATAAGCACTAATACTATCATATAAATTATTTATAATAGCTTGGTCACAATCTGGTTTATCAATACTCCATTGTACCCATAATTTTATTTTACGTTTATTGGTAATACAATAATTTAATAGGCAATCAGCCCAAGCATGATAGTCAAATTCTAAACCATTAGTAGATAAAAAAATACCTTCAATGCTATCACACTAATCGAGAATAGGAATAATAAAATCCTCCCACAAATCTTGATTTATACTTGGCTCTCGTCCCCAAATACCCAAAGTTACGGGCTGTTGTTCAGCACAACGAGTGATAATATGATTTTGGAAACTGCCATCTTGGATAGCTGCGCGGATTGCAGCATTTTCATTAAGATCGCTTTCACCCGCGCAACAATAATTACAATTCATATTACAAATGGCAGAATAATAAATATTTAAATTAGTCTTTCCACCATTCATCTTTAGATACACCCCATAATAAAGAACACATTAAATTACACATTACCATACTTCCTTTCTATTAAAAATTGTACCATAAAATTTAACGTACATAAATCCAAATACGGCCTTTAACTGGAATTGGAATTAACTCACCTTCCAAATCATAATTGCCGCCACCATACCAGGTTTCATACGTAGGGACTGCAGATACGGTTCCTATAATACGTTCAGGATACATTATAATTTCTTTGCGTGTCATAATATCTACAGTACCATTAGGGCCAGTGCATACAGCATTTCCTGGTTTAAATTTATTTCGATCACCGTATGGATAAACTAATACACGACCACTAACCGCAATAGGAGTACGACAATCTTGATTTTGTCCAATAGCAAAACCATATGTATCAGATACTACTTTTCCTCCTGGCTATAATCGCTTTGTGCAAAGCATCATATCATCATTGCCAGTTTCAATAACCACTCTACCTGGTTCAATTGTATCAGCTTTTCGATATTCAGCATAATCATTCCACATAGCCGATTCAACAACACCGCTATCACGCATACGAATATTTGTGCCAGTATTAGTACCAGAAGAATAATTAGAATCTGTAACATATGTAAATAATAAGTAATTAGTCCAACCAGAAGTGTTATAATTGCCAATCGACCAATAACCATTACCAGTTTTTGTGCCAACTACAGCATGAAATCCAGATGCGTCATCTTCTGTTAAAATAGTGGCAATACGATTCTAATACCAACTTACAGAGCGACTAGCACGAGTAATTTGGCGAGTGTTATTCCACATACGTAATGTAGCATCAACGCCTAATTGCGCATTAAGATAAACCTATTTACTATTGTAGTTACGGATATAAGTCGAATCAGACATATACCAGCCACCGCCGTAAGATTCATTATACCAACCAGTGGCACCAGTCGTTCGTATCCAAGAATTACAAATAAATGAGGCAGTTGATAAAGCATAGGAGGTATTATTATATCCGCCAACATATAAATGAACAGGAATTGCCACATGTCGATTATCATTAAAACATTGTAGAATAGAAGCCCCATTTGTACCAGACCATACATGCCAATAAGTTCCAGTAAAACTGCCAGGAGATAAATCAAAAGACCATTCCTGTCCATTTGCGGTCGCGCTACAGGTGATATTACTTGAAGCGCGCCAATTCATCGCAGAACCAGAAGCAACCGTGGTAATTGTTCCTGTCATGGTACCGCCAGCTAATGGTAAATAATTACTATGGCTATGAGAAGCAGCCGCCGCATAAGAAGTATAATTACTACTATCTAAAATTGTTTTAAATGCTGGCGGCGATTGATAAGTACTCCCATTTGTACCACGATGATAAATGCTACCATTTGATTGTTCAATAAAGAACTAATGATTTTCAGAAGAACTATCACCTCCGGCAACAGTTACTAAAAATCCCCATTGAGATGGCTGTCCAGAAAATGTATTAGCAGTTGAATACCAACGGACGTTCATACCATTAACAGCAGCAATATTAGTGGAAGTAAAAGCTAAATTAGCTGTAGAAAGAACAATGTTAGTATGTGTATGCGAACTTGTCGCCGCGCCAATTTCTGCTAATGACCAACTAACATTGCCAGATCCATTAACAGATTTACCTGTATTACCAATAGTAAAAGTACGAGCTGTTTGCCAAGTACTCGCTGTAGTGGCATTACCTACTAAAGCCCCTCTAAAATTAGTAGCATACCAATCACCATCAATACGCATGTTTAATGTCGTAGATGGTGTTAGCCAAGCTACCCAATCACCGGTATCATTAGACAAAGCCGTATCTTTAAACGAAAATCCAAATAGTTTTGTAGAACCAGATGGAACTACACCCCATGTTGATACGCCGCAAGATAAAGTAGATAAAGTTAAATTTCCATTACAAAAAATTTCTTTAATATAATTATAACGATCTAAAATTGGCGTCCAACGAGAATCAACTACCGCATTGGCACGAATAATTTTATAATATAAACCATTATTATTAAATGGTATTGCTAAATCAGTATAGTATTCATTTGTATTCTAATGATTAAAACGAAGAATATGCCACCAAGAAGAAGTAGGTGAATCATTTACCTATATTGCTGCGCCAGCTGTTAAGTTACCATCAAACCAGGTGACACCTTTCCGTTTAAAATCAAAATTAGTATTAGTATCTAAACTATAAGCACCATGGGGAGATGGCGCTTTTATGGTTTGTGTTGCCATTCTCTCACCACCTTAAATTGCGTGTGCGCGTGCAGTAATTACATAACCACTAACAGCACCACCTGTAGCAACACTTGTTGTCAAGGTTAATGTATTCGCAGCACTTGTCCAAGTAATTGGGCCATTTAAATAACTCTCACCAC
>Ga0247611_10005230_pt1 | contig 17347 bp, 16 predicted proteins | sample 177DNAGHGhighgp2_FD_192422 | JGI IMG/M metagenome (GOLD analysis project Ga0247611, IMG submission 192422) | Sheep rumen microbial communities from Palmerston North, Manawatu-Wanganui, New Zealand - 1770 DNA GHGhigh gp2 | ecosystem: Host-associated > Mammals > Digestive system > Stomach > Rumen... | reverse complement strand
TTTGCTTGGTTGCGGGGGCAGGACTTGAACCTGCGGCCTCCGGGTTATGAGCCCGACGAGCTACCGACTGCTCCACCCCGCGACGGTAAATCGTATTATAGCACGGTCATATGGACTTGTCAACCCCCTTCCGAAAAGAAAAAATCGTCGAAAAAAGGCTTGACTCTCTCCCTGCGTCATGGTTTATGATAGGAGCATGAACAGAACAATGAAAACCGTACAGGAGGTCAGCACGCTTTCGGGCGTCACGATCCGCACGCTGCGCTATTACGACCGCATCGGACTTTTGAAGCCCGCGGCACGCACGGAGGCCGGATACCGGCTGTATGACGACGCGGCGCTGGTGCGCCTTCAGCGGATTCTGCTTCTGCGGGAGCTTGAGCTGCCGCTTAAGGAGATCGCTGCGATCATCTGCCGCAGTGAAGCGGAGCAGCGCGAAGCGATCCGGATGCAGACGCGGCTGCTGGAACTGAAACGGGAGCGGATTGAGAAGCTGATCGCGCTCGCGCAGCGGCTTGGAAAAGGAGAATACACGATGGATTTTTCGGCGTTTGACAAGAGAAAAGAGGCGGCGTATGCTGCCGAAGCAAAGGAACGATGGGGCAAAACGCAGGCGTTCCGCGAATATGAGGAAAACGTCTCGGACAGAACGGAGGCCGAGACCGGTCTTCTGAAGGGACGCATGGCGGCGATCTTCGCGGATCTCGGTGAACTCAAGGGCTGCGATCCGGCGTCTGAAACGGCGCAGTCGAAGGTACGGGAACTTCAGGACTTCATCAGCGCGAATTACTACCGCTGTACAGACGAGATCCTGTTCAGCCTCGGACAGATGTACGTCGCGGACGCGCGTTTCAAGGCGAACATCGACGCAGCAGGCGGGGAAGGTACGGCGGAATTTGTGAAAAAAGCCATCGCTGCGCATTGCGGAAAAGCATAACGAAAGAGCCGCGGCTGCGGCTCTTTTTTCGCTTTATGCGCTCATGCCGTGGCAGGCCATGTAGTCGTACAGGCGCTTGCCGTGTTCCTGTTCTTCCTTCTGGATGTGGTTCAGCGCATCGCGCGCACCGGCGTCGGTGAATTCGAAGATGCAGGTATCGTAGAGCGAGGAAACGTGCTTTTCCGTGTCCAGCGCGTCGCGGCAGAGAAATTCGTCGTTCTCGCTCTTGCGGCCGCAGTTGTCGCACTGCGAAGAAGCGTTTCCGCCCTGCTGCTGTTGCTGCTGCCCGCCGCCCATCATCGGCACCGTTCCCTGCATCAGCGACTCGATCGTCTGCAGGTGCTGCTTTTCTCCGTCACGAATGTTTTCAAAGAGCATCTTGAGTGCGGGGTCCTCGGCGCGCTCGGCATACGTTCCGTATTTTTCGATGCAGAGTTCCTCCGAGCCTTTCAGGTCTTTCAAAAGGGACGTTTCTTTTTGTGTCAGTTTCATGTTCATCACCTCGTCCATAGCATGAACAAAATCCCGCCGTCCATACGCAAACGGCGGGATTCGACGCGATTTGCCTTTTTACGGGCGGTCGTCGTTTCAGGGCAGCTTCACCATGGAATCATAATCCGGCGAGGAATCGACGGCGGCTTTCCAAAGCAGGTTTCCCTGCTTGTCGTAAGCTGCATAGACCGTTTCGCTCAGATACCAAATGCTGCTGATATACAGCGGCTGGTTTTCGTATACGCCGGTCATGTTTTCCGAAATGATCAGGTCGAAGGTGTCGTAACTGAGGATCGCGCGGACATACCCGTCCGGATAAGAACGGAAGCGCGGATCGTCGGTATAGATGCGCTTGCCGTCGACCGTGCCGACATAGCTTGTATTACGCGCGTTTTCAATCTGTTCTTTCTTCACGATCGCAAGGTCGGAATCGACGGTGATGCGCCAATCAGAGAACGCCGGAAAATCGCCGTCCGTGGACTGGATCCACGCGTCGATCACAAAGCAGTCTCCGTCGGTATCGACCATCCGGATCATATCGTAATCGCTGCCGCCGTAAGTCTGTTCCTTCAAAATGCTGCCGTCCGTGCCGATCTTTAAAAGGTAGAGATCGGTAGGGGAGCCAACCCCGAGGCGCTTCGTTTCGGGCGTCTCCAGATCACCGAAGAAATAATAGGCGCCGCTGCGTTCAATGCAGAGATGCAGCGCGTATCCGTTGACGTTCGGCAATTCCGTTTTCCATTGCAGCTTGCCGCTTGCGTCATACTTCAAGATGCAGGAGATCACATCTTCCTTTTCGCTTGCCCAGCACTGCTCCTCGCTGCGATAATGATCTTCAAAAACGATCGTTGCAACGAATCCGCCGTCCGAGACGATCATAGCCGGTCCGGGATAGAGGGAATCGGAATCGATCGGTACGCTGACTTCTGCAAGCAAATCTCCGTATCGGTCACGAAGCGTGTACTGATAGGTATAGAGATGCGCTGAAGTCGCAAGAGCCCGTCCGGTCAGCAAACAGTCCTTCCCGGCAACTGCTCCATAAAACAGATTCTGTGCAACGACCTCTTTGAATTCTTCCGGCACCTCGCCGACGGGAACGGTTTTGTGATACTGACTCTGATCGAACGGGGAGGTCGTGTCGGAAACAGGCGCGGGCGATGCTTGTGCATCGGTTTCCGGCAAGTCTTCACCCATGCGCCGCAGCGTTTGGTACACATACTGCCCGGGCGAGGGCTGATAGTTCAGTTTCAGCTTGCCCGTCTGCGGATCGAGGTACGCGCTTGCGGAGCGTCCGTCTTCGATGAAAACATGGTCGTCATACACTTCATAGGCGTATTCGACCGGATGCCCGAACGCCTTTTCAAATTCCGAGGAGACCGGGATTGTCTCGTTATAGACCACCGTACCGTCGGGCTTGAAGTTGTATTCCTTCCAGAGATCGTCCAGCGCGAAAGTATACAGCACGTTGCCGTCGCTGTCTGTTTCTTCTTCCACAAGCCATTCGCCGGTAAGTTTCGATTCGTGCAGCCCGCGGTTCAGCGGGGTAAAGGAGCCGTCGCTTTGCCACAGACAGCAGGGGACGCCCTCGTGCATCGTAAGCGTGCCGGTATCGAGCAAAGGCGCCGTGCTGTTGTTGTACGGCAGCTTTTCTACCTGCAGTTTGCCGTCGACCGCAGAAAGATGATAATCGAATTCGCCGCGATCCCATAGCGTGTAGTTCTGCCGGTCCGCATAGTCATAAACGACGATATGCTCGTCGACAATGCCGGAACCGAAGCTGACCGAAGCGCAAAGCTCCGGCTTGCCGTCGCCGGTCACGTCCGCAAAGAACACGTTCCACACCGGCATACCGGTAAACAGCGTGCGCGTCTTGCCGTTTTCGATCGCTTCCACGCTGCCTGCGGCCCAGCGGAACGTCACGCCGGGATAGGCGTCAAGCGCGATCTCCTTTTGATCGTTCCACGGCATATCGCTGCTGTAGAAATAGTCCAGCCATTGCAGGACCTCTGCGGACGACACGTTCACGACCTCGGGGGAAGACGTGGGAAGGGGCGTCAGCTCCGGCGCCGAGGTTTTATCCTTCTTCGGCACGGTCAAGAAGCACACCGCAACCGCGATACAGGCGAGAATCGCGACAAGGATGATCCAGAATGCGGGCTTTTTGTAGTTCAGAACGGACTTGACGCGGCTTTTCACGCCGGTCTCGCCGAAGGCAAGCGGACACGCCGCGATCGAACGGCGGGAGATGCTGCAGCAGAGAAGCGCTTCGGAATAGGCGGCCTTGCCCTCGTCGGAAAGCTCTTTCACGACCTTCTCGTCGCACGCAAGCTCCACGTCGCGGCAAAGGAGAATATACGCAAGCCACAGAAGCGGGTTGAACCAGTAGACCGCAAGCAGCAGGAATCCGAGCGGCTTCCAGACGTGATCGAAACGCTTCAGGTGTGCGTGTTCATGCGAAAGGACGTAGGTGCGGGTCTGCTCGTTCATGCCGGAGGGGAGATAGATCTTCGGAAAAAGCAGTCCGAGAATGAACGGATCGCGGATCTCGTCGCAAACATACACGCCCTTTTCAAACGGTACGGACGCGCGAACCCTGTGCCGAAGCCGCAGAAAACTGATCAGCGCATACAGAAGCATGGCGCAGGCGCCCGCGAGCCACACCCAGCCGGCGACGGTCTTGACGGTCGTGACCGTATCGGCATGTTCCGCCGTGCGTTCTGCGATCGGCGCGACGGCGCTGTTGACGAAGGGAATGCCGGTCTCGATGACGATGCGCTCACCCGCAGGCGGTGCGGGGACGGAGGAAGGACCGGACGGCGTCACGCTGCCGACGGATTCGACCCTGACGGTCTCGGTACTCGGAACGACGCTCGTCACGCTTTCGATCGACACCGGCAGCAGCAGCCGCAGCGCCACCAGTCCCCACAGCGTAACGCGGATCCACTTCGGCGCTTTTTTGAACACGAAGCGAAGAAGAACCACGACGAGCACGATCCAGCCCGCGGTGATGCTGATGTTCAGAAGACGCAAAAAGAGACTGCTCATGATTGACGCTCCTTTCGGAATGTTTCGATCATCTTTACGATCTCGTCCGCTTCTGCGTCGGACAGCGGGCGGCTTTTCGTGAACGCCGCGATGAACGCGGGCAGCGAGCCGGAAAAGCTTTCCTCCACGAATTGCTCGCTGCGCTCGGAATAGAACTGCTCGCGCGTGACCTTCGCCTTCACGAGACCGTCGCGGTTCTCAAACAGCCCCTTTTCACAAAGCTTTCGCAGCACCGTATAGGTCGTCGGCTTTTTCCAGTTCAGCTCGCGCTCGCAGAGTTTTACGAGTTCCCCGGAGGGGACCGGCGCGTTTGCCCAGACGATGTCCGCAAACCGTGCCTGCACTTCGCCCAATTCGGTCATTTTCAGAATCTCCTTTCGGTTTATTCATAATAAACCTGTGTTTAGTTTATCATGGATAAACCAACCTGTCAAGGGGCGATGCGGAAACATTGCAAACGCGACGGTCCCGTCGTCCGGATCGGGCCGTGTCCGCGCCGTCTTTGTGACCTTTCCGTGACATTTCGGGGAACGGCATTGACCCGGCACACATAATTCTGTATAATCATACCGGAGAAAGGAAAGGAGATTCGTATGAACCTGTTGTTCTTTCTGACGCCGAAATGCGACGTGTGCGTGCTGGACAGCGATTATACGCTCCGGCAGGCGGTCGAGAAGCTCAACGCAACGGGACGCAGCGCGGTTCCCGTGATCGATGCGGAGGGTCGGTACTGCGGAACGGCGTCCGAAGGTGATCTGTTAAGAGCGGTCCTCAAGGAGGATACGCAAAAGGATTGGGAGCACGTGCGGCTGATGGACGTGATCCGACCCGATTTCAACCCGCCGGTGAACGCGTTCGCTTCGATCGAGGATCTGCTGCAGCGCGCGATGGAACAGAACTTCGTTCCGGTGGTCGACGACCGCGGGATGTTTATCGGCATCGTCACCAGAAAAGCAATTTTGCGGCATTTTATGCAGGAGCTGCAGAAACAAGCATAAGCAACGGGACCGCCCGCATGCGGGCGGTTTTGTTTTTGAACTTGCAGAGATTCAAGCGGATCGGACCGACGGAAAGGGGAAAGGAGAAGGGAAATGAAACGGATCATCGCACAGGTGATCGCATGGCTGCTGCTTTTCAGCGCGGTTTCCTGTGGTACACAGGAGGCAACGCGCACCCCGGATCCGACACCCATAGCAAGCCCGAGCGAACCTGTCAATACGACAAAACCAAACGCGGAGAGTCCGGAAGGAGGTATGCCTATCATGGAAAAAACGCTGCAGCTGTCCATCGACGGAACGGCGGTTTCGGTCGCGTGGGAAGACAATGCATCGGTCGATGCGTTGAAGGCACTGGTTTCGTCCGGCCCGCTTACGATCGAACTGTCGATGTACGGCGGATTTGAACAGGTCGGATCGCTCGGCACACGCCTGCCGAGCAGCGATCGCGAGACCGTAACGCAGGCAGGCGACATCGTACTGTATGCAAGCGATCGGATCGTGATCTTTTACGGATCGAACGCGTGGTCGTATACGCGGCTCGGAAAGGTGACGGATCGCACCGCGGCGGAGATGGAGGAGCTGCTCGGAAACGGCGATGTGACGATCACGATTTCGATGCAAGAAACGATCTCAGGAAAAGCGTGAAGAAAAAGACCCGGGAAGCCGGGTCTTTTTTTGTATGCTTTATTCGGGCAGATAATAGGTCTGCTTCGGTCCCGTGTCGCGAACCAAAAGCTTCGGATCGCGGAAGCGGAACAGCATCAGACACGCCCCGTACAGGTCGCCGATGCAGCCCGCGACATGCGAGCAGAACAGCAGGATGAACGCGAGCCGCAGCGCGGGTGCCTTTACAAGCAGCGCGAGCGGCAGAAAGACCGCCGTGAACACGACGAACGGCGCGAGCGTCGCGATCAGGCTTGCCTTGCGATATACGTAGATATCCGGCACGCCGCAGTACGCGACGGAGAGCGACAGGCCGAACGTCAGCTTGCGCTGCGTCAAAAGCTTATATGCCGCGCCGTGCACGAGCTCATGCAGAACGATATAGAGAAGGTAGCTGCCGAAAAAAACGCCGAATATCAACCAGTAGCGGCTGCGGACGTCAGGGCTGAACAGCTCGCGGAAGCCGATCGAAAACACGAACGGCAGAAAAACGAGAACCGCGAGCAGCAGCGAGACGACGTTCAGAATCACGCCGGTTTTTGAGTTTTTCGCATCAATCTCGTAAACCCGGCGATACCCTTCCGGAAGTTCGGTTTCAAAATGCTTCATCTATGCTCCTTTCCGAAAAAAAACGAGAGAGATCCCATCGCAGTCTTATACGTTGAAGAAGAATTCGACAACGTCGCCGTCCTGCATGACGTATTCCTTGCCCTCGGAACGGACGAGACCCTTTTCTTTGCACGCGGCGATCGAACCGTTTTCGACGAGCGTTTCGTACGGCACGACGGCGGCGCGGATGAAGCCGCGCTCAAAATCGCTGTGGATCTTGCCGGCGGCCTGCGGCGCTTTCGTTCCCTTGGTGATCGTCCACGCGCGGACTTCCTTGGGTCCTGCGGTCAGAAAACTGATGAGTCCCAAAAGACGGTAGCATGCCTTGACAAGCTGATCGAGACCGGATTCATGTACGCCCATTTCCTCAAGAAACGCCTGCTTTTCTTCGGGATCGAGCTCTGCGACCTCTTCCTCAAGCTTCGCGCAGACAGTCATGGCCTCCGCGCCTTCGCTCTTTGCGATCGCGTAAAGCGCCTTCACGTAATCGTTCGGCTCGCCGGAAAGATCGTCTTCGGATACGTTCGCAACGTAAATGACCGGCTTCGAGGTGAGCAGGAACAGGTTGCGGATCGCTTCCTGTTCGTCCTTATCGGCTTCGAACGTGCGGACCGGCTTGCCGCTCTCGAGATGCGCGTAGATGCGCTTTAAAAGATCGATTTCGACGAGCAGTTTTTTATCGCCGCTCTTCGCCATCTTCTGCTGGCGGTCGATGCGCTTTTCGACGGTCTCCATATCGGCGAAGATCAACTCGAGGTTGATCGTCTCCGCATCGCGAGACGGGTCGACGCTGCCGTCGACGTGTACGACGTTGTCGTCGTCAAAGCAGCGCACGACGTGCACCACGGCGTCGACCTCGCGGATGTGCGAAAGGAACTTATTGCCGAGACCTTCCCCGCGCGACGCGCCGCGCACGAGTCCCGCGATGTCGACGAATTCGATGACCGCGGGCGTATATTTCTCGGGATGATGCATTTCGGCAAGTACGTCCAGCCGGCGATCCGGCACGGAAACGACGCCGACGTTCGGCTCGATCGTGCAGAACGGATAGTTGGCAGCCTGCGCGCCCGCGCGCGTGATGGCGTTGAACAGCGTGCTTTTTCCGACGTTCGGAAGACCGATGACACCCAGTTTCATATCCGTTCCTCCTTACGACAGTTTTGCAAGACCGACTCTGAGTCGGCGCATGGATTCGTCACGCCCCAAAAGGATCGCGATTTCGATCGCGCCGCCGGGTGTGACCTGTTTTCCTGCGAGCGCAATGCGCACCGGCCACAGCATCGTGCCGTTTTTCATGCCTTCTTTTTCTGCAAGGCCTAAAAGCGCGTCGTGGATCGGCTGCTCCTTCCATGAGGGAAGTGCATCGAGCGCGTCGATCGCGATCTCCAGCACGTGCTTTGCGATCTCGGGGTTCGTCTTGCTCTTTTTATTCGTGAACAGCTCGACGTCGTAATCCGGAAGCACGGGAATAAAGTCCAGCATCTCGGGGATCTGCGTAAAGACCTCGGTGCGCTGCTGAAGGATTCGCGCCAAAAGATCCGCATGCTCTGCGGAAACGCCCGCTTTTTCGTAATAGGGCAAGGCGTATTCGGTAAACTGCTCGGGGGTAAGGCGCCGCACGTATTCGGCGTTCATCCAGGTCAGCTTGTTCACGTCGAAGATGGCGGGGGACTTCGACATGCCCTCGACCGAGAACGCGTTTATAAGCTCGTCCATTGTGAAGAATTCGCGCTCGTCGCCGGGGTTCCAGCCCAAAAGCGCCACGTAGTTCACGATCGCTTCCTTGAGATAGCCCTTGTTGAGATAGTCCTCGAAGTACGCATCGCCGTCGCGCTTCGAAAGCTTATGCGTCGCGTCGCGCATGATCGGCGTCATGTGGATGTAGACCGGCTTCTCCCAGCCGAACGCTTCGTACAGAAGATTGTACTTCGGCGTGCTCGAAAGGTACTCGTTGCCGCGCATGACGTGCGTGATGCCCATCGTGTGGTCGTCGATGACGTTCGCAAAGTTATAGGTCGGCATCCCGTCCGCCTTGATCAGGATCATGTCGTCGAGATCGGCGCAGTCCACCGCGATGTGCCCGTACAGCACGTCGTCGAACGACGCTTCGCCGTGCTCCGGCACGTTCTGACGGATGACGTACGGCTCACCCGCAGCGATGCGGCGCTGCACTTCCTCGGGGGAAAGATGCAGGCAGTGCTTGTCGTACTTGAAGGTCTCGCCGCGCTTTGCCGCTTCCTCGCGGCGGGAGCTCAGCTCCTCCTCGGTGCAGAAGCAGTAATACGCCTTGCCCGCTTTTACAAGCTGCTCGGCGTAGGGCAGATACATATCCTTGCGTTCGCTCTGCACGTAGGGCCCGTAATCGCCGCCGATGTCGGGACCTTCGTCCCACTGCATGCCGATGCTCTTCAGCGTGCGGTAGATCACGTCGACCGCGCCGGGCACGTAGCGGCTCTGATCGGTGTCCTCGATGCGCAGGATGAACTTTCCGCCGTTCGCCTTGGCATACAGGTACGTGTACAGCGCGCTTCTGAGGTTTCCGAGGTGCATATAACCCGTCGGGGACGGGGCGAATCTGGTTCGAACTTCCATGATATTCTCCTTATGAAATCTTGAACGAATCCTTGAGTCCGACGACGCGGTTGAAAACCGGATGATCCGCCGTCGAATCGGGATCCTTCGCGTAGTAGCCCATGCGCACGAACTGGAACGACTCGCCGACCGTTGCGTCGTTCAGCGCCGGCTCGATGAAGCCCTGCTTGACCTCGAGCGAGTTCGGATCCAGAAGCGCCGTGAAGTCTTCGACCTCTTCGCCTTCGTTGGCTTCGCGCATCAGCGGTCCGTAGTGACGGAATTCCGCGGGGATCGCGTCAGCCGCGCAAACCCAGTGCAGCGTGCCTTTCACTTTGCGCTCGCATTCGCCGCTCTTCGTTTCGGGATCGTAGGTTACGTGGACTTCGGTCACGGTTCCGTCCGGCGCGGTCTTCCACGAAACGCACTTAACGATGTATGCGCCCTTCAACCGCACCTCGCCGTCCGGTTTCAGACGGAAGAACTTCTTGACCGGCTCCGCCATGAAGTCGCTGCTCTCGATATAAAGCTCGCGGCCGAAGCGCATCGCATGCGTGCCCGCGTTCGGATCGTTCGGGTTGTTTTCAACCTCGACGGTTTCAAACCGGTCGGGCTCCCAGTTGTCAATAACGAGCTTCAAAGGCTCGGTGATCGCCATGCGGCGAAGCGCGTTTGCGTTCAGATTTTCGCGGACGCAATGCTCGAGGATCGCGACGTCTACGACCGAATCCGCCTTAGCAACGCCGATGCGCGCAAGGAAATCGCGTACGGCGGCGGCGGGGTAGCCGCGGCGGCGCATGGCGCACAGGGTCGGCATTCTCGGATCGTCCCAGCCGCTGACGAAGTGCTCTTCGACGAGACGGCGGAGGTAGCGCTTCGACATGATCGTATTCGTCAGGTTCAGACGCGCAAACTCGATCTGTCTGGGCTTCTGTTCGAATCCGCAGGCGTTGATCACCCAGTCGTAAAGCGGGCGGTGCGCTTCGTACTCCAGCGAGCACAGCGAATGCGTCACGCCTTCGATCGCGTCCTGGATCGGATGCGCAAAGTCGTACATCGGATAGATGCACCACTTGTCGCCGGTCTGATGATGCGAAATGTGCAGAATGCGGTACATGGCGGGATCGCGCAGATTGATGTTCGGCGAGGCCATGTCGATTTTTGCGCGGAGCGTTTTCGCACCGTCGGGAAACTCGCCGTTTTTCATCCGCTCAAAAAGATCGAGGTTCTCTTCGACGGAACGGTCGCGCCACGGGCTGTTTTTGCCCGGCTCGGTCAGCGTGCCGCGATACTCGCGCATCTCGTCCTTCGAGAGATCGTCGACGTACGCCTTGCCCTCTTTGATGAGCTTTACGGCAAACGCATAACACTGATCGAAATAGGACGAACCGAAGCGCAGCTGATCCCATTCAAACCCGAGCCAATGAATGTCTTCTTTGATTGCTTCGACGTATTCGACGTCCTCCTTGGTGGGGTTCGTGTCGTCAAAGCGCAGGTTGCACGTTCCGCCGTATTCCTCAGCGATGCCGAAGTCCACGGTCAGAGCCTTCGCGTGGCCGATGTGCAGATATCCGTTCGGCTCGGGCGGGAAGCGCGTCTTGACGGGACGTCCCAGCGTTTTGAGATCTTCTTCGATAAATTCTTCGATGAAGTTTTTGCTCCGTTCTTCCATTTACCATATCCTTCCTTCGGAGACCGGCTCCGATCAAGATTTCCGAAATAATATCTTATTATAACGCGTACGCGCGCGGTGTACAAGACGCGTTTTCAAATTTTTATTTTCTTTGCATAAACGGCATTTCGACGGACATAATAACGGTGCCGGTCAAACGGTAATTCGGAAACGGAGGAACGAAACATGACGTTTTTTCACGAAACGAAACGCAGCGGCAGCGAACGTGACCGCAAGCGCAAGGACGACACGATGAACCGCAGACGCAGCACGGACTCGAATCGCGACGGCGACAGCCAGCGTAACCGCTCGGACAACGATCTGTTCGGCGGGGAGGAGTTCTGACATGCGGCGCACAATCGTGCCGGAAAAACCCGTACGTCCGCGAAAGCCGAAGGATATCCCGTCCGACGTGAACGGGAGCTATACCGGCGTTCCGGAAATCGGCCGTCAGCCCGTACAGGACGCGGACGATCTCTGAAAACAGGAAGGTGCCGAGAGCCGGCACCTTCCTGTTTTTTGGCGTACAGCCTTTCGATTTTGCCGTGGGACTCCGCACGGCACAAGGGATAGCGGGTTGCCGATTGACACGCTACCATATTTCGTATATAATATGCCTGTTATGGACCATAACACCGTAAAACGGCCGCTTCGATGAGGAGGTAAGAACGTCCGTCAGCGCCCGGCCCGAAGAGGGTGACGAGGAATGGCAGTTTATCGAAAGATTCGGCGGATGCTGCCACGGCCCGAGCGGCGGGTCGAAAAGGGAACGACAAAAAACGGAATCGAAACCGCAACAGAGCGATCCCGAACGCCGCAAGATCGGACGGATCGAGCATAGAATGAAGTGCACAACCGTTCGTACCATGCAAAAGGAGCAATTGATTATGAGAGTTGTCATTCAGGATAATTACGAAACCATGAGTCTTTGGGCGGCGCGCTATATCGCCGCAAAAATCAACGCACACAAAGAGGATCGTCCTTTCGTGCTGGGACTTCCGACCGGCTCCAGCCCGATCGGCGTATACAAAGAACTTGCGCGCATGAACCGCGCAGGCGAGGTCTCGTTCCGAAACGTCGTCACGTTCAACATGGACGAATACCTCGGACTCCCGCACGAGCACGACCAGAGCTACTGGTACTTCATGCACGACAATTTCTTCGATCATCTGGTCGATATGAAGCCGGAAAACATCAACATTCTGAACGGGATGACCGACGATCCCGAGGGCGAGTGCGCCCGCTACGAAGAAAAGATCCGTTCCTACGGCGGCATCGACCTGTTTATGGGCGGTATCGGCGTGGACGGACACATTGCGTTCAACGAGCCGTTCACCTCGCTTTCTTCGCGTACCGGCGTCAGAAATCTCACCACCGACACGCGTATCGTGAACTCCCGTTTCTTTGGAAACGATCCCGAAAAGGTGCCGAGTCAGGCGCTGTCCGTCGGTGTCGGCACGGTCACGGATTCGAAGGAAGTGCTGATCCTCATCAACGGGCACAACAAGGCGCGCGCGCTTGCGGCGACCGTCGAGGGCGGCGTCAGTCATAAGTGGACCTGCTCTGCGCTGCAGCTGCACAACAACGCGATCATCGCCTGCGACGAGGCGGCGTGCGGGGAACTGACTGTTGATACCTACAAATACTTTCTCGACATCGAGAGAAACGAGAGACTGCACGTATGATGACGATCCGCGAATTGTATGATCTCGATCATACGCTGGCAAAGGACTACCTTCTGCGGTTCACGTATCCGTGGGAAGCGCTGAAGGGCCTCAAGGACTTCATTCTCGCGCTCGGACCGACGCTCGGCCCCGATTACGACGAGGTGCAGCCGAACGTGTGGGTGCACAAAACCGCAAAGGTCTTTCCGTCGGCATACCTCGGTGCGCCGTGCATCATCGGACCCGAAACGGAGGTGCGTCATTGCGCGTTCATCCGCGGCAGCGCGCTTGTCGGTGCGAACTGTGTCGTCGGCAACTCCGTGGAACTCAAAAACGTGATCCTGTTCGATCACGTGCAGACGCCGCACTACAACTATGTGGGTGACTCGATCCTCGGCTATTACAGTCACATGGGCGCAGGCAGCATCACCTCGAACGTCAAGAGCGACAAGAAGCTCGTCGTGGTGCATAACGGCGGCGAACAGATCGAAACCGGCATCAAAAAGTTCGGCGCGATGCTCGGCGATTACGTCGAAGTCGGCTGCAACGCGGTCTGCAATCCCGGCACGGTGATCGGACCGCACAGCAGCGTGTATCCGACGTCCTGCGTGCGCGGCGTCGTACCCGCGTACAGCATCTGGAAGGACGACGGAACGGTCGCAGCAAAGGAGGAACGTTGATGGGCAAATATTTCGGAACGGACGGATTCCGCGGCGAAGCGAACAAGAATCTGACCTTTGAACACGCCGTGAAGATCGGACGATATCTCGGCTGGTACTACGGCGCGCGGCAGAATAAAAAAGCTCGGGTCGTCATCGGAAAGGATACGAGGCGGTCGAGCTATATGTTTGAATACGCGCTCTGCACGGGGCTGATGGCGTCCGGCGCGGATGCGTATATCATGCACGTAACGACCACGCCGTCGGTTGCGTACATCACGCGCGTCGATGAGTTCGACTGCGGCATCATGATCTCCGCTTCGCACAATCCGTACTACGACAACGGCATCAAACTCCTGAACGGACACGGCGAGAAGATGGAGGAGGAAACGATCCTGAAGGTGGAGGATTACCTCGACGGCAAGTGCGAGGTTCCCGTCGCCGAGGGACACGAGATCGGCCGTACCGTCGACTACGTCGCGGGCAGAAATCGCTACATCGGCTTTTTGATCTCGATGAGCAAGTACAGCTTCAAAGGCGTAAAGGTGGGGCTGGACGTTGCGAACGGCGCGGCGTGGATGATCGCGCGCGGCGTGTTTGAGGCACTCGGCGCGAAGGTCTACGTGATGAACGACCAGCCGGATGGCTACAACATCAACACGGACTGCGGATCGACGCACATCGAGCATCTGCAGAAATTCGTTCTGGAAAACGGGCTTGACGTCGGCTTCGCCTATGACGGCGACGCGGATCGCTGCCTGTGCGTCGATGAAAAGGGCAACGTCGTCACCGGCGATCACACGCTCTACATTTACGGTCTGTACATGAAAGAGCGCGGCAAGCTTCTGAACAATAAGGTCGTCACGACCGTCATGTCGAACTTCGGCCTCTATAAGGCGCTCGACAAGGTCGGCATCGAATACGAAAAGACCAAGGTCGGCGACAAGTACGTCTACGAGAACATGGTCAGGACCGGCAACCGTCTCGGCGGCGAACAGAGCGGCCATACCATCTTCCTGAAGTACGAAACGACGGGCGACGGAATCCTGACCTCGTTGAAGCTGATGGAGGTTATGATCGCAAAGGGCAAGCCAATGAGCGAGCTTGCCGCACCGGTCGTGTTCTATCCGCAGGTGCTGAAAAATGTCCGCGTGAAGTCCAAACCGGACGCGCAAAACGACCCTGACGTACAGGCGGCGGTCAAACGAGTTGCCGACGAACTCGGCGACACCGGCCGCATCCTCGTTCGTGAAAGCGGCACGGAGCCGGTCATCCGCGTCATGGTCGAGGCGGACACGAACGAAATCTGCGAAACCTACGTCGATTCCGTGATTGACGTGATCAGGGCGAAGGGCCATCTTGCGTAAACAGCCGCAAGACGGTCATCCTTACGGTTTATTGAAGGCGTTCCGAATGGGGACGCCTTATTTCGTGCGCTTTTCCTGCCTGACACAAAATCGAAACAGTTTCGGGGAAAACTGTTCACAAAGATATCGCAGTTTGTTCAAAAGAGAATGATATGATCAATACGATGGAAAAGAATATCATGGTCGATCGAGAGGGGACCACAGTCGAATCGACCCAAGATATTGCGGAAAAACGACGTCCGGAACGCAAAATACGGCTGTAAATTCCGAGGCATTTCCGGTTTCATCGAAATGGCGCGAAAAAATGCGGTAAAATTTTTCTGCCAAAAGATGCGCGCCGCCGCCGCATAAAACGATTGGATCTGCGCGATCGGAAAATCTCAGAAGGACGGAGGTCCGCTCTTCCGAACGCGCTTGTCGGACCGCGGCAAACTGCCCGCGGGGAGTATATTCGGAGGACTTATGACACAGCAACATAAGAAAAAAAGAAGAAGGAAGGTGCAGCCGCGCTTCTACGTGATCGTCACGATCTTCATTTTGCTGATCCTGACGCTGATCGGTCTCATGATCTGGCTGATTGCGGAATATGCGGGCAGCACCGGCAAATGCGCGTACGATGCCGCGAGAAAAGAAGCGGAGCAGGCATTCGCTTCCGCGAAGGCGCAGAATCCCGACAAGTATGAGGGCGTCGATTACGTGGTGCCGTCCTACGACGACTACAAGAACGGCGCGACGATGCCGCCGGCGCCGACCGAGATTCCCACGCCCACTCCGGAACCGACGCCGACGCCCGCTGCGACGCCGTACATGATCGCGGAATCCGACCCGAATCAGTACATGTTCGTCCCGCACCTCGAGGTAAACGGCGAACGGCGCGACAACAGCGACGCTCTGAACTACCGCCGCGCGGAGGAGATCGTTTTCCCGGAGGCGAGCGCGTACTATGCGGACAACATCAAGGGAATCCTGACCTTCCGCGGCAACAACTGGAGAAGCGCTTCGAGCGTCGGGACGGTCAACCTTACCGAATACCAGTTTACCAAGATCTGGGAAGTCAAGATCGGCTCGCTCACGAAGGGCGGCGGCAGCGGAAGCTGGTCCGGCTGCGGCTGGACCGGTCAGCCTCTGATCGTACAGTGGCCCTCGGAAACGCGCAGGATCATGAACCTCAGGGACTGGGCGAAAGAGAAGGAAAACCTCGTCGAAGTCATTTATCCGACCGAGGACGGCAACATCTATTTCATCGATCTCGAAACGGGCGAACAAACGCGCGACACGATCAAGATGAACGTCCCGTTCAAGGGCACGGGCAGCATCGATCCGCGCGGCTACCCGCTGCTGTATCTCGGCTCCGGCGATCAGTATGAGAACGACAGCCAGAAATCGCGCGCGTTCATCATCTCGCTGATCGACGGACGCGTGCTGTACGAATTCGGCAAGCAGGGAACGGACGATTTCGCAAGAAGACTGTGGTACGCGTATGACTCGGCGCCGCTGATCGACGCGAAGACCGATACGCTGATCTATCCGGGCGAAAACGGCATCCTCTATACGATGAAACTGAATACCCGCTACGATCCGGCGGCGCGCTCGATCACGGTCAACCCGTCGGACGTCGTCAAGTTCCGCTACGACTGCAGCAACATCTACGACGGCACCGACAAGGCGGACTCGGCACACAAATGGCAGGGCTACGAGGGCAGCGCCGTCGCGTGGAACGGATTCTTATACCTGTCGAGCAACGACGGTATGTTCCAATGCATCGATCTCAATACGATGCGCTGCGTCTGGATTGCAGATACGCAGGACGATACGAACGCGAGCCCGGTGCTCGACGTGATCTCCGACGATGAGGCGTATCTGTACGTCGGCACGTCGCTGCACTTCACTGCGGTCAACAGCAAGGGCGTCGCGCCGTTCTTCAAGATCAACGCAATGACGGGCAAGATCGAAAAGACGTACGGTCTGACCGTAGAAACGGTATCCGGCGTTTCGGGCGGCATCCAGGCGACCGCCGCCGTCGGCAGACAGGGAAGCAACATCTCGGATCTCGTGTTTGTGACCATCGCGCGTTATAAAAACAAGGACGCGGGCATCCTCGTCGCGCTGGACAAGAATACGTTTGAAGTCCGCTGGGAACAGACGATGGACGGATATTCGTGGTCCAGTCCCGCCGTCGTGTACGACACGAACGGCAAGGGCTACGTGATCCAGGCGGATTCGAAGGGCCGCATCACGCTTTATGACGGCGCAAGCGGCGATATTCTCCGCACGATCGGAACGCTTACCGACAGCAACTTCGAGGCGTCGCCGGCGGTGTTCGGCAACATCATCGTCGTCGGCTGCCGCGGCGATCAGAAGATCTTCGGCATCCGGCTTTCCTGATCCGGTCAGAATACGGTCCCCTTTCGCGCTTTGCGAAGGGGGATCTTTTTTACGGAAATGTCGAAAATAGTTTGCAATTTCGCGTTGCGCAACGACACGGGATACGGTATAATTACGAATATGGCAAGAAGGAACGAACGGACGGTCAGTCCGAAATTCATACTGTTTTGCGCATCGGTGTTCATCCTGGTGATCGCCGTTGCTTTGCTGATCGTTGCGATGGGGCTGTGCAGCAATTCCGGAAGCGGCAGGCAATCGAGCTGCGCAGGCGCGCAGGTCTCGCTT
>Ga0247611_10005229_pt1 | contig 17347 bp, 17 predicted proteins | sample 177DNAGHGhighgp2_FD_192422 | JGI IMG/M metagenome (GOLD analysis project Ga0247611, IMG submission 192422) | Sheep rumen microbial communities from Palmerston North, Manawatu-Wanganui, New Zealand - 1770 DNA GHGhigh gp2 | ecosystem: Host-associated > Mammals > Digestive system > Stomach > Rumen... | reverse complement strand
CTCCCGTTCCCTATAAGTCCTCCTTGGTACACCATTTCTCCCATGCAGGTTAGTTAGATAGACTAAATAAATTGTATATGCGTGTTGAAGTATTACAAATTGTATAATATATAACTGTGTGTAAAAATAAGCCTGGACCGTTTCCGATCCAGGCCATTGTTATGTGTTAGGCATTCTCATTGTATAATTAACCGTCATATCTGTATCCGCATTATTAGTAAAATGTGTAGTTGTTGCAAATGTTCGTAAGCTTGCAAGGCTTTCGTTCTCTGTCTGCGTTAAAGGTTCAGTTGTAGGTGTTGCGAGTTCGTAGATTAATTCGGCGTCACCGAGAGAAGCTACAAAGTCGGAAACTGTGTTGTAGTCAGTGTCTTTGATATATATAGCTACTCCCGTTGAGCGATATAATGTTTTATTATTATAATTATTAAAGTTCGTCCAATTGAATATAATACTATTATCATAGGGGTATTTTGAACAAATTAAAGCTATTATTCCACTCGGACTGTCATTGAGATTTGCAGCGAAACCACCTGTTTCATATCTTCCCCACGACAAATCCGCCAGTCTAACCTTATTGCACTTCTTCGTCCCCTCTCCACTCGTACCGTCCCATCGCATAACATCTCTCACGGTATCAGAAACTCCATACAGCGGTGTACCTGTCGTGAACGTAGCCATAGTGCCGTTATAAGGTTCATAAGCTGTAGCAGTTGAACCTTTTTCTACTTGAATTTCTGCGATAGAAGCAGTCGCTTGCTCGGTTAGTTGCAGGTCAGCATATACTTGTAACCATTCTGTCGATGATGTTATTGTTCTCCCGGAGTCTATGGAATATCCGTAGCCTGCCCAACTATCAACAAATGTTTCTGTGTTTATTATTCCTAAGCCTGCCACATTATTAGTGTTAGTCCAACTAATTGTTACACGTTCGCCTGGTGTTGTTTTTATATTCCAAGCAATAAATCTTCCACCCGATGTTATGTTTTCGATTTGTATAACATTATTTGTGTAATTTACTATTAAATTTGTATAGCCAACACGTTGATAATATTTTGTCGGGTCAAGTAAGTTTTTCTTGCAAGTCTGCACTTCAATGGTGCCACTATCTCCCGCGCTCTTAATTACGCCGTCAACAACCTCACTCTTTCCATAAACCGTCAGCGCATTAAGCGCGGTATTACCCGCGCTATCATACACCGTTAAGTCACTTTTTGTATACTCTCTTGTCGTTCTCGGTTTATATCTCTGTTTATAAGTAAGCATTTTCATCACTCCTTTACGCGGGATTTCCCACACTTGTCCGCACAACATTAAACGTCAATGCCTGTACAGGTGTTGTCGCACACTCAAAGGTAATACTCGTTGCGGTAATAGCTGTAGGATATACCCCGTAATAGTCCCACACTGCTCTTTCACCTATAGACGGAAGTACATCATTCATATATCCCGTATCCACATTGAAAGTTCCTGTAACTGTAGCCTGTCCGTTAGTCCAATCTGTAGTAGCAATTGTGAAAACTGTTGTCTGTGACGGAAGTACCCTTGTAAGAAGTCCCTGTGCAACACCGCTTACTGCGCTACTGATTTGTCCCGATACTTCACTTTTTGTCGCATAGGTGCTTGCTACAGTGTTCATAATATTATCGTACATACTGTGCGCACCCGCAGGCGTAAATGCATAGCCTGTAGAGTGTGAAGATACACTGCTGTCATAAGCCTGTTCATACTGTATCTGACTTGTTCCAATAGCGTTATAAACTCCGCCCGAAGTGATGCCGTGGTCACTGCCCTGTGACGGTGCAGTGTCCCATACAAGCTGTGACTTATAGCCGAGAGCATTGTATATCCCATAACTTGCAACAGGATTGTTACTTGAACTATTAGGAAGCGTATCAAAAGTAAGCGTATTCTGCTTTCCCTGTAAAGCCGACCACACTCCGCCACTCTGTACAGGATTTGTGCTCCCCTCTGTCGGTACACTATCCGTTGTAACGGTAACACCCTGTAAAGCCGTCCATATACCGCCACTTGTAACAGGATTTCCGCTGTTTTCTGTTGGTACACTATCAAAAGTAAGAGTGTCCTGCTTTCCCGCAACTGTGGCAGAAAGTTCTGAAACGGTTACATTCACATTGTTAATAGCTGTCCACGTTCCGCCACTGCTAACTGCGTGATTGCTATTTTCCGTAGGGTAAGCGTCAATAGTGATTGTGGGGTCTATCTGTCCGAGAGCTTCCCAAACACCCCCACTTGTAACAGGGTTTAAGCTGTTTTGTGTAGGCATAACATCGAATGTAAGAGTGTCCTGCTTTGTTTCGAGTTCCGTGTTGATCTCTGTGACGGCTTCGGTGATTGCGTTAAATACACCGCCGGAAGCTACGGCGTTTTCACTTCCTTCCGTTGGAACCGGATCAATATCAATATCCGGCTGAACGTTTTCAAGAGCGGTTGCAATTCCGTCCGATGTTACAGGGTTCGAGCTGCCGAGAGTTGGAACGTTGTCGAATGTCAACAGATCCTGTTTTCCTTCCAGGGCGATTGCAATTCCGTTTGATGTTACCGGGTTATTGCTGTTTTCAAGTGGTGTTTCGTCGAAGGTCAACAGGTCCTGCTTACCCGCAAGTTTAGAATCAGTTATAACGGATTCCGCATTGATCGCCGTAAAGACTCCCCCGGAGTAAACAGGGTGTGTGCTGTTCTGCGTCGGCTGTGTGTCGAATGTCAAACGATCCTGCTTTGCTGCGATAAGTGTATCAAGATTGTTGATTGCGTTCTGGATCGCCGTATATACGCCACCGGAAGTAACATAGTTATTGCTTCCGGCCGTCGGTGCAGCGTCTTTTATAAGTGTGTCTGTTATTTCCTTGAGGGAAGCCCACACACCGCCGGAAGTGATAAGATTTGCGCTTGACGGTGTCGGAGTCGAATCTGTAACGATTTTCGCGTCAACTTCGGCCGTGAAATTATCAAAATTATCCTGCATTGTTCCGGTGAACTGGGCAAATTCGCCTTGCATTTCGGTTTTGAATTCGGCTAACATTTCTGCAAACTGTGAAACGTCGGTCGGAAGGTTTCCGATAATTTCGTTTTGCGCGTTATTGGATGCGATAACCTCATTCAGCTTGTTTGTGATCTTTGCAAGCACTTCATAATAGGTAAGTGTATCATCATAAACCGCCGGAAGCACTTTCTGCGCATAGAATTTAAAAAATCCTACATTAATTAATTTATCTGCCATTTCTTACACCTCACCATAAGCCCATGAAACAATCGTCGAGATCATCAAGAATCATTTTATCAATGTTCATGAAAGACTTGCGCCATTCAATAAGAATTTCTGCGAATGACTTTCCGCCACGATATCCGCGAACGTGTTCCAGGTACTGTTCTGTTGAATTAATATTTGTTGTTTCCTGTTTGTTTTCAAGTCTGTTGTTCTGGTTGTCGATTGATACGCTTTTATTGGCACTGCCTGTCTCATTCTCGTTGATTGTCTTTGTGCCTGTTTTCTTTGCGGTTTCGTCTGCTGTTGTTTTGCTCGTTCCTGTTTGCTTTTCTTTGCCTGTGGTCTGATTAGTTGTATTTGTTGTTGTGCTGTCGGTCGTGTTGTCGGTGTAATTTTCGGATCCTTTATAGGCTTCGTGAGTTTTGCCGATGTCAGTTGTGGTTGCGGACCGGTTATTGTTAACTAAACGGGCATTTGTCAAATACAGATTATTGTCAATGGCATTCATGCCTTCAAGACCGCCCTGTGGTGTATCGCTGTAACGGTCGGTATTGTTTGTTTTTTCGTTCTGATTGTTGGTGTTGCTGTTGGTCGTGTCCTTGCTCGATGCGTCGGATCCGAGATGTTTTGTATTTGATTTTCCGGTTTCGACTTCTTTTCCTTTTTCGGTTCCGGAAGCGTCTTTGGTCTTATTCTCGGTTTCAGTCCCGGTTTTCTTGACTGTGTTTGTGAAATCGTCGCGGTCCGTTCCGGTTCTGTTTTTGCTGCTCTGTCCGTATTCGCTCCGGTTCTCATTGCCGTTGGTGTTGGTCGTTGTATGCCCGGAAGCATTTTCTTTTGTATCGCCTGTTTTTTCGCGGGTCGTTTCAATGTCAACGTTATATAGTGGGTTGATGTTCTCGACCTCGGAAAGATAGAGCTGATTGTAATACGGCATTACTTCTTCAAGCGTCTGCTGCATTCGGAGTTTCCATTCTCCGACCGTTTCCGCTCCGATCTCTCTTGTATAGAAATGCCGGAGTATTTTTATATTTAACGGCCGTCGGTAATTTTCGTCGAATATAGGATAATCAAAATTCATGACTTTGTCAACGGAATTTTCAAGAATTTTGGAAACGGAATCGAATCCGGCGGACTCTACAAGACCACTATTAACTTCACAAATATAACGGACCTCGGTTGTATATTTACTCATTTCTTGCACCTTCTTCCGTTGGTGGTTCGTCTGTTATTCCTGGAACCTCGGTCGGTCCTTCATATTCTCGGAACTTTACGCTGACATTTAAGCCGAATATCCTGTTGATCTCTTCCGCAGCGCGTTCCCTCGGTGCTAATCGAGAGAAGCGGGAAGCGAACGTGCCACCCATATTCTTATTGACTTCGTCAACGATCATTCTTTCCTTTTTGGTCGTGTTTGTGTTTGTAATTCCGAGATAAGTTAAAGCTTCATTCCAGATCTGTTGTTTTAACAGATAGAGTTTATCGGCCACATAAGGCGCATCGGTTTTCATTACTCTGATCGACTCGGAAGGATTCAAGGATTTTCGGGCATATATTACCGGTGCATTGCCTTCAAATTCCTTGTAAGCGTTTTTCAGTGTGAGATCTTGCTTCTCCTCGCAGGTTATCAAGGTTGGCGTTTTCTGCGCTTTGGCATTAATAATAATACTCTGATCCAGATCATAGAGCTTTTCGGCATAAAGTAAAGCCATTTCAGCGGTATTTGAGTGCAGCACGTTATTAAAAATAATAACGCTGTTGTTATTGCTAAGGCCAGAAAAGTTGTAACCATTTGCTCCGAATGCCCGGCGTTCGTTCGGTATGCCATATATGTTATATCTTCCGGAAGCTGCTACTTGTAGGGCGAGATCTCCGATAACATCATCACGGAAATATACAGCTTGACCGTCCGTGAATAAGATCAATTCAAGGTATCTTGTATCGACTGAATCCGGGAATCCTTCCCACTGGAACGAAGATAAGGCCATTTCGAGAAGTCTATAAAAATAGAAGTTATAAGCCCGCATATTACCTTTTAAAGATGTATCAAAAGGCGTGTTTCTTTTGCGTTTACTCATTGTATAAAATCACCTCTTTTAACTGGCTGCATTAGGCTGTGTAAAATCACCAATAATTAACGGAGAAGTCCAGACACGAATACCGTTATCGAACATCTTTATAATATCGGCTTTAGCGTCTGCCGGTGCGCTTCCTTTTAAAATGCACCCGGCTGTTTTAACATAACTCCAGGACTGCCGGGCGTGAATGTCCGGAACTTTAACACGACGGCAAGCATACCCGAATGCGTCAAAAAATTCGTCAATGCTCCGTGCGACTTCTCTTTTTAGCGTTACATTATAGAAATCAAAACGCATTCTTTTGGCAAGCAGCATTATCATATCGCTTTGGGCAAGATTGGCGACTGTCTCCGGCGCGAATTGGTGTGCTTTTTGCTCTTCCATTATGGATAATACATTTTGTACCGGTGAAGCCATGGAGCCAATAACGCCAAGTGTACCACCTATATTTGCAGCAGCTCCGCCGGCTTCCTTCGATGATTTAAAACCGGTTGAAACTGTTGAACCGGCTGCGCCGGCTGTCCCCATAACTGTTCCAATGACTGTTGATACAATATTAGCTTTGTTCTGTGCAATAAATGCTTTGTATGTATCGTTTATCCAGGGAATTGGCGGGAAGTTTGTCATTGCAATAGCATTATCATATTTTTTAGCAACTCTGTCGTAAGATAATGGATAACATAAAATAGACGGATTTCCCATTGTTGTTCCAATTATGTCAAAATCAACAATAGGATCTTGAGGATCCGAAAAAAGCTCCCACCGATATTCAGTAACCGTTCCGGAGTTGTTGGAGACGCATATTCGGGAATACGGATAACAAAACAGCTTCTTGTTCCGGGGAACATAGCCGTCAAGTTCCATTTCCCTTGCGAAATGATATGTGTCTTGTGAGATTCCGGAAGATGTTCCGACCTGTTCCGCTAAGAATTTCGGAATAATGTTAATAGATATCATATTATCCGGATTGTTGGTGTTTTCCTGCGGGTCTTGTTCCGGGTTGTAGCCATGATAATAATCGACGATCTGTTCAAGGTCTGTTGTTCCGACAGGCTCCGTAAACATATATAACGGGCAAGCAATACCGTTTATAATTCGGGTCCGGGGCTGTCCGTGTTCGTCCGTTGATGCCTGGAACAGATAATACAGATCTTCCCCGAAATCGTAAGTCGTATTAAAACTATTGACAAGATCGCCGGTTTCAAGTCCTTCGTCAAGTGTGTGTTCTCCGATCTTATCCGATGCCGGAATTTCACGTTCAACAAAACACTGTCCGAGCTGTAAATGCGGGAACCATGTCATATAATTGTCAATTACGAATGTAACCGCTGTACAATTATTATTGACATAATCGACAGAAACAATAAAAGCAAAAAAGTATTTTTTCTGTCCGCCTGGAAAATTATTCGCCCATGACATATAATTATATAACAGAAGTTCATCAGCCGTTGCTTTGATTCTTAACACACCGGTTTCGGCTCTTGTATAAGATTCCTGCGTGAAATCTCTTGTGGAATAGTTGTATAAATAATTATATGCTTGTTCTTCAGACTCGATATATAATACATCGGCATGGTCGGGCGATAGCGGAACACCGCGATATAATTTTATATTTCCCTGTGGTATAACATAACCGGGAACCATGTTGTCACCTCTTTTTAACAATCCCCGGAATACTGTTATATATTCCGGGGATCGCGTTTGATCTTATGAACCGACTGTAATTGTTGCCGTGCCGGTTACGCTTGTGTCGTATGTTGATGTTGCTGTGATAGTAGCCGTGCCGGTTGCGTCTGCTGCAACTGTTACAAGACCTGAATCACTAACAGTTACCTTTGCATTGCTGGAAGTCCATGTTACTGTGTCGGGAACCCAAGGCTTAGCAGTTGTAACGGTTGCAGTCATCTGCTGTGTTTCGCCCTTGTCAACAGTTGCCGTTGCGGGTGAAACTGTAACCGATGCTATAAGGCCGGTGCGTGATACAGTAATCGTTGCCGTACCGGAAACAGTGTCATCATATACAGATGTTGCCGTGATTGTAACGTTTCCTGCAGGTGCATTCTGACCTACCGTTACAACACCGGAAGCGGATACAGTTACATCGTCGCTATCAGACGTCCAGTTGACGGCTACCGGAGCAAAATTAGAAACGGTTGCAGCTGCTTCGAGCTGAACAGCGTTTCCGGCGGTTACTGTCGCGGAAGAAGGCGTTACGGTGATCGCCGATACCGTCGGAGTACCGGGAGCAAAAAGGACAGCATTTGCAAAAGGTGATACAGAAAAAACTTTCCACTGATGCCAGCAGTAGTTTCTGTACAGTCCTTCGCCGTTAGGTGTGTCGCGCATTTCGTTTAGCGTGTCAAGTACCATGAAATAATCACGATCGACAAGAACAGCGGGAACAGCGTCAAGCGTCTGAATCTGCGCAGCTGTGAATCTGAAATAATTCGGATCATTGTCGAAAAGAACATCGAGCCTGTCAAAGTCGAGCGCACCGAAGCTGTCAACAAGAACACGATTTCCGAGGAATTCGGCACGGCTCATATTGAAAGCGGAAGCAAGCACTTCAACGTCCATTTTTGCGTCGAATATACTATTTAAAATAATATACTGACTGCGCTTGTCGCTGTAAGTATGAACGCCTGCGCGGTTGTACTTCGTCGACATGAATTCCATGTCGTTAGATGTTCCGCGAATTACAGATGCTATTTCCTTCATGTTTGCGGAAGATATAGCCGGAATAGTTACCGGGAACACTTCCCCGCGGAGAATGTGAAGACCTATCATATACTTCATGACAAGGAATTCGTCGTAAGAAGCCGACGTGTAAAGGCTATCAACCTTCCTTGTAATCAGATCATATACACCCGTCCACGACAGGAACGCTTTGCGCAGTTCCTCTTCCTCAATCGTGATTTTATAGTATTTCTGGAAGTTCATGATATGGAAGGCGCTCTGAACATTCGGCTTTTCGCGCTTGAACAGCGTTTCTTCCGCTACGGCGGGATCGAACTGAAACGGCTTTGCCAGTCCGACGAAGATTTCTTCGATAGACTCGCCGAATTCCATGTAACCGCGTTTGAACAGCGCGAGCGGGTTCTGGTACATTTTTGATGTAACATATACACGGCCGATTCGGTTAATAAGATTCTGGATAAACTCGTTTTGAAGTTCGGGCATATCCATGATTATTGCGCCGATTGCTTTGATGCTGTCGGCGTCCGCCGTCGCTATCGGAACATAATTCTGATAATTGATCGAAGCGCTGTTCCGGATCGCGTTCAGTACGTCAACACTGCTGTTTGTAAATGTAGCGATTTTGGGTTTTCTGGGCATAATAAATTACCTCTTTTCTTTAATTTTTAGGTTCTGTGAAAAGATCGTCGATCGTTATTGATTCGGCTTTGATCTCTTCCGGGGTTTTCTCGGGTTCCGGCTCCGGGTCCTCGGGTTGCTTTTCGGCGGGAGCGTCGAAGAAGCGCGCGCGGTACTTTTCGCGCCACATTTTATCGTTTTCGTTGTACCTCTTTTCCCAATCCGTTGAGTCGGTTGTTTTATTTTCAAGATCGTTAAAAGTGTCGGTTATGTTTTCCAGTGCTGCGAGTGCTTCGTCACTGTTATTGTCTCCAATCATCTTCTGCACGGTCTCAAAAAACGATTTGCGGTCAAGAATTGCCATATTTTCACCACCTTTCCATTGTATTGTTATATTGTCCACCTTAAATAAGGCCACCAAGGGTGATCTTTTTTAAAGTAGTTGTACCAATATTCAGCTTTTTTCTTTACGCATTCTATTGTATAAAGCGGATCAACTATATGCTGCTCGCCAAGAGGGTCAAAAAAGTTTGTATAAGTACCGAATACGCCTTGATTACCATCTATGAAGCAGTAGCACATAAATTCAGCAATATCTTTAATATTAGGGTTCTTGCATTTAGAAAATTTTGCAAGCGTGTTATACCGTGACCAATATTTTTGATATTCTTGTTGATGTGCAGCGGTCATTGTCCATAATGATCCTGTTGGATTGTCAACAATGTATTTGTAAAGATTAGCCCATTTTTCAATTGTTGAATATGCTTGCTGATTATAATAATTGTATCTATCAATAGCCGAGCCGTTATCCGTCAAATATGTTTCTCCTAAACTTCTATCAATAGGAAACATTCCTAAAGCGAATGATTTTTTTGCTTCAACAGGTGGAAAAATAGATTCTTCCCACACAATAAACGTTTTCGGAAAAGCGGTAGCACTCATTTTATAAAACCAGACCGAAAAATAACTATAATAAAAACTATTTAACGGGTTGATTACTTCTCGCACTGTGTTGCTGATTCCAAAGAAGCCGGAATTCTTATAAATTCCATTCTGTGGAATAAATGCGTGTTCCGTATATTCCCAATAACCGATAACTTCCGGCGTTGGTACACGTTCATATACTCCGAAATATGCATAACTGTCTTGACCGTCATTAATATTATACCAGTTATAATCGTTTCTGTTATAATCGTTTTCAACTTCAAATTCTTTATAGATCATATATTGTGCGGGATTGAGATTCCCGGCACAATCTGATAAACCTAATAAACAGCTAAACGCTTCCAGGGCATATTTATTTGTACGCACTAATTTATTATGAAGATATATAGCATTTTTTTGCTTTTCTTTTAATGTTAGTTCAACATTTCTATCATTAACGGCTCCGGCCGTCTGGACATGTTCCGTGCTAAAATTAATGTGATGCGCAAATGTTTCTACATTATCATTTGAATTTCTTAATTTCATTTCAAAATTAAGTGAATACTGCGTTGCGCTATGCAGGGGGTATATAACCATGTTGAAAATAGTATCAATACTTGTTGTGCCGTCCGTTTTCAGTTTAGAACGATAGAAAATTTTCTGCTTTCCGGAATGTGCTACAAAATCGTTTTCGGTTACTGTTATATATATGTCATGATACCAGTTTTCAAAAGCTGAATCTATAAGCCGGGGGTTTTCTTCATTCGGCTTTAAGTCATATTCGCCTTTTATAACAATTTGTAATTCTGCGCTTTGAGCGTGCGGATCGCAACGAATTTCTATTAGCATAATACCACCCACTATATTATAACATATTGTAATAACTTTGTCAACAATTTTCGTTCAGTATAAATAAAATTATAATAATATAGCAAAATAGTGTACTTTTTTTGAAAAACGTATTGACTTTGCGAGGGAATTGTGGTATTATATTATCGAGGAAGGTGTTTTGCAATGAATCAAAAAACAGCATTAAAGATCATTTCCGCACTGCTCATTGTAGCCGGATTGATCTTCGAGAACTTCACAATAATATCAATAATATTAATATTGGCCTGTTTGCCTATCGCACTAAAGGCCAATTTAAACAATTACAAGGAGTGATTTTAAATGAAAGCCCCGAAAGATATTAACATTTTGATAGCTTGCGAGGAATCGCAGGCTATATGCAAAGAATTCCGGAAACTCGGATATAATGCTTTTAGTTGTGATTTAAAGCCCTGTTCCGGCGGTTACCCGAAATATCATATAATGTCAAATTGTTTTGAACGCAATTTAATAACAAATCCGCCAACATTTTTTACCGATTCTTATGAGATAAAACAATTGGATAAATGGGATTTAATTATAGCGCACCCGCCTTGCACATATTTATCAAATGTAGCTACACGGCATCATTCGCGATTATGCACAACAACTCAGAAAATCAATGAAAGAACACTAAAACGAATTGAAGCAATGTCGTTTTTTATGCGTTTTGCAACGCTCAATTGTGAACATATTGCAATTGAAAATCCTGTCGGTGTAATGAATACTGCATACCGAAAGCCGGATCAAATTATTGATCCTTATATGTTTTCCAAGGGTCCGGAAGATAAAGAAAACTATGTCACAAAAAGAACTTGCCTATGGTTGAAAAATCTCCCGGAATTGGTTCCCACATATCGAGGAGATTATATAGGAAATGACAAGCTTTTCGGGCGAGATCGCCGAGGGAAGTGTTACACATGGGAAGCAATGGCTTGTAACGGTAAAGGAAAAGACCGAGCCGAATTGAGATCTAAAACCTTTCCGGGAATTGCTGAAGCCATAGCTAAACAATGGGGCGAATATTTAAAGCGAGAAAGCACTTGACAAAATGACGTACTAATGCTATAATAATAGCGTCCTTCGTTTAAGGACGTTTGCCAATAGAGGAACCCTTAATTTTTGCCGGAAGTCCGCACAACTTCCGGCATCTGCCCCGAATCGGCGCAGGAGCCGTGCGGAGCAATACCAAACAAAATAAATTATAAATGAGGTGGTGAAGATGTAATGAGAAAGCCAATCGTTTCGCGGACTGTTGAAGTTACTGAAATTCGTGCTAAAATCGCCGATACGCGAACCGGCGAAACGCACGACGAAAATTTTATAATTGCAAGGCACTTCCAGGACACGCGAAAGCTCGAACGTTATTTCCGGGACTATGTCGAAACAGCAACTACAAAAGTTTGTTTTATAATCTCTACAAAACAGACTGTAAAAATGTTTGCAATGTCAGAAAATGATTTCGTCAATGCTGCGACGGAAATAACAGGAAGAAGCGCAGCAGAAACAAGAATTTTATTCCAGAAAGCAAAAGCACTACAAAAAGAAACGAGGTAAAAACAAATGAAATCAATTAACATGACCGCAAAAGATCTTATTAACGCAAAATCCTCTTCCGTTCCGGTAAAAACAGCACCACCCCGGTTCAAGGCAACAGGCTTCGCGATCGCGGAAGATGTTGATAAGGAGTCCGGCGAAGTCCGCGAAGTTGGTTATATCGTCGCGGAAGATCAGACTGTTTATGGAACTATCAGCAATACGGCGATTTCTACAATCTCTGATATCATCGCAGCAGTCGGAGAAAATACTTTTGACCTTCCTGTTGAAATCGGCGTATCTCTCCGCAAATCAAACGGCGGTCGCGAATTCATAACGCTTTCAGTGTTCTGAAAATTCGTTAAGTTATTATAATATTATAGCCCGGATTGGTTGTCGTTCCGGGCTATAGTTTTAAAGAGGTGTTCCACATGGCAAAAAAGAAAAGAGTACCAAAGAAAAAATTAACAGCAAATCAAAAAGCGTACAAGCAGATTGCAAGTGCGATCCGAAAAAGTATATCCAGAGCAAGGGCGGAAGGTTTCGACATTGAATATGAAATGCGAAAGCCCAATATCATCACAAAAAAATATCTGGAAGCGCTGCGGGGGATCAATCTCGCTAAAGTAAAGCAGGGCGTTGACATTCCCGGCTTGAAGATCCGTTCTTACAATACCGGGACCGGCATTGACCTTCGACCGAAAAGGCGAAAGCAGGAAGAAGAAGGAGAAAAGCGAGAAGAACCGAAAAAGGACCGGAAGAAAAAGGAAAAGCCACCAAAGGAGCCAAAGCCGAAAAGAGAGCCGGAGCCGGAACCGGAAAGAGAACCGGAACCGATTCCCGAAATGCCCGAATATACCGCCGAAAATCCAGAATATTGGTATGACACGGCGACAGGCGAAAAATACTTGCCCGGTGATGATCGTATTTATGAGCGCGATAAAAACGGGCGTATCATTACCGACAGTAACGGACGACCAAAAATCCGCGATGATATTGTTCCGGTAACTTCCGCACCGCTTCCGAAAGACGAATATCAAAATCTTATATGGGAAAATATTAAATATAATTTCGGCGGTCGATATGAAAAATCTGTCAAAGCAAATGCTTTCCAGAAATGGCTTGACAAAATGCGGGAGCAATACGGCGTGTTTGGTGTTCGTGATATGCTGTATTCGGCCATTGCTACCGGTGCGAATCTGGATCGTGATTTCTTCTATTTTGCGTCGTGGGGAGAATATAACACAACAATTAATGCACTGGAAGCCATGTTGAGATTAGGCAGCTTTAATTATGAAGATACATTGCAATTATCAGAAATCACCGAGCGCGCCGAAGGTGGTTTCACAATGCCCACATGAAAAAAAATGAACATAAATCACGAATCTTTGTAGCAGATTTTGAGACGACGGTATATAAAGGACAGGCGCACACCGAGGTTTGGGCTGCTGCAATGGTCGAAATGTTCACCGAAGATGTTTCAATTTATCATTCATTGCCGGAATTCTTCCAGGCCTTAATTGATCTCGATTCTAATATCGACATATATTTCCACAATCTCAAATTTGACGGCGGTTTCTGGCTTCCGTTTCTAATGCAGGACATGAGATTCAAGCAGGCCGTGAACTTGACCGATGAGGAAATAAACGCTTTACAGGAAAACGAAATAGCCGATATTCATTTCTTGCCGGACAAAGAAATGAAAAATAACACATTTAAATATATCATTTCCGAGATGGGCGAATGGTATATGATAGTTATTAAAGTTAAAAAACACTTTATTACTATCAAAGACAGCTTGAAATTGCTCCCGTTCTCTGTTAAGAAGATTGGAGAAGGATTTAAAACAAAGCACCGGAAAATCGAACTTGAAAGCGGTTACACCGGTTTCCGGTATGCCGGTTGTGAGATAACCGAGCAGGACAAAGAATATATTTCAAATGATGTTCTTGTCGTTAAAGAAGCACTTGAAACCATGTTTTCTGAAGGTCATGACCGCTTGACGATTGGATCGTGCTGTCTGGCTGAATATAAGTCTTTCTGGTATGACTCCAAGACCTATTATAATATGTTCCCCGATCTTACTAAAATTCCGGTTGATGAAAATATATATGGATCCAAAAACGCCGATCAATATATACGCAAATCATATAAAGGCGGTTGGTGTTATGTTGTACCGCAGAAAAGGTGCAAAATAATTAATAACGGGCTTACTGCTGATGTAAATTCGCTATATCCGAGTATGATGCATAGTGATTCCGGGAATTATTACCCGATAGGCTTCCCGACCTTCTGGAAAGGCAATTACATTCCGGTTTGCTGTCAGCTTAAAGATCAATATTATTATTTTGTGCGTATTCGGTGTGAATTCGATATCAAGCCGAATTTCCTTCCGTGTATTCAAGTCAAGGGAGATTTCAATTACCCCCCGAATGCATGGCTTTTTACGTCGAAAATATTTGACGCAAATTCGCGCAGATTTTATGAATATTACATCGACGAAAACGGCGAATATCACGATACATCTTTAACATTAACACTCACAATGACAGATTATGAGCTAATACAAGAACATTATGATCTTAAAAATGTTGAGATCCTGGACGGCTGTTTCTTCCGAGCGCAAAAAGGTATTTTTGACGATTATATCGAAAAATACCAAAAAATCAAAATGAACTCTTCCGGTGCTATTCGCGAAATATCAAAGTTGTTTTTAAATAACCTTTATGGCAAAATGGCTGCGAGTGACGAAAGCAACTTCAAATTTGCCGTTGTGAAAGAAGATCAAACTATCGGTTTTATTCCGGTTCTGGCAAACGAGAAAAAGCCCGGCTATATCGCAGCAGGATCAGCAATAACAAGCTATGCCCGAAACTTCACAATCAGAGCAGCGCAGAAAAATTATTATGGTCCATACAAGCCTGGCTTTATCTATGCAGATACGGATTCTATCCACTGCGACCTTCCGCCGGATAAGCTCCAGGGAATCACGGTCGACGATAAAAAATTCTTATGCTGGAAGTTGGAATCGTCCTGGAATTCTGCATGGTTCGTTCGACAAAAAACATATATAGAACACGTTGTCGCGGAGAATTTAAAACCGATAAACAGCGCATACTATAATGTTAAGTGCGCAGGTATGGACGATGTTTGCAAAGATTTGTTTATAAAATCTCTGGAAGGGTATAAACCTACCGAAGAAGATAGAACAAAATACTCACCGGAGCAAATAGCCTTCCTGCAAACAAAACGAACCTATAAAGATTTTAATGTAGGTTTGAAGATCTACGGAAAGAAAGTACCGAAGCGAATCCGGGGCGGGATCGTGCTAATTGATGACTATTATACAATGCGGTGAAGAAAATGGAAAAAAAGCAGACACTCGAAGATATCCGTAACAGTTATGCAAATGTGGAAAACAAATGATTAAGTTAATACGTCAAATAGAAAGAACAGGTGATGAAGATGAATATTAATGATAAGCTCATAAATGTAGGGTTATCTTATAAAATTTATCTTGAAAAAGAGAAAGCGTTTAAGTTTGCAAAGAAGCAATTAAATAATGATTTAAAGAGTGTTTGTTCTCATTTTGTTTGTAATAATTGTCCTGTTTTAGATATATGTGTAAAAGCAGGTCGTTTAGGAGATGAATATTAAAGTAGGTGATTTAAGTGAAATTTATTTGTGATAATTGCGGATACTGTTGTGAGAGTGATGTTAATCACCCTGATATTTGGATTGGTACGAAAGAAATAAATAGTGACGGTTTTGAATGGCAACATTGCTGTTACAATTGTGGAAAGCAAATGATTGAATTAATACGTCAGAATGTTGAATGTGAGGTAAATAAATGAGTGACACAGATTTATTCAAAGCAATCAAAGAATATGAACAAAAAGGACGTGAAATCACATACACAGAACTGCTTCAAAGGATTGAAGGCTTAGAGCACATTGTAATGCTTCTTGAAAAGCTCTACAATAACGCTTCAAAGGAAATTGAACTATTAAAACGAAAATAAAAAAATGAAAATCCCCCGCATTTCTGCGAGGGATTTTCTTTTATATCTTTAACGAATGTAGCTATAAAGCGGTTACCATTTCCGAAAACTCGACCGGCAGCAGTCAAGCCGTGGTGATCCGAGCGAGCCAATATAACAAACATTCGCAGATACCATTAATAAGATAGAGCTTTTAAAATAGCCTGTTTACAGAGCATATTTTTAAAACGAAAACAGCCACGATCAAACAAAAAGCGGAGATTTTGCAAAAATAAATCGTTCTGCTTCAACATCACATAATTAATATCGTGATCTCTTGTTGTCAGAGATAATTTCATGGGGTGCGATAAATCGTAACTGTCATCACAATATATAATGCCAATGTCGATATATTCACGAATCCCAAAATAACGATCTTCAAATTTTATCGTTGCAAGGTATCTTCCCCGACCTTCCGGTTTCTGAATAAAAGCGGTCGAGTCGTTAAGATAAACGTTTTGTGAAGCATACGCAACATATTTATTACCCGAAAACGCCTTGTTAAAGCCGGATTGCAATTGAGCTTGCGCAGCTGTTTCATTATAGGTCTGTTCCATAACAAAACCGGTTCCGCGAAGAAAACGAGTATCAGCCCGGAGCCGTTCCGAAATGCCCAATTCGACAAAATACGGATTTATTATTGAGACAGTGTTAGAAATCATATAAACCGGAACATACCGAACTTGTTTTCCTTGACCTCGGGCGATTGATGTGTGAATTGATATAAATTTCTTGACTTCGTCGGAACAGTAATGTGCAGATTCAGATTGAAATTCGTCAAAAATAATCCGATCAACGTCATTGAAAATGTGCGAATTTTTTTTAATGACATCTGGATTGTTAATGCTTATCGCATAACCGCATTCTTGATTATTCAAGATTAATTTATAATACTGTCCTTTACTGCACGGCACTTCTTCCATTAACATTCCTGGAAAGAATAATGATCCAATATCCTTGAAAAAACGTTCGGAACAACCGGACAATTCGTTATTATATCGGTATTCAATACAGAACTTTGAACCGTTTTTTAAAAAGCGGTTCACGACAAGCCGATTAAAATATGTTGTTTTTCCGCCAGTACGGTTGCCGGAGCAGATATAAACTTCGGGCGTGTTGCCGTCAAGGTCCTTTAAAGATAGTAACCGCTTGCCGTCATAGTACAATGCTATCACCTCTTTGTATAATTATAGTACAAAATCAACGTTTTGTCAAGTGTCAGCTTGCACGAACAGCACGAACAACAGCAATATTATACATTTTGTAATATTTCAACACTGATATACAACTTATTTAGACTATCTAACTAACCTGTATGGGAGAAATGGTGTACCAGGGTGGTCTTATAGGGAACGGGAG
>Ga0247611_10005228_pt1 | contig 17350 bp, 11 predicted proteins | sample 177DNAGHGhighgp2_FD_192422 | JGI IMG/M metagenome (GOLD analysis project Ga0247611, IMG submission 192422) | Sheep rumen microbial communities from Palmerston North, Manawatu-Wanganui, New Zealand - 1770 DNA GHGhigh gp2 | ecosystem: Host-associated > Mammals > Digestive system > Stomach > Rumen... | reverse complement strand
CTACTCTGAGCGATTCCCTAAGTATCAGGTTGATGTAGATGCAGCTCAGTGCACTCGTGCCGGTCTTACACCGGAAGTAGTGCTCAATACACTGGGTTCATTCTGCGGTGGTGCCTATATCGGCAACTTCAATCAGTTTGGTAAGGTATATCGCATCATGGCTTCTGCATCGCCTGAATATCGCCTCGACCCGTCATCGCTTGACAATATCTTCGTACAAGTAAAGGACGGCAGCATGGCACCTATATCAGAGTTTGTCAGTCTGAAGGAATTAGTAGGCCCTGCAAACATCGAGCATTTCAACCTGTTGCAGAGTATCACGTGTTACATCACTCCTGGCAGTGGCTACACAGAGGGCGACGTTCATAAGGTAATAGCCGAGGTGTTCCAGGAGGAGATGCCACCAACAGCCACATACGAGTATAGTGGTATGTCGCGTGAATTGGAGGAGGCAGCAAACTCTAACGCTACGGCTCTCATCTATGTCATCTGTGCCATCCTTATCTATCTCATTTTGGCATCGCTCTATAACTCATGGTTCACACCGTGGGCGGTGCTGTTCAGTGTGCCGTTCGGATTGATGGGTGCTTTCATATTCGCCTATTTAGGTAACCTGATGGGGTTGCCAGGCATGGACAACAATATCTATCTTCAGACGGGTGTCATCATGCTGATAGGCTTGCTGGCAAAGACTGCCATCCTGATTACAGAATTTGCTTCAGAGCGCCGTGCTCAGGGCATGAGCATTCCGGAATCTGCTTTCGAGGCATGTAAGGAGCGTCTGCGTCCTATTCTGATGACAGTAGCCACTATGATTATCGGTATGATACCTCTCGTGATAGCAGGCGGTGCCGGAGCCAATGGTAACCGTGCCCTTGCCCTCGGTGTCATAGGTGGTATGAGCGTAGGCACCGTTGCCCTTCTCTTTGTCGTGCCAGCCTTCTTTATCGTGTTCCAGAAACTGCACGAGAAGTATCAGGGAGTTCAGAATAATGCATAATTCATAATTCTTAATGCTTAATATGCATCACGTTACTCTAATTCTTCACTCTTAACTCTTCACTTCTCCCTCCCTCACAGGGAGGGGTGGGGTGGGTCTCTAAAAATTATGAAAATTAAGAATATCATCATCGTTGCGCTTGTGGGCTCCCTGCTCACTGGCTGCGGCCTATATAACAAATATGAACAGAAGGTAGAAGCACCCAGCGGAATATTCGGTAATGGTGCCGATGGTCAGTCGCTTGACTCTGCCACAGAAGGGAGTGCGTCCATCGCACAGATGTCATGGCGTGATATCTTCACAGACCCACTGTTGCAGCAACTCATAGAACAAGTACTGGCAAATAACACCGACCTTAAATCAGCACGTATTGCTATAGAGAAAAGCGAGGCTGCCCTCAAGGCTGCCAAACTTGCTTATCTGCCGTCCCTCTTCTTCTCACCGCAAGGCTCGCTATCAAGTTTTGATGGTGGCCCAGTCAATAAGGTTTACAATCTGCCGTTACAGTTGTCATGGGATATTGACGTGTTTGGTTCTATCACCAACAAAAAACGTGCAGCGAAGGCAGTGTTACTGCAGTCTCAGCTGAATGAGGAGTCAGTGCGCGCCAACCTGATTTCTATTACTGCGCAGCAGTACTATATGTTACAGATGCTTGACCGGGAACTGGAAATTCTCATACAGACAGACAGCCTATGGAAGGCATCTCTTGACACGCAGACTGCATTGTGGGAGAACGGGCAGGTATTTTCTACAGCTGTTAATCAGCAGGAGGCATCATGGCTCAGTGTGAAGGCTCAGATAGCTGATGTGCGTCGTAGCATACGCTCGACGGAGAATAGCATCTGTAGTCTTATGGCGGCGACACCACAGCATGTCAGTCGCTCTAAATGGTTAACGGAGGCACAGCACCATTCTGCAAGCGAGGGACAAAACATATTTGAGAATAAGTTCCTAAAACTTGGTGTGCCGGCAGACTTGCTAAATCTGCGTCCTGACATCCGACTTGCTAACTGTTATATGGAGGAAGCGTTCTACAACACGCAGGGTGCCCGCGCAGCTTTCTTCCCTTCCATCACGTTGACTGGCTCGGCAGGTTGGACCAACAATAATGGCATCATCGTCAATCCAGGCAAATTGTTGCTTAGTGCCGTCGCTTCGCTTGCGCAGCCGATATTTGCAAGGGGACAGATCAAAGCAAACTATAAGATAGCACAATTAACCGAAGAGGACCTGCAGCAAAAATATGTGCAGACCGTCATAGACGCAGGTAACCAGGTTAATGAGGCTATGGCAGACTATGAGACAGCACGTGAGAAATATGGCTACTATCATCGTCAGGTGGAGGTGTTGCATGAGGCATATAATGGTACGCATGAGCTGATGAACAATGGCAAGGCAAGCTACATAGAAGTGCTGACAGCCCAGGAGTCATTACTTAACGCACAACTGTCAGAGGCGCAGAACCTGTATGACGCAACGCAGGCAATAGTAGCATTATACATTGCTCTCGGTGGTGGCACGAAGTAATGTGATTTTATGCTAAAGGTAAAGTAAATGTGCAGTCTATTTATAAAGGAGGTTTAGTTTTGCGGGTATTTAAGCAAAATATATGAAAATGGAAAATAAAACTATCAAAGACATTATTTCGCGTCGTAGCGTGAAGAAATATCAGAGTAAGGCAGTAGAGAAGGAACTTCTCGAAGAGATTGTCAAAGCTGGAACGTATGCTCCTACAGGCCGTAACAGCCAGTCTCCTATTATCATTGCTGTGACGCAGAAGGAAATGCGCGACCGTCTGAGTCGTATGAACTTGGAGATAATACAGGGTAGGGGACTGGTTACTAGTTCCGGACACAGTGATCCATTCTATGGTGCCCCTGTTGTATTGGTAGTGTTGGCAAAGAAGGATGTAGCCACCAGAGTATATGACGGTTCTCTTGTTATGGCTAATATGATGATTGCCGCTCACAGTCTTGGTTTGGGCTCTTGTTGGATACATAGAGCGAAGGAAATGTTTGAGACTGAGGAGGGAAAGCAGATATTACGTGATATGGGTGTGACCGAGGAATACGAGGGCATAGGTAATTGTATAGTAGGTTATGCCGCAGAAAATGCATGTAAGCCCCAAGTGGAGCGCAAAGCTGATTATGTAAGATGGGTGGAATAATCAGTACTATTGTGAAAAAGAAAAAGGAGTTACGAAAATGTAACTCCTTTTCTTTTTTGTGGTACACCCTCAGGGATTCGAACCCTGGACCCACTGATTAAGAGTCAGTTGCTCTACCAACTGAGCTAAGGGTGCAAGCCTTTTGTCTTAGCTGAAATCTTTGTAAGGATATCCTTCTCGTCGGATTTCGTGTGCAAAGGTACTAAATATAATGTGTTTTGCAAAAAATATATGTTGTTATCCTTGGAAAGGATGCTACTTTCTTGACATTAATTAATTTCGTTGATATTGTAAGGTGTCTTTTGGTATATATAATAGTTTATCCAGTTATGATAGAAAAGGTTTGCATGGGCACGCCAAGTTATCAGTGGACTATTGTCAGGATTGTTGTCCGCATAATAATTCTTAGGCATTTCTACGTCATTACGCTTTCCAAGGTCACGTCGGTATTCTGCGTCCAGGGTATCGGGGTTGTACTCCAGGTGTCCCGTGATATATATTTCCCTACCGTCGCGTGCCATGATGATAGATGGTCCTGTTTCCTCAGAGCTGGCAAGCAGGGTGAGATCCTTACAATTCTTTATGTCTTGGATGGTATTTCCTGTATGACGTGAGTGTGGCATGTTGAAAGTGGAGTCAAAGCCGCGGAACAGAGGTATGTTCTCCTGGTCTTTCGCAATATTCTGCTTGAATATGCCGAAGAGTTTTTTATCAAGAGGCTCTTTGTCTATACCGTGGAAATGGTATAGTGCGGCCTGTGCTGCCCAACATATATATAATGTAGATGTTATATGCGTGCGCGCCCAATCAAAGATATAGCTTATCTCCTCCCAGTATGTGACATCCTCGAAAGACAGTTCCTCTACAGGTGCTCCGGTTATTATCAGACCGTCGAACTTCCTGTCCTGCAGTTCATCGAATGATACATAGAACTGTCTCATGTGTTCTATTGGCGTATTCTTTGAAGTATGTGACTTTAACTTCATAAATGTGACCTCTATCTGTAACGGTGTGTTAGACAACAACCTGATGAGGTCAGTCTCTGTTGTTATTTTCAGAGGCATAAGGTTAAGCACTACTATATGAAGAGGCCTTATATCCTGCGACGTGCCACGTGTCTCGTCGATAACGAAAATGTTCTCGTCCTCAAGAAGTTTTATTGCAGGTAATTTGTTAGGTAATTTTAATGGCATTTGTGTAATGTTTGAAAAGTGTTTGAAAGTTTTAAGGAAAGAGCCCGTTTCGTAAGACTATCCTTCCAGGGAGAAATACTCTTCCTCGAGTTTCTCAAGTTGTGATTGAATGTCGGTGTATTCAGTCACCATCTGCATATTGGCGGCATTCTCTGGTTTCATCAGCAAATCGTCGAGTTCCGCTTTACGTTGTTCTAATTTCTCAATTTTATCTTCCAGTGCTTTACGTTGCTTGTTCAGTTTGTTTATTCTTTTTTGTTCTGCTTTCCTGTCTTCGTATGATAGAGTAGCAGTGTTGTCTTTTGTTTGTTTCTTATCAGATGTAGCTTCTTGCTTTTCTCCTTTTGTAATAGCCTGTGTATTCTTATGCAGAGCCTCGTTGATAGTCTGTGCGTTCTTGTTTCGGAGGTAGTCATATATGCCTCCGAGATGTTCTCTGACGGCTCCATCAGCAAATTCATAGACCTTGTCAACCAATCCGTCAAGAAACTCTCTGTCATGTGAGACTACAATGACGGTGCCGTCAAAGGCTTTTATAGCGTCTTTTAATACGTCCTTACTCATCATGTCAAGGTGGTTGGTCGGCTCGTCGAGTATTAGCAGGTTGACGGGCTCAAGCAGCAGGCGTATCATGGCGAGCCTGGAACGCTCACCTCCACTGAGGAATTTGACATATTTCTCAGATGCTTCTCCACCGAACATGAATGCGCCGAGAATGTCATTGATGCGCAGGCGTATTTCTCCACGTGCAACGTTGTCAATGGTCTGGAAAACGGTAAGGTTCTCGTCAAGCAGTTGCGCCTGGTTTTGGGCGAAATATCCTATTTGAATATTGTGTCCAACTTTCAGGTTACCATTAAATGGGATTTCCCCCATGATACACTTGACTAAAGTGGACTTGCCTTCGCCGTTTTTTCCTACGAATGCCACCTTCTCGCCTCGTTTTATGGTGAGGTTGACGTTGCTGAACACATTCTGCTCTCCGTAGGACTTCTCTACATCCTCACAAATCACGGGATAGTCGCCAGAGCGAAGACATGGTGGAAACTTCAATCTTAGCGCGGAGGTGTCAACCTCGTCAATCTCAATGGGGACCATCTTCTCTAACTGCCTTATGCGTTGCTGTACTTGCACGGCCTTGGTGGCTTGATATCTGAAACGCTCAATGAATGCTTTTGTGTCAGCGATTTCCTTTTGTTGGTTCTCGTAGGCTCTCAGTTGCTGTTCACGGCGTTCCTTCCTTAATATAATATACTCATCATACTTTACCTTGTAATCAATTACGTGTCCGCAGTTTATCTCCAGAGTCCTGTTTGTTACGTTATTGATAAAGGCGCGGTCATGAGATACGAGTACCACGGCTTGTGAACTGTTAGCCAGGAATTGCTCCAGCCATTGTATAGACTCAATGTCAAGGTGGTTTGTAGGCTCATCAAGTAATATCACATCGTGGTGTCTGAGAAGAAGTTTTGCCAACTCTATTCTCATACGCCAACCACCGGAGAACTCAGAGGTAGGTCTGTCAAAGTCCGTACGCAGGAAACCAAGTCCGGTAAGCGTACGTTCCATCTCGGCCTCACGGCTTTCTGCTCCCATCATCATGTACCTTTCATGTGTGGCAGTATATCGTTCCACAAGGTCCATGTAATCGGCGCTTTCATAATCTGTGCGAGTCTCAACCTCTTTCTGCAACTGCTCCAGTCGTGCTTTCACCTTGTCAACGTCGGCGAAAGCTTTCCTGGTCTCCTCTCTTACAGTCGTGTTGTCTTGCAACACCATTACCTGAGGAAGGTATCCAATGGTGCAGTCGTTGGGTACAGACACGGTTCCTGCGGTAGGAGTTTTTTGTCCTGCCAGAATCTTGAGCAGGGTTGATTTCCCCGCTCCGTTTTTTCCTACGAGTGCTATCCTGTCACGTTCGTTGATGACGAATGAAACGTCAGCAAACAACGGTTTTATTCCGAATTCAACTTTTAACCCTTCTATGCTAATCATTATCGCTCTGTGTCGTTCTGTATATTCTCATTCTTGCGTGCGGTGGAGAGCAATCCGCAGGCGGCAAAGATATCCTGTCCTCTTGATGCGCGTATGGTGGTAAATATGCCGTGCTTCGTAAGATAGTCGCGCATTGTCTCCATTCTTTTCTCGTCACTTGTCTTGAGGTCTATCCCTGGTATGTTGTGAAAACGTATAAGGTTTACCCTGCAGTCCAAACCATTGAGTAACCTGACAATCTCACGTGCGTGTGTGTTTGAGTCATTAACTCCGTCAAAGACGATGTACTCAAATGACAGGCGTCGCTGGTGTGCCTCTCCCTTTCGGAAGAAGGGGTAAGTCTTAAGTAGTTCTATAACATCGGTAATAGGCATCGCTTTCTCTGCCGGCATCAATTGCGCGCGTTGCTCATGCAGGGGTGAGTGCAGTGATATAGCCAAATGACATTGACTTTTCTCGATGAATTGTTTCAACTTACCTTTTATTCCAACGCTGCTTACCGTGATTCGTTTGGGACTCCACGCATATCCCCATTCAGCAGTAAGCACCTCTGTGGCTCTCAATACATTGTCAAGATTGTCCATAGGCTCGCCTTGTCCCATGAACACTATGTTGGTAAGATTCTCCTGTTCGGGCAGCGCATATATCTGATTGATGATGTCCGCGGCAGTTAAGGAACCTTCAAATCCTTGCTTTCCCGTTTGGCAGAATAGGCAATTCATCTTGCATCCTACCTGGCAACTGACACACAGTGTGGCCCTGTCGCCGTCGGGGATATAGACGGTCTCTACACATTTGCCGTTGCTTACTGGGAACAGATATTTTTTCGTGCCGTCCTTGGATGTCTGTACATCAACATGTGGTAATAGTCCGATGTTGTAGTGCAGGGCCAGTTTCTCCCTGTTGGCTTTGGATATGTTTGTCATTTCGCTGAATGACTTCACATGGCGTGAGTATATCCATTCCGCTATCTGCTTGCCGGTGAATGCCGGCATGCCGATAGCGGTTACCGCCTCTTTCAGTTCTGTCAGTGTCATTCCTAAAAGAGGACGAGTGGGGGAGATAGTCTGCGGTTTACAGTCCATTAGGATTATTCTTTTGGAAGTTCCATGAGTCACGGCACATGTCCTCAATTCCGTATTTTGCTTGCCATCCCAGCTCCTTCTGTGCCTTTGCAGGGTTGCAATAGCATGTTGCGATGTCGCCAGGCCTGCGTGGCTTGATAGAGTAAGGCACTTTCAAGTCGTTGGCTTTTTCAAATGCTTTTACTACATCTAATACAGAATATCCGTGTCCTGTTCCGAGATTGTAAATGGCCAGGCCGCATTTCTTCTCTATAGCTTGCAGGGCTGCTACATGACCAGTTGCAAGGTCAACTACGTGTATGTAGTCTCTTACTCCTGTGCCGTCAGGTGTGTCATAGTCGTTACCGAATATGCCCAACTCCTTGCGCAGTCCGATAGCTGTCTGTGTTATGTAAGGCATCAGGTTGTTTGGTATGCCGTTAGGATTCTCGCCTATCAATCCAGACTTGTGGGCGCCGATAGGGTTGAAGTAACGCAGCAGCACTACGTTCCATTCGTTATCAGCCTTCTGCACGTCGCTGAGGACTTCTTCGAGCATGGACTTCGTCTGTCCGTAAGGGTTTGTGCAGTGTCCCTTTGGACACTCCTCGGTAATAGGAATTATAGCAGGGTCGCCATATACTGTGGCAGAAGAAGAGAATATGATATTCTTGCATCCATTCTGTCTCATAACGTCAAGCAACACAAATGTTGCATTCATGTTATTTTCGTAGTATTCCAAAGGCTTAACACAACTCTCACCTACGGCCTTCAAGCCAGCGAAATGTATTACAGCGTCTATTTTGTTATCTTTGAAGACCTTGTCCATGGCTTCCCTGTCACGAACGTCAGCCTTTACAAATGTTACCTTCTTGCCAATTATCTTCTCTACTCGCTTTACAGCCTCTTCTTTTGAGTTTACCAAGTTGTCGACGATGACCACCTCGTGTCCGGCTGCGTCGAGTTCCACTGCAGTGTGTGAGCCGATGTAACCGGCACCACCTGTTAAAAGTATTTTCATATAGTCTGTGTTTTGTTATTATTAGTATGTTAATTAACATACAAAGTTACTCAAAAAAAATCAAATAGCGGATAAAATACGCTGCTTTTTTGAATTTTATCCTCTAACAATCTTGCATCGCAATATCATTTTATCAATATTTTTGGCGAATTGCTGACAATGTGTCAAATTGATTTTGTTGTGTGCGTGTTTCAAAATAGAGGGTAAATGGTGTTTCTGGGATTGGTAGGTGGCTTGAAAAAGGTGAAAATACACTCTGCTTTCGTCATTCGGTAGCTTTCTGGGCGTGAAACGGTAGCTTTCTGGGCGTGAAACGGTAGCTTTCTGGGCGTGAAACGATAGCTTTCTGGGCGTGAAACGATAGCTTTTACAGCGTCATTTGGTAGCTTTTGGCGTGACTGTTATATGGTGGAGAATATTTCTTTTGCTGTATATTGTTGTGAGTCAACTGTTTGCAAAAATTATGAAATTTTGCGAAATTATGGGCGGAAAGTGAGAACGGTAATTTGGAAGCGCAAATTTGACGGTTGTAAAAAGTCAAAATGAAAGAAAAATGTCTGATATTGTGACAATGTGTAAAATCTGAAAGGAAATAAAAAACTTATATTTGAAAAAAATACTTTGATAAAAGAGAAAAAAATATTAACTTTGCATATATTTGTCTAAGAACAAAAAACGACTAAACAAAAATATACGATGAAGAAACAACTCAAGAAAGTACTCGTGTTAGGCTCGGGTGCGCTGAAGATTGGTCAGGCTGGAGAGTTTGACTATTCTGGTTCGCAGGCTCTGAAAGCACTGCGTGAAGAGGGTATCAGCAGTGTACTTATCAATCCAAATGTGGCAACTATTCAGACCAGTGAGGGTATAGCCGACAAGGTTTATTTCCTGCCTGTCAATACACATTTCGTCACTGAGGTGATAAAGAAAGAGCGTCCTGACGGCATATTGCTTGCCTTTGGCGGACAGACAGCGCTGAACTGCGGTACTGAATTGTATCAAAGCGGAGTACTGAAAGAGTATGGTGTCCAGGTGTTGGGAACAAGCGTAGAGGCTATCATGAACACTGAGGACCGTGACCTCTTCGTTAAAGAGCTCAACAAGGTTGATTTGAAAGTTCCAGTGAGCGAGGCTTGCGAGACAATGGAGTCTGCTGTAGAGGCTGCCCGCCGCATTGGTTTCCCGATAATGATACGTTCTGCATACGCCCTGGGTGGTCTCGGTTCTGGTGTTTGTCCAGATGAAGAGACATTTAAGGAAATTGCAGAGAGCGCATTCACATTTGCTCCGCAGGTTCTTGTAGAGGAGTGTCTGAAAGGATGGAAGGAAATTGAGTTTGAGGTAATACGTGATGCCAACGACCATTGCTTCACTGTGGCTTCAATGGAAAACTTTGACCCGTTGGGCATACATACCGGTGAGTCTATCGTCGTAGCACCTACATGCTCGCTGACAGAGGAGCAGGTAAAGATGCTGCAGGATATCGCCGTGAAGTGTGTGCGCCACCTGAACATCGTGGGTGAGTGTAACATCCAGTATGCATTCAACGCTGAGACTAACGACTACCGCATCATTGAAATCAATGCACGTCTGAGTCGTTCTTCTGCATTGGCTTCTAAGGCTACAGGTTATCCTCTTGCTTTCGTTGCTGCAAAGATAGCTCTTGGATATACCCTTGACCAGATAGGTGAGATGGGTACTCCAAACTCTGCATACGTTGCTCCGTCGTTGGACTACCTCATCTGTAAAATACCTCGTTGGGACCTGACAAAGTTTGCTGGTGTAAGCCGTAAGATTGGTTCTTCAATGAAGTCTGTAGGTGAGATAATGTCTATCGGCAGAACATTTGAGGAACTGCTGCAGAAGGGTCTGCGCATGATAGGTCAGGGTATGCATGGATTCGTGGGCAATGACCACGTGAAGTTTGACGACCTTGACGAGGAACTTGCCAACCCAACAGACCTCCGCATATTTGCTATTGCACAGGCTTTGGAAGAGGGCTATACAATAGACCGCATATACGAACTTACGAAGATAGACCCTTGGTTCATTGAGCGCATGAAGAACATCGTTGACTTCAAGCACAAGCTTGAGGCAATGAACACACTTGAGGAGATTACTCCTGAGGTTATGCGCCAGGCTAAGATCATGGGATTCTCTGACTTCCAGATTGCACGTTTCGTACTGAAGCAGAAGGGAACGAACATGGAAAAGGAGAACCTGATGGTACGTCAGTATCGTAAGAAGTTGGGCATTCTGCCTGCAGTAAAGCGTATCGAGACTGTAGCAAGTGAGCACCCGGAACTGACCAACTACCTGTATATGACATACGCTGTAGAGGGTTATGACATTAACTATTATAATAATGAGAAGTCGGTAATCGTTCTCGGTTCTGGCGCATACCGTATCGGTTCAAGCGTAGAGTTTGACTGGTGTTCGGTAAACGCTATCAATACGGCACGTAAGTTGGGCTATAAGTCAATAATGATTAACTATAACCCGGAAACAGTGTCAACGGACTATGACATGTGTGACCGTCTGTATTTCGATGAGCTGTCATTTGAGCGTGTACTCGACGTCATTGACCTTGAAAATCCACGCGGTGTCATTGTCAGCGTAGGTGGACAGATACCTAATAACCTTGCGATGAAGCTTTATCGTCAGAGTGTGCCTATCCTGGGTACAAGTCCTGTAAGCATTGACCGTGCAGAGAACCGTGGCAAGTTCAGTGCTATGCTTGACCAGCTTGGTATAGACCAGCCAAAGTGGAGCGCACTGACGAGCATGAGCGACGTCAAGTCATTCATCGACGAGGTGGGATATCCAGTACTCGTGCGCCCTTCATACGTATTGTCAGGTGCTGCCATGAATGTTTGTCATAACGATGAGGAGCTGGAGCGTTTCCTTGCTGCGGCAAGTGAGGTGAGCAAGGAGTTCCCTGTAGTTATATCACAGTTCATGCAGGAGACAAACGAGATAGAGTTTGACGGCGTGGCACAGAATGGTGACGTAGTAGAATATGGTATATCTGAGCACGTTGAATATGCTGGTGTGCACTCTGGTGATGCTACGATGGTATTCCCTGCACAGCAGATTACATTCGCTACGATGCGCCAGATAAAGAAGATAAGCAAGGCTATTGCCAAAGAACTGAACATCAGTGGTCCTTTCAATATACAGTATCTGGCCAAAGGCGGCAGCGTGAAGGTAATAGAATGTAACCTGAGAGCTTCTCGCTCATTCCCATTTGTCAGCAAGGTGCTTAAGCGCAACTTTATTGAGACTGCTACCAAGATAATGCTTGACGCTCCTTACCAGAAGCCAGACAAGAGCGTGTTTGATATTGACAGAATGGGCGTCAAGGCAAGTCAGTTCTCATTCAACCGTCTGCAGAACGCAGACCCGGTGCTTGGCGTGGACATGAGTTCTACAGGTGAGGTAGGCTGTCTTGGAGATACCTTTGAGGAGGCACTGCTCAACTCACTCATCGCAACAGGATACAAGATTCCTACAAAGTCACAAGGCATCATGCTGTCATTAGGCGGCACTAAGGAGAAAGCTTCACTGCTTGACGGTGCACAGGCATTACAGAAGGCAGGCTATAAGATTTATGCAACAGAGGGCACTGCCAAGTTCCTCGGCGAGAATGGAGTTAATGCCATTGCTGTGGGATGGCCTGACGAAGCACATAAGGAAATACCAAACGTCATGGACATGATACATGACCATAAGTTTGACCTTATAGTAAATATTCCGAAAGACCACACAAAGCGCGAGCAGACAAACGGTTACAAGATTCGTCGTGGCGCTATTGACCACAACATTCCTTTGATAACAAATGCCCGACTTGCTTCTGCATTCATAGAGGCTTTCTGTAAGTTGTCTATAAACGACCTTCAGATAAAGAGCTGGCAGGAATATTAAAAAATGTCATCGCACATCAAGTGATGAATAAGAGACTGATAACCATATTAGGACCTACGGCATGTGGAAAAACTGCCGTGGCGACACAACTTGCAGCAAGAATCGGTGGAGAGATAATCTCTGCCGATTCAAGGCAAGTATATAGACGTATGGATATCGGTACGGGTAAGGACCTGAAGGAATATACTCTTGTTGACGGGACGAGGATTCCCTATCACCTTATAGATATCGTGGAGCCTGGCACGAAGTATAATCTGTATATGTACCAGAAGGATTTCAAGCAGGTATATGACGATATAATGAGTCGCGGGAAGACTCCTGTGCTATGTGGCGGGACCGGATTGTATATTGAATCGATATTAAGGGACTACCAGTTGGCTGACGTACCAGAGGACAAGCTTCTAAGAGAAGAACTGAAAGGCAAGTCTTTGTCAGAATTGACAGAAATGCTTAAAGAGTTGAAACGTCGTAATGGTACTTGCATGCACAACACAACGGATGTTGATACCGCGCAACGGGCTATAAGGGCTATTGAGATAGAGATGCATAGCGGCTGTGCAGTGGAAGGTAACGACCATATTGACATCGGTTCTCCTATAGTTATAGGAATTAATGTTGACAGGGAGTTGCGACGCAAGAGAATCACAGAACGTCTGCATGCTCGTCTGCAAGAGGGAATGGTGGAAGAGGTGAGAGGACTATTGGATGAGGGGATAAAACCAGAAGACCTTATATACTATGGCTTGGAGTATAAGTACCTCACAATGTATGTTTTAGGTCAGCTTACTTATAGTGAGATGACGAGTAAACTGGAGATAGCCATACATCAATTCGCAAAACGTCAGATGACATGGTTTCGTGGAATGGAGCGTAGGGGAGTGCCTATAACGTGGATTGACGGTCCCCGTGAGGATAATAGTGTTGAAAAGGTAGTTGATAGTATAATGGAGTATGTTTAAGACAGGAATAATATATTGTCCTTATCATAGACCCTTTATCAGTGTTCAAAAACGGTGGAGGAAAATAAAGGAATGTCTTGACTCCTATGGCATACAGTATGATATGGTGCAGAGTGAGGAACGCCAAAGCGTGGAGCGCCTTGTTATGATGATGCTGAACAATGGTTATGATACGATAATCATTATAGGGGGGGACTCTGCCTTGAGTGAGGCTGCGAACTGTTTTATGAAGGTGGAGAAACAGACGCGTGAGAGAGTGGCGCTCGGTATTATCCCTAACGGTACGATGAATGATTTCGCGCGTTTCTGGGGATTCTATTATGAAAAGATAGAGGACTGCGTGGCTGCTATTGCTCAGCGAAGAATAAGGAAGATTGATGTGGGATGTATAAGGTATCACAATAGTAAGGGGGAAAGACGGCAAAGATATTTTTTGAACTGTATAAATGTGGGGCAACTTGCCGATATACAGAATATGCGAGCTTACATAAGAAAATGGTTGTGGTCGCGCAGACTGACATACGTTGCATCTCTGTTGCTGATACTCTTTAGAAAGCAGTACTATAAGGTAAAGTATAAGGTAAATGAAAATATAGAAAAGGTGAAAATGACGACCTTGTGCGTCGGAAATGCATGTGGATATGGATTGACACCAAATGCTACACCATATAGTGGTTTGCTTGACATGATAATAGTGAAGCATACATTCAAGTCGCAATTGTTATCGGCTGTATATTTCTTTATAAGAAAGAAAATTCTTAATTATAAGAATGTAATACCATATAGAACGTACAAGGCGGAACTTTATACTAATAGCAAACTACCCATAAATATTGACGGTTCGCCAATGATACCTCCGTCGGGAGGTTATACAATAGAGGTTATACCAGAGGAAATTAATTTTATAGCTGAGCAATATAATGTTAGAAAAAAATAGTAAAATATACGTTGCAGGTCATAACGGACTCGTAGGCTCTGCAATATGGAGAAACCTGAAATCCAGGGGATATGACAACCTGGTAGGACGTTCACATAAGGAATTGGACCTTACTGACCAGCAGGCGGTGAGGAACTTTTTTGATGAAGAGAGGCCCGACGCGGTGGTGCTTGCTGCAGCCTTCGTCGGAGGTATAATGGCAAACTCGCTATATCGTGCCGACTTCATGATGATGAATATGAAGATACAGTGTAACGTCATCAGCGAGGCGTATGCACATGGCGTGAAGAAACTGTTGTTCTTGGGTTCTACGTGCATATATCCAAAGAATGCACCGCAGCCAATGTCGGAGGACTGTCTGCTGACATCAGAGTTGGAATATACTAACGAGGAATATGCCATTGCAAAGATTGCCGGTCTGAAGATGTGTGAGTCTTACAACCTGCAGTATGGTACCAACTATATTTCCGTAATGCCTACGAACCTTTATGGTCCTAACGATAATTTCCATCTGGAGAACTCTCACGTTATGCCGGCAATGATGAGGAAGATATATCTTGCAAAACTTATTCATGAGCAGGACTGGCAGGCTATAAAGATTGATATGACCAAGCGACCGGTGGAAGGTGTCACGGGTGAGTCCTCAGAGAAAGAGATATTGGATGTACTTGCAAAGTATGGTATAGAGGATAACAAGGTTACGCTGTGGGGTACGGGAAAGCCACTGCGTGAGTTCCTCTGGAGTGAAGATATGGCAGATGCCAGCGTGCATTGCCTGCTCAATGTGGACTTCAAGGATATCATAGGCATCGAGAAATATTCCAGCGTGCACTATGGCGCAAGCGTAGATGGCGCAGTTGATAGAAACCATTCTGCAGGACGTGGCGGAGCAATACCTTCACTTGGTGAAATAAGGAACTGCCATATCAATGTGGGTACTGGTAAGGAACTGACAATACGAGAGTTGTCAGAGTTGGTTAAACGAGTTGTTGGCTTTGAAGGAGAAATAGTATTCGACTCAAGCAAGCCAGACGGTACGATGCGTAAACTTATCAGCGTTGACAAACTGCACAGGCTCGGATGGACCCACAAGGTAGAGATAGAAGACGGCGTGGGACGTTTGTTCCAATGGTACAGGGAGAGTCTGGAGAATTAACAAGAAAACTATTTAACTACATAACTATTTAAACAATTATTTTTAGAAATGGCAAATAAGAACATTGCACTTATCACAGGCGTAACGGGTCAGGATGGCTCATATCTGAGTGAATTTCTCCTTGCAAAAGGATATGAGGTACACGGTATAATACGTCGCTCATCGGTGGATTTCCGTGAGCGCATAGCACACCTTGAGGGTACTCCTAACTTCCACTTGCACTATGCGGATATGGGTGACTCTATGTCGCTCGTGAAGCTTGTCGGACAGGTGCAACCTACTGAGATATATAACCTTGCTGCACAGAGTCATGTGCAGGTGAGCTTTGATGCTCCCGAGTTTACCGCGGATGTTGACGCTGTGGGCGTACTGAGAATACTTGAGGCAGTTCGCACCAACCACCTGGAGAAGACATGTAAGATATATCAGGCATCTACCTCGGAACTCTACGGCAAGGTGGAAGAAGTGCCACAGAATGAAAATACACCATTCCATCCATACTCACCATACGCAGTGGCAAAGCTCTACGGTTATTGGATTATCAAGGAGTACAGAGAGGCCTATGACATGTTCTGCTGCTCAGGAATATTGTTTAACCATGAGTCAGAGCGTCGTGGCGAGACATTCGTGACGAGGAAGATAACACTTGCTGCTGCAAGAATAGCACAAGGAAAGCAGGACAAACTCTACCTTGGTAACCTTTCAAGTCTGAGAGACTGGGGCTATGCAAAGGACTATGTGGAGTGTATGTGGCTCATATTGCAGCATGATAAGCCGGAAGACTTCGTGATAGCAACAGGTGTGCAGCACTCTGTAAGGGAGTTTGCTTACTATGCATTTAAGGCTGCTGGTATAGAGTTGGAGTTCAATGGTGAGGGAATGGATGAAAAGGGCGTTTGCGTAAGTGGACCAGAGAACCTGGTGGGTAAGACGCTTGTAGAGGTTTCTCCAGACTTCTATCGTCCTACAGATGTAGTGAATCTTTGGGGAGACCCTTCAAAGGCAAAGCGTGAATTGGGCTGGAATCCTCAGACAACGACGTTTGAACAGCTCGTGCAGATTATGGTAAAGCATGATATGGAGAAAGTTGCTGCAGACCACGTGGCAAGTGTCATGCGTACAAACCTCGCAGAATATCTTGAAAAAGGACTTGTAAAGTAATAATCCAGATGGAATACAGCATAGGACTTGACCTCGGTGGAACAAACAGCGTGTTTGGTATTGTGGATTCCCAAGGTGTGATAGTGGAGCAGGCCTCCATGAAGACCAAGGGGTACGAGAATGCCAACGCTTATGTTGACGCTGCAATGAAGTGCCTGGCTCCGATAATAGAAAAAGTTGGAGGCATTGGCAAAATAGGATATATGGGAATAGGTGCGCCTAACGGAAATATACTGAGTGGGAGCGTGGAGTTTGCTCCTAATATATCGTGGGCGCATGATACCAAGGTTCCTTTGGCAAAAATGTTCAGTGAACGTTTGGGAGGCTTGCCTGTTACTCTGACAAATGATGCCAACGCTGCTGCTATAGGAGAAATGACGTTCGGCGTGGCGAAAGGCATGAAAGATTTCATCGTGCTGACACTCGGTACCGGTGTAGGGTCGGGTATAGTGTGCAACGGCGAATTGGTGTATGGATATGACGGCAATGCCGGCGAGTTGGGACATCTGCGTGTGAAAGAAGGCGGCCGCTTGTGTGGTTGTGGCAGGAAAGGGTGTCTTGAGACGTATTGTTCGGCAACAGGTGTGGCACGCACGGCAGAGCAGTTCTGCAAGGAGAGTGCAGAGCCATCGCTTTTACGAGAAATACCAGCAGGTGAGATTACATCCTATGATGTAGCTGTTGCAGCACAGAAAGGTGATGAACTTGCAAAGAAAGTGTTTGAATATACTGGACAGATACTTGGCGAGGCATGTGCGATGATGACTGTG
>Ga0247611_10005227_pt1 | contig 17350 bp, 30 predicted proteins | sample 177DNAGHGhighgp2_FD_192422 | JGI IMG/M metagenome (GOLD analysis project Ga0247611, IMG submission 192422) | Sheep rumen microbial communities from Palmerston North, Manawatu-Wanganui, New Zealand - 1770 DNA GHGhigh gp2 | ecosystem: Host-associated > Mammals > Digestive system > Stomach > Rumen... | reverse complement strand
TATCTGAATGAACGGAACCACCACACTCACGCCATGCTGTATCGTGTCAATGGTGACGAACAGGGCACGCGAGTGGAAATTGACTGGAATACCACTGACGCTATGGACAACCTTTTTAAAGCAATGCGCGCCGACTTTGATAAGGCGCTTGATATGGCCGACGAACTTGAGTGGCCGTATGAGCCGACGTATCAAATTGAATTTTACATGTAAATTGAAGGGCGCAAGCCCTTCTTTTTTTATGTTAAGTTGTGTTAAGCATCGACCCCGGGGCTTATGTTTAATCAACACTTTACATTTCACCCTATTGACATTACGCGCCAAGTGTGGTATACTATAATCGTTCCAAGGGAGAACGACAAAACGAGAGGAGAGACCACCATGATGAATGAAACCGCTACCGCCAACACCCTGACCAACGAGGAATTCGAAATGCTCGTCGCGCACTGGCAGGAGGAAATGATGCTGGCCCAGTGGGAAGAAGAGGTCGCCGCCATGGCGGCCGAGGAAGGCATGGAGTAAGCAAAGGCCGCCAGACGGCGGCCTTTTCTTTTATTATTACTATGTTAAGCGAAAGCACCGGGGCGTTTATTTTACTCATACTTAATAGTCTGTCCTATTGACTTTCACTCGCACATGTGATATACTATAATCACCGAAAGGGAGAAAGGGGTTTGAACAATGAAAAAGATTATCACGGGTATTACCGCTTGGGACATGACGAAAAACGCGGAGCGCACCTACACGGAGCGCGTCAAGGTTTCGGACGACGCTTGGTGGGGCGCGACCTACATTGAAAAGATGTATGTGGTCTATAATGGCATTACATACATTCACGAACGCGATAACGGCGGTTGGGACGTACTGATTGAAGCATAAGAAAGGGCCGCGAACGCGGCCCAACTTTTATTATCATCGTGTTAAGCCATGACTCCGGGGCTTTTGTTTTACATGAATTTAATAAATAAATCTCTTGACAAAACTCCAGCAGGATGCTATAATAAGTACAACGAAATGAAAGAGAGGTACACCCAATGAATAAGGAAATTATCAAGGCTATGCAGGGCAAGAAGGAACACAAGGAACACAAGTGGTGGCGCAAGAACGGTTACATAATTCTGCGCGTGATTCTGTTCCCAATCTGGATTGGAAGTATCTTGTTTGAAAAAAGTCGCACATGGCTTAACAATCGGCAAAAGTGGAGCGAAGAACGTGCTACTGAAATTCTCAACTACTACATCCCGCGCGTATCTAAATGGGATGAAAAAGACAAGTGCCTTTACTTCTTCGACAATGGTCTAGGGTGGAATTATTGCCTTGCCAAGCGGTATCTCAAGAGAAAAGACCGCCGTTTCTGGAAAGTCCATTGTACTTGGTGGGGCGGAAAAATGCGCACACTATTGATGAAAAAGTTTGAACTTGAAGGATTTACAAAAAAACTCGGCAATTGTTCCCAAGAGTGGACGGAAATTTCTTTCATGCTGAATGAAAAAGAGGATTAACAAATAACCCCAACATTTGAAGACCGTCCCAGCAAAAACTGGGACGGTCTACTTTTATTATGGCTTTGTAAAACAAAGACCCCGGGGCTTTTGCTTTACACACATTTCATAAAACAACCCCTTGACAACACGCGCGGGCCGTGATATAATGTATACATCAAAAGCAAGGAGGTCATCATCATGACGGTCAAGGAAATGCAGGATAAGGTCATTCGCAATTGGGGCTTCGAGCACCCGGCTACTCTCTACTTCTTTGAATGCTGCGAAATCAACAAGGGCGACAAGTCGCTCAACGAAATCGCATTCGAGTTTGCCATGCACTGGAACGACATCGGCACCGCCGTTGATGAAATCGTGGGCGAGGAGTAATCCTCGCCCACCCCGGTGCTTGGTTATCGTTATGTTAACCATCGGCACCGGGGCATTCGTTTAACACACAGTTTACATAAAAAGGGGTTGACATGTGGGCGCGCCCGTGGTATAATATAGACGTTCCAAGGGAAGGGAACGACATGAAAGGAGCGAAGACCATGACTAACAACAACGACATCATCATCAATTTCATCGAAGAGCGTATTCAGTCCATGATTTTGGAAGCAATCGACCACGATGAGCTGAATACCATGAATCAGCTCATCAAGCTCCAGCGCGAGCTGTGGGCGAAGAAGGACGAGCTGATGCACGCACAGCTGCACGAGCTGTTCCCTGACCGCTTCTGATACAAACGAGCTGGCTATGCGCCAGCTTGTTTTTTTATGTCTATGTTAACTCAATGCACCGGGGCCGACGCTTAACATAAGTATAACTTGACTATTGGCCTATTCGGGTGTATAATATAGGCGTAACAAGGGAAGAGAAAGGGGACGAAATCATGAAAAGGTATTTCAAGGTCACTTGTGTCAGGGGTCACGCCGGGACAGGCCATAGTACGGACATCACGTTCGTATTTGAAGCCGCCAATCTGCTTGAAGCGACCAAGCAAGCTAGACGTATGCCCAGCGTCAAGCATAGCCGCGGCATCCTCTGCGGCTGCGAAATCGACGCCGAGACCTACGAGCTGTATAGGGCGCGTAGTGCATACGCGCGAGCTGAGGGCCGCTACTAAGCGGCCCTTGGGTTAAGCTCGTGTTAAGCGAGCTGCCCGGGGCAAACACTTAACATAAGCATAAAAAAAGAGGGCTACGCCCTCTTTTAATACACAGGATGAACCCATTCGACATATTCATCATCAAACTCTGCCTGAGCCATATCATTCAGCGGGCTATCCAGTGCCTTTTCCGCCGCGTCATCTTCGTTTTCTGCTTCGACCGTCACGATACGATACAACTGATACATAATGCACACATCATACTTTTCCATAATTCACTTATCCCCTTTCATTTCATCTTCTACTTCGTCAAAAACGTCCATCATCAAACCCGCTGTAATCTCAACTAACCACTTCCCCCAAGATGGACAGGTAAGCCAAAACCAACTCCAATCAATCACCCCACACAGACGCAAAGTAATAAACACAATAGTCAGAAGACCAGTAAAGGTCAGACGGTCGCGAATCTGAAAAGTGAAACTATTGGACAACTTCATTTTGTTTACCTTCCTTCCTGCTTTCTGAATATAGTATACCAGAAAAAGAAGTAGAAGTCAAGTAAATAGTATGTTAACGGCGCGCACCGGGGTCGCGCCTTAACATAACTATAATAAAAAATAACCGGCCTTAATGGCCGGTCGCATAATCGATTATCTGAACTTCACCATGAAGGAATCCCCAGTTTTCGTCATGCAAATCCCAGCAATGGTTATAAATCCACTCGTTTTCGCCGTCACTCAAATAATCTTCGATATACGCATCACGGTCAGCCGCCAAGCAATCAACGCGCGGCATAGCGTAAAACCAACGGCGTCCAATCTTGAAACGCACAGGACGCGCAAACAGATACTCATAGCCTTCCGGTTCCGCAATAGTATAGTAAAAATTGTACTCCTTCACACAGCCGCCCCAAGATTCGATGCTTCCCTTGCGGTTGGTTCTGTCCCACTTGATTACATAGTCCGAAGTCATGAGACAGTGGCGCGTCTGACCGTAGGCGTACTTAACTGCGCGGTGGTGGTTCTGGTTAAAATCACGAACGCGCTTTTCCATCGTCATGTTATCATTAGACAGCGATTCTTCCTTGACAAACTGTTCCATGAACTTCTCCGCGCGCACCCACCAATCAGACTTCATAACTTCTATCTCCCTTCCTCGTTCTGGTAATAGTATAGCATATTACCCGAGAAAAAGCAAGTTAAATCAATGTAAAGTTGCGGCACCGGGCGAATCACATAACATAGTTTTAACTTGACTTCAAAGTCAAAATCTGTTATACTATTACCAGATGAAAGGAGCGAGTGATTATGAAGAACGAACCGGGTTGGCATAATGGCGGGAAGGTTTATTGTCCGGTGAATGGATGGGATTGCCCTTACTTTCGTAAGGAAACAGATTATGGTCAGTGCATGATTGATGATGCTATGGAAGATTGTGATGACTTTGCCAGCGTCTGGGCATCTTGGGAAGAATGGGAGGCCGAGGAATAATATGTATTATGTAGTTTGTGCAGCTTCTACTTGTCCAATAAATAGATACTTTTATACGGATGACCTTCTGGTGGTAGAAAAGGCTATCTTTCATGCTATGTGGGCACATGATTATCATTTGAAAAATTATCGTTTTATCAGGCAAAGCGGCGTAGAGTATTGTTTCACTAATTCTAAAAACGAATTGCTATATGTTTATCGCTATAAAATGAAACCATAAGGGGTGAAAAACTCACCCCTTTTATTTTAATTCTATGTAAAGGCGCGGCCCCGGGCCACATACTTTACATACACTTAACACAACTTCCTATTGACTTTCCGCGCAACTTCTGATATAATATAATTGTTCCAAGGGGAACGAGAGAAAAGGAGAAGGAAACTCCACAAACCAGAAAGGGATAAACTCATGACTAAACTGGAAAAGTTCTATTACTTTCTTTGCTGCGTGCTCGTTCGTTGGGTGGCTCTGCCGTTCATTCTGCGGGGTCTGTGGAATACCCTCGCCTATGAATTCAATCTGCCGACCTTCAATTTCATTTTCTTTCTCGGATGCGTGGCCGCGATTCAGATTTTTAGATTCCAGCCCAAAACTGACGATTAACCAACTCTTAACTTGACTTCCAGTTTGATTTCTGCTATAATAATTACGTAATCAAGAGACGGTAAACTCTTAAAAACCAGAAAGGAACCCTACACTATGAAGAAGTCTACTCTTGAAAGCATCCGTAACTACCTGAACGGCGACGACACTGTTGACCTCTCCACCCTGCGCGAGGAAGTCAACGCCGAGTGGGAGCGCACTACCGCCAAGGCGCGCGCCAATGCGAACATGTACGCCGACGCCCGTCTGACTGTTCTGGACGCTCTGACCGATGAACCGACCACCGCCACCGCCCTGTATGAGAAGGTAAAGGACGCCCTGCCGGACGGTTTCACCGCGTCCAAGGTGCGTTACGCACTGGACAACTACTGGAAGGACGAGTGCGTCCGCATCGAAAACGCCAAGAGCGCCAACCAGTACAAGAGGAAGTAAAAGAACGGGCGGCTTTCGCCGCCCTTCTTTTTTTGTAATGTTTATGTTAAGCAAAAGACCCGGTGCTATCACATAACATACAGTTAACTTGACATCATGCGCCATTGATGTTATAATATAATCAATCAAAAGAAAGGGAGCGAAAACAACATGAAGAAGATGAGTCACAAGGATTTGGCCTATATCGTTAACTTACAGCACCCGCGCCGTTATTGGTTTTGCGCGCCGCGCTATACCCTGTCTGGTTCTGATATTCGCATCGACGTTTCCGTATACTGGATTCTGTACATTCTGACTTTTATCCCTGCGATTATTGCTATTCTGTTGACTTGCCTATGGGATGGCGGAATTCGGGAATTTTATATTCCCAATCGACTGTATAACACTTGGCACTTTTTCATCGGGAGCGAACCTTACAGAAAGGCGGTTGAGATTCTTGACACAGAAAACGAAATCAAACTCTGATACCACTTATAACACTTTGAAGCGTATGCGGCGTGACTGGGGCGAAGTGAAGCCTTATACGCGCGTCTATGAGGACAAGCGCCGCAAACCTCCAAAGCATAAGCAAAAGGAAGAAACCGCTTACTAGCGGTTTTCTTTTTGTAACATACAAGTTAACAGAGCGCACCGGGGCAATTTCTTAACAAAAAATTAACTTGACTTTTTTCAAAATTTATGTTATAATATATTTACAAAGTCAAAGAAATGACTTAACAAACTCTTAACTTGACTTCTTCCCGAAATCGAGTATAATAGTAATTGATGAAGGGAAGGAAACCCGACAAACCGAAAGGAGATTTTGCCTTATGAGTAAAGCCGCCCTTGAAAATGCCGTCCGTCAGTCTGTGGTCGATGCGTTTAAGGCTTGCGCCGAAACGACCTTTGACCTTGACATGAGCAAGTCCGATACCGGTCCTGGCGAATTTATGCTTCCTCTGGTTGATGAAGAGGGCAACGAGATGTTTGTTGTCGTAAAGGCAACGGTCAAGCGCGGGACGCGCAACGGTGACGGCGGTTACACTGGTTACGATGGTTACGCCGCCGCCGAAGAGTGGGCTATGACCCTTGCCGACCGGGCAGCCGCCGCGCAGGCACGAAAGGAAAAATCCGACCGGGAAGCCGCCGAAAAGAAGCGCAAGAAGGAAGCAAAAAAGGTTGTCAAGAAACTGAACGAAGTTGGACTTGATGGCATGATTCACGAAGAAACCGCCGACTAACGAAAAGCGCCTAACGGCGCTTTTCTTTTTGTTATTTTTATGTTAACTGCCGACCCCGGTTTTACAACTTTACAATCCTTTAACTTGACTTCTAACTTAAATTCTGCTATACTATAAGTGTTCCAAGGAGAGCGAACGTGACATCAGGGGAGTCACCGCGGTAAGTCGTAAGACGATTGCGTAGGCCGCTTGCAAAAGAGGGTCGTCCCGAAGGGGATGGAGTTCAATTCTCCCGCTCTCCGCCAGAGATACGACACGAAATCTTAACTTGACAAAGTTAGGAAATCGTGATATAATAAAGGCGAAAGATGAAGGAAAACATCAATAAACCAGAAAGGGCTTTCATATGAAGAACATTTATCGTATCCATTTGCACAATTATCAGGGCGAAGATACTACTACGGAATTTTATCGTAATAAACAGAAAGCATATGAACGCTTTAACGAATTGTATCAAGAAGGACAGCAAAAAGACGAATTTGAGGAAGAAGAAGAAGAAAACACTCTTGAAGCGTGTTCGTGGTTTGACAGTTCTTACAATGAATATTCTACCTATATCAGTCTGGACAAATGTGCGCTTGACGATATATTTAGCGATTAACGCGGCTTCAGCCGCGTTTTTCTTTTAGAAAAATTTATGTAAACATTTGACCCCGGTTTCATCATTTTACTTTTATTTAACCTATTTTCCTATTGACTTCTTATCGCTTTTCTGCTATACTATAATCAAGAAAGAGGAAAGGAAGTAATCCAATATGAAGTATGACGATAGCATTTTCACCCCTGACCAGATTGACGCCGCTTATGTCAACTCTCTTGTTGACCTTATCAATGCTTGCCGCGCAAGAGGAGTAGAAATTGATAAAGTATGCCATTTCCAGAATGGTTGGCACGTAACCTTTAAGGGTTATAACCATGCAGACGCGGTGTGCCATGATGGCAGTTATGGTAGCCCTTGCTATATGGCAGGTTATCTTGGTAAAGGTCATGATAACGACTGGTCACGAACTGGCGAATGGGAAACTATTGGATTCCCGTGGGATGAAGGAGACGTAAGTGTTCATTCCGCGCAAGAACTTGCATTTTACCTTTCCTCGCTGAAAAAAGGTTCTAATGTATGGGAAAACTAAAACTACTAATCACAGAAAGTGAAAGGAAAAAATATGTCTATTCTTATTCGTTACTCTACTACGGTTATTCACAATCTTAAACCCGTCAAGAAATTCCGTTGCGCGCATTGCGAATCTGTTTTTTCTACAAACAAGTGGACAAAGACAAAGAAAGGTTATTCCGCTAGTTGCCCATGTTGTCCTTATAAGGCATGGACGCAGAGATAAAGAGGTTTCGGCCTCTTTTCTTTTATTAACTTCATGTAAATTATCATGCCCGGGGCATTCAATTAACATAACCTTTACGCACAAAACTCTTGACTTCTATCCCAATCTATGGTATTATATACGTGTTGACAGGGAAGAGCCGAGAATAACGGCACCGCGAGATAGAACTCAAGGTTAGTGAGTTAAATGCCAATAGCACACCTTGTTAACAAACTCTTAACTTGACTCTGAAACGAATCTGTGGTACAATAAGGATGTTGAAAGGGAGATGGTTCGGTTACAAGTTGCGGCGCATAACCGCGACGAAGTCCTCTCTGAGGACGCTGACGGATGATAACGAATGTTATGCCAAACCCCTTTCAACAAATTCTTAACTTGACATTCTACCGCTTCGGTGGTATAATGAATATACAAAAGGCAAGGAAAAGCCTCAAACACCAGAAAGGGTATCAGGTATGAAGAAGAACGTTTTTGAGATGGTCTGGAACATGGTTAACGGTCGCGAAGTTGAGGACATGGAAACCCTCCGCAACGAAATCAACGCGGAGCATGACAAGATTGCGGAGAAGGCCACAGCGAAAGCCAGTGTCTATGACGCGGCGAAGCCGGTTGTTCTTGGCGCCATGGGCGCGGAGCCGATGACGGCGAAGGAAATCTTTGAGAAGGTCGCCGCCGACCTTCCGACCGACTTCTCCGTGAACAAGATGCTTTACGCCTTCCGTACTGAGTGGGCGGACGAGGTTGTCAAGCACGAGAACGGCAAGGGCGCGAACACCTACACGCGCCGCTAAGCAAAAGAAAAGCCCTTCGGGGCTTTTCTTTTTTATTATTCTTATGTTAAGTAAATGCCCCGGGATTTTGACTTAACTTCATTTTAACTTGACTTCTTTTCGGAATCATGGTATACTATATACAGTTAAAGGGAGTGAGACCCCGCAGAAAGACACAACCTTTAACACCATAAGAATAAGTGAAGGAAAACACTGTAAAACCAGAAAGGATTACACTATGTCAGATAATCGCCCTATGGAATACCAGTTCTTTGCCGTCACGACTATTAAGTGGACACTGAACGAAACTCAGCTGCGACAGTTGGGAGACGATATTGAGCAGATGATTAACTTATGGCTTGAAAATCATACTAATGTGGATGACGGCTCAGAAGTCCCCGTTACTACTCGTCAAGAAATGCTAAAAGTTATTGTTAATTTTATGTGCTCGGATAAATTTGAATGGTGGCACAATGAAATAAACGAATAACGCGGTTCACACCGCGTTTTTTCTTTACCCTTGTGTTAACTACACACCCCGGGGCCTCCATTTAACATACACTTTACACACCAACCTATTGACTTTTTGCGGGCGTTCTGCTATAATATAATTGTTCCGAGGGAAGGAACGAGAAAAGAAAAGCGAAGGACACGCTCAAAAACCAGAAAGGGAAAACATCATGATGACCAAGAAGAACGCTCTGACTATCGCCCGCAACATCTACGCCGCTTCCACCACCGACGCCACTACCGCCGAGGTTCAGGAAGTCCTGGACGTTCTGGACAGGATGATTGAGCAGCTTTCCAAGCCGCGCACTGTCTCGCCGGAGCATCAGGCGGCCATCAACGCCAATCGCAAGGCGGCTACCGCCAAGGAGCGGCGCGCGCTTGTTTCGCAGGTCGCGCCCATCCTGCGGGACGTCCTGACTCACACCCAGCAGGGCATGACCGCCAAGGAGATTTTCTCCGATGCCGCGTCCCGCCTGCCCGCCGACTTCTCCGCGCCCAAGGTGCAGAACATTCTTCTGCGCGAAATGCGCCCGGAACTGGAAATCATCGAAGCCAAGGGCAAGGCAAACCTGTACCGCCTGATTGAGCGGTAATCCAAACCAACAGACCGCCTTCGGGCGGTCTTTTCTTTTGTAACAACTATGTTAAGCAACGGCCCCGGGCCTTACGCATAACATACACTTAACATAAAAAGGTATTGACTTCTAGCCGCCCACGTGCTATAATATACTTGTTCTCAGGGAGAGAACAAAAACACAAGCGGAAGGAAAACCGCACAAACCAGAAAGGAAAATCCAGTATGAAGAAGAAGACTTTTTTGGTGTTCGATTGTGAAACCGCGACGTTGCCCTTTGCCAATGAATTGGCGCATGAAGACAGCGAAAAGAAGAAGCGTATCGCAATCGCCCGCCCGCTTATTTACAATCCAGGATGGACAAAGGTTGACCGTAACGGCAACATTTCCGACCGCAAGGAATTTTTGGTTGCAGAAACTTTCGCCGTGCCTTCTGTTTTCAATACGGCATACTATGCCGACAAGCGTCCTATCTATCTGGAAAAAATTGCGCGCGGTGAGTTGACCGTCCTTCCGTGGAATGACATCATGAAAATTTTCCTCGCAGACCTTGAAACCGTGGACGCGGTTGGCGCGTTCAATTCCATGTTCGATTTTAAGAAGGCTATTCCCTTTACCGAACTGTATATCAAGCATCTGTACAGCCCTGATTATTATAAATGGGAAAAGACCCAGTATAACATCTGCCGCAACATTGCCAACAACGTCACCAAGCAGAAAAGCGAAAACGATTTTGAACCTGATGTATTCCGCTTCCGTGGAAAGGCTTATCCGCTTTTTGACCTTTGGGGACTGTCTACCGCGCATCTTCTCAATAACGCTTCTTACAAGAAAGAGTGCTTGAATCATGATATGCTAACCGCTTCCGGAACATATTTCAAGACTAGCGCGGAAAGCACTTACCGCTATCTGATGAATAAGTACGATTTTGATGAAGCGCATACCGCGCTTGAAGATGCGGAAATCGAATCTTTCATTCTCTCCAAGATTGCCGCGCGTCATGCCATTACTCCGGGTATTACGTTCTTCCCGTTCCGTGAATTGGGTATGACCACTGATTTTGTACAGCGTCGCGTCCGTCCTGATGTGAACGAGTGCATGAAAGTAATCGATGCAATTAACGCTTACATTGATTCCAAGATTGACACAGATACCGCCTATATTGTCGGATTGCGCCGCAAGATTGATGAACTCCTTGACTATATGGGACAGTAAAAGAAGGGCTTCGGCCCTTCTTTTCTTTTGTTATATTCGTGTTAAGTGGCGGCCCCGGTGTTTTTACGTAACTTATTCTTTACTTGACTTCTTTGGTCGTTTCTGATATACTATATTCAGAAAGAAAAAGAAAGGAAGATATGAACTATGAGAACGATTTACATTGCAGACGATGAAACCGAGTTTGAAACCGAAGAAGAATGCCGCCAGTATGAAGAACAGCAACTAGACCTTCCCCGCTCTATCCTCAACATTATTGTAGGATTTGACGCAGATGGTATCATTAAAAATGATATAAAACAATCGCCTGCTGAATCGTTAGAGACTCTTTATAATGATTCACAAAGCATTATTGTTTTTAATAATCTCACCAAGGAACAGATTGACTATTTAGACAATCAATTGGGAGCCGGTAATTTTCCTCACGACAAAGGTATATATCGTTGGTATGATTACGAATGGATTTCCCTTGAAGACGACCTAAAAAATATCCATGAAAATTGGAAAAATATTCCGGGCTATATTGGACATATTAAAGAAGTAATGAAATTTTGGATAGAAGAAGATAACTAATAACGAAAAGGGGAATACCCCTTTTCTTTTTTATCTATATGTTAACTCAATGCTCCGGGCTTTCCACATAACACAAATTTAACTTGCAATCTCATTCTACCTATGATATAATATACCCATAGTTGAAGGAAAACAACACAAACCAGAAAGGGAACCCACTATGGACAATCGTATCACTTACTATCTCGTTCTCGACGTTGAAACGGCTAACTCTCTCGATGATGCTCTCGTATACGATATTGGTTGTGCCATCGTAGATAAGTACGGCCGCACTTATGCAACCTTCTCCGCTATTGTGCGCGAAGTGTTTTGTGATGAGCGCGAACTCATGAAATCCGCCTACTATGCCAGCAAGATTCCCGAGTACATTGATAGCATTGCGCGCGGCGAACGTAGAATCATGCGCTTCCATGAAATCCGCACACATATTCTTTTCTTGATGCGCAAGTGGAACGTCAAAGCCGTTTGTGCCTATAATGCCAGCTTTGACATTAACGCGCTCAATACTACTGAACGTTGGCTTTCAAAATCCAAGTATCGTTTCTTCTTCCCTTATAGTACCGAAATCATGTGTATTTGGAATATGGCTTGCCAAACTATCTGCCAGCGTCCTACATACAAGAATTTTTGTGAACAGCATAACCTTACAAGCAATCGCAAAGGCGAACCAGACGCCAAGAATTATAGCACCAGTGCCGAAACGGTTTACAAGTATTTGACCCTCAACCCTGACTATACCGAAGAACATAAGGGACTGAACGATGTAATTATCGAAGCATATATCATGCACCGCGTTTTTGCTTCTCATAAAGCAATGCCAAACGGAACAGGCATTAACCGCGCTTGTTGGATGAGCGTAAAACGCGACTAACCAAAAGACCCGCAAGGGTCTTTTCTTTTATTATGTATATGTTAACATAAGGCCCCGGGGTCATGCTTTAACACACACTTAACAAAAAAAGTGTTTGACAAATTTCAAAATTCGTGGTATAATATAATTGTTCCAAGGGAAAGGAACAAACCACTGACCGGGAAGGAAAACCCACCAAACCAGAAAGGAACGAAATTATGCCTAAGACTTCTGCCACCGCCACTGATGCCGCCCTCCGTAACAACGTTTTCGCCGCGCTCAACATTGCCAACGTCGAAGGATTCCAGAAGATTAACAATCGGCAGTACGGCGTTCTGATGACTGACGCCAACGGCGTACAGCGTTACATCCGTGTTAGCGCAATCGTCGCCGAAGTGCGGGACGATATGACCGCCGCGGAACTCATGCAGGAAGAAATCGACAAGTACCACACCGCACTTGCAAAGGAAGAAAAGGTAAAGGCCGAACGGGCAGAAAAGGCCGCCCGCGACAAGGCCGAGAGGGAACGCAAGAAGAAGGAAAAGGAAGCCGCCAAGGCATAACATCAAAAGAAGGGTCTAGCGACCCTTCTTTTTTTATGAAGTTTATGTTAAGTAAACGCCCCGGCGTCTTTGTTTAACACACTCTTTACTTGACTACTGTCATACCATATGCTATAATATATCCAGAACGAAAGGAAAAGGAGATAATCAATCATGACAGTTTTCGTAGTGCAGGAAACCATCGGTTCCACCGTTCGCCACTTTGGCACGTTTTCCTCCATCCTCAACGCGCGCAAAGCAATCCACAAGCACATCAAAAACTACTATCATTCTGATAAAGATGATGATGCTTACAAGATTGTGGCATATGATGCGCAGGACACGCCGCACACCTTCAATATTTATTATGATGTCATTGATGACGGCATTTGGGACGACTAACTAAGAACGCGCAAGCGTTCTTTTTTAAACATTATGTTAAGACGCGGCCCCGGGCTTTTCACATAACAAACACTTAACTTGCCTTTTGCCGCAAGTCATGCTATAATATAGTCAACAGGTGAAGGAAAACACCATCAAACCAGAAAGGCAATCCAATGAATATGAATCTGTTTTTCCTGTACGTTACTCTTTGCTTGGTGAACGTCGTTCTCCAGACCGTGAAGTCTCTCTGTACAATTCGGTGTAGCACCTTTGTTTCCGCCTGCGCTAACGCCATTGCCTACGGTCTTTACACCTATGTTATTGTGTTCACCAATGCGGAAGGATTGACGCTTTTTACCAAAGCGTTGATTTGTGCGTCCACTAACTTTGTTGGCGTCTACATGGCAAACTTCATTTTCAAAAAGGCGTTTTCGCGTCCTATGCGGTGGAAAGTAGAAGTTAGCGTCCCCAACGTGGACGCCCCGCGTTTTATTGAACAGTTGGAAGAAGCAAAAATTGAATACTATATTTGCGGCAATTTTGAAGATTGGACGGCCTACGCGGTATTCTGTCCGACAAAAACCGATAGCAAATATCTGGCTTCGATTCTTCCTGACCGCGCAAAGTACAATGTGGTTGAATGTGTCAAGAGTCTGTAAAGAAGGAAGCGCCCACGCGGCGCTTCTTCTTTTATTATGGCAATGTTAAGTGCATGCCCCGGGGCCATTACTTAATCTATTCTTTACTTGACTATTCGCGCACCCTATGCTATACTATAATCACAAAAGGGAAAGGAAAATCCCAAACACCAGAAAGGAAAGTAATTATGAACACCATTTCCATCGATACCGCCAATCTGATTCTTGAAGCCTTCGCTTATGCCTATGTACGCACTGACCCCAACGCACCGCGCGCGGAAGATTGTGCCACATACGAAGAATACGAAAAGTATACCAAAGTAGTCGAAGCCATGGCAAAGCGTCTGTTCATCGATTTCTGCGAAGACAAGGGTATCGAAGGCGTTGATGATGGCACCGATGACGAGGAACCCGACATCCCGGACGATGTGGACGAAAGCAACTATGACCCTTACTCCGGATGCGACATCTACGAAGCGGACGACATGTTCTAAGGAAAAGACCCTCCGGGGTCTTTTCTTTTATGAAGACCATGTTAACCAAATGCCCCGGGGCATTTTGTTTACCCAACTTTTACATACGAGTCCCCAGCATCGATGCTCTTTACATATTCTTAACATTCTGCCTCACTTTAACGCGTTAAAGCGTTACGCATTAAAGCGCTACCGCGTCAGCGCACTAACGTGCCGCAGTCATGTCTTGACTTTAAGCAAAAATTATGTTATAATAAAATTACAATAGGGAAGGGTATACCGTGGGCGAGCTGGGTCAGGCGAGCTGGAAGCTGGGTGAGCTGGAAGCTGGGAGCTGCGCCCGCAGCTGTATGGATGGACGGTGAGCTACGAGCTGGGAGCTGGGACGTTCCCTGTGAGCCATGAGCCATAAGCTGGCAGGTGCAGCTGGACAGCGTGCTAACTGCGGCATAACGTGCGGGCTGGCAGCTGGATGCTCATAACACGTATTAACCGCGCCCGCAAGCTGGAAAGATGGTAGACATTTTTCTCCTGTGAGAAGGGTAAAATTTTGTCTACCTTTTTTCATTATTCTTATATTTTTAATTACTTACATAAATAAAAAAATGGCTAACTCAAGCAAATGCAAGCACAAACATGCTGATATGCTTCAAGTTAGCCATTATATAAATTAAATATTAAAAAATATACCCCTAATCTGCTGCAAAATGGGATTTTATCACATTAACGTTCAAGGGGACAAAAATAATTAAGCTGCTGGCTTAATACGATATTGAGTTAATTTATTTTGTCCGTGAATACGTTTTTCGAACAAATCAGGATATTCTTTTTTTACCGCCGCAAAAGTTGTTAAATGTTTTAATTGAGCATCCTTACTAAAAATAGGATGGTCTTCTAATAATTGTTTTAATTCAGTTAAATTATGCCATTGATAATAATCCGCCGCGAAACCGTCTTGAACAAATTCTACCCATCCTTGCGTGCCATTAAGTAAATAACGATTCTCCGGTTGAAAACGCGCGCGATTAAACTGTACAATATCTTCATAATCAGAAGTATTACAAATCCAATCTTGAATAGAATAATCAAATATGTCTACGCCACGCCCTAATACGCCAGTAGTAATGATAAAATCATATGGTTGCGGCACATAGTGTTCATCAATAATAATCTTTGCGGCCTTAGCTTTTTCTTCTGTATAAAGATGACGATACTTAGCATTATTATCTGACCAGAAAGAAATAACATGGAAATTGCAGGCACGCGCTTCTGCTTCAATAGCCAATGCTTCATGAATGTATTTTGTATAACACCAATAGCGACGGCCATCCACAGGTTTAAAGGTACCATCTTTCAAGCATTGAATTACATCTTGAATGAAAATGGTGGCTTTCGCATCATTGATGCACTCTAGCTTACCAGTTAAAATATAATTAAGATAGTCACCAAAATAACCAGCTGCTAACTCAGGAGTAGCTGAAACCGCAATCAAACGAATTTTGCCTGGGTCAAGTACCACTGTCTTCATCTGATAAATAAAATTAACCACGGAATGCGTGCGACCTTCTTGTAATAGCGCAATCAGTTTTTCGCGCGACAGATTGGGTAGCTTTTTCCGCAAATCCTCTACTTCTTTTTCATAATAGGGTCTAAAATCATCGAATTCATCCCATACGACCAAATCAATATCTTCTAGCCAAGCGACGCCTTCATTACGCAACAGAGCTGCAAACGTCTGATAACACATTACATGTACATAATCTTCATCTTCTTCGCTTGTCCATAAGCCGCGGCCTTGCCTACGATTCAGAAACCAGCCATTACCGTTTCCGTCTCCAAATACTTTAGCTCGGTCTGCATAATTGTGCGCAATGAAGTCGCGCGTATTCTTATTGTGAATAAGGTAGAGTACGTGTTTTTTGGCGCGCGCAAAATTTAAAATTTTATCATCAAACATAAAATGAGTTTTGCCGCAACCTGGTGGTGCCTTTAATATATTAAATTGACCTGGTTGTATAGTGTCCAGTTCTTCTTGTGTTATGATTGTAGAAATGTATTGTGGCATTATTATATTCAACCTCTTTTTTCTAATATTATTATAGCATAAATTCTACATGGAGTCAAAAGTTAATTTTGCCCCACAAAGAACTAATCTTTTCATTATATAAGTAATAACATTAGTGAAATTCTTCCATTTTTTCTTCTAAAAAAGAAAAAAACCTAGAAGGAAAAAAGTGGAAGATTTTGGACCTTCGTTACACCCTGTAAGAATAAAGCTAAAAAATTCTACCTTTTTTTATTATAAATATTTTTTTAATTTTTTATTTTATTTTTCTTAAAAAAAATATTTTTAATTCTTTAATAATCATATTTTTTGGAATTTCATTTTCATTTTCATTATAATTATATAAAATTAAATTTTATTTTCTTTTGCCTAAAAATTAACCCGTTTTCATTTGAATTTCAATTTCAAATTTAAATTTTAATTTGAATTAAGAATTGACTTTGAGTGAAATTTAGGGTATACCCCATTCCATTAAATTTCATTTTATTTAATTTTTATTTTTATTTAATTACTTTCCCTCATTTTTTCCTACCTTCATTTTCCACAACTTTTCCACAGGTTTTCCACAACCCCTAACCACGTCCCACTTGCAATCCATTATAAATTAAATATAAGCTAACTTAAATTCAACATCGAGGTACATCTATGTTATCACTTGACTTCTTTTTAATTCCATGCTATAATATTTTCATAAGAAAAAGAAAAAATGTTCCGTCTCCCGGGAGCGAAGCGACCCGCGCACCGAGACGCGCAGCGGCTCGGTATAGCGCGACTTGCGATTTCGCAGAAGGCGAGCGCAGCGAGCCTTCGGCAGCGAAATCGCAAGCTCCTTAGAACAGACGCGCAAGGAGAACCAATCAATCTTATGAAAATTATTAGTGACCATTGGTTAGGGTTAATAGCATTTTGCCCACAATGTAATTTAATTTTGCAATACACCATAGATGACGTGGATGGTGAAGTTATACATTGTCCCAAATGTAATGGGGCAATACATGTTATGTTAAAGGAGGGTACCAATTATGTGGTTCAACAAAAAGAAAAAGCAAACGACAATTCAGCAAAAACTACAACAGTATAAGGATAT
>Ga0247611_10005226_pt1 | contig 17355 bp, 15 predicted proteins | sample 177DNAGHGhighgp2_FD_192422 | JGI IMG/M metagenome (GOLD analysis project Ga0247611, IMG submission 192422) | Sheep rumen microbial communities from Palmerston North, Manawatu-Wanganui, New Zealand - 1770 DNA GHGhigh gp2 | ecosystem: Host-associated > Mammals > Digestive system > Stomach > Rumen... | reverse complement strand
TGCTCAGGCAGCACCTCAGTTTGCCCCACAGGGTGTCCAGATGAACGCTCCGGCAGCAGCTCCGGCGGCTTCGCAGTTTACGGCTCCGACCGCAGCCCAGTTTGCTCCGCAGGGTGTCCAGATGGGTGCCCCGGCAGCAGCTCCGGCTGCTGAACCTTATAGGCCAGCTCCGGCTCCGGCAACTGCACCGGCAACGCCGGCTTTCCAGGTTCCGAGCCAAGGCGCATCTCCGTCCGCTCCGGTCCAGCAACAGGCTGCCCCTGCACAGCAGCAAGTTCCGACCTATGAAACGGACGACGATGAAACTTTGCCATTCTAAATAGGTACAACGCAACAATAGAAAGGGGTCGGCATCAGTCGGCTCCTTTTTCTTTGCTATATTTGTAAATACATGCAGCATGATTTTTCCGACATACCGGCCGCCGTGTACATCGACTCTATTCACGAGCAGTTGGCAGACCAGGTGGCGGCAAATACACTTGATGATTCTAATCCGAGATTCTTCAACTTTGTTTGCCCGAACCCTGAATGTGGCGACCCTACACGGCCTAACGAGAAGAAGGCGTATATATACACCGATACATGGATGTATGTGTGTTACAAGTGTACGCCAATCAAGCCGTATGCGATGTGGCTGAAGGAGCGGGACGAGGATGCCTATAGGCAGCTGCTGTTCAATGCGTTCGGCCCGGAAAAGAAGAGCTTCAAGGTTGGTACACATAATGGGGAAGCAAAGATTCCTCCACCTCCTCCACTTCCTCCGCAGCCCGTTCTTCCGTTCAAGCCGGGTGAAATAATTCCGATAACCTCGCATCATCCCTTGGCTATTGCCGGTCTGCAGCTTTGCCAATACCGTAGAATCCGCGAGGAGGTGTATCACGACTGGTTCGTATGCCAGGCGGGCGAGCAGTTCTATGACCGTGACGCTATGGGGAATATCGTACTGAACGATAAAGGTTACCCGAGGGGAAACGAGTACCGCAACCGCATCATAATCCCGTTTTACCAGTTCGGGGGTAAGTGGGGGCAGTTCGACGCCCGCGCAATCGACGAGAAGAATCCGTATCGATATCTGAACTTCGCTGGAGTCAAGCGCACCGCGTATAATATTGACTTCATCAACTACGACGAAACCATCTATATCCTTGAGGGTACAATAGATTCCACCTTTATCCGCAATTCAATTGCTATCGGTGGCATTCCGCACTTCCTCGAGATTATCAACGAGAATCCACGGCTTGCCGAACACAAGAACAACATCGTGGTACTTTGGGATAATGATGATAAGGGACGTGAAGCTCGTGAAGCGACTTGCCGCTTGGGGTATCGCTGGTTCACCTGGGAAGGTTTGCAGAGCAAGGATATTAACAAGGCCGTGATGGTGGGCGAAATGCCGCTTGACCGTGACGGGTATGTGTGCCGGGAAGTCCTTGAGTCGAGGACTAGGGCGCCCGACGGGGCTTCTATCCTGTTCGCGTTGAAATACGGGAATATGCGCAAGGAAGCTTCCAAGAAGCGCTACGAGGGAATCCGCGCTTTCCGTCAGAAGAAGGCAAGTAATCGGGCGGAGGTAGTGTTCTAATGCCGGCTATTCTGCATCAGGCTTACAAGAACCGGAATGTAACTCCGGAGTTCGTCGGGTTCCAGTACCTGTCGAAGTATCTCAACATCCCGACATCCAAGTTGAAGAGCAGCCGGATGTTCGATGATGTTCCTTTCCGCTACAACGAGAATGGTCTGAAGATGTTCCGCTTTACTGCGGCTATGGATGCGGTCGCAAAATATCGCATCACGCCGCCGGACAACCTGCATCCCCGCCATGAGTTCACACAGGCGGAAGCTATGCTTGAACTGAAGTTCAAGCCTGGACAGTACATTAGGTTTGTCAAGAGTGGGAAGCTCCGTACGCACAAGTCGGAGAAGACCGGGAAGACCGCGGTCTACCGCCGGGATATCGAACGGTTTTACCGTGAGTGGTACCCGTACTACCTCATAATGCAGATGACTGCGCCAGTCCGACGCTCGGTTGCCGCGTTGCTTATGGGAATCTCGATAAAGCGCTTGAAGATTCTTACCAAGGAAGGGAAGATACACCACGAGCCGAGGGAGCGCCGTCAGCCGTACAAGTATAGCAAGGCTGCCATGCTTGCCTATTTGAATCCTGACCGTATCGGGCGTCGGTGGTTCAGGAAGACTCCGCTTCCGGAATCGGTTCCCGCGGAAATCGCTGCAATCTATATGGGATGGACCAACAGCTACTTCCGAAAGATGCGCGAGTACCACGAGGTAAAGCCGACACCGGAAACCAAGGATGCGCACACTTATCTCTATAGTCGGGCCGACCTTGACGACCTTATCGACAGCCACAATGACAGGGTGTACTATTGCGAGGGATATACTTACTATACCCGTCGTGCAATACAGTATAAGTTTCTGAAGTCCGAACGGTGGATTGATGAGTTCATCAGTGGCAAGTGCCGGTATGTCCTGAATGATGGCTCGATAGCGCCGCCTACTGCGAAACCCGGGATGGTCATCAGGGGATGGGTGAAGGCCGATGTTGAGAAGGTTGTCGCCAAGGGTGTCGAGTGCAAGATTCGCAAGAAGCAGCCGATGAAGCTCTATGTCCGTACCGGCTGCAGCAAGGCTGCGCTGGCTACCCCGCCGGTTATATTCGCCAATCCGGTTGACCAGATGGAAGCCGCAATCGCCGCATCCATACAGGAACGGGAGGCTGAAAAGCAGAAGAAGTCTCGGGCGGTGCTGGACAAGGTTAACCGTGAGTACGAACAGCTCAACGCAATCAGGAATATTCTCAGTTCCGGTCCAGAGGTCCGCCGTACCGTGCCTACCCGAAACGATATCCTCCGTCTTTCCGACGAGCGCCAGATAGTCACTTTCCTATTCAGCTCGGACGGGCTGCATGGGCGCTACGATGAATATCCGAATGTGAAGGACGAGTGTGTATTCCGGATGACCTGCGGGAAGGTCTATGGCCGCCGCAAGATTCCGCCTTCGTTCGCTCGCGCTATTAACAACGCGATTTCCAAGTTTAAGTCCCTCAGTGTGCGGTTTACCCCGAAGTGGGTAATTCTCGCGTCGTCGACCTCGTTCATTTCTGACCCGATGTTCCACAAGTGCCTCGATGAAGTTCCCGCCGAAGTAGGCGCGGTAGCCCCGTTTGGCTACGAGTACCGTCTTGCTGATGGCAGCTGGATAGGATGCCCGAATACCTACGGGTTCTACGGGTTGTACAGCGAGATAACCGGGGAGCACCGTAGGGTTTTCGGAACTAGGGCTATTGACGGTATGCATCCGGTGCAGGTGATGGACGGCCCGTTTGTCGCTCTTCGCGGGGAGTACCTTAGGGAACTTGGGTATATCAGCTTTTTCCAGCAGCTCGGCGACCAGAGGGGGCTTCTCGGTCCGTCGGTATCTGCAATCTGTTTGAAGTTCAGTATACCGATGATGCAGATATCGGTTGAAAGCTGGGGAAGTTTGGAGTATGTCGTGCGCCCGAGGACACCGGAAATGAACCTCGGTGTCGAAAGAATTGCTAACTTTATTAAGAAGCCGCTTGGCTCATTAAAGGATGTGTAACCTATGGAACCACAGATTATCAAGATGTCGCCACAGTTCTTCTCTTTGTTGAAGAAACTTACGATGGTGAGTAAGTCAAAGTCAACTGTTTTCTTCAAGGCTAACGGTCGTTGCCGCATCACGGTACCGACGACGGCTACCTTCCTCCACATATCCGCCGGCGCGGACGATTTCAATTTCGGTGGGCAGGAAGTGTGCATCGCATCCTTGATGGAGTTCATCCGTTTCTGCGAGCTAGTTGGATATCCGAACAATCCGGAAGCCAACATTACCGTGCTTGACGAAATGCTTACCAATGGCCATGTGTACCCGATGGTTAAGTTCATGAACGGCACCGATGCGACCGCAACTAAGACGGCCCGTACGATATGCGCCGACCCTACCCGCTTTGACCAGAGGGCTAGACATTGCCCGTTGGAAAGGAATGTTGACCCGATGCACCTCCTTGCTACATTCGTTATGAACAAGGATGAGCTCAAGACTACCTGCGATGAACTCAGGATGGTTCCGGGTTGCCAGTTCGTGTCCGTCGTGCTTACCCATACCAAGATTAACATCTATATGAAGGGCCGTACGGGTCAGCAGATTACCAATACCGTGCCGAGGAACCTCACCCGTATGGGGTCTGCTGATTTCATCGACCAGGCATACGCGAGCTCGCACGACAAGTTCCGCAAGATTCCGGCCATTTACTTCAATATCCTGAAGGGTATCGACACAGACTACGAGATTGACATCCGCCACGGAAAGAACGAGAAGCGCGATAAGATTGCATTGAAGGGATTCGCTTCGATACCGGGGGCTAATCCGGCTGACCCGATTTCCCTCTATGTGGCCGGTATGGAAAGTGACGGTGGCGAAATTAACCACGAATTCCTGGTAGAATAGGATGCGCAGCCATATAAACTTGCGGAAAACAGTTTCTACGAGGTTCCCGTGAGTAAAGGCGTTTCGTTGAAGGATTTTAGGAATACCTTCGAATATACTACGACCAAGAGCGGGCCGGTTACTCCGGCTCGTACCGCGTCTATTTCTATGATGAAGGGGACTTTGGGCCCCGTAGGCGACCAGACCAAGGAAGACTTTGACCACCGTACATACGAGAACAAGAGTCTTCTTTCGCATAAAAACTATCTCTCGATGAAGGATATCGGGGTAAAGTTCCTTACCGAGGCGACTTCAACGGCTCGGCAGAATACCGGCATCCGCATTAACCTCGACGGTATCGACTTCAACGAGACTTCGATGCACGGCGAGTTTGACTGTGATGGTCAGCATGTCGATATGAATATGAAGTATCCGACTCCGAAGGGCGAAATCACGGTTGAGCTTGCCTTGAGCAACGATGCTAATACATTTATCGATGTGTCCCCGGATTCGGACCAGTTCAGAATCAACTTCTCTCAGTTCATTTTCCAGCAGGCAAGGGAATTGATTGCGCGTAATGCTGATGAACTTCGGAACAACAATATCTATGGCGGGGAAGTTATCAAGTCTCCGGGCAACAACTTTAACGATACGCTGAATATTGCTACGAACGACCCGAATAGCATTACTACTTATGAGTCAGTCGACTGGCGTCTCCATCAACTTCGTAACCTTTGCGAAATGTGTGCACTGAATGAAGCTGATGATTTCGGTGCGGCTGATTTTGCTGCTCCAGCTGATGGTTCTGCCGGAACCGGTGATGGTAATGCGGCAACTCCGCCTCCGGCAGGTGACGGTACCGATGCTCCTCAGAATGCTGGCCAGGTTAATGGGGTGTCTGACGGTAACGGTAAGGGCGAACAGAGGGAAGACTTTGCTGAATATGCTCAGACGGCGTTCTCTCAGGCTGCGCTTGACGGCTTGTCTCAGATAGTTGCTGACGGCTTGTCTGATTTGACCGAAAATGGTTCCGCCGGTGCTAAGCTCAGTGCCAAGGAATGGCGCGAAGGGTTCCCGGGTGTCGACAAGATGATTGCTAGCGAACTTGTCGAGCAGTTCTTGGCATTTGATGAATTCAAGGCTCTCGGTGAACAGCCGTTGCCGGTTAAGGGTCTGCAGGAAATGGGCAAGGCTCTTGAAGAGGGCAATGTCGATGTCGTCAAGTTCAAGACGAATCTCGGCAAGTGGTTCCCGGAAGTGTACAACGCTGACGGTACTGCTATGCACGATACTGCCAAGGAAGCTGCTTCTACGATATTCCCGGCTGATGACCAGACTGGTGTCGGCGGCGGACTTTCTCCTGACGAAAGCGTTGACCTCAACAATCCGGGCGAGATGGGCGATATGATGGATAATGCCCAGAACCAGTTCGGCAAGGCTGCCGAAAATGTGACCAACCCGGGTGTCGATATGAATGAGACCGGGGAAACCCACGGGGGCTCCGGGAATCAGGACAAGACTGACTTCTCCCTCGGCGGTCTCGGCAACATCTTTTAATCGAAATTTACGATGAGATACAGAAGGCGGTGGCTTCGGCTGCCGCTTTTTGCATTAGTTTCCTAATCGTACAAAAGGATTTTTCTATGAGCGAAGAAGCAAAAACACCAAATCTTATCACGTTCAACACGGTCACGGGGTTCCGTGAAGCGGTTTCATTTATTGGCGAGTCCTGTGAGTCTCCGGACAGCAAGATTCATATCGAGACCTTTTCCAATGAAGATGAGGACGGGCTCGTCTATATGCGGATTACGACCGATACCGGTTTCAGCGTCCTCATCGACAGTACTCTCAAGTCCAAGTGTCTTGACAGTGATGCCTATGTTCGTCTCCAGGATTTCTTCGTGATGTGTGACAAGGGCGTCAAGGACGGCTTGGTTGCTATGTGGGTTTCTGGCGGGCGCATCTATATCGGTTCTTCTTTCAACGAATCTTTGAAATGCTTCGAGTCCGAAGCTAGCCTTCCTCTTCTCGACCCGTTTGAAATCAATCTCGATTTTACGCCGGATGAGACTATCCAGGTGGAACAGATGATTGTCGGTTCCGTCCTTGAAACCTGCTATAACTTCGAAAAGGTTGAGCTTGTCCGTACTGAAGGCACATTCTCTATCCGCACCGGTGATGAGCGGGTTTGCATTGCGACCCTCCCGACAAAGATTGGACAGCTCGGTGTGCAAGACCGTGAAAAGTTAAAGGATTTCGCGATTGCCGTCCCGTCCAATGTATTCAAGTGTTTCTCTTATGTAACTCCGGCCGATTCCAATATGATGCCTTATTGCACCATTGACTTCGACTGGGAACGCAAGAAGCTCCGCGTGGCTGGCCGTCTGTACAGCATCGTCTATTCCTTTACGGAAGGCAAGCTGCGCACGGGTACGACTGAAGGGATGAAGCCGTATATGAAGTTCGATACCATCGGCATGATGGCTACTATCGATATGGTCTACGGGTTGAACTACCTTGACCCGACCGCCCCGGTTAAGCTCACCCCGATTGACGAGAAGACGGTGGAAATCCGTTATTCCTACGACGATGTGAAGGAAGAAGTCGTCCAGCGGGCAAAGAGCAAGACTAAGAAGAAGACCAAGGTGAACCGTTACTCTGGTGTCATTACGATGAGCGGAGTCTTGATGAGTGACACGGATAAGAGCCTTACGCTCCCTATGGACGTGAGTACGATGATGGTTCGTTATGCTGCGACCGCAGTCCTTGAGATGCTCTATTCTGAAGATGGGAGAATCTTCATGACATTCTCGTGCCCGAAGTTCTCCCGCAAGTGTATGTACTTCGGTGGTTAAGGTTCGTCTAGGTCATCGCTGTTTGAACTTTCAACGGGGTTCGACGATTTGTCGGACTCCGTTTCGTTATTCTCGGACAGTTCGGCGCCGCCCGGTTCAGTTTCGGACATCGCGTTTACGCTACCGGCATCCAGCGATTCGCTGTTCTCGTCGTTTTCGACGCTGTTGACTGCAGCCATTCCTTCATCGGAAAATCCGAGGTCAAGGTTATCAATTCCGTTGGTGCCGTTGGTGTCTCCGGTGCTTCCAAGTCCGTCACCGCCGCCAAAGCCGCCTCCACCAAAGCCGCCACCGAAGTCGCCTCCGCCGCCTCCGCCGATTCCACCGCCAAATCCGCCGTCGCCACTCGGGGTGTCGAAGATGTCCCCGACGGGAGAAGGTTCATTTGGGTCGAACCCCATCATTTGGCTGTATTCGTCGTCATCGTTGGTTGTTTCTTCGGGGTGCTGGAGTTCCGTACGGAGTTCGGCAATCGCTTTTTCGACGAGCTCGTCATGCCCGCCACCGAGACTCAGTATGGACGGGTCATCCATTGCTTTTTCGTGAAGCTCGAGCATCTTTTTCCGGAATCGTGCCTTTATTTCGCTGACCGGGAGGTTAGCTTCCTTTGCCATATCGTTGAAGATAGGGACTTCGTGGCTTGCTGTCGTGGCTTTGGGTATGTTGAGTTCCATAGTTTTATCCGTGTTCTTACTTCAGGAGTTTATATTGGCCGCGGTTGGTGTTCAAAAAATATCGGCGATATATAAACTTACCGGCAAATCTTAATCCGTTGGATGGTACAGAATATGGGATACAGTATCGAAGAAGAAGATAGGACGATGCAGCTTTTCGAAAGCATCGCCAACCAGCCTATTGTAGAACAGCGTCCGTACAATGAAGTTCGCGTTGCCAAGCCTATTGTAGAGTCCACCACCTTCTTCGAAGGTACTAAGGTAGACCTTAACAAGTGGTCGACCGATTCCAAGAAAGTCGGCAAGGCAAAGACGGCTTCCAATCCGGACCTTACCAAGGGTAACAACAATACCGATGAAATCATCAAGGCTACCAAGGCTTCCAGCAAGCAGGAAACGGAAAACGACACCGTGACTGAAAAGAAGGAAAAGGGCCAGGTGACCAAGGTGGTCGTCGAGGATAATACCGCGGAATCCAAGACGGCCCCGAAGCCGAAGAGCGGTAATTTCGACGCTGCTGCAAAGAGTGCCGAAAAGGCTAGCCAGTCTAAGGCCGAGAGCAACAAGAAGTTCAGCGAGGAGTCCAAGAATCAGCGCAGGGCGGAAGTTCTCAAGGGTTTTATGCGGAGCCTCGCGGTAGACAAGAAGACTAAGGATGCTGCCGAAGCGGTTTGTACCCGTATCGACAAGCACTTTAAGATTAAAACCCAGAAGGCAAAGATGGAAGCTACCGACGGTGCACCCGGTGGACAGTGCACGGGCAATGTGGTAGAGGACGTGAACAAGGCGGCCATCGCATCAAGCACTGCCAATAACGAATCGGTGCGCAGCATCATCGACGGTCTATCCTTTGTCTCAAAGATGGGCGGGGACCTGACACGACGCATATGCGGCTACTTGGTGCCGGCTGTATACGAAGCCCACAAGGACGCGATTACCGCCTTCGCCAGGGAATGTGCTAAGTGCGGTATTACGTTCAATTTCGAAAATATTCAACTCCACGCTCTTCACGGCGAACCTGCCATTGTTGTCACGGTGTCTTGCGGCCAGCCGGCCAATGTCTAACCGTACGAGCAGTATAATTTGATGAAATCCCGGGGAAACCTGGGATTTTCTGTTGATAATCATAAATTTCTTGCTATATTTCAATAAGAACCTATGGAAGCTACGATAACACGCCCGGCGGACAAGACCGCCGAGACTCGAATGTGGTCGGCCATCTATCACGACAGGGATACTGATAACCTGTTCCTGTGGTACGATGACGGAACGATGGAGCAGACTCGCATCGTCAACACATTCTATACCCCTAATCGGGGAGAACTCGGCGCAGTTCCTTGCGGGATGAAGGATATCTACGGACGGGAAATGTATGCCGTCCAGCGGCATACGACAGCCGAGCGAAAGATATACAATGATGCGCGTGGCCCGCAGAACCACCTGGCCGAAATCGATATCGACCCCCGTGCCAGGTTCCTCCAGAAGCACTACGCGAAGTCCGGGATGCTCAAGCCGGACATGAAGAAAATCAATATCTGCTTCCTTGATATTGAGGTGGCCACTACCGGAAGATTCCCCGTAGCCCACCGTGCCGAATACCCGATTAACTGCGTAACGATTTATTTTTCGGCGACTGATAATTACATCACATACGGTGTTGGACAGGACATCGACCAGTCCCTCAAGGACGAGATGGCAAAGGAAAATGCTGTCTATGTCCTCTGCTCGGACGAGGCGGACCTCCTGCGCCGGTTGTTTACCGAGATTGGTAGTAATGAAGTCGCCATCCTTTCCGGTTGGAACTTCTCGTACGATACCACCTACATGGTGAACCGCGCGGAGAAGCTCGGCGTTCCGCTTAACCTTATGTCTCGCCTCCCGGCCCAGTTCAAGAAGGCATGGTGGGACGAGCGCGAAGACTGCCTGATGATTGCCGGAACGGAAGTTATCGATTTCCTCGCCCTCTATCGCAAGTATACATTCTCCGAAGAACCGTCCTACAAGCTCGACTACATTGGTGGCAAGGTTACCGGTGAGCACAAGGAGCCGTTGAAGGACGGTTACCAGACCTGGCGCACCGATTGGACTCTCTTCATCAAGTATAACTGGCAGGACGTGCGCCTTTTGAAGCTCATCGAGATGCACGAGCGGATGTTCCAGCTCTGCGTGACCGCTGCTTCGGAAGCCCATGTTCCGTTCTCGTTTGTTTTTGAAAGCAAGAAGATGCTCGTCGGGTTCGTGATGAACCACCTGCATCAGCACAACCTTGTGTTCCCGGCATTCCGTGAACAGTCCAAGGAAGAATACCCGGGTGCATTCGTTTATTCAATCCCGGGCTTCTACACTTGGCTTGTGTCCTACGACTACCGTTCGCTATATCCGTCAATTATGATGACCTTCAATACTTCTCCGGAAGTCAAGGTCACCAAGCCGATTGACTATGTGCTTACCGAAGAGGAAAGGAAGTACCTCATCGAGAGCCCGTGGGACCACAACGGCCGTTACAAGGTGTATTTCCGCAAGGACAAGGAAGGTATCGTTCCGCAGGTTACCCGCTTGCTCTTCGATGGTCGCGCAAGCCTCAAGAACAAGATGAAGGCCGCCAAGAAGGCGGGCGACCACGAGATGACTGCAATCTACGATATGATGCAGAAGGTCTACAAGGTCCTCGGCAACTCGCTCTACGGTCTTCTCGGTTCCAACTTCTTCCCATTGTACGATGTGGACAACGCCGCATCCATTACGGCTTACGGAAGAAACCTCATCAAGTACACCATCGAGCAGCTTGCCAAGTATCTTAACGAGGAAGTCGCTACTGACCCGCGTTTCATCAACGCTTTTGGATATACCCCGACAATCAATCCGGAGTTCCTCGGGACTATCGAGGATGAAGACGGACAGCTTCTGTACAAGAGAATGTCCCACGGCGATACTGACTCGTTCTACTGCAAGGTCGGCGACCTTTTTGAACAGTTCCGCCAGAAGCAGGGTACCGGTACCGAGGTTATCGTGTTCAAGGGTCACGAGCAGGTCGAGCGTTATGCGTTCGGTAAGACAGATGAGGAGGACCTCGAGTCCCGCAAGTGCTTCAACCGTATGTGCAACAAGTATGCGCATTCCACTTGGCATGACCCGGAAAACCGCGCGGTGGACAAGAAGAGCGGTCTTACCAAGGTCAAGATTATGTTCTACGATGGAATCGTGTGGGGCGACGGTTACCGCATCATCTATAACCGTTACCGCATCACCGACTTCTGCCGTATTATGGACGCCGTGATTCTCGAGGAGAAGCTCGATGAGTTCATGCTTTCGTATGCGACCCGTTGGGGATTCCTTACGAACGAGCTTTTCCTCAAGCGCGAGAAGTGCATCTACAAGGCAATCGTCACGGCCAAGAAAAAGTACATCTGCGAAGTGGAGTCCAACGAAGACATCGTGTATCTTGATAAGGAACCTGTCAAGGATGAGGCCGGTAATATTATTAAGACCGGTACCCTCGAGATTACCCCGGACTTCGCCGTTACGGGTCTCGAAATTGTCCGTAGTTCTACCACGATGTTCAGCCGTGAGCGTATGATGGATACCGTTAAGCTGATGCTTCGTACGATGGACAAGGAAGTTGTTCGTGCCCGTGTTCTCGAGATTAAGAAGGAATTTTTCCAGGCCGTCGAGAATCACAACTATTCGTACATTTCCATCCCGTCCGGCATGAAGGAAGAGCCGATTCCGTATCCGCTTCAGTGCCGGCTCCCGCGAGAGGAATACTCGAAGCTCGACTTCCGTCGCCGTGCCGCCTCAGTGTGGAACTATCTCATCGAGACCGACCCGGTGCTGTCGAAGAGTACCTATGAACCTATTGCCGCCGGCGAGAAGATGAAGTTCATCAAGGTTGCCGAGAATGAATATGATGTGACAATCATGTGCTACACCGGCGAGGAATGCCCGGATAGGTTGTTCGATTTGTTCTATGTGGACTGGAATGACCAGTGGGAAAAGTCGGTGTCCAACATTCTCGGTCGTCTGTTCAAGGCGGTCGGCTGGCCGGAAGCTCTCGAGTATGACGAAACCGACGCTATGCTTGAATTCATTTAAGGAGATTTTCTATGAAACAGTACCTTGATTTGCTTAAGGATATATTGGAGAACGGTGTCGACCGCAGTGACCGTACCGGTACCGGCACTCGTTCCGTATTCGGTCGCCAGATGCGCTTCGACCTCTCCAAGGGATTTCCATGTCTGACAACCAAGAAGCTTCACCTCCGTAGTATTATCTACGAGTTGCTTTGGTTCCTCAAGGGGGACACCAACATCAAGTTCCTGAATGATAACGGCGTTACCATTTGGGACGAGTGGGCCGATGAGAAGGGCGACCTCGGGCCAATCTATAGCAAGCAGTGGAGAAGCTGGGACGCACCGGATGGCCGCACGATTGACCAGATATCCGAACTCGTGCAGAGCTTGAAGAATAACCCGGATTCCCGCAGACATCTTGTTTGCGCTTGGAATGTCGCGGATATCAAGGATATGGCGCTTCCGCCGTGTCACTGCCTGTTCCAGTTTTATGTGGGCGGAGTAGGCGAATCCGGCAAGCGTAAGCTCAGTTGCCAGCTATATCAGCGTTCCGCCGATACTTTCCTCGGAGTCCCGTTCAACATCGTGTCCTATTCCCTGTTGACGATGATGCTTGCCCAGGTCTGCGGATATGAAGTCGGCGAGTTCATCCATACGCTCGGCGATACGCATCTGTACTTGAACCACTTCGAGCAGGCGAAGCTGCAGCTTACCCGCGAACCCCGTCCGCTTCCGAAGATGGCAATCAATCCGGATGTCAAGGATATCTTCGATTTCAGTTTCGACGACTTTACCTTGGTCGATTACGACCCGTGGCCGGCCATCAAGGCTCCGATTGCCGTGTAGCACTGTCGTAATTGCTATATTTGAAGCAGTGGTCAATCCTGGCCGCTGCTTCTTTTAATGAGGAAAAATATGCTTAAGTCGATGATTCTTGCCCGTTCATACAGTGATTCCCATATTGGAATCGACGGTAAGCTCCCGTGGAAACTCAAGGCGGACCTTGCTAGGTTCAAGAAGATTACGATGGGGCATACGCTTATTATGGGCAGGAAGACCTACGAGTCGCTTCCCGGGAAGCTTCCTGGTAGGAGACTTATCGTGGTTACCCGGGATGACGCTTATATGCACAATTTGGAACGGATGGCCGTAGATACCGGAGATTCCCAGGTTTATTGCACGAATTCTATCTGGGCAGCGATTTCGATGGCCGAGCGTTACGAAGAAACCGAGTGCTTCTTCATTGGTGGCGCGACACTGTTTGAACAGGCTATTGTAGTTACCGACCGTATCTACGAGACTGTGGTTTATGACGGCGAGTTGAGCAATGAAGGTACGGTATATCTTTCGCCTCGTATGGAGCATTATTTGAACACGGGTATTTGGTATGCCACCGATTCTGAAAGCAAAGAAGTTGTAAAGAAGGATGCCGATAATCAGTATGAAAGTTTTTTCCGTATTCGTAATCGGATTCTTCCGTGCGGCTACGGGAATATTAACCGGTCGCTTGACCTGTATGGCGACTGGATAGATATTCCTTTCATCAACCCTCGGCCGGCTTGGCTGCGAGAAGAGCCTGAAGTTGATGCTGAATTTATTAAAAAGTATTCCAAGGGTATTTACCCGGTCAAGTTCATGGATGGCCGCATAGTTGGAATGATGAAGAATCTCCGGGCGGGCGAGCACGGAGGTTACATGATGTCATTTAAGGTGATTTCCGACATTGACTCTGCTCGGACTTTATGGGGAATGGTTAATGCCGGAATGGAATTCGATATGCGATATACCAATGGCGAGTTTGTTATCGAATACCATCCGGAATGTATCAACTGGCTAGGGGTCTAGCCAGTTAACATTCGGCGAATGCCTTTAGGAATTCTTAATAGGCAGTTTACTGGGCATTGGAACCGGATACTGATGCATTGACATTCTCGTTATTGAGACCACCGCCAATACCTGTAGAAGACCGTCCGGGTTCCGCCACGCTCTTCTCTTGTCCGAACCGGCTGGCGTACGAGGTATTCATCAGGTCACCCACTACTCCGTCTGGCACAGACTTGTCGTTGGATAGGATTTCGTTTTTCACGATTCCTTGCGAACAGGTGCCCGGGTCCGCCGCTATCTGCTTCTTGTTGATGTCGGTAGCGGCCTGTTCGAAAAGTTTTTTGTATATGGCGGTGACCTGTTCCTGCAGGACAGGCTGTTCATTGGTCGATGCGGTGATAAATTCGAGAATGACGCTTTTCATAACCCAAAGTTTATTGCTATATTTGTAGGTAAAGATATCTTCTAACCTATGGATGTTGCGCAATGAACGAAGAAATTGACTTTATTACGGGCCTTCCCGTGCAGTCTACTATTATGGGGCGCCCGGTCGCCGATGAGGACCCTACCAAGGCATGGGTGGAAAAGTACCGTGGGATTACCCTTGATGAATCCGATGTTCGGGCAATAATCTTGCCGGATAAGATGCGGAACTGGGTTATCGGTATGCTTCAGCTCGGTGGCTACAATAACTACATTTTCTATTCGGGTGTACCGGGAACTGGAAAGACTAGCTTGGCCGAAGCGCTTCCGCTGTTGATGGGCGCCGAACGAGAAGTTCTCTATGCGCAGCGCGATTCCGAGATTATCGATGCAATTTCCGAAGGCGGTATGTATCGTTCTGGTAATGGGTTGCCTAAATACTTCGTAATCGACGAGGCGGACAATCCTTCCAATCCAGATTCCTTCTATCGTAAGCTGCAGTCTCTTATCGAGGCGACATCCAGTAATCTTCGTTTTATCTTGACCTGTAATGATATTGGTCGTCTTCCGGCGGCAATTCGCTCACGGTGCAAGGAAATTCCGTTCGACCATCCGGGTGACGACAAGGGTTACAAGAATCGCATATACAAGCATTTGAAGAAAATCGCCAAGAAGGAAACCGCCATTACCGGTGGGCAGGTGTCCAAGGAAACCTTGGTGGAAACAATCAATGCTTGCTATCCGGATGTCCGCGCGATGGTCAACGCGATGCACCTTACGTTCCTTGAACATGGTGGCAGCATTGTCGGCCACCCGAATGTAATCCGCGAGGAATCAATCGCGAAGCTCTATCGGAATGTAATCGCAATGGACCCGAGAAGGCTCCGGTATTTCATCTCGCAGGAATTCCATGACTGTAAGAGCGTGTATGTTCCGTTCGGATTGTATTTCTTCTCCAGAATTCCTCTACCGGTCAGTGGGCAAGTCGACTGGATGTATATCCAATTTGGGTCAATGCTTGGTAAGGCGTATCGTGCATCGAATACTCAGGTGAACCAGGAAATCGCCCTGTATGAATTCCTTTGTGATGTCATGATGCTAATCGGGCAGTACCAGATGATAGGGAAGATGGGGCTTGACCCGGTTGAACTGCAGTATGAAAAGAACAATACATTGACCGTCGATGATATCGTCGAGGAACCGGAACCGGCATCTCAGGCGAATCCTGCCCCGGCACAGCAGCAGCCGGTTCAGTATCAGGCAAATGCAGCTCAGTTCGCACAGGCTGCCCCGACGGTAAATGCCCAGGCTACTCCGGTCGCCAATGCGCAGTATGCTCAGACGGCATACCCGGGAGGATATCCCAATGGCAGAGTATAAGTTCGACCCGTTTGCCTTTATGAATGCCCGTGCAAAGGGGCTTCCTGTTACCGATGATGACAAGCGGAATTTTCAGTTGTTCAATGTAGTGCAGTCAGTGTCGATGGACCCGAATATGCGTAGGGTCGCCCATGAGCTGAACGAGCTGACCTTTTCCCATCTCCCGAGGGATATACAGGCAATCACTATGCAGGGTCTGAACCGGGTCCATATGAACAATCGGTGGTGCCGTGCTAAGACCGAGGCTCTCCGCGAGAAGTCCGAGCAGATTGAGCGTATAATGAAGGTGACCGGTCTCAGCCATAACGATGTGGTTGCCACGATGAAGTACGGGAAGCTCCTCGATATCGAAAAGATTGAGGAGAAGTACATCCGTATTTACGAGCCGGCTAAGCTGCTCGAGATGTACGGCGGGAAGAAGAAGCGTGGCGGCACCAAGAAGGAACACGCTGCAAAGGTTGGTAAGCAGGAGGATTCGGTTCATGTCTGAAATTTCGAACAATACGCTCTTGATTGTTGTGGAATTGATGATACTTATGATGCTCGTTCAGCTATTGGCGACTTTATTTCTTATCAAGGTTGCCAAGAAAATGTATCTTAAGCTAGTCAGGTCAACCAAGAACGACCTGGATAAGCTGTTGGTAGACGCCAATCAAACTTTGTCCGCTGTATATGAAGAGGAAATCAAGTACTATATCCTTCACAAGCAATATTTTGAGGAAAGGGCTGACCACTATGAACAAGAAACCAAGCGCCTCGCCGGAGAAATCGGACAGGACTACCGAAAGTTCAAGTACTTCAGTGACTGGGCATCCGAACGGAAACAGAAAATCGACAAGTGTTTCGGGGAAATCTTCGACAAGCTCAGAAATTGAGTTCATGATGAAGACTTTCGGACTGGACGAGGAGAAGGCCCGGATGGCAATAGAAAAGGGCTTCCGTGCGGGAGTCCTGATGAATGGTTCTGCCCTTGACCGCCTCATTGGGGAATCCGGGATTGGTGCCCGGGTCGAGGCGATGAAGAGGGATGTTGACAACTTAGCTAAATCAGCTTCAGAAAAGTCTCGAGGATAGGGTTTTCGTCCGATTTCTCGTTAGTTTTTTCCTGTGTAGCTGCCTGTGCAACCGGTTCCGCCGGTTGTATTTCTTTTTCCTTGGTAGTCGGCCCGTTGGAATTTTGCGTAGCGTCGGCGGCGGACTGCTGTTGCTGGGCTATGCTGAGGTCCGGCTGGTTGTCACCGGGTTTTTCTGGTTCTGCGGAGGCGATTGCCTGTTGTGTATCGACTTTTCCGTCCGGCCCGATGCCGCTTGCCTGGTCAACCGCGGCGAGCTGTTCGTCCGTAGTCGGCATAGGAGGGGTATTGTCCACCGGGGCTTCCACGCTAGGGCTCTGGCCGAACTCGAGTAGCATCTGCTGGAGGGTCTCGTCCGGGGCGATACCGCCTTCCGGGTCCCCGTTGGCGAACTCGACCAGGTAGTCCATCGGGGTTTTCTGCATCACATCCTTGCAGGTCCAGGCATTGTCCTCGACTTTGGAGTTCGGGTTGCCCGGGACGGTCAGCTTCATAAAGCTCATGTTCTTGTCGAGTATTTTTTGGATGAGGTCATAGTTGACAAGCTGGGTAAATTTGCCGGTAGCGGCAAAAATGAGGGCATGAAGCA
>Ga0247611_10005225_pt1 | contig 17356 bp, 15 predicted proteins | sample 177DNAGHGhighgp2_FD_192422 | JGI IMG/M metagenome (GOLD analysis project Ga0247611, IMG submission 192422) | Sheep rumen microbial communities from Palmerston North, Manawatu-Wanganui, New Zealand - 1770 DNA GHGhigh gp2 | ecosystem: Host-associated > Mammals > Digestive system > Stomach > Rumen... | reverse complement strand
TTCCAATAATTCTTAGAGAAGGCCTCTCATTGATCTCTTGTTGGACTCTAGCCAAGTAGCTCCATCGGTAAGTTCCTGGACATAGTTAAAATCGTCTTTCGTATCGTGAGTAGACAAGAACTGACACAGAGCTGTATCTAATGTCAATTCTATATCCTTTCTCAGAGCTTCCTCATCATCCTCATGCTCAGTTTTTTCCATCTCATAGGCACGAGAATAACTGTTCATTTCTGAACCAGCGAAAGCCAATACGAACAGTGATGATGCTGGATAGTCCTTGAGTAAATCCAAGAGAAGTCTGTCCTTTTCATAGTCTCCCATGAATCGCAGGATGTGGATAATCCCAACATAGTCCCGCTTTTCAACCAGTTTCCTTTTTTCATTTCTGATTTTTCTTCCGAGCTTCGTCCGTTGCTGAGACTTTGGCAACGAATTATACTTCTCGAAAAGTTCCTTCATTTCGGTTTCCATCTTTTTGCTTTTTTGTTCAACATTTTGTTTCTTATATCTATACTTTATTAATAATCATTTTATAATAAAAAGTCAATAGATAGAGATTTATGTAAATTCTCCTTTACCAGGTATTATTGAGTTTTCCCTTTGAATATAACAGTTATTCATAACGATGCTAATTTATTAATAATTGGTATATCCATATCATTTTCAAATTCTTCTGCTCTTAATGCAGACTTTCGTTTACTTAATTTTAAAAGATACCTTATTAATTTACCCGGTTTGCTTCAGACTTTTCTCTTTAATGTATGAGAAAGTTCGTAAAGAATCTTATATTTTTCGACTGTTATTTCATTTTTCTCACAAAAATCCATCATATTATTATATTCTTTCTCTTGTTCTTCTTTTTCTCTTATTTCATTTTCCTCGTTCCTAATTTCATTTGCTATTCATTTTTCATTTTGCATATGACTACGCCTATATTCATTTTCAATTGAATCTATGTAATAATCATAACATTCCTGTCCAAAATCTGAATTTTCAAATTCTTTAATAACATCTCAACAAAATGATGAAAATGATTTCATATCTCATCAATCGAGATAATCACAAACTTTTTCTCTAACTTCTGTCTGTTTATGCAACAAGTATTCAGTCTTTATTTCGTCTGTAAATGAAGCTTTTTTACAAGATTCTCTCAATGATGCATTATCTGCGTTAGGATATGATTTTTTACATTGAGAAATAATATCGCTCCAATCTTCAGTTGTAAGAGAAGTCAGTCTTTTATTTATATTATCTTTTTTTTCTAATATTCACTGTTCTACAATTTCATCAAATACAGTTAAAATAACTTCATCATTAAAATTCTCAGAATCGATTTCTTCTATATTGACTCTATCTTTTAGCAATAGAAAAAATTTTTCTGTAAGTTCTACTTTTTCAGTTTTATCTCCTTCATCTTCAATTTTGTTTAATTCCTGTTCATTATTTTCTTCAGCACTTTCTTCTTTTACATTTTCTCATTCAATAGATGTTTCATCTTCCTCTAATATCACAACATTCTCAACTATAACCTCGGATACTATTTCAGTTTTTTCTTCATCTGGAAGTTTATCCAATTCTCAATTATTTGTAATATTTTCTTCAATATTAGATTCTTGAGATATTTCAATAACTTTCTTTTTCTTTACTTCATCTCTCATAGCATCTACATACTCCTTTCAGAAAATATGAATAATAAATTCATTAAAATCTATTACCTTATCTTTTCAATATAAACCTATCAATTCGCAAATTTTCCTCACTTTTAATTCATTTCATTGATAATTAAGAACAAATGCAGCTGCTCATACTTTTTCATCTTCTCAAAACCATAAATCCTTTAATTCAGGACGATTAGAAAGTTCCTGCTCTGCCGATTCACGGATTGATAACAATCTTTTTTCTCTCAATATCTCTATTTCTGATTTTTTTTGTTCTCTTTTTTCTACTACTCATTCTTCATCATCTTCTGGTGTATCTTCGACTATTTCAGGTTTCTCAGTTTTAACTTCTATTTCTTGTTTTTTATCTGTATTTTTTCATTTTTTGGATGATTTTATCTTTTTAGAAGCCTTAATTTCTTCTTCCATCCAGTATGGATATTCATCTCCGTCTCAGTATTTTTTACTAGATTCAGTTTTTAGTGCTTTTCTCCAGTTTTTTCAAAACATAGTTCTTGATAATTCTCTGAAAACTTCTCTCGATAAAATCTTGTTATTTTTGAGATTTATTCAAAAAATAGAGATTAAAGAAACGTATTTATAAACAACTCCATTTACCTCCACAGAATAATTATTCTTCAGATCCTGTAAACTTTCTAAATCTTCCCAATTTCTTTTTTGTAAAATTGCTTGTTTTATACTTTCATACCGACTATTCATAGTTTCTTCATCAAAAATTGTCTCACTAAGTTTAACATGGACTCTTAGCATACTTTCATGTCTAGTATTACTTCACAAAAATAATTTTTCAATTCTATAGTATGAAACAGTGTATCAATCAAGTTCGATAAAAAATGTAGAAGTATCCGTTTTTTTATTCATTGAAAACCACTTAGTTTTTTTATCTCTTACTAATCTTATTATTTTCTCTTTATTCTTTTTTAGATATTCATCAGTTAATTCCTTTTTTTCATCCAATTTTTCTTCATTATTCTCTTGTTTTGTTGGCTCAGACTTTTCAATTTTTCATTTTTTTCCATTATTTCACTTTTTTTCATTTCATCACTTTTTCTCATTTCATACTTTGATACCAAAAATATTTGGATTCGCATCAATAGTAGTGTATATAGCCAGAGAAATCTGTTTTTCTATGTCATCAATAGACAGATCTAGTCAAAGTTCTTTTTTTAGAACTGTTTTTTCCATTTGTGATCTTTCATTTGAACTATTTATGAAACCCTCATATGTAGTGGATTTTTCTCGATAATCAGAAAAAACTCCCTTAATATTCTTGATAATTTCCTCATGAACAAGTTTTCTCAAAAGCTCAAGTTTTTGATGAACTTTTAGACTTTCTGGATTTATTTTTACTTCATTTTTCAATTCTGAATAAACCTGTTTAATTTGAGATTTTTCCATGATACTATCGATAAAAATAAATGAAGATTTTAGAAAAAATTATATCACAATATGTATAGATGTCAATATAGCTATTTATAATATTTTTTCAATAGATATTTTGAATAAAAAACCTACCAAATGAGCGAATTTTTGTAAAAAAATATCTGAGTAGAACTCAGATATCTTAATTAATTAGAGATTCAGGCAACGCTTCGTAATATCTTTTGAATTTAATCCAAAGGCACGACAAACTTCTGGACGTAAATCGTAGATACTGCAACTCGCCTTTCCATCACTATCATACTCCAGAAATTCACACAAGAAGACAGGTTCTCCATTAATAGCTTCTCCCCTACCCTGCAAACATGCAATCATTCTACCAAAAGTTTTTGAAGTGAAGTAGATAGGTCCATCTTCGTGATTTCTCCTGATGAATGTAATACCCTTTTGGAGTGCAATATTCCGGACTCTAATGTACTCATCTTCCTCGAACTGAGGAATAGCATGCACACAGCATTTTCCACACCGATTGCATACAAATTCATTTTTTCCCATAATCGTAAGTTTTGTTTTATTTTTTAATTATATTAAATAATTATAAAATATCAATGCAGATAAGAATTACCAATTATATTGAATTAAAGAATAAGAATTACCAATTATATTGAATTAAAGAATAAGAATTATATTATATAAACTGAGTTTTAGAGAATAAAGATAATGAAATGATAATCGATGCACATATACATTTAAATACTAATCAACTTTTTTTAGATTACAAAAAATATTTAGAAGATTTTGGAAAAATCTGATGAAAAATTCTAGTTAATGCTTGAGCAAATAATGAATATAACAAAAAATGAATTCAGATAGCGAAAGAATCTATCACAAATTTTCCAGAAATAACTGTAAAAACTGCTATTTGACGACATCCGTGTGATATACCACATAATGAATCAGATTTTTTTCCACTTTTGAACGAATTAGAAAGACTATATGCTGCAAATAAGGACCATATCGTAGCGATTGGAGAATGCGGAATTGATCTCCATTTCCCAGAAAATCCAACTGTAAAAGTTCAGCAAAATGCTCTAAAATTACAGGCTGAGTTTGCTAGAAAATTAAATCTTCCATTGATGATTCATTCTCGTGATGGATTTTATGAAACTATGGAAGTTCTCAAAAATTTTTCGGATTTAAAAATCTATTTTCATGCACGGTGATATTGAAAAGATGAACTTGAAAAATGTGAAAAAACTTTTCCAAATCTACGAATTGGCTGTACAAATGTAATCGAATATCCAAGTGCAGAAAAGATTCGTGAAGCAGTTAAAAATGTAAGGACTGTAAAGATTTTGACTGAGACTGATGCACCTTTTCTTCCACCGCAAACTATGCGTGGTCAACAAAACGAGCCGGCTTACGTCACTTATGTTTATGAGAAATTATGTGAGATTATGGAAATTGACCAAGAAAAATTAGAAAAAATCGTGGAAGGAAATACGAAGAAATTGTATAATTTGTAATTATTTCCTGTCATTTTCTTGGCGAGCTCCTGGTACTCTTGATATAAATTGGATTTTCTGTGATGCCTTGGAATGAGAAACAACACAACAGCCAATATCACATATAGCAAAATTGTATGGAATGAATAATTACAAAAACAAATCCAAATATGAAAGAAAAAAGGTGATATGTTATGTTAATGCTTATGAGAAATGTGAAATAATTTATATTAAAGTTTTTAATATTTTATTCTACTGAATTATATCTAGGGAAAAAAGCATAAACTATATTATAAAAAGATTCGATAACTTTATCTAGTCATTTTTCCTGTTTCAGCATTCTATCGGTCAAAATTCATTCCAAACGAAACATTTCCTGTTCTACCTTCTTCCCTATTTTTTGAAATTCTGAAGACGCTACAGTTTCATCATTTTCGTTTAATTCTCTAAATTTCCAAAAAAGTTCATTTTCCGATTCATAAAATCTCTGGAAAAGTTGTCCTCACTTAGTTTTTCATAGTCATCCAATTCTCATTTTTACGTATTCATTTATACATTCTTGGATTTCAGATTTTTCTTTTCATTTCATAGCTGAGAATCTAGCTCATAACAATGGATGTTTACACATATCTGAAAAAGTAGGGATTACTTTTTTATTTTCTTCAATATTTGAAAGTAGTTGAAAAATCTGATCCTTTGACTGCTGATTCATAGTAAAATATAATTCAATAAATAATAAAAAGCCCCAATGGGACCAATTAAGTGACTGAAATATAGAAATTTATTTTTAAATTGCAAATAAAATTAAAAAATTTGACATCATTTTCTAAATTCCTATACTTTTTCCCGACAGATTTAATTTTGCTGATTAGGATGAAGAAATTTCTTAAAATAATATTAGGCTTGTTACCTATTTTTTTCATTTCATTTAATTATAGTGATGCTATAAGTATCGCTGATTTCACTCCAGCTTTGGATAAAAAAGTTTCGAGCATGAAAACAACTGAGGAAAAAGTAAAGTTTTTGCAAAGTTTTTCAAATTTACTAGATTCCCCAAGATTCAGAAAACATAAGAATGCTCGACTATTTGCAGATCTTAGAGATTATTCTCTAAATATGCTAAGAGTATTTGAATATGAATTAAAAGAAGAGCAGGCTAAGGATTCATCCAAAAAAAATCAGACTACATCTAGCAAATCTGTACAAACTACAACACAAAAAATTTCTAAATCTGACTTACCTCACCTTTACGATAATTTTTCAAATATCGATGAGCAGGAAGTTCGTGATGCTATATTGTCTTGGCATAATGAAGAAAGAAATAATGTATGAGTTAATAATTATGTTTATAGTCTTGACTTGGAATGATCAGCTACTACTTGGGCAAATAAATTAGCAGATTATGGTAAAACATCCAATTTACATGTAAGAAATAGTTGAGACTGATATTATAATTATGATTCAATGTTAAATCGATTTTCAGGTTTATGAATCGACTTCCCCAAAAGCATAAAATGAGCCGCCTCTTTTAGTGAAAGTGTATGATATGGAACATATAAATGCTCAAAATCTAACTGTACAAAGGAATTAATTATCGCTATTAAAAAAACTTGGACATGATTAATAATGAAAGAAAAATCTAGTAATGGGAGCCATTATAGAACAGCAACAATGAAGCATTTTACTCAAATGTGAATATGAATTGCCATTAATAAATCTTACAATAGATATTATTTAGTACTACATTATTGAGTGGATTTTTAGTAAATAATTTCGAATTTCTTAATTATCTCGGAATTTGCCTAAAATAATACTAATTTTTTTGACTTTTTTCATATTTTCATGTATAATCATAGCGAATAAGATTTATTTTAGCTAATATAGAAAAAATGGCAAAAACTCATAAAAATCCTAATATCCCAGCTGATGATGTATATGAAATTTGAAGAGACAGTTTTTCCAATAGAGAAAACCAACAAGTTTATGAAAGGACTAAAGCCTGAATAGATAATCTTAGACAATCTACTATCGATTATTCTCTTTCTAATGCATGTACCAGATCTGATTTAACCGTTGAAAGAACTGGACTAGAATATGAAAAAGATATGCATACTTTGGTAGGTTTCCTTTCCGTCTTAGACAAATTATTAGAAGAAATCAAAGATACCAAAAAATGAATCTCAAAAAGATGATTATCGAAAGCTTGAAAAAAAACTATGAAAGAAGCTAAAGCTAAATTAAATCAATATGAAAAACAGCTTAAAGCTAAAAAGAAATCATTACTAAAACAGAACAAAGCTGGTAGATGCGAAATTTATGAGAATGATATTTCAAATCTCAGAAGTTTATGGCAACAGGTAGACAGAGTTAGAAAAGATATCGGAATGTGACAATGGTGAGAATTCGCAAATAACGCTGGTTATTTATACAATTCTCCAGAAACTGCTAGAAAATCAAACAAACGTCAAGCTGATAATTTAGAGTTTAATCAGGATTTTCAACAAGATTTAAAAGAATGAGCTATATCTACTATATTCAACTGAAATATTCAAGAAACTAATGCGTTCCTTAGAAGAATCGCTCAATGAGAATATACTGCTGCAGATTATCAAATATATGTAACTAATTCTAATGTGTTCAATCCTTATTTTCAGAGGTACCAAATAGCAATTCCTACCAATCCTAGATGAACGGTTTGAAGAATCGAAAGAGCTTCCAGAACCGTGCGTAGATCTGTAGATTATAGCAATATGGATTGGTGAGACACTTTTAAGCAATGATGAGTGGCCTGACTTATAGACAAAGTGTTAACTAATTGTAGTAATATGACTCCATGACAAAGAGATACTTGGAAAACTTTATGAGTATTAGGTATCATTGGATGAGTAATATATGGACAATATAAATTCTATACAAGCAAAAAAATATGATTAGGAACAAAAATTTGACTTACTATCCTACCTATATTTTGATCACAATTTTTAACATGAAAAGATCCTATAACATTATTCAGTGAATTACTAACTGGATGACTATCTATGGATGAACTTAAAGATAAATTTGGTAATGCTGTTTGATGATTATCATCTTCATGATCTGAAGCTGCAGAAATTGCGGTTCCAGCATTACAATCAGAGATGGTTTTCAATTCATGAGCAACTGTTGCTAGTGTACAACAAATGACTCAGACTTTTAAGGCTGATAGAAGGAATCGAAGAAATTTTTATCAACAATCTTGTGATAAGATTCAAAGAGAATACTGAAATTCTGCAACAGAATCATTCCGTGCAACTTTTTCAGAAGATTTTGATGAGGAGAAATGGAAGAATTGGCTTGCATCATTCTGAATCACATGATCAACAGACAGTAAAGAAACTGTCCATGAATTAGCTGATAATGCATATAATAATAAAGTGATTTTCGAAAAATTTCTAGCAGATAATAAACTAAAGCCAACAACAGATTCTAATAAAAAGTTTGAATTAGATGCTTATATTTTATGAAAGAATGAAAAGAATGAACAAATTAAGATATCTGATTTAGAAGCTCATAAGAATGACTGGTTTATGTCAGTTGAGGCTAATACATGACCTACTAATCCTCAGCAAACCACTCCTGAGCAACACAACGACAAGGATATAGAAATAAAAAATGAAACATTGAAACCAGCTGTTGAAAGATGATTATCTAAAATTTTTAAGCATTTTAAATCTAAACGTTGAAAGTTGGTTGAACGATTATGAATTAGTGAAAAAAATGTACCTAAACACTCCACTTGGATTACAGAAGATATAAAATCTAAAGTATTTAAAATAAAATGAAATACTGTAACTTTAGACTTATCTGATAATAATCTAAAAGAAATTTATGATAAATGAATTGAAAAGATAATAGAACTTAAGCCTGGATGGACATCTCTATATATTTCAAATAAAGAAATAAGAAGACATAATCGAAATTGACTAAAATGATTGCTGAGACAATGGGGAATTGACTGAAACAAAGCTGACTATGATAAGCGAAAAATTTTCTTAGTTTTTGTTTTCCAATCTTTATTTGAAGAAATTGTACCTGTATTACAACAGCAGTGATGAAAGATAGAGTATTCATGTAATTGACAGAAATTCAATAATCTTTCTGATGCAATAAAAACATTACAAATATTACATACTTAAAAATATTTTCTTATTGTATTACACAATCAAAATAATAACTTAAGAAGTGTTTATTATTTTGATTTTTTGGATGTATATACATATAATTTCGCTTTTCCCTGAAATATTTGATTCATTTTTTTCTACTTCATTACTCAAAAAAGCACAAGAAAAATGAATTCTAAAAGTTGATTTTTGTAATCCTAGACAATTCTGCACTGATAAACATCAACAAATCGATGATGAAATTTACTGATGATGAGTGTGAATGCTTATCAAAGCTGAACCAATAATTGATGCTGTAGAATCTATTATCAAAAAAAACAAATTAGAGAAATCTGATTTTAAAATTATATTTCCATCCCCCGCTAAGGAAGTTTTCAACCAAAAGCATTCATACACCTTTTCTAAACAAGAACACTTAATTTTTGTATGTGGAAGGTATGAATGAATCGACTACCGTCGAGAACTTTATACAAAAAAACATTATCCAACACAATTCACAAAAGTTTCACTCTGACAATTTATCCTCTTATGATGAGAAGTAGCAACTATGACAATGATTGAATCTATCACCAGACTAATTCCATGAGTTATTAAAGAATCTGAAAGTCGACAAAATGAAAGCTACTCATTGAAAGAAAATATGCAAAATTTAGAAGAACCAAATTATACCAGGCCAGAAAATGTAAAATGATTCAAAGTCCCTGATGTTTTGTTGAATTGAAATTCTGAAGAAATCGCACAACGAAGAAAAGATAATTCAGTTTCTTTGTAGAATATCTAAAAATCTTCGAATAACTAAAAAACTGGTGATAAAATCACCAGCATAGTTTTGCTAACATCAACTAAAGGCTGTTAACTTACCTTTATTTACATAAACGATAAGAAACCTGTGGTAAAAGCTCCAAATATTGAGAGCAATATCACAATTATCAGAGCCCCTTCCAAAACCCGATAAAAGTTCAAAAATCTCTGTTGATAATAAGAGACCTCCATTAGTGATACTTTAGAATGGGTAAATCCAAATCCAATAACAGAAATCACCAATACAACCACAAAGATTGTGAACCAAAACGAAGGGTTTGAATGAAAATCTGAAAAAACACGAGTAATAAAATCAGAGTTCATAAACTAATTTTTATATTTGTTTTTTATATATTATATTTTTATTATCCATAAATACATTTACCATCCACAACTTCAGCCAATTCAGTTTCTTCTTGTACTCCAGCTTTCTCCATAAAACATCTATTATAGTATGGATTTCCATCCTGGCCACAAACTGTAACTTGTGGTTGTTCATAACATTCAGCTATATATTCTTGATAAGCTCTTTCAGATTCATGCATATCCTGAATATCCAACATATCTTGATATAGTAAATCACATCATCAATCCATTACATCTTTCATATAACAGAATTCTTCATCACTGAGAATACAGATATCTTCTCATTCTTCAGTTTGAGAAATCTGACCATTATTGTCTATACAAGCTTCTTCTGCATATGCATATCAGTCATTAATATAACTCATATCTCATTTTTTACATTTTCATGCTGCAAAATCTTCTAAATAACAAAATGTTTTATCATCAAAAAAACAAACATCCTGTCTTTCTCATCACTCATTCCATTCTTCGATAGTTCATCACTGATCTTCACACATTTCTGTAACTACAGTAATTCGTTCTCATCATTCTCTTTCCATTCCAGGTCAATCTAAAATATCATTACATCATATTAAAACAAAACCTCATAAAAATAGAAGTCAGATTAAAAATAACTTTTTCATTAATTTAATATTTTAAGAATTAAAATACATGGTTAGTTATTACAATAACTAAAGCTATCACAAAACATATCATCCACGCTTCATTAAAAGTTTCCTTGATGGAGAATTTCTTTTTAGATTTCTTAGAGAATTTAGCCTGTAAATACGAAATAAGTTCATAAACAAATACAACAATTAAAAATTCTACTAATATTTCTAGTGCAAGATGAAAGATTGTAGTTAAAATGTTCATGATATATTTTACAAATATAAAACATTACATAATGTGATACAATTTTCACTTGAAATTACAATATATTAAAACGATAAAAAGAAATCAAATTTACATAATTTGAATACATATGAAAAAACATAAAATCCATCAAGTGAAAAATAAAAAGCTAAGAATTATTTGAGCAGTCGCGTGCATCGTTGTTCTAATATCATTCATAACGTGAGTGGTAATTTGAGCAATTTGATGACATAAATATGATATCACATTGATGAAAACGTGAATTTGGATGAGTGTAATATCATGAATATTTATGTGAATACTGCATATTCTCTACTTTAGAACTCCAAAAAAGTTTAAAAAAAAGTTATTCTGAGAATAAAAAATTATATTTTTTCGTTTCTTATCAAAAAGTTTTTTCTTACATAAAGAAATATTTTCCATTCACCTTGCATATGTTAACCAAAATCCTATAATTCAGACCGTGACAAAATGGTCAGCTTTTTATCTGTTCTCTTAATAATTATGAATTTATTTGAAGAATTGCAGTGGCGTGGTCTTATAAAAGACACTGCATGAGATGATTTAGAAAAAATAATTAATGGATGTGATGCTACATTTTATTGGGGTACAGATCCTACGGCAGACAGTTTACATATTGGGCATTATAGTAGCTTAATTACAGTAAAACGTTTAGCAAAAGCTGGTCATCATCCAATTTTACTAGTTGGAGGGGCAACAGGTCTAATTTGAGATCCTAGACCTACAGCGGAAAGAGAAATCATAGCTTATGAAACTGTTCAGAAAAACTTTGAATGAATTAAAAAACAAGTTACGGATTTATTTGATGGAAATGTAGAAGTTGTAAATAATTACGACTGGACTAAGGATATAACAATTTTGGAATTTTTACGTGATATTGGAAAGTACATCAATGTAAGTTACATGTTAAATAAGGACATTATTAGTAGAAGATTAGAAACTGGTATTACATTTGCTGAATTCACATATACTTTATTACAGTGATATGATTTCTTGCATCTATATGAAACAAAGAATTGTATCATGCAAGCGGCCGGTTCCGATCAATGGTGAAATATTACTACAGGAATTGAGCTTATTAATAAAAAATTGGGTAAAACAGCATATGCATTCACTATGCCTTTAATTTTGGACGGTGCTGGAAATAAATTCTGAAAAAGTGAAGGGAATGCTTTATGGTTAGACAAAAATAAAACTAGTTCTTATGCCATTTATCAATATCTCGTTAATAGTGATGATAACAAGGTTGAAGAATATTTGAAAGTATTCACATTCTTGAGCCCTGAAGAGATTATGGATGTAATGAAAAAACACCAGAAAGCTCCAGAGCAAAGATTAGCTCAAAAGACATTAGCAAGAGAATTTATCAAAGATCTTCATTGAGAGGCTGAGATTGAAAAAGTTCAGAAAATTATTGATGTACTATTCGGAGACTGAGATAAAATAAACATTATTTCAAAGATGTCTGACGATGAAAAAGCCGCTCTTGCTCGTGAAACTGGAAGTGTAAAATTACAGTGAGAAACAAGATTAATGGATTTGATTGTTGAGTCTGGACTCGCATCATCTAACTGAGAAACTAAAAAAATGATTCAGGCTGGTTCAATTTATTTTAATGAAGAGAAAGTAGAAGATATACAAAGAACGGTAAAGTCTGAGGACTTAGTTAACGGAGTGGGTTTACTCAAAAAATGAAAGAAAACTTATAAATTAATTTTAGGATAATCAGCGTGAATATGTGGGAAGAAGTGAAAAAATATATAAGAAAGTACATAAAAAAATATATTCAGATACTAAAAGAGCTTCGGGGTTGGATTTTAGAAGTTTTGAATGATGAAGATTTTCGCAAAAAAACAAAAAAAGAAGCTTGGCATGCTTTTATGTACTTAGTATTATCAACTGTTTGAGCAATAGCAGATGCTGTAGTTTTTATAGTTCTGACTTCTTTTTGATTACATGTCGTTCCATCAAATATAATAAGTGATATATGCTGAATGATTACATCGTTTTCACTGAATCTCAAAAAAAATTTCAATATGAACGACCATGTTCACATGAGATGAATATCTTATTTTACAATTTCATTGATATGAACTGCTCTATCTACAAGTATGGTATATTTTTTCATTGAAGTAATATGAATTCCAAATGCTATAGCAAAATTTATACAAATTACAATTATGGCTGTACCTCTATACATAGCTAATAGATCTCTAACATTTAGAGACTTTTCTAAAAGCTCAAAAAGTGAAAAAAAATCTGAACAATACTCAAATATAAAATTACCATCGGAGAAAGTTTATCTAGAAGCTAAAAAACTACTTGAAGCGTGAAAACTCGTAGTTTTCCCAACTGAAACTATTTATGGATTGGGTGCAGATGCTCGTAATGATCAGGCCGTTTTGGATATTTTTAAACTAAAGGGAAGGCCCCAAGATAATCCACTGATTTCACATTTATGATATAAACAGCAAATCATTGAATATGCAACAGTAGAAAACGAAATTCAACAAACAATTATCGATAAATTGATGCCTGGACCTCTGACTCTCCTCTTAAAGAAAAAAGAATGAACTATTTCAAATCGTTCATGCCCTCTTGATTATGTATGAATTCGTTTACCGTCAAATCTAGTCGCACAAAGATTTTTGCAGGTTGCTGAATTACCAGTTGCTGCTCCAAGTGCAAACATTAGCTGAAAACCTAGTCCAACTAATGCAAAGATGGTTTATGATAATTTACATGATAACGTACCTCTAATCATCGATGACTGAGAGTCTTTTGCAGGAATTGAATCCACTGTAATGCGTGTAGTACCAGATGAAGATAAGAAATGAAAATTAAAAATTCAGATTCTTCGTCCTGGATTCCTTACTAAAGAAGATCTGGAATGATGCTTTAATAATGAAATCAAAGTAGAATATACAACTAAGAATTCTGAACTTTCTCCATGAATGAGATATAAGCATTATAGCATTACAGGTCATGTTAGAATTTTTGATGATTTGGAAGATATTCCAAAATTATACAAAGAATTTGAATGAGAGGATACAAAAATTTGAATTTTGTTAACTCAAGAATTAATAAATAATAATTTAAAGACTATCGAAAAATATTCAAATAATTGAATTACTATTATCCCACGGTGAACTCAGTCAAACTTAGCGAGTTGTGCTCACTCATTATTTGACCACTATCACACAGCTGAAAAGTCTTGAATTAATCTACTTTTCGTGGAAAGACTACCTGAAGAATGAATCGGTTATGGAATTATGAATAGAGTTAAAAGAAGTGCTGAAGTTTAGTTTTAAACCATAATTTATGGCTAGTTCCAAAGACTATTTACAATTCATTCTGGATCAATTATCAGATTTACCTGAGATTTCTTACCGTTATATGATGTGAGAATATATTTTATATTTTCATTGAAAAATTGTAGGATGAATTTATGATAATCGCTTATTGCTAAAACCTACAGAAAAAGCAAAAAATCTGATGTGGAATGTAGAAATGAAAATTCCATATCCATGAGCGAAACCTATGATTTATGTAGATAATGTGAATAACTCCGAATATTTGGTAAATCTCGTGAGAACTACTTATGAAGAATTATATTGAATTTAGAAAAATTTTTTTAAGAGAAAACCGCCACATGATAATGTGACGGCTTTTTCGTTTCAGAAGATTACTCATAGTCTGCATATCCTGACTCAGGATATATTACCATAATACACAAGACACACATTACAACTAGTGCAAGAGTCCATGAGTTTAAGATTTGTTCGTTCACGATTCCCATAACCAGAGCTGCAAGCCCTGTCAAAAAGGCTGTAGGCATAAACACTGTAGGCACTGGCGACTCCAATGTTACTGGTATCCACTCTGACTTTTTCCAGAAATTAACAATAGCATGGAGTGCAACTGGACAAGCTAAAAGCAGAACAATACTCGAAGGATTCGTGAAGAAATACGCGATAACCCCAACAATCCAGAATTCTAGAAAGGTAGTCCATACTAAATTTTTAGACTCCTTTACTGTTAATCTTTTGCTTCTCATAACTTTATGTTTTTAGTTTAACTTCTTATCTTTCGTTATGTTATATATATTTTATTATTAATGTCAACTCTAGTTCAATAATGATTCTATAGTTTCTACAAATGTTTCGATTGGATAAGCTCATGCAATTAGCTCATATTTCAAAGATTCATTATTTATTACCAGACTTCATGGAGTTCAGTTAACTCACAATTCAGATCAAAGATTCATTAAATCAATAATTGACTGAATATATTTTCATTCTTCTACACAGTTTTGCAAAGATTGTTTTTTGACTCAGTTTTCTACAGCAATATTTACAATACCAGTCATATCTACAGGATATGCTCAAAATGCTCCATCTAAAACATCATAATAAACTCATGGTTTTAAATCTGCTACACATTCCATAGCTAAAGATAATTGTAATGCAACATCTCCATGAATAATAAATGGCCTAGAAATAGAATTAACCTGATCTGAAAATTTTTGTATTGCAGAAGTTATTGTTCATTGCTGGGATTGTCTCTGACAGTATGGGCATAGTAATTCTGTAAATTCTACGATGGTAATTTTTGCATCTTTTGGTCAACGAATCACTCATTTGTCTTTCAATTTTGCTAAATTTTCTGCAGAAATTTTCTGTGATTGATCATCTTCAGAAATTATTTCATTTTCTACATTAACATTTTTATCAAGGTCTGACGCTCTCATCATCATAATCATTACATTTCATCTCTTTTCTGCTGTAGATGGAGATGGATTTGTAGTGCTCTTTACTATTCATTCTGACTGCAAATACTCTAAATGTGTAGAATAATAAGGGTTTCAATTCTCTACAACTTTTCAACTAGCTTTACTTAAAGCTCTAGAAAAAGCTGTACCAAATTGAGCTCTAGTAACAACTGTATTAGGATTAAATTTCTCAGTTTTATTTCAATCATTTCATATTCACATTAATCATAATTGACAAGCCTGAGTTACTCAGTAATTATACTGTTCATCTAATGAACTAGGTACATCTGAGAATGAACAATCTATAGAGGTATTTGGCTGTAATCACAATACATTGATAGCAAAATTTGATATCATTTTTGCCATAGCAATTCTAGTCAATTCTCCATTCATACTAGCTTTTTCTATGGTAGAAACTGTAGTAATTTTCTGGCTGTATGCGTAATTATAAGCATCTTTTTGTTCTGATGAATAATTACTTGCTAAAGAGAATCATCAAACCAGAAAAGTTGCAGAAATAAGTGTGATTAAAGATTTTTTCATGAATTATTATTTATAATAATTAAAAACACAGTTTGTATATTCAATTGAATATGCGGTTTTCAACAAGAATTTAACTGCTATTCAATCAGCATAACTCCATCTCCTGGCTCAGTATCAAAAATCTCATAATTTATTTGCATTTTTTCGAGGAATTGATATAATCAAGTCAGTTTGTTTTGATATTTGATGACATCGTCAAGTAAAAGCGTATTTTCTGGTGCAAGATGTGATCGAATTTTCTGCAGGTAATCTCAATATTGACTCTTCTGAGCATCAATAAATGCTGCATCAAATTTCTGAGAAAAAAACTTTTCTAACGAAATTTCATTAATATCAAAAGGATAGAGAACTACATTATTTATTTCAGCTTTTTCTATATTTTTCAAGGCTTCAAGGTAGGCTGGATAGCTGATTTCAAATGATGTTAAAGTTCCTCACCGCTTGGAAATTGTCTGGGAAATGACAATACTACTATATCATACAGCAGATCAGATTTCTAAAACTCTTTTAGGCTGATGACGCTCAAGCCAAGAAACAAGAAAATCTTGAGTCTGAACGGAAATTAATGGTATATGTCTATCTTCACAAGACTTACGTAAATCTGATAAATCCAACATTGAGGAAACAATAATAGATAAAGCTCTCTTTCAAACAAAAATTTATATTATTTATACTGAATTACAATTATGATTACAACACAAGGTGACAGAGAAATGCACTCAAACATTTCTATTAATTTAAGTAAAAAAAGCAATTCTAAAAGGAACTATCCAACAGAAACTAGGACCTATAATTCTAAAAATCCATCTAGTCAAAGTCTTTATGCTCAGGCTGTAAACGGACAACTAAAAAATCCTACTCCAACAAGAAGAACAACTCATTCAGCGACTGCAACTTCTACAAATTGAACTACTAATACTAGGACAACGAATTCCACAAGGAGTACGAATACTACGACGAATACAAGAGCTACATCTTCAAGGACAAATTATACACAATGAGCAGACAAAACTTTATCTTCAGCAAATTTCTTAAAACACAGAAATCAAGCTCCAACTCAATCAATAGCAGATTTGAGAAAATTGGTTAAAAAAGATGAAGTTCCTGTCAGAGTTTTTGGACTTTGAGGACTAGAAGAAATCTGAATCAATATGACAGTAATCGAATACAAAGATGACATCATTATCGTAGATGCTGGACTAGAATTTGCGAGTTTTGATATGCATGGAGTAGATTATATCATTCCTGATATTTCTTACTTAATTACTAAGAAAA
>Ga0247611_10005222_pt1 | contig 17364 bp, 26 predicted proteins | sample 177DNAGHGhighgp2_FD_192422 | JGI IMG/M metagenome (GOLD analysis project Ga0247611, IMG submission 192422) | Sheep rumen microbial communities from Palmerston North, Manawatu-Wanganui, New Zealand - 1770 DNA GHGhigh gp2 | ecosystem: Host-associated > Mammals > Digestive system > Stomach > Rumen... | reverse complement strand
TTATATGGAGTAAAAGAAATTCTTTTAACAGATGAATTTGCAGGGTTATGTCTTATGTTTAAAACTTATCATGGCGAAGAGGATAAGAAAAAAATGCCAAATCCTGCTGAGTAGGATACTTTTGAGCAAGAATTTAAAGAAATGATTGAAGCTCAAAAGGAAGCAGAAAAGGAATATCCTAATGGATTATAGGCTAGCCTTATTAACAGGAATTGATATTCCTGTCCCAGTATGTTAGCTTACTATACATCCTCCTTCTATCAAAGAAATTGCTTTAATTGGAGATAAAGATTTTTTTACAGGTGTTCAATGCTTATGTTTATATAAATCAATGTTTGTTGAGGACAAAAATGTTTTATCTGATATAAACAACTTTTAGATATTTATGATGATAATGCAAGAAAAAGAAGCAAAAGATAAAAAAGTAGCTGTAAAAGGAGTTTTAACTTTATTATTTCCAGATTATAAAGTTTTATTTACCCCAAATTCATTATTATTTTAGCAAGAAAATAAAGAAAATATTATTATTGATGAAAGTAATTTTGAATAGTTACAAGATGTTTTACGTCAAGTATTTTGTATGAAAAATGCCCCGATGGATTAGACAGCCTTTAATCCTGCTGGTGAAAAAGCAAGAGAAATTGCTAAAAAATTACAACGGGGGCGTGAACGTATCGCTGCTGAACACAACGATAAAGATTCTAGTATATTTAGTCAGTATTTATCTACCTTATCGGTTGGATTACATATGCCGCTTTAGTCTTTGATAGAACTGACTATGTTTTAGTTGTATGACCTAATTGAGCGGTATATGCTTTGGGTCAGTTGGGATTTAGATGTCAGAACTCGTCTCGCAGGAGGCAAGCCTGATGATAAACCCGACAACTGGATGAAAAATATTCACTAAATAATTAAGGAGGAAAATACACTATGAAATTTGGTGTTCGTGAGATTTGTGAAGTAGTTTTCCGTGCGAAAGCTCGTCAGCAAATCGGTAACAAGATTTTCTATAAGAATGAACCTGTTATTTATTTTGATACCTTAAAGACCTCCAGCTTAGAAGGAGCTGCTACCACTGTATACGCACAAGGCGGTCGTGGTAATGCTCGTCTCGTAGCTTGGGAAGGTGAACGTACAGTTACCTTCACCATGGAAGATGCTCTTATCTCTCCAGAAGGCTTTATGATTCTTTCTGGTGCCGGCCTTATCGAGGCTAGTGCTGGTAAACCTATCTATCAGCATATGACTGAAACTGTTGACCAGTCTGATGTTGAAGTTAGCGTTAGTGGTACCGATGCTCGTGCTACTATTAAATTAAGTGAAAAGCCATATCTTCCTGTAGATAAAGGCGATAATTTTGCTTATGTTATGTTTATGCGTGATGGCGAAATCGTAACTGAGCCTTATATTCCTGTTCATGGCGAACTTGAAGCCGATGAAGATGGAAAATATAGCCTTGTTGTTGAAGCACACAATTGCTATGATGATGCTCATGCTGCTGAAGAAACTCAATATGTAATTGGTCAACTTGGTGATATCCGTTTTGATAGCGTTCTTGTTGATTTCTATGTAGCTCGTGAAGCAGCTGCAAAGCAAATTGAGATTACAGCTGATAAATTTGGTGGAAACTTCTATGTTGAAGCTCAAACCTTATTCCGTGATACTAATGGTGTTGATATGCCTGCTGAATTTATAATTCCTAATGCAAAGATTCAGTCTAACTTCACTTTCACAATGGCTTCTTCTGGTGATCCTTCAAGCTTCACCTTTACAATGGACGCTTTCCCCGATTATACTCGTTTTGATCACAGTAAGAAAGTTCTTGCTGCTATTCAAATCATTGAGGAAGCTGGTTCTCAAGATCTCCACCGTGGTGCTACTCCAAATGGAGAATATAAAGTTGATGGCGGTATTGAAGGCATCGATCCTCATGAGGATCTTCTCACTGCTCGTCTTGAAGCTGAAGCAAACGGCTAATTAGAAAATTTTAAAAGGGAAAGAGATTTAGTCTCTTTCCCTTTTTTGTTTTATATGAGAAGAAGGTGAGTGATATAATATGGGACATAATTCTTTGCCAGGGCCAACTACAGAAAGTAGTTTATAGTCTATTTATAATAAAATTAAAACAGATATTTAGGGAGATATTTCATCAAAAACTTCTTTATTTGGCAATGAAAAAGCCGAAGCTTTAGCACTTGAAAATTTTTTAAAATAGTTAACAAATTTAGCTATTTCTGAGTAGGCAAATCCTTTAGCTGCTCCATTTATAGAAGAAATTAGGACTTTACTTGGAAAAAATGCTAATGAAATTTTTACATCAACTACTGGTCAATAGTTTGAAACAGAAGTATAGAATATTATTACAGCAACTTTTTAGGCTGCTGAAAAAATGAAGTATATTTCTAATTTACAATTTAATTCTAACCTTGGGACAGGTAATTTAGGATAGGCATAGACAGATATATCTGCCGATAATATAGCTTAGGAAATAATTAAACAAAGTTATGAAGCAACTGGTAGATGGATTAAATAGAATATGAGTAAAAACGCAAAATCAGAAATTAGTATTTATATGCCTGTGCAAGGTAAAATTGATAATAGTGGTTTAGGATATGAATATACAATAAATACTCAAATAGATAATTATACTCAACATTTTTTAAAATTATTAAGTTAGGCAACTTTTACAACAAAAAATTATTCAGATTCTAGGGTAAAATTAGGTGACTTTGGAGCAAATTTATATAGAACATTTATGTCGGTAGCAACTTATGCAGGGATTGATTTACCAGATACTGTTTATTGGCGTATGATTAATTGTGTAAATAGTCATAATTCAATAGAAGTTAAAAAATTAATTTATCGAATTAGATTAATTTATGAATTAACAGGAATTGGATAGCATTATACAAATGATGCTATTAATTAGTTGTTATTAGATAACAATATTCATGGAGCTAAATATTTAATTTATAGAAATAAAAAAGATAATAGTTTTAAAGTTATTTCAACTGCTGAATTACTTTCATCTTTTTTATCAGATTCTTATATTGATACTAAAGTAAGACAGTTATAGACTTAGACTTTATTATATGGCTAGATTAAAAAAGATATTATTAATTTAGAGAATTATTGACAATCTAAAAAAAATATGTTATAATAAATTATCTATGAGAAAAGGGAGGTTGCATAGTAATGGCAACACAAAAAGTTGGTTTAACTAAATTAGGATTAAAGAAAAATATTAACCTCATTTCTCTTGAATGGAATGGGTAGATTATTGAAATAAAAGAATATCTTCCAATAGAAGAAAAAGCAAAACTTATTGAAAAAATTGTCGGTGATAGTCTTGATGATAATAATTTTGCAAATCCTGTAAAAGTGAGAATAAATCTTATTACAGAAATATTATTTAGTTATCTTGTTAATGTTAATTTTACAGAAAAGCAAAAAGAAGATAAAAATAATATTTATGATTTATTTATAAGCAATGGATTATGGCAAGAAATTTATGAAGAAATTTCTAATGAATATGACTTTGTTAAAAAAAGTGTTTGGGCTATGATTGATGAAGTTTATAAATATAGAAATTCTGTATTAGGAATTTTAGACGTTGTAAATCAAGATTATAGTAATGTAAGTTTTGATGCTGAAAATATTTAGAAAAATTTAGCAGATCCAAATAATCTTTCATTATTGAAAGATGTTGTAACCAAATTAGGTTAATCTTATTAAATATTTTTTGAAATATTTATAGGAATAATCAAATCTTATAGGGTATACTAGAGATTATTCTAGTATACCCTTTTCTTTTTTATAGATATAAAATGGAGAGAAAGGAGAAATATAAATGGCAAATGTAATTAATACTACCATTCGCGTAAATGCTGATACTAGTTCAGCTAAAGCATCTTTACAAGACTTATAGAGTTAGCTTTAGAATTTAGCGTCTGTTCCTGTTGGTGTTGATGCTACTGGTTTGTAGAGTGCAAAAAATACAATATTAGAATTAGGACAGAATTTACGTACAGCAATGAATCCTAATACTGGTAAATTAGATTTATCTGTATTTTCTCGCCAATTAAAAGAATAGAATAGATCTATTTTAGATTATAAAAATGCTTTATTTAGTATGGGAACTTAGGGATAGCAAGCTTTTCTTTCCTTGGCAAATAGTATTGCCGCGGCTGAAGCTCCTACTAATAGACTAAATGCAAAACTTATAAAATTTGGATAGACTATTAAAAACACTATCAATTGGCAATTATCATCAATGATGATTCATGGCGTAATGGGCCAAATTCAGGGTGCTATTAATTATGCTGAAAAATTAAATGAGTCTTTAAATAATATTTAGATTATTACTGGGCAAAATAATGAAAAGATGGCAGAGTTTGCTCGTTAGGCAAATCAAACAGCAAAATAGTTAAGTACAACTACAACTGAATATACAAATGCCTCTCTTATTTATTATCAATAGGGTTTAAGCGATAAAGAAGTAGCAGCTCGTACTGAAACTACATTAAAAATGGCAAATGTAACTCGTTAGTCAGCGCAAGTAGTATCAGACCAAATGACAGCAATTTGGAATAACTTTGCTGAGGGAACTGGGAATCTTGAACACTATGCAGATGTTATTACTGCTCTTGGTGCAGCAACTGCATCAAGTTCAGCGGAAATTAGTGCTGGTTTAAATAAGTTTGCAGCAATTGGTAAAACAGTTGGTTTAAGTTATGATTATGCGACAACTGCATTAGCGACTATTATTGCTACAACTCGTTAGAGTGCGGACACGGTAGGTACTGGTTTACGTACTTTATTCTCTCGTTTAGAAGGTTTATCTCTTGGGGAAACTTTAGAAGATGGGGTAAACCTTAATAAATATTCAGCTGCTTTAGCTAAAGTTGGAGTAAATATCCAAGATTAGTATGGTCAAATTAAAAATATGGACTAGATTCTCGATGAATTAGGTTCTAAATGGGGTACTATTTCTAAAGAATAGCAAATTGCTTTAGCTCAAACTGTTGGTGGTGTTCGTCAATATACTAATTTAATTGCTTTAATGGATAATTGGCAATTTTTCTAGAGAAATTTACAAGTAGCTCAAGGTGCTGATGGGACACTTTAGACTCAAGCAGAGCGATATGCTGAAGGTTGGGAAGCAGCTCGTAAAAGAGTCCGTACTGCTACTGAAGGTATATATGATGCTTTAATTGATGATCAAGCAATTATTAAAGTTACTAATGTATTTGCTGGATTTTTAGATGTTATTAATGGATTAGTTGCTGGTTTTGGTGGACTAAAAGGTATTATTCCTATTGTTGGGGCCTTATTAATGAATAGTTTTGCAAAAAATATGCCTTCATTATTAAATGATATTGGTAATAATTTCAGAGTATTGACTGGCCGTGGAGCTAGAGATATGACTAATATGCAAGGTAATTTAACTGGTATATTATAGAATATTCAAGCAAATAGTACTGATGAAGTATATAAAGCACAAATCCAAAAAATTATTGATACTAATTATATGAATCGTAGTTTAGCAATGAACTCTAGAAGAATGTCTGAAGCAGATTAGGAAGCTTATAAATTTAAAATAGCAGCTAGAGAAGCTGAAAATGATGCATATATTATAGCAGCTTAGTAGAGACAATAGAATGTTCAATAGTATACAAAATTACTACAAACTACTAGACCAGAAAATGCTATTTCAGCTGAAAAAATTTCTGAAGCATTAAAAGTAAAAGGATCATATAAGTCAGCTGAAGTAAGAACAGAGTAGTCTATGCAGGCCGCCCTTGGGAAAATGGGTCGTACAACTTTAGCATTAGAAAAGAGAAAACAAGAAACAGGATATAAAAATTTAGAAACATTAATATAGCAAGAGACATAGAAATTACGACAATCTAATTTAGCAACGACAGAAAGTAATGCTACTAGAAAGAGAATAAAAGATTTATAGAAATAGTAGCAAGATTATATAGCTCAAGAGCAAAAAGATTTTGATGATGCTAAAAGAGAATTTTAGGAGGCTAGTCAAAAGCATACTACTGCAAAAACAAGATTTATTGAAAATTAGTAGATTTTAAATGAAGCCAGACAAGAAGCTGATAAAGCAGATGAATTACTAGAGAAAAGTGGTATTTCTAGATCTGAATTATTAAAAGGATATGATTTAAAAGATAAACTTTAGGGAAGAGCTATTACAGAATAGAATATCAAAGAATTTCGTGCTGGTGGAGTATTATTATCATAGGACAGAGATATTATCCAAAAAGCAAATGAGGGATATTTTAAATCTTTGTATCAAAACTAGTATTCACAAGGTTTTTTATCTAGTGGATTAGAAAAAATAGAAAGCTTTCAAAAAGAATCCGCTTCATTATTTAGTTTAGATGATAAGAAAAAGTTAGATTAGGCAGCATTTACTAAAAAAGCTGAAGAATTTGCTACCAATTGGACAAATGCTGTAAATAGTAGTGGGTTAGATCAAAAAATAAAAGATAGTTTATAGTTAAAAGCTTCAGATTTAATTCCTGACCAAAAGGCATTAGATGGAGATATTGATAATTTTGCAACATAGTTAGAGCAAAAACTATCAAGTAAAAAAACTGAAATTACTAATAAATTAAAAGAATTAGGATTAAATGAAGGACAAATTACTGAAACTTTAACTTCTTTAGGTTTTACTGAAACTCCAATTGCTTAGGTACAATCTAATGGTTAGGCCGCAGGAGCATTAGCTTTATCTTCTGGTATGTTACCAAGAGCTAAAGAGCCAGAGGAGGCAAAACCAACTCAAGCTTTATCTACTTCATTAACTTAGGTAGCTTCAGCTGCAATGAGTTTATATAGTGCTTTTTAGTCAGCGAGTAATGCAGTAGAAGTATTTTCTGATACTACTAAAAATGGGTTAAGTGAATTTGGCTCAATATTGTCTACGATTACATCAACTTTAATGGCTGGTGGAATGACAGGGAATGCACTTAAAGGATTAGGAGTTGGATCTAAGGCCGGACTAATTGGATTGGCTATTTCTATTGCTGCGATGATAGCAGGTACTATAGGTGGTCTTATTGAACAAGATAAAATTTCTAAACAAAAAGATGCTCAAAGTTTAGTTGAACAAGGACAAACCGCATTAGATAGATTAGAAACGGTAGCTGAATTAAAAAAATCTTAGGAAAATCTTATAAATGCTTATAACTAGACGGCAAAAGATTTAAAAAAGGGGCAGGCTACATAGGCTCAATTAGCAGCAGCTCAAGAAGAATTAATTTAGGCATTAACTCAAACAGCAGAAGGATATTCTAATGCCGAAGCAATAGCTTCAGTTCTTGCAGGTGAAATAGATTAGGCTTAGGATATATTAGATTATAATAGAGCAGAATAGATAAGAGAAGATAAAGCTATAGCTTAGGCAGGACTAAGTAACTTTATGGCTAGTTTAAATAACATTCCTTTAAAAACTTATAGGTTTAATGGAATGTCATATTCTGGGCTAGGAATGAATTATGTAGCAGAACCATAGGTAGCTCAAATTTTAAGACAATATTCTTCTTCTTTTATACAAGATGATACAACTAATGACTTTTTAATTCCTACAGCAATAAAAAATAAAACAGCCTCTTAGGAACAAATTTATAGTTTTATTTTAGACGCTGAAGCAGCCTATAATTAGATGTTAACTGCTGGATTAACTGGTAATGGAGTTTCTACTTTAGGAGACATTGTTTCTTATTTTAAAAATTATAAAGAATTTTATGAATAGATTAGAGCATTGAATATAGAGGAATTAATGTTAGGTCAATCAACAGAGATAGAAAATATTGGTAGAGCAAATGAAGAAATTACTGATATTCAAAGTTATATTAATTATAGAAAAAATGCTTAGAATAATTTGGCAAAAGCATATCATTTAGAAAAAGGAACTACTGCATATGATGAAATGGTAAAAGCATTAGATGCTGAATTAAGTACAGTTGCAGCTGTTACTAATAATGATTTAGGCAATTTACAATATATTTATTAGGGCATTCAAGGAGTTATTGATTATCAAAAAAGTCGAGTTGGAGAAGAAGAAATTAATGAGACTTAGCTAACAAATTGGTTAGCTGATGCTTATTCAAAATATGGAAATGCTATTTTTGAGCTTGGTATGTAGGTAGTATTATCTCCTGATGCAAATTCTTTAGAAGAAAGTTTAGGCTCTTATCTTGATTTATTATAGCTTACTGCTGATCGTAATAAAATTAAAATTTAGATGGAATTAGCTAAAGATTTTGATTTAGATGAAAATAGTACTGCTAGTGCTTGGGGAAAATTTGGTTCTGAATTGGATAAAGAAGCTTGGCAAAAAGCTATTGGAGATGAATTTTTAACTTTTAATGATGATGGGAGCATAAAAGGATTTAATTATGCTGCTTTTTCTGCATTAACAGACGAAATACGCCAAAATTATATGGATTAGTATTATGATTATTTAGAAAATACATATTATTCTCCTGGTGGTATTTTAGATTAGGAAATTGCTGAACGTGAAAGATTATTAACCGATGAAACCAATGCAGAAAGTATTATTTCTAGAAAAAATGCAGCTCAAGAAGCTTTTGATACTAGTTACAATAGGGGATTAGCTGGCGCCCATGGAAATATTGCTAAAGATACAATAACAAATAAATATTCTAATATAGAAGCTTATTATGCAGCTAAAGATTCTGGTAATCAAGAAAAAATAAGTGCTTTTGATACTATTTTTACACCAGCGACAAGGAAAGCTTTAGATGAAAACAGAGAAGAAGTAGAGGCTACTGTTTAGGCTTATAAAGATTTATTAGGTATTGAGCAAGAAGAGAGTGCGGCATAGAAAAAAAATGATGAAGCTCGTGCGGAAAGAGATGCTTGGGACTAGGTTGGATTTAGAAATAAATTAGCCAGAGAGGCTGAAGCTTAGGGGATTAATTACGATGAAGTTTAGCAGTATGCAGCAGCATTACGAGAAACTTAGAGTTGGCAAGAAGCATTTGCTGATGCTCAAGATAATATTGCAGAAGCTTCAGAAAGAGCGGCTTTATCTATTTTAGAAACTGAAAATGCTATAGCCTCAATTGCTAGTAAATACTCTGAATGGAATACAATATTATCTTCAAATGCTTCATAGTTGAAAAAATAGGCTGTATATGATGAAGTTGCAAAAAAAATAAAATAGTTATTAATTCCTACTGGATAGGTTACAGTTGGTTTTGCTAAATTTGCTGATAATATGGGATGGGTGTATAAAGCTGGCCAAGGTGATAAAGAAGCTATTTTAGAAATGGGCTAGGCTTTATATGAATATTCTCATATCCAAGATGAGAATATAAAATAGCAAATTGAATCAGCAGAGACTTCAGAAGAGTTGAAAGCAGCTCAAGATGCGATGCATAAATAGACTATTGCTGATTTACAAGAATTATATGATAAAACTAATCAAACAGCTAGTGCTGAATAGGATTTAACAACAGTTACAGAATTTTTATAGACCGCTTAGGAAGGTCAAGCTTTTTCAACAGAAGCTTAGGCTGCTGCCCAGCGATTATATGCTGCTGAATTTTAGAAAGCTATTAATCAAGGAATGGATGCTCCACAAGCTTTACAAGCAGCTTCAGATGCAATGAATTAGATTGGCGCTGATATGCCTACTCCAGAGCTAAAAACATTATCAGCTGGTGAAAGTGCAGATGTTTCTCGTACAGATATAGAAGTAACTTCTGAAGGAGAAGGAGACTTAAAATATAGTGAAGGTGAAACAACTACTGTCACAAATACTTCAGATACAGATATCTCTTATTTAGATTGGTCTGGAAAAGGAAGCGGATCTGCTCAAACTCCAACAAATGCTAAAAATAATGGTGGAGGCGGCGGTGGTGGTAAAAAGAAAAAAGACCACAAAAAGCCTGATACTGGTACTCGTTATCATACTATAAAAGCAAAACAAGCAAATAATAATCAAAACAAATAGGAAGTAAATCGTCAAAAAGAACGTGCTTTTGGTGCTGAAAAAATAAAACAGGCACAAAAAGAAATTGATCTTCAAAAAGAGTCTCTTGAATTATAGCGTCAATATATAGATGAAATTACTGATTATCTTGCTGGCGATCGTAAAAATATGGAAGATGCTTTTAAAGGATTAGGCATTTCTCTTAATATAGATGATAATGGCGTTATTACTAATTTCCGTGAAGTAGAAGAAGAATTACTTCGTCAAGAAAATGAATTAATAGATTAGTATAATGATGGCCCATTAGATGATGAAGCCTATCAAGAAGCTCAAAAAAAGATTGATGAAGCTCGTGAATATCTAAAAATTTATGAAGAGACTCGTGATCTTTATGAAGAGCAAATGACGGCCATGATAGAGTTATTAGATGGATTACAAGATTAGTTATTAGAATTGACAAAAACTAAGATTGAAATTCAAATTGATATTTCTGATGAAAAACTTGATTGGTTAGAATATATGCTCGAAAAGATTGATGATGATGCTTATCAAGCAGCGGAAGCGATTGCCTTTCTTGGCGATAAAACAGGAGAAACTTTAAATCGTATTGATATTTATCAAGCTGGACTTGAAGAAATTCTTGGAAGAAAAGGTTTCTCATTAGATGATTTAGATAGCTTAACAGATTTAGATTTAGCTAGTGCTAATTTTACATAGGCAGAAATTGATTAGATTAGAGAATGGAAATCTGAATTAATGGATGCTAATAAAGAGCTTCTTAAAATGAGAGAAGAAGTTATTAATAAAGTTATTGATGGTTTTGATAAATTAAATGAAAAAGTTCAAAATTCTTATGATAATTTTAACTAGTATAATGATGTATTAGAAAAATATAAAGAAATTACTGATTTATTAGGTTTACGACTTAATCAATAGAATAAAGAGTTACTTGATTCTCTTGGAAGGGCTACTTTAGCAAATGCTCAAAATTAGGCAGCATCTGCAAAAGCAATTTATGAAACTGCAAAATAGGCTAATGAAGATGCTCAAAGAACATATCAAGAGATGGTATAGCGTTATGGAGAAAATTCTCCAGAAGCATAGCAATGGGAAAATCTTATTAATACTACCCAAGATGCTTTAGATGAAGCATAGAATAATTGGCTTGAAGCTTGGGATAATGCCTTACAAATTGCTCAAGATATTTATATAAATCATATTGAACAAATTACTAAAACTTTTGAAGAATAGGTTTCAGGTTTATTTGGTTCATTAGATTATTTACAATCTGCATTTGACAGAGCAGATTAGGTTGGAACTGAATATTTACAAGATTTTGAAAAATTATATGAATTAAATAAACTTAATAGAGATATTCAAAAAGAAATTGATGATAGTAATAATATTCGTGATAAACAAGCCTTAAAAAAATTACAAAAAGAAATTAATGATTTATAGGCTTAGGGAGTTCAATTAAGTCAATATGATGTTGATGCCCTTCGTAAGAAGTTTGAATTAGAATAGGCCCGTTAGGCATTAGAAGATGCTCGGAATGATAAAAGTGAAGTTAGGTTATAGAGAGATGCCAATGGTAATTGGGGTTATGTATATACTGCTGCTGAAGATGCTACAAAAGAAGCAGAACAAGAATATGAAAATAAACTTTATGAATATCAAAAGTTAAATGATGATTATATTAAAGAATTACAATCTCGTGTTCTTGAGACATAGACACAATATAAAGAAGCATTGGCAGAAATTTATAATGATACAACTTTAACTGATGAATAGCGTCAAGCAAGAATAGATGAATTAAATGCTTGGAAAGATGCTGAATTAGCATATTTTGAAGATTAGCTAAATAATGCTTTACAAAATCAACAAGATACTTTAGACTTATACTATAAAATTTACGGTAATACTTAGGCAGCTTTAGCAGATTCTTGGGAAGAAACTACACTAAAAATGCTCACTGGAGCTGACTCTGTTGAAGAATATATTAACAATATTCAATAGGCTATGTTAGATATGTTAAATAATTCAGCAAATGCCTTATCTGATTATAATAATGATGTTGATGATACTAATGAAGCAGCTGGGGTAAATACTGAAGAATATGCTACTCATGTTATAGAAGCCATGGATGAGATTGGAGAAGCATCTGAAATGACTCAAGAATAGATTGCTGCATTAGCAGAAACCTTAATGGGAGAATTTACAGATGCTTTAGCGGAAGCAGTTAAATGGGAAGATGAATATGCTAATAAGATGAAGGCTGCTATTGAACAAAATGAGAAATTTATTCAATCTCTCAATGAAATGATAGCACGTTTAGCCATTATTGAATCTAATGACCCAGAATTAAAAATTGCTCGTGCCAATTATATGTTAGCAGAAGCAAATCATGAAAAATTCGTATAGAATCATGGCGATGTATATGACGCTAATTGGGAAAAAGCAAAATAGTCATGGCAAGAATTTTTAGATAAATATGCTAATGCAGCTTAGTATGATACTGGTGGTTATACTGGAAGCTGGGGCTCAGAAGGTAGAATGGCAGTATTACATGAAAAAGAAAATGTATTTAATGCAGAAGATACAGAACGATTATTAAATGCTGCTTAGTTATTAAAAACTATTGACATTTCAGCAAAAACATTTGCTGCTGGATTAGGAAATATCTTATTACCATAGATTGGAGCACTTGCTCAAACATTAGATTAGAATGTACATATTGATGCTTCATTCCCAAGTGTTACTGATCATAATGAAATTGAACTTGCTTTTGATAATCTTATCAATAAAGCATCATAGTATGCAAATCGTAAAAATATGTCGTCAATGACATTCTAGGATATGTATACTAGCAAATTCTAATAAAAATAGGAGAGATTTTAATATCTCTCCTATTTTTTTATTTTTATTTATATCGGTCAATATAGAGCAATCTATTTGTCTTTTTTTTTATATTTTTATAGAAATACGAGAAAAAGGAGTGAGTAGCATTATGCAAGAAAGTGACTACACAGAAAACTTATTTCGCTCTATTGATACTATCATTGCAGAACGAGTACGTCAATTACCTTATGACATAACTGAAATTGTTGAAATTACCGATGCTCGTAATGCTGCTAATGGAATATATAAAGTTTCTCCAAACAATTAGTTTGAAGAAATTGTATATTCAGATAATCCAACGTATGAAGTTGGAGATAAAGTTTATTTATTACACATTGCAGGTAGTGAAAGACGTTTTATTATAGGTTTATATTTACGTCATAATGGCGGTCGTATAAATCGTATTTTTGAGTAAAAGGAGGAAAAATAATGGCAAGATTATATCCACCAGTTACGGAAGAAGTATTATCTGCTTTTTGTTTATCTTATAATGATAAAGGAGAAAAAACTGGTGCTTCTATAAATGTAAGTTTTAATTTAAATCGTGCAGTAGCAAATGCTGAAATTGCGGGTATTGCTTTACGTTTACGTACTATATCAACAAATCAATATGTAATTACAGAAAACCTTGCTATTGATCCTAATACAGGAAAGAGTGAAGGAGAAGCATTGTCTTATAGTTTAGACGATGGAACTTGTATTTTTTCTATTACCGCTGAAAATAATCCAGAAGCAATTAATATGCTTAAGGTTGGATAGTTCTATAAAGCGCAATTAGCATTTATTGGTTTAACAGGCATTATTGGTTATTGGTCTACTGTTGCTACAATAAAATGTGTCGCTAAACCAACTGTTACTATTGCTAACTATACTTCAAGTGATGCTAATGTTTTTACAAATGAAATTTTAGGTGAATATGTACAAGATACTAGCACTGGTGATAGTAGTGAAAAAGTATATTCTTATAGATTTTAGTTATTTGATAGTGCTAATAATTTATTAGATGATACTGGAGTTCAATTACATAACAGTAGTAATGATATAAATTCAAATTCTTCTACGGATGAGTATTATTGTTATCGTGAATTGAATGAAGGAGAATCTTATTATATTGTCTATAGTGTTACAACTATTAATGGATTATTTGCTTCTAGCCCAAGATATTAGATTATCTCAGCTGATTCAATTGATCCAGAAGATAATATTACATTAATGGTAAGTAATGGTTTAGAAGAAAGTGTATATGATGGTGGCATTCCTACTGGTGGTTTCCCAGAATGGAAGCCTTGGGAAGAGGGTCTTATAAAAATATATCCTGATTTAAATGATCGTATCGAGGGAAATATGACCTCTTAGGGAGAAAATAAAGCTATTACAGGTAATTTCACTATTTTACGTAGTTCTTCAAAAGATAATTTTAAAACATGGCAAGAAGTACGTAGATTTAGATTAAATAATGAGAAACCATATACAAAAATTATTTATGACTATACTGTTGAACAAGGTATAACTTATCGTTATGCTATCCAACAATTTAATAGATAGAAATTTTATTCTAAAAAAGTTTATTCTTATAAACGTAATCCATATAATGGAGAAGTTTTAAAAGAAAATAATGCTCCTATTTTTAATGACATTATTGCTGACTTTGAAGATATGTTTTTATATGATGGAAAACGTCAATTAAAAGTTAAATTTAATCCAAAAGTCAATTCTTTTAAAAATGATTTATAGGAACAAAAGATTGACACTATTGGTAGTAAACATCCATTTATTTTTAGAAATGGTAATGTTTGTTATAAAGAATTTCCTATTTCTGGATTAATTTCTTTTTAGCAAGATAATGCAAACTTCTTTATGAATGAAGAAGATTATAATCAAATGAAATTAGAACGCTTTGAAAGTGATTTAATTCCTAGAAAATCAAATACTAATATAACTTATCTTGCTTTAACTAATATAGATAAAATACAAGAAGCGGTTAACAATAATATTCAATTATATATTTATAAATCTGAATTATAGGATGTGCAAAATATTAGTGGGCATGAAAATTTATTTACATAGGGATAGAAAATAAGACATTGGACTTATACTCCTATAAAGACTACTGATGATGTTTTAAACTATTATAATCAAGGTTGGACAATTTATAAAAAAATTGAACAAGAAGTGGAGAATGGTGAATTAATAAATAAAGATTACTCTGCTCCTAAAACTTATAGTAAAACAGATTTGACTTCTGAGAATATTATGTCAGAACGTTATTTTAAATTATTAGTTCTTGATTGGTTAACTGATGGTAAACCAAAACTTTTCCGTTCTCCAACAGAAGGAAATTATATTGTACGTTTACTTAATGTTAGTCTTACTCCTAAAACTGAATTAGGGCGTATGATCCATGAATTTAATTGTACTGCTTATGAAATTGCTGATTTTAATTATTAGAGTCTAGTAGATTTAGGTTTATTATCTATTGAAGACCCTGATGAAATTGAAAAGCAATGGTTTTCAAAAGATATTAGCACATTATTTAATCCAGAAAATAAAAATGAATTAACTGGATATTATAATTTAAATTTAGAAAATAAAGATTTAGTAGGATTTTAGTGTACTGGATTTGCGCCAGGAGATAAAATTCGTATTATGACAAAAGATTCTGCCACTCCATTAGAAATTACTATTGGTACTACTGGAACTTATATATATGATGATGGGCAGCCAATTATTAGTATTATGATTCTTCCTATTGATGAAGATTTTGGTGATTTCCCTCGAAATATTTTATTAGCAACTTCTGGTTATACTAATTAGAAATTTGATACAATTGCTTCAATAAATACTCATACTCAAGTTGGAGATTAGATTGTTGGACCAGTAGATGATTATATGGGTAAAACTGTTGTTGGTTCTGGTTTATATTATGCTTCACCAAATGTTGATTTAACAGAGGATTATAAAGTAATTGAATTAACAGAAGATACTTATGTTCCTAATTAGTATTATACTTTTGATAAAAATTCAAAAACATATAATATTAATAGTGATGTTTTTGATCCAGAAAAGATATATTATTTTTATAGTGGAACATCAGGAGAAAAATTACGTATTTCTGAAATTTTACATTTGCATGCTAAACGCAGAGAAGTAATTCCAATTTTTTATAGTGAATTAACTAACCCAAATTCTGCGGGAATTCATGCTTTAACAGAAAACGAATCTTTACCATAGTTTTGTTTAACTCCTTTTGGATAGGGGTATATTAGAGGTAAATCTACTATGCCTGCTTCTAAAGTGCAATGGAATACATCACTAGGCAATTTAACAGAAGAAGAATTAACAAAATCTAGAACTATACATGAATTAGTTGATTTTGTTATTTCAAAATGTAATAAAGATATTTTTTGTTTATTTGAAGTATATGTCCCAAATGCTACAAAAGATGATTGGGTACCATATATAGATAGAGGTTTCCATGGTGATATTTTAGCGGGCTCAATTTATGGTATTTATGATCCATGGCTGTATGAGTAGCAAAGTTTAAAAGTTGATATTAAAAAGAAACCTAATCTTGAATTATATATGGGGTGGTGGCCAAAAACACCTACTCCATATGCTGGGACAAGCCCATCTCCTATTCCTGGTGAAATTCCAATTGTATAGAGTGATTATGGCTTATATGATCCAACTTTAACTTTTGTTTATAATGAACAAAATATTGATGGAACAACTAATGAAAAATCAGTATTAATTGATTTAAGTGATTAGATTGAAATTACATTAGATAATATAAAACCCCCTAGTTCAATTCGTGTTGGTAATGGGGTTATTTTAGAACCGATTTTTCGTTTATAGTATATTGATTATACAATTGAAAATGAAAATATCGCATTGAAGAATTTAAAAAATATTTATTTAAATATTAGAGCATAGGCAGAAGAAAATATTATAAAATATATTGCGGCTATTAATGCTCGTTCTCGTGGAGAATTATTAGTTAAAAAATATAATATTTTATTATAGCAATTATAGGATTATGAAAATTATAAACAAGTAGTTAATAATTTAACTGATATGGCACGAGATACACAAATAACAAAATTAAAAAAATATTTTGTTGATGAAAAAAATTTAGTAAATATTTTATTTGTTTAGCTTCATATGTTAGATTTAGAATTATCTGATAATATTGGAGTTTCATATACTGATAATAAATATTATAGAACTTATTATGAAGAAAATAGTAATATGATGTATAATACCAAAGAAAGGTATTTAAATTTCTTTAATTCTCAATATTTTAATGGAGATATTCCTTTAATTTCTACAAAAGAGCATATTTTTAATGAAATAACTAGTTCATCAGAAACAGGTTATGCAGTAGCAAAAGCAGAAATTGAAAATACTTTTATTAAGCATATTCAAAATTCATTTAATTATAATTTTCCAGTTTTTATTGATAGGATAATTAATAATTTAGCAAG
>Ga0247611_10005221_pt1 | contig 17365 bp, 18 predicted proteins | sample 177DNAGHGhighgp2_FD_192422 | JGI IMG/M metagenome (GOLD analysis project Ga0247611, IMG submission 192422) | Sheep rumen microbial communities from Palmerston North, Manawatu-Wanganui, New Zealand - 1770 DNA GHGhigh gp2 | ecosystem: Host-associated > Mammals > Digestive system > Stomach > Rumen... | reverse complement strand
GTATCGATCACCGCAGTCGGTGAGATACTTGGTAACGCATTCAGTGTCAGCGCAATCAAGTAGGAAGATAAGGTGATCATGTTTTTTTTCATGGCTGCAAAGGTACTGCTTTTTTCTCATTTACGAAACATGATGGGGCGTTTTGGTGGCTGCGTCAAAATTCGCAACTATGGCTTTAATCGGCCTTATGGCCGACTAAAAACCAGCAGAACAATTATGACACAGCTTCCCGAGCCGATTCAAAGCCCCACTTAAAAATGCGCCAGCAATTTTACTTTTTAGGTCATTAGCTCTTAGGGGAGGGGTTTACATGCCCGTCTGGCGGGGTGCGTGCAGGACAAAGTGCTTCTGTTGCTTGATGAGCATCAAGATGTCATCGAGGTCAAAGCGGTTGAGCGGGTCAATCGTGTATTGCAGTTCAGGATTGTTGGGCCATGCGGTGTTGAAAAAGCGTTCTATGAGTGTTGTCATTTTCGTATTTTAACTGCAAATGTAGTATTTTTCTCCAATTAGTTGCAAGTTTTGTGATATTTTTACAGGGAGAACAGAGTCTTCCAGTTATTCACAAAACAATAATGACGCGCCCGCTTGGGACCTGTTAAAAAAAATGATGTGAGAGTGTGACCGTTTTTAAAAAAACAAATTAATTTTGCGGCCATAAAGAAAGAATGTAGGCGTGTCATCTTGTATTTGTCACGTTCTGCCGACTGAGAAATTGGACATAAATCTTAATTGCGGATTATGAATAGCCGAAATTTCATTTTTAGGATGGTGCTGGCCTTGAGTGTGCTGGCAATGTGTGTAATGCCGATGAAAGCCCAGAGTGATTCCATCTTGGGTGATGTGGATGGTAACGGCAACGTCAATATCGATGATTTGACAGCCCTGATTGACTACTTGCTGTCTTCTAAGGAACGGAGCGATGAGCTCATGCTAGTGGCCGATGTCGATAACAATGGCGTGATTGACATCAGTGACCTGGCAGACATGATTGACTATATCTTGTTTGGCAAATGGCCTGGAGAGCAACAGCCGCAGCCCGTTTCTTACACGGTAAACGGAGTCACATTTGAAATGATGCCGGTAGCAGGAGGCACATTCACCATGGGTGCCAACGATGGTGACACCTATGCCAGACCATGGGAAAAACCTGCCCATGAGGTGACCTTGTCAGATTATTATATCGGCGTGACCGAGGTGACGCAGGCCTTGTGGATGGCTGTGATGATTACCAATCCCAGCTGGTACTCGGGTGGCAATGGGTATGTTAATAATTATCAACGCCCCGTCGAGAGGGTCTCCTATGAACAATGCCAGACTTTCATTGCCAAGCTCAATCAAATGACGGGCCTGACGTTTCGCATGCCCACCGAGGCCGAATGGGAATATGCGGCACGTGGCGGCAACATGAGCAAGGGCTACCTGTATGCTGGCAGTGATGATATAGAAGAAGTGTCATGGCACAAGGGCAACTCGTCCAATGTGACTCATGTGGTGGCTACTAAGGCTCCTAATGAACTGGGCCTCTATGACATGAGCGGCAATGTGGCAGAGTGGTGCTCTGATTGGTATGATGCCAACTATTACAGCATCTCGCCAGTCTTGGATCCTCAAGGACCGTCAACGGGCGGCTCCTATGTTTACCGTGGCGGCAGTTGGGATCAGGCCTTCAGGATGTCACGGGTGTCTTGCCGCATCGAGGGTTTCCCCGAGTCGGGCACGGTCAACAATGGCTTGCGTCTAGCCATGTGACGTTTTCGGCTCGACGCCAGGTTCATCTATTGCAATCGACGTGCTGAATCGCAGTGGCAATCACACGGCAATGATGAAGAAGATGATGAAGCCAGGGGGGATTGACAGAGACTCCAATATTGAGTTGTTGAGGATTGTGGCCATGTTCATGATTCTCTTGCTTCATGCCAATTTTGCTAGTTTCAATGCGCCCGATGACTGTTCTCTCATGTCCTTTGGCCGTTGCGTCGCCAATGGGTTCACGGTAACTGCGGTTAATGTCTTTGTACTGATAACGGGCTATTTTGGAACTCGCTTTTCGGTCAACAAGGTGATGGCACTGGTCTACCAGGTCATCTTCTGTGTCGTGCCCATCACGCTGTTGCTGATCGCCCTTGGCAAGGCTACGCCTCAAGGGGCTAACTTTGCCATACATCGTTACTGGTTTATCAATGCCTATATCGGTTTGCTGGTGGCTGCTCCCGTGCTCAATGCTGCGGTTGAGAACTTGACGAGGCGTCAACTGCTGGCATTTCTTGTCTCATTTTACTTGCTCAATTTAGGTGATATCATCTTTGGCCTGGCTGGTGTGGAGGTCTCAGGAGGCTATGCCGTCGTGTGGTTCGCCTTCTTGTATGTGTTGGGGCGGTATGTGCGGCTTTATGAACCGCGGCTCACTACGGCGCAATTATTGCTGGTGATGGTGGCCTCTTGCCTGTGCAAGGCCATGTTGGTGATGAAGTGTCCCAACGCTAACAATTATGTGGAACCCTTTGTCTTGATAGAGTCGGTGTGCATGTTGTTGATCTTTTCCCGCTTCAATTTCAAGAGCCGCTGGGTAAATGTGGTTGCAGCCTCGTCCGCAATGGTCTATCTGGTGAATCTCCATCCTGCCTTCTGGGGCTTGTTCAAGGCCTATGTCCGGTCGCTGTATGACAGTGCTGGCAATGTGTGCCTTTTCTTGATCGAGTTACTGCTCTTCTGTGCTGCCTTGTTTGTGGCGGCTATCTTGTATGACCAGATGCGTTTGGTCACATGGCGACCGATTGCAGCCTTACTGAAAAAGCTTGCTGCGAGGCGTGCTCGATAATGCTTGGTCACGACATGCCGCCAGGGTACGGAGCTCAGTCCGATAATTGTTTTTTTTGAATAAAAATGTCTTAGTCTCTTTGCGCCCCTAGCGTGAGAGACTATTCGTTGAATGGCTATGGGGGCAATTCCCGATTCCAAGTTGTTGACAAGTGTGAAAAAACGGCACTGATTGGTTTGGTGGGTTAATAAAAATTGTGTATATTTGCACCGCATTTTAGAGCGTCACTGCTGCAATCACTTGAGCTGTTGTGTTTAAGTGTTTGTGCAGTAGGGGCTTTGGTGTATTAACATGGGTTAACCTGCCAAAAATTATAACAACAATAATAAAACATCGTTTTATGGATTTTTCAATTTTCGGAGTACAGAGCACGACCATGGCGATTACGGCGGCCTTGACCGGTGTGTTGCTGGTAGTCGGTGCCCTGGTTATCGCGTGGCTCATCGGTCCGCGCAGCTACACCAAGAAGAAAGGCGAGCCCTTTGAGTGCGGTATCCCCACCCGTGGCGACTCCATGGCCCAGTATCATGTGGGCTATTACCTGTTTGCCATCCTGTTCCTGATGTTTGACGTTGAGACGGTATTCCTGTTCCCGTGGGCAACCATCTGCAAGAACATTGGCAGTCAGGCTCTGCTTGCAGTGGGTACTTTCCTGGTTATTCTCGTTTTAGGTCTGGCTTATGCCTGGAAGAAAGGAGCGTTGAGATGGAAGTGAAAATCAAGTCGATGAAGCATGAGGACTTCAAGGACAACGAGTATATCGACAATCTGGTAGAGCAACTGCGAGCCGGCGGCACCAATATCATCGTGGGCAAGCTGGACCAGTTGATGAATTGGGGCGTGAGCAACTCACTGTGGCCGCTGTGCTTTGGTACCAGCTGCTGCGCCATCGAGTTCATGTGCCTGGGCGCTGCTCGGTACGACATGGCCCGATACGGCTTTGAGGTGGCTCGCAACAGCCCTCGCCAGGCCGACTACATCATGTGCCAGGGAACCATCAATTACCGCATGGCTCCCGCTTTAAAGCGACTGTATGAACAGATGGCCGAGCCCAAGTATGTCATTGCCTGCGGCTCTTGTACAGTGAGCGGCGGCCCCTTCAAGAACAGCTATTGTGTGGTCAAGGGCGTTGACGAGATCATTCCCGTTGACGTTTATCTGCCCGGTTGCCCGCCGCGCCCCGAGGCATTCTTCTATGCCTTGATGCAACTGCAGCGCAAGATCAAGGTGCAGAAATACTTTGGCGGCGTGAACCGCAAGGAGAAACTTGACAGCCTCCAGTATGTGAAAGAGGAGACCAAATAGTTAGGAGTTAGAAGTGAGGAGTGAGGAGTTAAAGTCGATAGTATCCATACTTACAACTCACAACTTAAAACTGAAACTAAAAAAAACTACAATAATGGCAGAGATACAAGACAGAATCATGCAGTTGTGCCCTCAGGCTCAAGTGGACATGACCGGCGAGTTCCCGCTGGTGACCATTGTTGACGCCCAGTGGCACGACCTGGCCCGAGCCCTCAAGGATGAGTTGCACTATGATGTGCTGAGTGCCCTGGTGGGCATGGAGTGGCCTGAGGCCTTTGGCTGCGTTTATTACTTGACCAATACCAGCACTCACGAGCTGCTGCACGTCAAGGTGACCTGTGCCGACCGTGAGAATCCTCGCCTGCACTCGGTGTGCGACCTGTGGCCTGTTGCCAATTTTCAGGAGCGCGAGGCCTATGACTTCTACGGCATTGTGTTCATTGGCCACCCCGACATGCGTCGCATGTTCCTGCGCAACGACTGGGTGGGTTACCCCCTGCGCAAGGACTATGACCCCGCCAGCAACCCCCTGCGTCTCGAGGACGAGACCAATGAGGATTACACCTGCCGCTGGGTCGAGGACGAGAACGGTGAGGTCAAGAAAGTGGACGGCAAGGTCTTTGAGGATGACGAGTATGTCATCAATGTGGGTCCGCAGCACCCCTCTACCCACGGTGTGATGCGCTACCGCGCCAGCATCGATGGCGAGACGGTGAAAAAGATCGATGTCGTGAGCGGTTACATTCATCGCGGCATCGAGAAGATCTGCGAGAGCCTCACCTATCCCCAGATGCTCCTTTACACCGAGCGCATGGACTATATGGCTGCCCACATCAACCGCCACTGCATGTGCCTGTGCGTTGAGAAGGCCCTGGGGCTCGAGGTGCCCCACCGTGCCGAACTCATCCGCTTGATGATGGACGAACTCATGCGCCTCTCTTCCCACCTGTTGAGCTACGGTTGCTTGACGATGGACCAGGGCGCAACGACGGCGTTCTTCTATGGATTCCGCGAGCGTGAATTGATCTATGATATCTTTGACCGCACCTGCGGTGCCCGCATGTCGATGAGCTATAGCACCATCGGCGGCGTGGTGGCCGATGTGCATGAGGACTTCGTCAAGGATGTGCGCCACGCATGTGACGTCATCGAGAAGAACCTGCACGAGTACCACAAGCTCTTTACCGGCAATGTGATAGCCGTGAACCGCATGACGGGCGTGGGTCTCTTGAGCAAGGAGGATGCCATCGCCTATGACATCACTGGCCCGTCGGGCCGTGCCAGCGGTTGGAGCTGTGACGTGCGCAAGACCAATCCCTACTCGCTCTACAATGAGTTTGACTTTGACGAGGTTGTTCTTGGGAATGGCGACTCGATGGACCGCTACATGGTGCGCATGCGCGAGATGGAGCAGTGCATCAAGATCCTGCGCCAGGCTTGTGACAAGCTTGAGGCCGAGGGTCTGCAGGGTGAGTATTGCGCCCCCAAGGTGCCCAAGGTGATGAAGTTGCCCGCCGGTCACTGGTACCAGCAGGTGGAGGCCAGCCGCGGTGCCTTTGGCGTGTATATCGAGAGTGATGGCAACACCAAGCCCGTGCGTGTCCACTTCCAGTCGCCGTGCTTCAACCTGATTGGCGTGGTTGACTTGACGTGCAAGGACAACCTGATTGCCGATCTGATCACCATCACGGCGTCGCTCGACTTTGTGATCCCTGACATCGACCGCTAGTCAACGAGTTAATCAGTAAGAACAAAACCACTAAAAAAGTAAGAGAGATATGTTTGACTTTGCTATAGTCACTAAATGGTTGGATGACCTGCTCAACAGCGTGATGCCTGGCTGGCTCACCACAACAATCGAGTGTGTGCTGGTGGCCGTGGGCCTGCTGGTAGCCTATTCGCTCATCGCCATGTTCTACATCTTCTACGAGCGCAAGGTGTGCGGTTGGATTCAGTGCCGCCTGGGCCCGATGCGCGTGGGTAAGTGGGGCTTGCTCCAGGTGTTTGCCGATGTGATCAAGATCCTCCAGAAGGAGCTGATCACCCTGTGGCATACCGACAAGTTCCTCTTCAAGCTGGCTCCCTATCTGGTGCTCATCGCCTCGATGCTGACTTTTGCTTGCCTGCCGTGGGGTAAGGGTCTGCAGGTGATAGACATGAACATCGGCGTCTTCTTTATCATTGCCGTGTCTTCGATTGGCGTGCTGGGTATCCTGCTTGCTGGTTGGGCTAGTAACAGCAAGTACACCCTGATTGGCGCTATGCGTAGTGGTGCTCAGATGATCAGCTACGAGCTCTCATGCGGCATCTCCATCTTGACGATGGTGTGCCTGGCTGGCACGATGTCCATCACGGGCATCGTTGAGGCACAAGAGGACTGCTGGTTCCTGTTCAAGGGGCACCTGCCTGCTGTGCTCGCATTCATTATTTATATGATTGCAGCCAACGCCGAGAACAACCGTGGCCCGTTTGACCTCCCTGAGGCCGAGCATGAGCTCACCGCCGGTTACCACACCGAGTATTCGGGTATCCACTTCGGCTTCTTCTATCTGGCCGAGTACCTGAACCTGTTCATCGTGTCGGGTATTGCTACCCTGTTGTTCCTGGGTGGCTGGATGCCGTTGCATGTCCCCGGCTGGGATGGATTCAACCATATCATGAACTTCATCCCCAGCGTGGTGTGGTTCTTGGGTAAGGCTTTCTTCATCACGTTTATCTTCTTCTGGATCCGCTGGTCCTTCCCGCGCGTGCGCATCGACCAGATGCTGGCTCTGGAGTGGCGCTACCTGATGCCCATCGGCTTGGTCAACCTGGTGGTGATGGCTATCCTGGTAACCCAGGGATGGTACTTTGGCGCATGAGAATTCATTAGCAATCAATAAATACAATAAAAATAAAAAAGTCAATCATTGCATTATGGCTGAAAATTATGGAAAAATAACTCAGGTTATCGGACCTGTTGTCGATATCGCGTTTGAGGATGAGGGCGCACAGCGTCCCCCCATCTACACTGCGCTATCGGTAGAGCGTCCCGATGGCAGTGAGCTCATTCTTGAGGTGGAACAGCATGTGGGTGAGAACACCGTGCGCTGCGTCGCCATGGATAGCACCGACGGCCTCAAGCGCGGTGCCCGCGTCTTGTCCAAGGGCCGTCCCATCTCGGTTCCCACTGGTGACCAGATCAAGGGCCGCCTGTTGAACGTGATCGGTCAGAGCATCGACCACCTGCAACCCCTGCAGGAGGGTGCACGCCGTGCTATTCATCAGCCGGCTCCCCCCTTCAGTGACCTGTCGATTTCTCAGGAAATCCTCTATACCGGTATCAAGGTCATCGACCTGATCGAGCCGTTCAGCAAGGGTGGTAAGATCGGTCTGTTTGGCGGTGCTGGTGTGGGCAAGACGGTGCTCATCATGGAGCTCATCCACAACATTGCCCATGGTCACAACGGCTTCTCGGTGTTTACCGGCGTCGGTGAGCGCACCCGTGAGGGTAACGACCTGCTGCGCGAGATGATCGAGAGCGGCGTTATCAACTATGGCGAGAAGTTCAAGCAGGGTATGGACCAGGGCGAGTGGAACCTCAAGGACGTCGATATGAAGGCTGTCGCTAGCAGCCAGGCAACCCTGGTGTTCGGCCAGATGAACGAGCCTCCCGGTGCACGCCTGCGCGTGGCTCTGTCGGGTCTGACCGTTGCCGAGCAGTTCCGTGACCAGGACGGTGGCGGTAAGGACATCCTGCTGTTTATGGACAACATCTTCCGTTTCACCCAGGCCGGTAGTGAGGTGTCTGCACTGTTGGGCCGCATGCCATCGGCTGTGGGATATCAGCCCACGCTGGCCAGTGAGATGGGTAAGCTGCAGGAGCGCATCACCTCGACCAAGACGGGAAGTATCACCTCGGTACAGGCCGTGTATGTGCCTGCCGATGACTTGACCGACCCTGCACCCGCTACCACGTTCAACTTCCTGGATGCTACCTGCGTGTTGAGCCGCAAGATCGCTGAGCTGGGTATTTATCCGGCCGTTGACCCCCTGGCATCAACCTCGCGCATCATGGACCCGAATATCATTGGCGAGGAACACTACGATGTCGCCCAGCGCGTCATCCACCTGCTGCAGAAGTATAATGAGCTGCAGGACATCATCGCCATCCTGGGTGTTGAGGAGTTGAGTGACGAGGACAAGCTGGTCGTTTCGCGTGCACGCCGTGCCCAGCGTTTCCTGTCGCAGCCTTTCTTTGTCGCTGAGCAGTTCACCGGTCTGCCCGGTGTGATGGTACCGCTGGCCGAGACCATCCGCGGCTTCAAGATGATTCTTGACGGTGAGGTGGACGACCTGCCCGAGCAGGCCTTCCTGAGCGTGGGCACCATCGACGAAGCGATTGCCAAGGGCAAGAAGCTGCTCGAACAGAACTAATAGATTCACATTATTTATTTATAACATGACACTGAAAATCATATCGGCTGAACAGATCGAGTTTGAAGGCACTGTCGAGCAGGTAACCTTGCCCGGCGTGATGGGTCAGTTCCAGGTGCTCAATAACCATGCCGCGCTCATTGCCGCCCTCCAGGCTGGCAAGATGAGCTATGTGGCAGCTGGAAACACTGTGGAGCGTGACATTCACGGTGGTGTGGCCGATGTCAAGGATAATGTAGTGTCGGTGTGCTTATATTGAAAAAGCAATGAAGAGCAAAATCATAACAGCAGTTGTCGCACTCGTGATCGTGCTGCTGATGGGACTGGGCTATAAAAGCGCAGCCGATCATCGTGCACATAGCGCGACAGATGCCAGCTTTAATGTCAAGGAGACCATCTTTGAGCATCTAGGTGACACCTACGGCTGGGAAGTGCCCTTCAACCACGACAAGAGCATACCCCTGCCCGTCATTGTATGGGGCCAGGACGGCCTGCATTGTTTCATGAGCAACCGCATCACTGGCGGCGAGACCTATGAGGGTTACAAGATCTCGACCAGCGAGGAACACCACGGCAAGGTGGTCCAAGTGCTTGACGATGGGTCGGAGTACCGTCCCTGGGACTTCTCCATCACCAAGAACGTCGCCGGGCTCTTTATCGCGGCAGCGATTGTGGTGCTTATGATGATGTCGCTCAAGCGATGGTATTCCCGCAACGGCATGAAGGCACCACGCGGTTTCAAGGGCGCCCTGGAATTGGTATTCGATTTTGTCTATACCGACACCATACGCCCCATCATGGGAAAGCATGCGCCCAAGTATGCCTCCTACCTGCTCACGGCGTTCTTCTTCATATTGACGATGAACCTCCTGGGACTCATCGTCATCTTCCCGGGCGGAGCCAACCTCACGGGCAATATTGCTGTCACGTTTGTCCTGGCATTGCTCACCTTTGTCATTACTAACCTGAGCGGCACGCGTGAGTACTGGAAGGAAATCTTCTGGCCCGATGTGCCATTGATGCTCAAGTGCCCGGCTCCCATCATGCCACTGGTTGAGGTGCTCGGTCTTTTCACCAAGCCGATGGCTCTGATGATCCGACTTTTTGCCAACATGATGAGTGGCCACATGGTGGTTATCGTGCTGGTGTCGCTCATCTTCATCTTCACCGCCCAGTTTAATGTGGGAGTTGGAGCCATTACGCCCATCTTCTCGATGGCCTTCTCCCTGTTCATGCTGATGCTCGATATCCTGATCAGCTTTATTCAGGCCTATGTGTTCACTCTGCTCAGTACCATCTTTATTTCGATGGCCATTGTGGAACCTCATGCGCATGAGGCCAAATAACTTTCAATCAGACAATTAAAAAATATTATTAACAATAAAAAATTACGATTATGTTAGACATGATTTTATTAGATGTAGCTCTTGCTCATTTTGGTGCAGCTATTGGTGCAGGTATTGCAGCTATTGCAGCTGGTATTGGTATTGGTAGGATTGGTGGCAGTGCCATGGAGGCTATTGCCCGTCAGCCTGAGTCCACCGGTGATATCCGCAGTAATATGATTGTTATCGCAGCGCTCATCGAGGGTGTTGCTCTGCTGGCCTGGCTCGTTTGCCTGCTTGCCGTGCTCAAGTAATTAACATCTTAACTGGTTTGCCAGATGGAACTTTTAACGCCTGAATTTGGCCTGGTCTTCTGGATGTTTGTGGCATTCGCGTGCCTGTATTTCATCCTTGCCAAGTGGGCTTGGCCCTTCATCATCAAGAGTATGGAGGAGCGTGCCGACCTGATTGACAAGGGCGTGGCGTATGCCCAGGAGGCGAAGTCGCACCTTGATAACGCTAAGGCCGAAGCCGACAAGTTGCTTGCCGAGGCACGCAACGAGCAGGCCGACATCCTGCGCGAGGCTGCCAAGATGCGCAACGAGCTCATTGAGAAGGCCCGTGGCGACGCTGCCGAGGAAGCCAAGAAGGTGAGCCAGGCTGCTCAAGTCTCCCTTGAGCAGGCCCGCAAGGAGGCCGAAAAGCAACTGCGCACCCAAGTGGGCGACCTGGCCCTGCAGATTGCCGAGAAGGTGATTCGCAAGAATATCGCCAACGACAACGCCCAGCGTGCGCTGGTTGACCAATATCTGAGTGAGGTTGAGACTAAAAACTAACGTGATATGAGTGACGGACTGATTCCACGCCGATACGCCAAAGCGTTGTACAAGTTTGCCGTTGAGAACGGTGACTCGCAGGATATCTATGAGCTCTTGAAGACGCTCAACTTCCGCTACACCGCTATTGACGAACTCAAGCGCGCGGTGCTCAACCCTGAAATCTCTGACGAGGCCAAGGGGGCTTTCATGCTACAGCTCGTGGGCGGCAAGCCCGGCAGCTCACTGGACAAGTTCCTGCTGCTGTGTGTGCGCAACAACCGCGCCGAGTACTTGCAGAAGATTTCCCTCGCCTATGTTGATCTATACCGTGAGGCTCACGAGATTGCCCATGTGGTCATCACCACAGCAGTCCCCATGCCTCAGGACCAGGTCAATGCCATTACCGAGATCGTCAAGAAACGCCTGGGAGCAATGACGCTTGAGATAGAGCAGAAGATTGATCCCGAGCTGATTGGAGGTTTCACTATAACCATCAATGGGCTGGTGCTTGACGCGTCGGTAAAGAGAGAGTTGAATGAATTGCGGTTACAACTGCAAAAGAAAAACTGAAATCCAGATTATATTAAGAGATGATTAATCCCAGTGAAATATCTGATATATTAAAGCAGCAGCTCGTCGATGACATCGCCAAGCGTCAGGTCGCCTTTGAGGAAGAAGGCACTGTCCTCGAGGTGGGCGATGGCGTGGCTCATGCCTATGGACTGTACAATGTGGAGGCCAATGAGCTCGTGCAGTTCGAGAACGGTGTGACCGGTGTCGCCATGAACCTGGAGGAGAGCGATGTGGGTATCATCCTGCTCGACGAGGTGGACACCGTGACCGAGAACATGAAGGTGCGCCGCACTGGCGAGATTGCCTCGATCGAGGTGGGCGAGGGACTCCTGGGGCGTGTAATCAACGTCCTGGCCAAGCCTATCGATGGCAACGGTCCCATCGAGGGCAACAAACTGCGTCTGCCCCTGGAGCGCAAGGCTCCTGGCGTCATCTTCCGCCAGCCGGTGAACCAGCCGTTGCAGACGGGGCTCAAGGCCATCGACTCGATGATTCCCATCGGCCGAGGCCAGCGTGAGCTCATCATCGGTGACCGTCAGATCGGCAAGACAGCCATCGCGGTAGACACCATCATCAACCAGCGTGCAGGATACGATGCCGGCAAGCCGGTGTATTGCATCTATGTTGCCATCGGCCAGAAGGCTTCGACCGTGGCCGCTCTGGTGAACAAGCTCAAGGAAGCGGGTGCCATGCCCTATACCATCGTGGTCGCTGCCACCGCTGCCGACTCGGCATCGATGCGTTACTACGCCCCCTTTGCCGGTGCCGCCATCGGCGAGTACTTCCGCGATACCGGTCGCGATGCCCTGGTCATCTATGACGACCTGTCCAAGCACGCCGTGGCCTATCGTGAGATTTCGCTGATCCTCAAGCGTCCCTCGGGCCGTGAGGCTTATCCTGGTGATATCTTCTATCTGCACAGCCGCTTGCTGGAACGCGCCGCCAAGATTAACGAGAACCAGGCTGTGGCCAGCGTGATGAACGACTTGCCCGCGCCCCTCAAACCCATTGTCAAGGGCGGTGGCTCGTTGACGGCCTTGCCTATCATCGAGACCCAGGCAGGTGACGTGAGCGCTTATATCCCCACCAATGTGATCTCGATTACCGACGGTCAGATTTACCTCGAGTCGGCATTGTTCAACTCGGGAATCCGTCCGGCAGTGAATGTGGGTATCTCGGTATCGCGTGTGGGTGGTAATGCCCAGATCAAGTGCATGAAGAAGGTGGCTGGTACCCTCAAAATTGCCCAGGCACAGTACCGTGAGCTCGAGGCCTTCACCAAGTTTGGTGGTGACATCGACCCCGTTACGGCACGCACCATCGACACTGGCCGCAAGAACGAGCGACTGCTCGTGCAGGCACAATACACCCCGATGAAGGTCGAGGAGCAGGTGGCTATCATCTATTGTGGCGTGAATGGACTGCTGCGTGATGTGCCTCTGGACAAGGTGGCCGAGTTTGAGAAACTGTTTATCAGTTACCTGCGCGGCAAGCACCAGACCGATGTGCTCGACGTGTTGCGCTCGGGCAAGATCGACGATGATGTCATGTCCAAGCTCAAGGATGCCGCAGCCCAGGTGGCCGCCAAGTATGTAGATGCGCCTGCCAGTTAACATTTCAGCAATTTAAGTTCGCAAGATGTCAACATTAAGAGAACTCAAGACGCGTATCGGTTCAGTCGCCTCGACACAGAAGACGACGAGCGCCATGAAGATGATCAGCTCGTCCAAGATGCGCAAGGCTACTGGCCAGTTGCAGCGACTGTCGCCCTATCGTCACATGGTGCAGCACGTCATCAGCCATCTGCTGGTGACCGACCAACAGTTTGACTCGCCGCTCATCGCCGAGCGCGATGTGCAGCGGGTGGCTCTGGTCGTGTTTGGCAGTGATGATGGACTGTGCGGCGGTTTCAACGTCAATATCTTCAAGCAGCTGCTCTCGAGCATCCAGCAGGTGCGCCAGCAGTATGGCCAGCATGTGGGCATCACCGTGGTGCCCGTGGGCAAGAAGATGACCAAGGCGGTCGAGAAAATCGCTGGCAAGGACATCCAGATGGAGCGAGTGGCTCTCAACACCCGCAGCGGCAGTGAGGAATTGTATGCCTTCACCGACTTGATGAAGACACGCTTCCTGGAGCACACCTTTGACCGCGTGGAGATGTGTTACATGCACTTCATCTCCACGGGCAAGCAGGTGTTCACCCGCGAGCAGTTATTGCCCGTGAGCTATCAGGGCCTGGCCGACAATGTTGACCCGCGTGCGGCCAACAGCCCTTGCCTGTTTGAGCCCGATGCCAACACCATCTTCAACACCGTGCTGCCGCTGCACATCAAGTCGATGCTGCAGGATGTGTTCATCCAGAGTGCAGCAAGCGAGCAGAGCGCACGTGTGATGGCCATGCAAGCGGCAAGCGACAATGCCAAGGAGCTGCTCGATGAACTGCAGCTAGAGTACAACAAACTGCGTCAACAGGGCATCACCACCGAGCTGCTCGACATCCTGGGCGGTCAAGTGGATCGTTAATGCGAAACTGTAAAGAAAACAAGAAAAGACTAAGAATATGAGCATCAAGGAGTATTTCGTCTCAATCTTTAAAGGCTTTTACAGCCTTCTCAAGGGAATGGCTGTCACTGGCAAGGAGCTGGTGACCCCCAAGGTGACGGAGCAGTATCCCGAGAATCGTGCCGAGCTTCACATCCCGGAGCGATTCCGTGCTACGCTGGAGTTCATCTATGATGACAAGGGTTATCACAAGTGTATCGCTTGCGGTAGCTGTGAGCGCAACTGCCCCAACCAGACCATCAGCATCACCAAGCGCATGGTAGAGCTGGCCGACGGCAAGAAGAAGCAGAAGCTTGACAAGTACATGTATGACTTGGGAAGCTGCACCTTCTGCGGGCTGTGTGTGCAGGTGTGCCCCACCAATGCCATCAAGTTCAGCAACGACTTTGAGCAGGCGGTTTTCACGCGCGCGAAGCTCGTCAAGCAGCTCAATTACCTGCCCGAGAAGGACGATGCTCCAGCTCCCGCACCTGCCGCCAAGCCTGCAGCTCCAGCTGCCAAGCCTGCGGCCCCTGCTGCCGATGAGTCAAAACAAGAACCTAAAGAAACTAAGGAATAATGGAATCAGTAGGTAACATCATTTTGTATTTTATCGTTGCCATCGCCATCATCGTCTTCTCGGTGCTGACGGTGACCACGCGCAAGATTTTGCGCTCTGCAACCTATCTGCTGTTTGTGCTTTTTGCCACAGCCATCATCTACTTCCAGATGGACTATCAGTTCCTGGGAGCAGTGCAGATTGCCGTCTATGCCGGTGGCATCCTTGTGCTGTTTGTGTTTGCCATCATGCTCACACACCAGCCTGGAAAGAATGCCGAGGCTCTGGACTCACACCGCCGCTGGCTGGGCCTCACCGCTGCGCTGGCTGGTGTGGCCGTCACGGGCTATGGCCTGTTCAGCTATGCTGACTTTGCCGGCAAGAGCATCATCAGCAGCGTGGACGTCAATATGGAGAAGATAGGCCAGTTCCTGTTGAGTACCGACAAGTATGGCTATCTGTTGCCTTTTGAGGCCATCAGTGTGTTGTTATTGGCTTGTATCATCGGAGGTGTGGTTATTGCCCGTCGCCGCTAGCAATGTGATTAGATTATGGATTTGACACTGTTTATGTATCTTATTCCCAGCCTCATCATGTTTGGCTGTGGCGTTTATGGTTTCATCACCCGCAAGAACATGATTGCGATCATGATTTCACTGGAGTTGATGCTCAACTCGGTGGATATCAACTTTGTGGTGTTTAACCGTTACCTGTTCCCTGGTCAGATGGACGGCATGTTCTTCTCGCTGTTTGCAATCGCTATCGCAGCGGCCGAGACAGCTCTTGCCCTTGCTATCATCATCAATGTGTTCCGCATTGCCAAGAACGTGGACATCAACCAAATCACTAAACTGAAATTCTAACGATTATGCCATTGAGTTTAGCAATAGTAGTTGTAGCATTACCCCTGTTCATGTTCCTGTTCCTGGGACTCGTCGGGGTGAAAATGGGTAGAAAAATCACGGGTGTGATTGGTGTACTGGCCATGCTGGTCGATACCGTTCTTGCCTATGGCGTGGCACTGACCTATTTCTTTGGCAGTGGCCAGGGGCAGATGGTGGACGGCATTCGTCAGGCTGTCGTTGTCGCCAATCCTGACTGGTTATCGTTCACCGACACGCTGGTCGTGCGCATGGGAGTCCTGGTTGACCCCATTGCGGCCATGATGCTTGTGGTCATCACCACGGTATCGTTGATGGTTCACCTTTACAGCTTGGGGTACATGAGCGACCATGATGGTAACGCCGAGAAGGGATTCCAGCGTTATTATGCCTTCCTGGCTCTGTTCACATTCTCGATGCTGGGACTGGTGGTTGCCACCAACATTTTCCAGATCTTTATCTTCTTTGAGATGGTGGGTCTTTCCTCCTACCTGCTCATCGGTTTCTATTACTCGACGCCTGCCGCCAATCATGCCAACAAGAAGGCTTTCATCGTCACCCGTCTGGCTGACCTGTTCTTCCTGCTGGGCATCATGATCCTGAGCTTCTATACCGACACCTTTGACTTCGACAAGTTGGTCTTCGGACCCACGATGTCAGGTAGCCTGGAGACGGCCCAGAGTGCTATCAGCACTGCTGGAGGTGCCACCTTCATGGGCTGCTCGGTGATGGCTTGGGCATTGACTTTCATCTTTATTGGCGGTGCTGGTAAGAGTGCGATGTACCCGTTGCACATCTGGCTCCCTGATGCTATGGAAGGTCCCACCCCGGTGTCGGCCTTGATCCATGCTGCGACCATGGTTGTCGCTGGTGTGTTCCTGGTGGCCAGGTTGTTCCCGCTCTATGTGCTCGTGCAGGGTGCGATGAATATCATCCTGGTCGTTGGTGCCTTCACGGCATTCTATGCTGCCGCCATCGCCTGCACTCAGAGCGACATTAAGCGTGCGCTGGCATTCTCGACTATCTCGCAGATTGCTTTCATGATGACCTCGCTGGCCGTTTCCTCCAACAATAACTCACTCATCGAGATTCACGAGGGCTACGGCCTGGGTTACATGGCATCGATGTTCCACCTGTTCACCCACGCCATGTTCAAGGCGTTACTCTTCCTGTGCGCCGGTGCTATCATCCATGCCGTTCACAGCAATGAGAACGACAAGATGCATGGCCTGCACAAGTACATGCCCATCACCAGCATCTGCTTCCTGATTGGCTGCTTGGCCATCGCGGGTATTCCCCCGTTTGCCGGCTTCTGGTCCAAGGATGAGATTCTTGTCGCTGCCTATCAGCGAGGACTGGGATGGGGACTGTGGATGTCGATGGTGGCTGGTATGACCGCCTTCTATATGTTCCGTATCTACTACCTCATCTTCTTCTGGAAGAAACATGAGGTTCACACCCATCATGCTCCCAAGGATCAGCCCTGGACGATGACGCTGCCGTTGATCATCCTGGCTTGCATCTCGGTGGTTGCTGGTTTTGTCCCATTCCATGACATGGTCACTTGGGACGGCAAGGCCCTGCACACTGCTCTTGACTGGACCGTGGCAGGCTCAAGCGTTGCTGTCGCTCTGGTCGGTATCGGTCTGGCCACTGTGATGTATCGCAAGGAGAACCCGCTTCCCGACCGCTTGGCCAACTCGATGCACGGCTTGTGGCAAGCCAGCTACAAGCGCTTCTACATGGACGAGCTTTACCAGTTCATCACCCACAAGGTGATATTCCAGGGACTGTGTGTGCCCATTGCCTGGTTTGACCGTCACATCATCGACGGCTTCATGAACCTGATGGCCGATGCAACCAATGCGCTGTCATTTGGCATCCGCCGCATGCAGTCGGGCAGCATTCAGCTGTATGTGTATGTTTACCTGTTGGGTGCCCTGTTGCTGGGTGTCATCACCATGCTGTGTTTAATGTTCTAATCAACGGTCTAACAAAATAGAAAGGATATATCAAATGGAAATTTTCAATAATATACTGATTTACTTTGTGATCGTGCCTCTGTTGACACTCGGAGGCCTGGCCCTGTGCAGCAACCGCGGCATCAAGGCCTTGAGGACCGTTGC
>Ga0247611_10005220_pt1 | contig 17368 bp, 13 predicted proteins | sample 177DNAGHGhighgp2_FD_192422 | JGI IMG/M metagenome (GOLD analysis project Ga0247611, IMG submission 192422) | Sheep rumen microbial communities from Palmerston North, Manawatu-Wanganui, New Zealand - 1770 DNA GHGhigh gp2 | ecosystem: Host-associated > Mammals > Digestive system > Stomach > Rumen... | reverse complement strand
GGATGTGATCAGGCCGATGGAGGCGTTCCCGCCGAAGGAACGGTTGTTCCCGTCCTTGGTGGAAATGTCCAGCACCGAGGACAGGCGTCCGCCGTAGGAAGCGGGGAAATCGCCCTTGTACAGGTCAGCACCGCGGATGGCGTCGCCGTTGAACATGGACAGGAATCCGAGGAAGTGGCCGCAGTTGTACACCGGCGCCCCGTCCACGAGGATGAGGTTCTGGTCGATGCCGCCGCCCCGTACGCTGAATCCGGTGGAGCCTTCGCTCGGGGTCTGGACGCCCGGCATCATCTGGATGACCCGGATGATGTCGGCCTCGCCCATCAGGGTGGGCATCTTCTGTACGAGCCCGGCGTCCACACGTTCCAGGCCCATCTGGGGCAGTTTGATCTCCTCCCGCTTGGAGCGCGAGAACACCGTCGCGGCATCCAGCTCGTTCCGGTCCTGCTGCAGGTGGAAGTCCAGCTTGACGCTCTGCCGGAGGTCCATCGGATGCTCGTCCGTGACATACCCGAAATAGGAGCAGAACACCGTATGCTCTCCGGTCGGGACGCTCAGCGAATAAAAGCCTACGCCGTCGGCCGCGACACCGGTCTTGCGGTCCTCCAGGAACACGACGGCCTGGGGCAGGGGCTCCCCGGTCTCCGCGTCCCGCACGTACCCGGACAGCGTGACCTTCCTTCCTTGGGCGAAGGCGCAAAGTCCCAGCAGCAGCAATGTGGCTGCCGCCGTAAGCCGCTTGGTGAAGGTCATTTCTGAAGGAGTGCCTTGGCGGCGGACTGCCCGGCCAGGTAACCGGTGGAGAAGGCGAGCTGGAGGTTGTAGCCGCCCGTGTCGGCGTCCATGTCCAGCACCTCGCCGCAGAAGTAAAGCCCGGGTTGTTTCTTGGACTCGAGCGTCTTCGCGACGACCTCGCTGGTGGAGATGCCGCCGGCGGTGATGACGCTGCGCTCGAAACCCACGAAGCCGGCGATGTCCAGCTTCCAGTCCTTCATCGCGGCCGCGAGGGTGTCCACGCTCACTTTCGAATTCGTCTTCAGGAAGGCGAGGGTGAGCTCCCACGGCATCAGTTTTCCGAGCATGATCCGGAACAGGCGCTGGAAACTCTGCCCCTTGGAACGCTCGTCGTGGATGATGTCCTCCCATTTCTGATGGACATCCTCGTTGAGTTTCTCCGGTTCAACGGCCGGTTTGAGGTCGATGGAAACGGACACCTTCTGCCCGTTGTTCAGGGCATTCACGGCCTTGCGGCTCACCATGAAGCCGAGCGGGCCTTCCAGACCGCCGTCGGTGAACTCGATGTCGCCGAAATCGCTCTGGGCTTCCTCTCCGTTGATATAGAGGGTCAGCTGGACGTTCTCCAGATTGTTCCCGTTGAACAGTTCGCCCAGTTCGGAGAGCGGCTTGATGCGCTCGATGTGCTTGTCGAACTTGGGATACCAGGCGGGCAGGGGAGCGATCTTGCGTTCCTTCACCTTCCCATAGACAGTCTTGCCGCGGAAAGCATCCCGGATTTCGCCCGCGAGGGCGCTCTGATCTGTCTTGTAGCCTTCCGGAACGAGGGCGGTGAGGGAGGGATAGCAGGGCTCCACGGTGTGCCCCAGTTCCTCGGCCCACATATAGCCGTCGCCGGTGGAACCGGTGCCGGGATAGGAGAGGCCGCCCGTGGCGATGATGAGCTTGGGACAGGTATATTCCTCCGTCTCGATCTTAGTCTCGACCTTGAACTGGGGCTTCTTGCGGGGATCGTCGCTCGGGATGCGGCGCTCCTTGGTGATGGTCTTCACCGTGTCCAGGCTGAACCCTTTCGGCGTCTTGTCCACGGTCTTGACCTCGCAGCCGGTGACCACTTTCACCCCGGCAAGGGTGCAGGCCCGAACGAGCGTGTCCACGACGTCACCGGCCATGTGCGACTCCGGAAAGGCGCGGTCGCCGCGCTCCACGACACTGCGGAGTCCATTGTCCTTCAGGAGGTTCCTGAGGCCTTCGGGGGGCAGGTTGTGCCAGGCCGGGCTGACGAAGTTCGTATCGGTGCGGATGTGGTCGGAGAAATCGCCCCATTCCTTGACATTGGTGAAGTTGCAGCGGCCTTTGCCGGTGATCATCACTTTGCGGCCGGCCTTGGGCATCTTCTCCAGCACGGTCACCGTCCCTCCGTTTTCCGTCCGGGCAAGTACCTCCGCAGCGCCCAGTGCCGCAACCAGTCCGGAGGCCCCGCCTCCGATCACGATAACATCCGATTTCATAGAGTCTCAATCAATTTCGCGCAAAATTACGACAATTTGCGTTTTTCTGCAATCGGAAAGCACCAATTCAGGAAAAAATGCTTAACTTCACGCACTAATCACTAATTACAAGTCACTAAATGAAGATTACCTCTGCCGATGCCCTCGAAGGCATCCGACGGTCGGCCGCAGAAGCCCTGGCCGTGAGGGAGGAAGGGGACAGGACCGTGGCCGCGGAGGCTTGCGGCCTTGACAAAGGAACCCCGCATCTGCAGGTCCTGTGCTGCGGTGGCACGGGCTGCAAGGCCTCCGAAAGCGAGAAGATCGTGGAGAATTTCAGGCAATCCCTCCGGGAACACGCCATCGCCGACAAGGTGGAGGTCCTCGTTCCCGGCTGCTTCGGTTTTTGCGAGAAAGGCCCCATCGTCAAGATCATCCCGGACTCCACATTCTACACCTCGGTCCGCCCGGACGACGTGGAGGAGATCGTCACCTCCCACATCATCGGCGGGAACAAGGTGGAACGCCTCCTGTACCGGGACCCCTCGACGGGGACGCACATCTCCGACTCCAAGCATATGGACTTCTACCGGAAGCAGCTGCGGGTCGCCCTGCGGAACTGCGGCTTCATCGATCCGGAGAACATCCTCGAATACATCGCCCGGGACGGATACAAGGCCCTGGCGGAGAGTCTGAAAAGGGACAGCGCCGATGTCCTCGCGGACATCAAGGCTTCCGGCCTGCGCGGCCGGGGCGGCGCCGGATTCCCTACGGGCGTGAAATGGGAGATCGCCCGCAAGTTCGATGCGCCGGACAAATACGTCGTGTGCAACGCCGATGAGGGGGACCCCGGCGCATTCATGGACCGTTCGATCATGGAAGGCGACCCGAACTCGGTGATCGAGGCGATGATGATCTGCGGATACTGCATCAACGCGCACCATGGCCTGATCTATATCCGGGCGGAGTATCCGCTTGCCGTCCACCGGCTGCAGGTGGCGATCGCCCAGGCCCGCGAGTACGGGCTGCTGGGCAAGGATATCCTGGGCTCCGGCTTCGATTTTGACATCGAAATCCGCTACGGGGCCGGCGCCTTCGTGTGCGGCGAGGAAACGGCGCTCATCCACTCGATGGAGGGAAAGCGCGGCGAGCCTACGCTCAAGCCCCCGTTCCCGGCCGAGGCCGGCTACATGGGCCGTCCCACCAACGTGAACAATGTGGAGACGCTGGCCAATGTCCCCGTGATCCTGACGAAGGGACCGCACTGGTTCGCCTCCATCGGCACGGAAAAGTCCAAGGGAACCAAGGTATTCGCCCTGGCCGGCAAGATCAACAACGTGGGCCTGATCGAGGTGCCCATGGGCACGACGCTCCGGGAAATCATCTATGACATCGGCGGCGGCGTGAAGGGCGGGAAGAAGTTCAAGGCCGTCCAGACGGGCGGACCGTCCGGCGGCTGCCTTACCGAGAAGCACCTGGACATCCCCATTGATTATGAGAGCCTTGCGGCGGCCGGGTCCATGATGGGCTCCGGCGGCATGATCGTGATGGACGAGGACGACTGCATGGTGTCCGTGGCGAAGTTCTTCCTGGAATTCACCGTGGGCGAATCCTGCGGCAAGTGCGTCCCGTGCCGCATCGGCAACAAGCGGATGCTGGAGATCCTGGACCGGATCACCGACGGACGCGGGACGATGGACGATATCGACAAACTGGAGAGCCTCGCGAAGGTCATCAAGGACACGGCCCTGTGCGGCCTGGGCCAGACCTCGCCGAACCCGGTGCTGTCCACGCTCGCGAATTTCCGTCAGGAGTATGAGGAGCACGTACGGGACCATGTGTGCCGTTCGCACAAGTGCAAGGCCCTGCTCACGTATTCCATCGATCCGGACCTGTGCAAGGGCTGCAGCGCCTGCGCCCGGGGCTGCCCCGCCGAGGCGATCGCCGGCGAGGTGCGCAAACCGTTCGTCATCAATCCCGAAAAGTGCATCCGCTGCGGCATGTGCCTGTCCCGGTGCAAGTTCGGTGCGATCAAAGTCATTTAATGCGAGGAAGCCATGATTAACCTGACTATCGACAACCGCGCCGTGTGCGTGGAAAAGGGAACGACCGTCCTGGACGCCGCGGCTTCCGTGGGCATTACGATCCCGGCCTTGTGCCATATCGACCTCAAGGGGACCTGCGTCAAGAGTTCTCCCGCCGCCTGCCGCGTGTGCGTGGTGGAGGTGGAAGGACGCCGCAACCTGGCCCCATCCTGCGCCACCCTCGTCACGGAGGGCATGGTGGTCCGCACGAATTCCGCCCGGGTGGTCCGGGCCCGGAAAACGGTGGCGGAACTCATCCTCTCGGACCATCCCAATGACTGCCTGACCTGCCCCAAGTGCAATGACTGCGAGCTCCAGAAGCTCGTCACCCGGTTCAATATCCGGGAAATGCCGTTCAAGGGCGAGCAGTCGGTCCGCAAGAAAGAGGTGACGGCCGCCATTACCCGGAACATGGACAAGTGCATCCTGTGCCGCCGCTGCGAAACCGTTTGCAACGAGGTGCAGACGGTGGGTGTGCTCGGTGCCGTTCGCCGCGGGTTCGAGACGACGGTGGCGCCGACCTTCGACCGCATGTTCTCCGAAACGGACTGCACCTACTGCGGCCAGTGCGTCGCCGTATGCCCGACCGGCGCCCTGACCGAACGGGACAATACGGACCGTCTGCTGGACGATCTATGCGACCCCGATAAGGTGGTCGTCGTGCAGCCGGCGCCGGCCGTGCGCGTGGCCCTGGGCGAGGAGTTCGGCATGGCCCCCGGGACCATCGTCACCGGGAAGCTGGCCACCGCCCTGCGGTACCTGGGTTTCGACTACGTCTTCGATACGGATTTCGCGGCCGATCTGACCATCATGGAAGAAGGCGCGGAGATCCTGCAGCGCCTGAGGGCCTTCCTGGGCGGGAACAAGGATGTGAAACTGCCCATCATGACCTCCTGCTGTCCGGCCTGGGTCAATTTCTACGAACACCAGTATCCGGACCTCCTGGAGTATCCTTCCTCGGCGAAATCCCCGGCGCAGATGTTCGGAGCCATCGCCAAGTCCTACTGGGCGCAGAAGATGGGCATTCCGCGCGAGAAACTTGTCGTGGTCTCCGTCATGCCCTGCCTGGCGAAGAAATACGAATGCGTGCGGGAGGAGTTTTCCGTGGACGGCAATCCGGACGTGGATTATTCCATCTCCACCCGCGAACTGGCCCGGCTCATCAAGCGCTCCAACATTGACTTCAAGTCCCTCCCGGACAGTGATTTCGATACGCCGCTCGGCGAGTCCTCCGGTGCCGGCGCCATCTTCGGCGCGACCGGCGGCGTGATGGAGGCGGCGCTTCGGACCGTGTACGAGGTCTATACCGGGAAGACGCTGCCTCGCCTGGAATTCACGGCCGTACGCGGCCTGGACGGTATCAAGGAAGCGGTCATCGACCTGGACGGCTTTCCGCTCAAGGTTTGCGTGGCCCATACGCTGGGGAACGCCCGGAAGCTGATGGACTTGCTGCGCGAAGGAAAACTGGACTACCATGTCGTGGAGGTGATGGCCTGCCCGGGCGGCTGCATCGGCGGCGCCGGCCAGCCGTATCACCATGGCCATGTGGAAATCCTCAAGGCCCGCGCCCGTGCCATCTACTGTGAGGATGCGGGCAAGCCCATCCGAAAGAGCCATGAGAATCCCGACATCCAGATGCTGTACAAGGTGTTCCTGGGCGAGCCGCTCAGCGAACGTGCGCATCATCTGCTGCACACCCGTTATTTCGACAAATCCATCAAGTAGCGCACGCCATGAGTGAAATCAAGATATCCTGCGAGGCCCTCCGGGAAGTGGAGGCCATCTGTGAAAGGTTTGGAAACGATCCCGGGGAGATGATCTCCATCCTCCATGCCTGCCAGAACAAACTGGGGTACCTGCCGGAGGAAGTCCAGCGGGTCATTGCCCGGAAACTGGGCGTCCCTGCTTCGAAAGTATATGGTGTGGTGACGTTCTACTCTTTCTTTTCGATGACCCCGAAGGGCAGGAATCCCGTTTCCGTGTGCCTCGGAACCGCCTGCTACGTCCGCGGTTCCGACAAGGTGCTGGAAGAATTCAAGCGGGTGCTCGGCATCGACGTGGGGGAGACCACCCCGGATGGCAAGTTCTCCCTGGACTGCCTGCGCTGCGTAGGCGCCTGCGGTCTCGCCCCGGTCGCCACCATCGGCGAGAAAGTCTATGGCCGCCTGAATCCTTCCGACATCAAGAAGATCGTCGCGGAGTTCGAGGACTAGGGCAGGACCACCCGCTCAAGCATCCCCTGCAACTTCGCCAGGGCAATCCCGTAGTTGGTGATGGGCACTCCTGCGAGGAGCGCCTTTCGTGTGCGTGACCGAACCAGCGCCTTGTTCGCCACGCAGGCGCCGCAGTGGATGATGAGGGCGTAGGGGGAGAGGTCCTCCGGGAAATCGTTTCCCGCGGCAATTTCCACCCGGACATCGGCCCGCTTTCGCAGCAGGTTTGGGATCTTGACCCGTCCGATGTCTTCTGTATCAGGAACATGCGTACAGGCTTCGGCAATCAGGACTCGGTCGCCGTCCCGGAGTCCGTCGATGGCTGCAGCCCCCTCTACAAAGACACGGATATCCCCCTTGGCTGCGGCCAGCAGGACGGAGAAGGACGTCAGCGGCAGATCGGCGGGGAGGGCGGCATTCACTCGGGAGAAGACCTGGGAATCGGTAATGACCAGCGTCGGAGCGCATTCCAACGCCGTTTCCAGGGTTTCCGGCGTGCAGCAGCAGGGAACGCACCCCCGGTCCAGCAGTTCCCGGATCACCTGCACCTGCGGGAGGATGAGCCGTCCTTTCGGCGCCTCGCTGTCCTGGGGCATCACGAGCACAACCTTGTCGCCGGAACGGACGAGGGCACCTGTGAGGAAGGATTCCTGCCGCCTGGGCAGGACTGCCGCCACGTTCTGCAGCAACGTATCGATGCTTTCATCCCGGTGGTACCGGACAGCCGGAATCCCGGCTTTTCCGAGCGTCACCAGCAGTTCTTCCACGGTTTCTCCGTCCCCCAGCACGACCGCGATGTCCGCCTCGTCCATGACCGCTTGGGTCCGGCGGCGCCTTTCGGGGCCGAGCCGGCTTGTGTCATCGAGCCCTGCCGTATCGACCAGAACGGCCGGGCCGATGCCAAGCGGCAGTTCGATCCGTTTCCGGACGGGGTCGGTCGTCGTGCCGGGAACGGGACTCACCAGGGAGACTTCCTGGCCGCAGAGGGCGTTGACCAGGGTGGACTTTCCGCTGTTGACCGGACCGAAGAAAATGATGTGAAGCGGTTCCATGTGCTCAGAATCTGAAGTCGCGTCGTCCCTTCTCGATCTCTTTCAACCGCTCGGCCGTGATCTCCCGGATGCGGCCTTCCGGAATGTCGCCGAGGCTTTCCGCGATCAGCGCATTCCCTTTTGCCAACGTTTCGGGGGAGGCGTAATCCATGAGATACTCTTTCAGGGTCATCAGGGCGTTGGGCGTGCAGCACAGGCCGATTTTCCCGCTCTTGCACAGGGACATGAAGCGGTCCCCGGTGCGACCCTCCCGGTAGCAGGCGGTGCAGAAGCTCGGGATGTGCCGGTTCTCCAGAAGCCAGCCCACGACTTCGTCCAGCGGACGGGTGTCGGAGACGTCGAACTGGGCCGTTTCGTCATGACGCTCAACACTTGTATAGCCCCCCACGCTGGTCCGTGACCCTCCGCTGATCTGGGAGATGCCGCAGTCCAGGAGCTGCTCCCGCATCCGGACGGATTCCCGCGTGGAGATGATCATGCCGGTATAGGGGACGGCGATCCTCAGGACGGCCACCAGTTTCCGGAAGATTTCGTCCGGGAGCGCATCCGGGAAATCGGCCGTGTCGATGTCGTCGGCCGGACAGATCCGGGGGACGCTGATCGTGTGCGGCCCCACACCGAACCGGGCTTCCAGATGCTCCGCATGCATCAGCAGGGCGGTCAGCTCATACCGGTATCCGGCAAGACCGAACAGAACACCGATCCCCACATCGTCACAGCCGCCCTCCTGGGCCCGGTCCATGGCCTCGGTGTGCCACTCATAGTTGCTCTTGGGGCCGCTGGGGTGCAGTTTCAGGTATTGTTCCCGGTTATAGGTCTCCTGGAAGAGGATATACGTGCCGATGCCCGCCGCCTTCAGCTTCCGGTAGGATTCCACGTCCGTCGCGGCGATGTTGACATTTACACGGCGGATGGAGTTCCCTCCCTCCCGGACGGAATAGATGGTCCGGATGGACTCCAGGACATATTCCAGCGGACTGTTCCGCGGGTCCTCGCCGGTTTCCAGCGCGAGGCGCTTGTGCCCGGTGCGGATGAGGGCCCGGACCTCCGCCTCGATTTCCTGCTGGCTGAGTTTCTTGCGCGGAATGGTCCGGTTCTTCGCGTGATAGGGACAATAGACACAACCGTTTATGCAGTAATTGGACAGGTACAGGGGGGCGAAGAGGACGATGCGGTTCCCGTAGAACCGGTGTTTGATATCCCGGGCAAGGGAGTAAATACGTGCTTCCTTGGCAGGGTCGTCGCACTCCAGCAGGATGGCCGCCTCCCGGTGGGTGAGGCCTTTGCAGAGGGCCGCCTTTTCCAGGATGGCGTTCACGCGGGCGGGATTCCGGCTTTCCCGGACCGCCTCTTCCAGGCTTCGGAGCACCTCATCGTGGTCGATGAATTCGCATGCGTGGGTCGACAGGGGATTGTACATAGGGTTCAGGCTTGATAGTCTCCGCGGGACGGACTGATGCCGTATCCGATGGCGGACAGTTCTTGTTCGATGGTTTGGGGATCGTCGCTGCTCTTCCCTTCGTAGAGGGCGTAGTCGGCGCGGTGCTCCGGGGGTGTGAAGTTGGGCATGATGACATTGGCTCCGGCGAGGATCCCGGCCCGCCGGCCGCCTTCGAGAAGGGTGGAGAGGGCGGTGGTCGCGGGAATCAGGAGGCTCGGAAACATCAGGCGCAGGATCGAGTAGAGGCGCAGGGTCTTGTCGGCACTGCCGGCGGGATGGGTTGCAAAAGGGGTCCCTTTCGCGGGAATGAACGGGCCGATGCCCGCCATCTCCGGGCGGATCCTTTCGATCAGGCGGAGGTCCCGGATGAGCTCTTCCGTGGTCTGGAAAGGGCTTCCGACCATCATGCCCATGCCGGTCTGGAATCCCAGTTCCTTGAGAGTCCGGATGCATTGCAGGCGGGTTTCCAGCCGCATCCCGGCGGGGTGAAGTTTCGCGTAATGGACAGGCGACGCCGTTTCGTGCCGGAGCAGGTAACGGTCGGCCCCGGCCGTTTTCAGCCGCCGGAATGTCTCGTCGGGCAGTTCGCCAAGTGACAGGGTGATAGCCGCTTCCGGCCAGGCTTCCCGGATGGCTGCGACAGTTCCAGTGAGTCCGCGGGCGGCCGGCGGATTCTCCCCGCCCTGCAGGACGAAGGTCCTGATACCCTGTGCCCATGCTTTTTCGCAGCACTGCAGGATCTCATCCTGCGTGAGGGAATACCTCCGGTGCGCCCCGTTGCTTTTCCGGATTCCGCAGTACAGGCAGTCGTTCCGGCACACGTTGCTCCACTCGATGAGCGCCCGGAGGTACACCTTCTTCCCGAACCGTTCTTCCGCCACCCCGCGGGCCCGCTCGTGCAGTTCCTGCAGCAAGGTTCCGTCTTCCGTTTCAAGCAGCATCCGCAGCCCCTCGTCATCGAGGGTCCGATGCTGTGCCAATGTGCCCACCAGTTCCTGCATATCCTTGACACAAAGATAGCGAATGAAGGACGATAAACAAAAAAAGCAGGCGTTTTCTGCCTGCTTTCAGAGCCACTCAGGAGGCTCGAACTCCCGACCTGCGCGTTACGAATGCGCTGCTCTACCGACTGAGCTAAAGTGGCCTTGGACCGATTACGGTGAATCGGGACTGCAAATATAGGAAAATTATTTGGATTCCAAACAATTTTTAATGCTTTCCATCCTTTTTATCGCCTTTCGGGATGGAAAGGGCCAAAGCGGGAAGCGGAACCGGTTGCCTTCCCGGAAACTGGCGGCGTACCAGCCGGATTCGGAGCAGGGTTCCACCCGGATATCGATGATGCTGTAGCAGTACCTGTCTGAATAGTCAGCCGTATAGCAGCCGGCAGCGGTCACCTCCACCTTGCTGCCGGATAACAGATTCAGAACCCCGTTGCAGGCATTTTCCAGGCTGTCCGCCCGGAACAGCACCGTGCCGCTGTCCATCAGTTTTACTTTGTCCAGGTGGTTCATCGCATTCTATTAATCCTTTGCAATAATACGAAAATATCCGTACTTTTGAAAAAAATCGGTCATGCATCTTTTGTGTTTTTGCCGCATTTGCGGCAAAGTGGCCTTGCAGGCCATTTCCCGTGCCGACGTGGCAAAAAAAACGGTTGAAAAACGGCCTTTCCTTGCCGCGTCGGCACGCACACTGCGCTGCATGCCCGTTTTTTTGCTGACGTGGTCATTCGTCTCCTGCCAGTTGCAGACTTCCCGTCCGGAAACCGGGATGGAATATGCCCGGCTGTTTGATTTGGAAGGGAGCAAGGCGATCGTTTATTCTCCATTCGACCACACGGCAGACACACTGGAAATAACCCGCCCGCTGCGCAGTATCGTATGCATGTCTTCGTCCTATATCGGATTTCTGGATGCGCTCGGATGCGATTCGGTAGTGACGGCCGTATCCGGATTGAATTATGTGGCCGACCCTGAAGTCCGCAGCCATGCCGTCGATGTCGGTTACGATGCGGCGCTGGATTATGAGACCATCCTGAAACTGAAACCGGACCTGCTTGTCACTTATGCCGTCTCCGCCGCGGAACCGCCGTATCTACAGAAACTGCGGGAACTGGGCATCCGGACGGCGGTCATTCATGAGCACCTGGAAAGCCATCCGCTCTCCCGGGCGGAATACATCAAGTTCTTCGGTCTGCTCACCGGCAAGTCGCACGAGGCAGATTCGTTGTTCTGCGCCATCCGCGACCGGTATCAGGCCATGGTAACAAAAACGGACTGCCCCCGGAAAATCCTCATCAACATCCCCTATGCCGACCAGTGGTACATTCCCGGCGGCGACAACTACATGACCCGTCTGATCCGGGATGCCGGCGGCGAAGTGCTCGGCGCCGTTCCCGGTCAGGTCCAATCCTCCGTCATCTCCGTGGAGAAAGCCTTCGAATACGCACAGGACGCCGATTGCTGGCTCAATCCCGGCTGGTGTTCCACCAAAGACCAGCTCAAATCGGTTCATCCGCTCTTCGCGGATTTTCCGGTCATCGAAAAACCCGTTTGGAATAATACGAAACAGACCACCCCGGGCGGCGGGAATGCCTTCTGGGAAACCGGTCCGGTCTGTCCGGACATGATACTGAAAGACCTCCGTGCCATACTGGATGGCCAGGAGGTCCCGATGACTTATTATTTTCCGTTGGAATAGATCAGAACAGTTTCCCGCTGCCCCATTTGTTTTTGAGGCCGGCGAGTTCGCCGGGGGTGGCGGGACGGTTCAGGGCTTCCTTCCTTTCTTTGATGAACTGCTGCTTGAGGCGGGCGAACTGACGCTTGGTGTCCAGGGTGAAATCCCCGTTCTCAATCCAGGCGAAGTAGGAGGACTCGCTTTCCCATACTTCCCGGGCGGTGCGCCCCTTGTGCTTGCCGAAGCTGATGACCGCCTCGCCCTCATCGTTCAGGTACAGGCGGCCGGCAAAGTCCACGAAGCGGGCACGGGAACCGATCCTGGACAGAGAATCGACATCATTCTTGAGCACTTCCTGCTGATTCTCAGTCGGTTCCTTGTATCGGTCCAACTGGGCTTTCAGCACCTCGAAGGTGGCCAGGGTATCGGCTTCGGCCGTATGGGCGTTTTCGAAATCCTTGCCGCCGCAGTAGAAACGGTAGGCGGCGCGCAGGTTCCGGGGTTCCATGTGATGATAGATGTTCTGCACGTCCACCATCTTGCTTTCGTGGAGGTCGATCCCGTCGATGCAGGCGAGCATTTCAGCCGCCTTGTCATGGGCCTTCGGATCCGGGAGGCGGCTGTTGCAATACTCCCGCGCGCGCTCGATCTCCTCCGCCAGGAGCGGAAGGTCGAACTTCGTGGAGTTGAAGCCGGCGAGGTCACTGTCCTTGAGCCAGGCGGCGATTTCCGGAAGCACCTCGATGAATTTGGGACAGTCCACCAGATCCTCGTCCTTCACGCCGTTCACTTCCGAAGCGCTCGGCTGGATGGGGATGACGCGCCGGTTCCGGTAGTCCCAGGGCTTGATCTTCCAGGTCTTGATGTTCACCTGACCGTCCGGCATCGCTTTCACGAAACTCAGTTCGATGATGCCGTCGGTGGCGATATTGAGGCCGGTACTCTCGATGTCAAAGAACAGGAGCGGCCTCGTAAGGTTCAGTTCCATAAATGATTACGAAATCATGATAGGCATCAGGATGCCGCAGATCTTTTCGCTTTCGGCCTCTTCTTCGGAGGGGAGGATGAGGGCGGCACGGCGGGCGTCGGCAAATCGGATGACAATGCTGTGGCAACCCATGTTGGAGAGGATTTCCGTGAGGAAGGTGCTCTTGAAGCCGATGGCGAGCTCGTCGCCGGCGTAGTCGCAGACGATTTTCTCGTAGGCGGCGAGGGCGAAGCCCAGGTCCTGGGCCGATACCTCCAGCTGTCCTTCCTTGAGGGTGAGCTTGATGTGGTTGGAAGCCTTGTTGGAGCACACGGCCACACGGCGCACGGTGTTCAGCAGGAGCATCCGGTCGATCTTCAGGACATTGGAGTTATTCTTCGGGATGACGTCGCGGTATTTCGGATACTTGCCCACGACCAGGCGGCAGATCAGCGTCGTGCCGCCGAAGGTGAACTGGGCGGAGTTGGTGTCGAACTTGATTTCCACGGTCTCCACGTCCTTGCCGATGATGCTGCGCAGCACGTTCGCCGGTTTCTTGTGCAGGATGAAGGAGGCCTTCTCGGCGGCCTTCACGTCCGGGGTGGTGTAGCAGATGAGCTTGTGGGAATCCGATGCCACCAGGGTGGTGGAGGCCGTGTCGATGTCGAAGAAGATGCCGTTCATCGCGGGGCGGATCTCGTCGTCGGCGGTGGCATAGACGGTGCCCTGGATGCCCTCCACGAGGCTGGCGGCGGGGAATACCACCGTCTGCGCATCCTCGCCCGTGCCCTTGATCTCGGGATAGTCGTCGGCGGGGAAGTAGGGGAGAACGGAGTTGCCGCTGGCCCAGGCGCATTCGAACGAGCTGTCGCTGACGGTGCGGATGCGGACCGGCTGGTCCGGGAGTTCCTTCAGCAGGTCGATCATGTGGCGGGCCGGGACGGCGATGTTGCCGTCTTCTTCGGCGCCCTCCACCTCGATCGAAGTACGGAGCGTCAGCTCGGAATCCGATGCCGTCACTTCAAGTTTGCCGTCCTTGAGGACGAACAGGAAGTTCTCGAGGATCGGGAGGGGGGACTTGGTCGGGATAGCCTTGGATACGTCCAGGAGACCCTTGAGCAAGTCGGTGCTGGAAATGTTCAGTTTCATATCGCGTTCATTTTGTTCCTATGGGTCGGAAAAGGCCCCGGAGGGCCCGTCAATTGACAAATATAAGAATTTTCTCGCGAAATGGCATAAAACTTGAAATTTTTAGCGCGGCAAATAAACTGTGTACTATATGAGAAAAGGATTTTTAACCGTTCTGCTGTCCGTCCTCGCCGGAGGATTGACGGCCTTTGGCGTCGTGAAAGCCAATGAGAAAACCCTGTCTCCCGTGAAGGTCGTGGGAGAGAATGGAAGCGTCGAATACCGGACTGTCAATTTGGCAGATTCCGACTATCCCGATTTCACCTATGCCGCGGAATCCGCCGTGGAGGCGGTCGTCTATGTGGAAGTGACCGTCCAGTCCCGCGCCCAGTCCATGAACATCGACCCGTTCTTCCGCTATTTCTTCGGCGATGAGTGGGGCTTCGGCCAGCCGCAGTCCCGCGAGCAGAAGGGCAGCGGTTCCGGCGTCATCATCCGCCCCGACGGCTATATCGTCACGAACAACCATGTCGTCGCCGGCGCCTCCAAGATTTCCGTCACCCTGAATGACAACCAGCAGTACGACGCCACCGTCGTGGGCACCGATCCGGCAACGGATGTCGCCATCATCAAGGTGGATGCGCAGAATCTTCCGACCATCCCGATCGGTGACAGCGACCAGCTCCGCCTCGGTGAGTGGGTCCTCGCGATCGGCTCCCCGCTGGGCGCCCAGCTCCGCAGTACCATCACCGCCGGTATCGTCTCCGCCAAGGGCCGCTCGATGCCCGACGGAAGCGGTGAATTCAAGATCGAATCCTTCATCCAGACCGATGCGGCCGTGAATCCCGGCAACTCCGGCGGCGCCCTCGTGAACAAGAAGGGCGAGCTGGTGGGTATCAATACCGCCATCGTCTCCCAGACCGGTTCCTACACCGGCTATTCCTTCGCCGTCCCGGTGAACATCGTCAAGCGCGTGGCCGAGGACCTCATCGACTTCGGTTCCGTCAAGCGCGCCGTCCTGGGTATCACCATGCAACCGGTTTCCACCCTTGATAAAAAAATTCAAGAAGATTTGAAACTTAATTCGATGAACGGCGTATATATAGTTGAGGTTTCGAAGGGAGGAGCCGCCGAAGCGGCGGGCCTCAGGCAGGGAGACGTCATCATCGCCATCGGCGGACAGAAGGTCACGGACGGTGCCTCCGTCCAGGAGAAGGTCAACAGCTACCATCCCGGCGACAAGGCCGTGGTTACCTATCTCCGTGAAGGAAAGGAGAATACGGTCGAGGTTACCTTCCATGCTGCCGCCACGCAGAACGGTGAGACGGATGTGGACGGATCGGTTGCCTTCTACGGCGCCCGCCTGAAGGCGCTCACGGCCGAGGAACTCAAGGCGATGGGCCTGCGTTCCGGCGTGAAGATCGTTTCCGTGGGCCAGGGCAAGATGGCCGAGGCCGGTGCCCAGAGCGGTTCCGTGATCCTGTACGTGAACGACGAGCCCGTTTCGAAACCCGAAGACGTGATTGCGAAGGCGAAGAAAGCCCAGCGCGGTATCTACATCGAGGGTGTCGATGAGAACGGAAAGGCTTTCTATTTCGGCTTCGGCAAGTAAGGGATTGCCGATACAAGTGACTTACGGTCAGTTCCTTACCTGAGGAATTGACCGTAATTTTTATTGATAGACCGATAGATGAGACAGCTGAAGATTACCAAGTCCATCACCAACCGCGAGAGCGCATCCCTGGACAAATACCTCCAGGAAATCGGCCGCGAGGAACTGGTGACCCCGGAAGAGGAAGTGGAACTCGCCCAGCGGATCCGCAAGGGCGATCCCGTGGCCCTCGAGAAACTGACCCGCGCGAACCTGCGTTTCGTGGTATCCGTTGCGAAACAGTACCAGAACCAGGGCCTGAGCCTGCCGGACCTGATCAACGAAGGCAACCTGGGCCTGATCAAGGCCGCCGAGAAGTTCGATGAGACCCGCGGTTTCAAATTCATCTCCTACGCCGTGTGGTGGATCCGCCAAAGCATCCTGCAGGCCCTCGCCGAGCAGAGCCGCATCGTCCGCCTTCCGCTGAACCAGGTGGGCTCCCTGAACAAGATCAACAAGGCCCTCTCCAAGTTCGAGCAGGAGAACGAGCGCCAGCCCTCCAATGAGGAACTGTCCGAAATGATCGACGTTCCCAAGGACAAGATTTCCGATACGCTCCGCGTGAGCGGCCGCCACGTCTCCGTGGACGCCCCGTTCGTGGAAGGCGAGGACAACAGCCTCCTGGATGTCCTTCCCAATGACGATTCCCCGATGGCCGACCGCGGCCTTGTGAACGAGTCTCTGAACACCGAGATCGAGCGCGCCCTGTCCACCCTCACCGACCGGGAACGCGAGATCGTCAAGTCCTTCTTCGGCATCGGCTGCCAGGAGATGACCCTCGAGGAGATCGGCGAGCGCTTCGGCCTCACCCGTGAGCGTGTCCGCCAGATCAAGGAAAAGGCCATCCGCCGGCTCAAGAGCCCGTCCCGGAGCAAGTTGTTAAAAGGCTATCTCGGTTAAACCGAAGAGATTCTTTCGTCGGTCTTACGACCTCCTCAGAATGACAAAGGAACAGTCTTCGACCTCCTCAGAATGACAAAGAAACAGTCTTAGACCTCCTCAGAATGACAAAGGAACAGTCTCAGACCTCCTCAGAATGACAGGTTTCTGTCATTCCGAGCGAAGCGAAGGAATCTAAAAACCATCCTGAATGTCACCCGAATCTTTTATCCAGAAGAAGGCCGCCGAGGCCATCAAGGCCCTGTACGGGGCCGACGTACAAGAGAATAACCTGCAGGTTTCCGTGACCCGGAAAGAGTTCGAAGGGGATTATACCCTCGTCACTTTCCCGCTCCTCAAGATTACGCACAGCGCCCCCGATGCGACGGGGAACGCCATCGGTGCGTGGCTCGTGGAGTATGTCCCGGAGATTGCCGCCTACAATTCCGTGAAGGGGTTCCTGAACCTGTCCTTCTCGCCGGTGTATTGGGACGAAACCCTCGCCGAAATCGCCGCCAATGACGTTTACGGCCAGCTTCCCCCCACCGGCAAGCGCATCATGGTGGAGTTCTCCTCCCCGAATACGAACAAGCCCCTGCACCTGGGCCATATCCGCAACAACCTCCTGGGTGACAGCGTGTCGCGCCTTCTCAAGGCCTGCGGCAACGAGGTCATCAAGTCCACGATCGTGAATGACCGGGGCGTCCACATCTGCAAGTCCATGCTGGCCTGGCAGAAGGAGTTCCAGGGCAAGACCCCGGAATCCACCGGCATCAAGGGCGACCACCTTGTGGGCGACTGTTACGTGGCCTTCGACAAGATGTACAAGGCCGAGGTCAAGAAGCTGATGGAGGAGGGCATGTCCGAGGACGAGGCCAAGAAGGCCGCCCCCTCCCTGAAGGAGGCCCACGAAATGCTCGTGAAGTGGGAAAAGAACGATCCGGAAGTCCGGGCGCTCTGGTCCATGATGAACAGCTGGGTGTATGCCGGTTTCGACGAGACCTACGCCGCCCTGGGCATCACCTTCGACCAGGTGGACCACGAGT
>Ga0247611_10005218_pt1 | contig 17369 bp, 24 predicted proteins | sample 177DNAGHGhighgp2_FD_192422 | JGI IMG/M metagenome (GOLD analysis project Ga0247611, IMG submission 192422) | Sheep rumen microbial communities from Palmerston North, Manawatu-Wanganui, New Zealand - 1770 DNA GHGhigh gp2 | ecosystem: Host-associated > Mammals > Digestive system > Stomach > Rumen... | reverse complement strand
GGAACCCTGGAAGGGATCGAGCGCCTGGAGCATAACATCCGGAGCGTTACCAACAACTACACCCTGGACGCCTGGTGCCTGAACCTGGACATCAGCGGCTACTTCATGTCTATCGTGCGCTCCAGGCTGTACGAGATTATCTGGGAAACGCTCGGACCCTACCAGCGCCGCTTCCCGGACGCCATGGACTACAACCTGGCCGACTACCTCATTACCACCTTCCTGGGCCGCGACCCACTGGAGGGCTGTGTCTATCATGGCGACCCGAAGCTCATCGCCCTGGTGCCACCATCTAAAAGTCTGCGCTTCCAGAAGCCCGGGGTGGGCTTACCTATCGGCGACGTCATCAACCAGCTGAATAGTAACATCTACATGAACCCATTCGACCAGTATGTCAAGCGTGTCCTGAAGGTACTGTTCAACCGCTACGTGGACGACGGGAAGCAGCTCGACCGCAGCTACCACTACCTGGTAGAGTGTCAGGAACGCAGCGGTGAGTTTCTGGATCGGGAGCTCTGCCTTACGCTCCACCCGAACAAGACCACTATCACCAATCTATACGATACCACCTACTTCCTGGGCGCCGCCCTGCTGCCATATCGACGGTACGCAAAGAACGGAGCCATCGGCCGCTTCCGCGCATACATCGAGAGCGTGGACGCTGCAATAGCCACGGGAGAACCGCTGGACTATCCAGGCATCCTTTCCAGGATAAACTCCAGGCTCGGCTATTTTCAGCACTTTAGCGAGATTAAAATGATAGAGAAGACCATCGCGTCCACTCACTATCTCCGCGACGTCTTCGCCTTTACAAAAGACTATACAAAAGCAATCATTAAACCCATAGTAAAATGAAAAAGTACACATTTGACACCCCGCAAAAGTCCGTCATCCTGAAGGACGGCAGGACCCGCTGTTTCTACAACGAAACCACCAGCGAGAGACCCATCATCCGCCCCACCGGAGAAGCAGCTGCCGAACAGGGCAAAGCGGAGCCGGAGACGGAGACCGAGTACTCCTACGAGGCCGTGGACATCACCGGCCCCGTCACCAAGGGAACGCTCACCGATGCCCTCATCCGGAACGCGACGCTCACCATCACGGAAGGGAGCACCAAGAAGCAGGCGGGCCCGTACTCCCAGTCCGACGTGGAAGCCCTCATGCGCCACAAGATGGCCGGAGACTCCGGAGCTGCCGCCGAGTTCAAGACGTTCAACCTCTTCGCCGAGGCCTGCAAGGCTGTAGCCGTCGGCATCCTCGGGGAAGGTAACGACTGACGGCCATGGAGAACATCAAAGACATCCTGATTGCGATCATTGGCGCGGCGAACCTGGCCGCCATCCTGAAGTTCTTCTTTATTAAGCAGGACCGGAAGGAGAAGGACATCTCCAACAAAGACAAGGAGATCGCCGCCATTCAACACACGAACGACATCCTCCAGCAGCAGCTGGACCGGGCCGCCGCCACCATTGAGAAGAAGGACACACAGATCGCCAATCTCACAAACGAACGGGCGGAGCTCATGGCCACGCAGTCCTGTCTCTTTGATGACATGTGCATCCACAAGGGCTGCAGGCTCCGGAAGCCCCACCAGGGGAAGGGGTCGCTCTGGTACCAGAAGTACAAGGACGACCCCACCCAAGGAGCTGACTACTACTCCATCGACACCCTCATCAAGATGGAGCGAGCCGAAAGGACCGCCCGCGAGAAGGATGAAAAAGGGGAAAAACAAGAGGAGGAACCGCCATGCTGAAGATGCCCGTCATTTTGATTGACAACGGCCACGGGAAGGAAACCCCCGGAAAACGGAGCCCGGACGCAGTCGCCGGAAAGATTGCGTCGCCGTACTACTTCCGGGAGTTCTCCTGGACCCGTCAGTGCGCCCAAGGCATCGTGGACATCCTCCAGGCCGAGGGCTACACGGCCTTCCTCCTGGCGAAGGAAGACACGGATGTCTCTCTGCGTGACCGCACCGAGCGCGTAAAGGCCTACTGCCGGACCTATGGTACCAAGAACGTCCTCCTGGTGTCCATCCATGTGAACGCCGCCGACAAGGGGCAGAAGTGGATGGACGCCCGCGGGTGGTCCATCTACACCTCACCCGGGGAGACGGCCTCCGATAGGCTAGCCACGGAGATCCACGCGGCCGCCGTTCCGGAGCTGACGCAGAGAGAGTACGCCCAGACCTTCCTGCCGACATCCAAGCAGAAGGCAATCCGGACAGACTTCTCCGACGGAGATCCGGACTACGAGGCCAAGTTATGGATGCTCACCCAGACACCCTGCCCGGCCGTCCTGTCCGAGAACATGTTCCAGGACAACAAGGAGGACGTGGCCTTCCTGAAGAGCGACCAGGGCCTGGGCGCCTGCATCCAGCTCCACGTCCAAGGCATTGAGAACTACATCGAAAAGTATTTCAAGAGATGAGGCGCTACTACCTATCCTATTCCACCATGGAAACCCTGCGAAAAATCGGCAGGGCTCTCCCGATGGTCATCCTCCTGGTGGCCATTTGTGCGCTCCTGGTCACAAGCTGCGGAGCTGCCGGCAAGATACAGAACACCACCACGATCGAGTACCGGGACTCCATCCGAATCGTCGAGCACACAAAGTACTCCACCATCTACATCCCTATCCCCCTGGAGAAGAACCAAGCCATCGTGACACTGGGAGACACTTCCAGACTGGAGACAAGTGTGGCAAAGAGCGAGGCCTACATCGACAAGGACGGCCGACTTTGCCACACCCTGGAGAACAAGTCCGACCAGACGCTCCCGGCTGTCGTTCCCATTCACTCCAAGGAAATCTTCCATGGTGTTACGAACTCCAGGAAGGAAGCCCTGACCCGTATCGTGTACAAGGAGAAGGAGCTGACATGGTGGCAGCGCTTTCGCCTGAAGGCCTTCTGGTGGCAGCTGCTGCTGAACGTGGCGCTGCTGCTGTACATCTTTAGAAAACCCCTTTTTAAATTGTTTGTAGCATGAAAAAATTTATCCGCAAAATCTGGGATGCCTTTGTCACCCTCGTGAACAAGGTCCCCAAGGACAAGCTCCTGCACTTTGTCATGGGCTTACTCATCGCCGCCTTCTGCGCCATTACGCTCAAATGGGGCCTCTGGTGCATCTTCCCGGCCATCGCCTTCGGAGCTCTGAAGGAGCTGTTCGACTGGTGGACCACCAAGGTCGTGGAGTGGTGGGATTTTGGAGCCACCGCCATCGGCGGCGCCGTCATCTTCCTCTTTGTCCTAATCTGAACTGCGCCCGCATTGATTTGTGCTGCATCTGAACTGGAGGAACCGCCTGTACATCAAGCGGTTCCTTTTTGTCAGTACACTTGCACACAAAAAAGCTACTTTTTGCCGACCGGTTTTTCAGGGAGGATATCCACATCCTTCATCGCCTCCAGCGCTTCCGCCGTCTTCCCGACATAGATGCCGGTAATGGCCGGGCTGGAGTGGTCGGCCTGCTGCTGGACAAAGTTCAGCGCGACGCCTTCGGACAGGGTGCGTGTTATGCCGGTATCCTTCAAGCTGTAGAAGCTGACGCCCATCCCGATGCCATCAAGTCCTTTTATATGCCTCTCCCAGAAGTGGGCGATCCTTTTCCTGCCGCAGGACTCAGGCCCGGGCGTAAAAGTGAAGCCGTCGCCTTTTTTCCTTCCAAACAGGAAGAAGTCCGGCCTGGAAAGATCCAGCTTCCTGAAGACCGGCATGGCCACGGTGGGGATGGTCCGGAAGCTCTCATTGTCATTTTTTGCGATATCCTCCGACACGTGGACCGTCTGGCGCTTCAGGTCGATATCCGAACACCGCAGCAGCGCGATCTCCTTCGGCCTCATGAAGCAGCAGTAACAGAGCAGGCAGATGGCCAGGTACTCCGTATTTTCTTCCGCGAGGAACCGGAAGAGGGTGGCCAGCTCGTCGTCCTTAAACAGGCGGCGCTTTTTCTTTGTCAGTTTCTTCGGCTTCCGGTCGAAGCCCTCGAAGACATTCTCCTGGATATATCCCCGCCGGCGGATCCAGCCGAAAAACGTCACCATGAAGGACAGATAATTATTATAGGTAGCCGGAGATATCCTCTCGTTCGCCTCCAGATGTTCCAGGTAATCCCTGGCCACCTCGCGGTCTATCGACACGATGAGGGAACGGTCCGTGAAGCCGACGCCCTCCAGGAACCTCCGGAAGGTCCGGATATAGGACCGATAGGAGGCGAGCGACTGGTCCTCCATCTCTTTGGCCTTCACGGTCTCAAAGGTCCGAAACACCTCGAAGGCAGGCACGGCACCCTTTGCGGATACGCCTCCTATCGATGGACTCCAGCCCAGCTGGAGCTTCTGCGACAACGAGGCCATAATCTCCCGCGCTGCGGCTTTTTTCTCGCGGACGGTTCCTCGGTTCACCTTTACGCGGTAGCGCTTAAATTTGCCCGTTTCCGGGCTTCTTACGGAATAATAGACATACCAGCAGTCGCCGGTATCATGGAGTTTGGGGGGCTTAAAATCGACGTGGGGTCGTGGTACGATGTACATAATTTTTTTTTCTTTGCACACGTCCTGCAGTATATCATACAGGTCGGCGTGCAAGGAAAAAGGTACTACTTCTGTGTGTCCCGGTTTTGTCCCGGTTTTTTCTGAAAATTCCCGTAAATCACTGGTTTTAATTGACTTACGGGAATTTTGGGTGGATGATGGGGTTTTACTCCCCGGTTTTTTTGCTTGCATACCCACGTTTAAAGGCCTTCTAGGGCCGGTCCATTTTTTCAAAACACACGAAATTCGCGGATTTTTGTCCCGGTTTTGTCCCGGCTACATGCTCTAATTTTTTCTGCAACTCATCCTCGCCAAGGACCACTATGTCCACTCCCGCCTGCCGAAGTTCCTCAATCTTTTGCATTTTGGTAGGCCCTGGATTATATCCAGCGATAACGATGGATGTTTTCCTAGAAATCGAGCTAACAACTCTTGCTCCGAGACTCTTCAATTCTTCAGCCACCTCATCCCTTTCCCTTTCCAACGTACCCGTGATAACCACGGTTTTCCCCTTGAAGAAATTGTCGGGTATAGATTGCAGATCCTCCGCCCACCCTCTATTCTTTTTATCAATCGAGCGCTGGCTTTTCTCTTTGAGCTTAGGAATATGAACGACCTCCCCAAAATGTTTCCCATATTCCAAAACTAAGAGAGCACAAGCCCGAGCATCCGATAGCGCGTCATGATGACGTCCTAGTTCTATACCAAAAAAACGTGCTGCGCTATACAATGAAACAGAGTCAAAAGGAGCACACGTGCATTCATAGCTAAGCACTTTTGGCTCCGACAAACCATAATAGGCCAGATTCTTCTCCAGAACCGACTTATCAAACGCCATATTATGCGCCACAATATGGCGATCTTCAAATAACGGTCGGAGCTCTGGCCATAATTCAGAAAACGTAGCAGCGCCCACAGTCTGGTCTGGCCCTATTCCGTGCACCCTTGTGTTCCACTCATCGTATCGATTCTCCGGAGGCTTAATCAAGAACTCACGCTCCAGCACAATCTGCCCATCTTCCACCTGAACAAGTCCGAGCTGGCAGGCCATGCCATCAACCGTGGCCGTTTCAAAATCTATCGCAGTGTAGCTATTCGGGAAAACGGAGTCTATCTTGAATGAATAATCCAAGACGGCTCCTTCGGACCTTTTCTTGTAGCTAATCTTTTCCTCAAACTCGCGGACGGTCACCTGCCCTATCTCACGCGGAGCATCATCGGGTTTTTCTTTGGCGTTTGCACCACTATTTTTTGAAACCCATAATAGAAATACGACCCCAGCAATAAAAACGATAATAAGTAGCGCGTACATATACTACTTGTTCAATATCTCGATATTGTTTTCTCCGAAGACCAGCTTCAGTACCTGGTCTTTTTTCTCCTTTGTAAGGCGCAGCTGAAGAAAAACTTCTGCCGGTTCCTCGTTCTTTTCTGCCGGCACATACTGCTCCGGCCACGTCAAGATGTCCACCGGCGTCACCCCGATGGCGTTTGCGATATTCGCAAGCTCTCCCACCGATAGACGACGCTGGCAGCTTAGGATTTTGCTCATCGCTGTGGGCTCCTGAAAGGCCAGAGGGGCGATAGCGGCCTGCTTCAAGTTCTTGCTCGACAGGATTTTGAGGATGTTCCCTGCGATGTACTCCTGGTACTTTTTTTCTTCCTTTTCCATGGTTCAAATTTAATTATTGATTATCAGACACTTATAATTTTTCCAGCATGAAACTTGCGATTTTAGCAAATAGTTTTTGCGATTATCGCAAGAAAACATTACTTTTGTATCGCCAAATAAAAGTAAAGCGACACAATACAAAAGTACGGCAACACAAGACAATTAGAAATAGCTAAAATTGGTCACAATGACGAAATACGCATTCAAAAAAGGCTGGTACCAGCTTCCCAACGGCAAGACCGCGGAAGCCCGTGAAAAAATCAAGAAGGCACTAGGCATCACCAGCGACGCCACCTTCTACGCCCGCATGAAGGGCGTCCCTGAGCCCACCATCTCCGAGTACCGGAGCATCGAGGCCATCTTCAAGGAGTACGGCATCACTCACCCCTGGGGATAATGGCAAGCGAGATGCTCACACAGCGAGAGAGCCAGGTGGCCGAGCTGATTGCCTGGGGAGCCGCAGCGAAGGAAGTACCGGACCTGCTGGCCGACCTTTACGGCGGCAATCCCATCTCGGTCTACACGGTCCAGAATATCCTGAAGAGCATCTACCGGAAGACCGGGACCAACAAGGCCAACGAGCTCTCCGCCTGGTGGTTCATCCACAACAAAGGAATAGACGCCGCAGAAGCTCCGCACGTCAGCATCCGGAACCGCCTGCTCTCCTTTGTCTTCCTTCTCATCCTCCTGCCGCAGATAGCGTCGCACAACCTGGATCAGGCCATAAGAACAGCAAGGGCCCGGACACCACGGCCCAGCAGGACGGAGAGGGTGGAACGCGGCCGACGCAGGGAGGACGGAATTTTATAGAAATATAGAAAAATATATGGGGTGGGAGCTCCGGAAATAATAGCAATACCGGAGACCCGTGATCAACATTTAACGCTCCAGAGGGCCTTGGACTCCCCCCCCATTTTTAAACGACAAACACCAACAAAATGAACAAATAACAAACTTTAAAAAAAATGCGCGAGAATGAAACAGTACAACTTCAGCCGGGCGGTCCCCATGGTATGGGTGGCCACCCTCGCACTGGCAGGATCCCTGCTGGTGAAAGGCTTCCAGACGGTAGCCTTCGGCGTCCGGTTCCCGGACCATCTCATGTTCACCCTACTGGGCCTTCTGGTTCTTTGCTGGTTTGTCACCGGCGCCCGGGAGCTGGCAGCGCTCAGGATCTTCTATCGCCAGACACGACGAGTGGCCTCCTCAGCATTCTCGCGCACGGCGAAGTTCGCCACCAGGGCCGCAGAGGCCGCGGCCCTATTTTTCACCTTCCAACCCTTTAACCGTCCACGCACTGAGCCATGAGAACCGCAAAAGCACCCAAGCCCAACATGGAGGCCATCCAGGATGCGCTCTTCAGGATAGACGACCATCTTATCGCAGACTTCACCGGCACCAACGGGATAAACATCCTGACCAAGTCCTACTGCCTGACCGTGGACACCATCCTCTCCATCAACTTCCGCCTGTACGGAGTCCACAACCGCCTGGAGGTCCAGACGGAAGACCGCTATCTCCTCCTTCACGGCGCCACCTACCGGCTCCTGCCGGAGTTCCTCGTCGAAGGGGAAGAGATAGAGTTTCAAATTAAAGACTAAAACGCCATTACAATATGAACCAGGAAGAATACAGTGCCGCGTGCGCAAAGAACAATGCGGAATACAAGAAAGAGTCCCTCCGCCTGCAGCAGCGCCTTCAGGCCCGCAAGGACCAGCTTCACGACCTCTCCAAGAACTACCTGGAGGAGAAGGGCAAGATAGAGAAGGCCATCCAGCAGATCAAGGCGGACATGATCGAAGCAGTCGTCCGCACGGCAGACACCGAGGCCCGGCTGAACCAGGAGTACCTGGCCTCCCTGAAGGAGGGTCTGAAATGAAAATCGAACTATCAGACAAGTATGCCCAGACCGTCGTCCGCTCACTGAAGGACCGCGAGGAGGGCCTGGCCGATGACCTGCAGTACTACAAGGGCTGCGATATCGGTGACGCCATAGAGCAGGAGCTGCTGGCCATCCGGGCCGTCAAGGAGTACATCGAGGAGCAGCTGCTGAAAAGATAAGAGGTTCCGCTAAGACCCGAAAACAGGCAGCAGGCCGCCCTGCCAACGATTTTGCAAGCAACCACATAATCAGGCCGGCCGAACCCTCCCACGGCTGCGAAGTGTCGGGAGGTTTTTAATCAGGACGCATAATATTTAAGAGATGACCAAAGTATTAAACCCCTTCGCTTTCAGGCTGGAGCGCCGCGAAGACCGCTTTTATGAGATTAAAACCAAGCCCGTTTACAAGAACGGGGAGTACCAGGTTTTCAAATATGCCGACAAGTGGTTTGTTACATGCCGGAAGAACCTGATTGTGACGGAGACCACCGGCATCCCAAAAGACCTTATAGAAGCACTGGTCGCCGGCAAAGAGCCCGCTGATTACTCAAAGCATCGCTATAACAGGGCGCTTGAAGCCTATCAGGACGCCCTTCTATACGCACAGAATGTAGGTTTTAAGGTAGAAGAAATTCAGATGTAAGCGCCATGGTTTTCGGGAACGGATTCTTCACATACACCGAGAATGAAGCTCTGGAGGAAATGACGAAAGCTGCAGGATGTCGCGTTTTGCCCTGTGTCTTTCCTACTGCAAGCAAGATCGTTTATTACCTGAGCGAGAAGGGGGATATCTATTCCGTTCAGCCGGTCCAAGGTAAATTCCTTACACGGACCAAATCTGTCGAAAACAGCAGCCATAGCAAAAGAAAAAACGGAGGCCTCATTGTTCGACTTAAATCCACCCCGAAAACAGAGCGCTATTTTCACCTGGAATGGCTGATGTACTGCACGTTCATCCTAAAGCGATGGCAGGAAAGACAGCAGCAGCTTGTCTTCCTGGACGGCAATGCCCGGAATGTCAGACCAGACAATTTACGGCTTCCCAGCAAGCGCATTCCTCCTGAATGGTCCGAACACATGGATAGACACAAGGCGCTTTACGAGTCTGAATTTAGCATGATAGTCCGGATGACGGCGCAGTGGTCCGGCCTTCCGGAGGAAGACGCAAAGGATATCGTCCAGGCGGTTTTTATAGCACACACCACCGAGTCCTATTCCATCGACTTTAATGGGAAGCTCTGGTTCTTCTGGTGTAAAAAGAGGGCCCTCGACTACCTGAATCACAGGTATCTCCGCTTCACTCACGGCGAGTTTATCGAGGATGTATTCAGAGGTGGGGTAGAGACACGTTGCGAGGTAAACCTGTTCGATATGCAACCCTCTCAGCGGCACCGGCGAGGCAGAAGAGGAAACAAAGCCGGATATGAACTCTACTTATGGGCGCACGGATGCACCCCCACCGAGATTGCAGAGGTGACAGGTTCCAAAATAGGCACCGTAGCAAGCAACATAACACACAGGATACAGTATCTAAAGCAGCAGCTGAAAAATGAAGAAAATCTACTCAGATAGCGAGCGCAAGCAAATCCTTGCCGATTACATCCAAAAAGGGCTTGGCCAGAAGTCTTTTGATCAGGTCGGGAAGTGCGTGTCGGCCGTATCGTATTTCCTGACCCATGCTTCAGATATCAGCCGCAGAGGATACAGGGAATTTCGCCGGGCAAACGCATCTTACCTTACCCTCAATCCCTGGGCGACAGATGCTATTTGCGGCTTCCTGAACTTTCGCGGCGTCGGATACTCCAAGAAGCAGAACCGGAAAGAGGAAACACTGGAGGAAAAGCCAAGCATCATCAGTGATAAGAATAAAGAAACACTGAATGGCTATTTGTTCTGGCTCCAGGGCGAAAAGGATTACTCTGCATCGACACTGAGAACCTACTATGAAGGGATAAAGAGGTTCTACGAATACTGCGAGGAGTTTTCGCAGGACAACTGCAGGCGTTTTGTTGCGACGCTGGAGCAGCAGGGCTTCAAGCCCCAGACCGTCAGGCTGCGCATAACCGCCCTTGAGAGGCTTGGCGAATACCTCAAGAAGCCTATCAAGCTCAAGCGCCCGGTATATCACCGGACCCTCCATACGGAAAACGTGCCCACAGAGGCGGAATACAAGAAACTCTGCGACTATCTCAAGGAAGAAAAACCGGATGTGTATTTTCTTGTCAGGGTCATGGGCTCCACCGGCTGCCGTGTGTCTGAATTGGTCCAGTTTACCTACGAAATGATTCAGCAAGGAAGCTGCACGATAAAGGGGAAGGGCTCAAAGTACCGTCAGTTCTTCTTCACCAAAGAACTGCAGGAGCTCGCCAAAGGCAAGACTGGACATATCGCCATCAACAAGTACGGAAACGTGATGAATCCCAGAGGGATTGATTTCGGCATAAAAGCCGCAGCCGAGAAATGCGGGATAGACAAGAAGAAGGCCCACTGCCATGCCTTCCGCCACTTCTTTGCTAAAATGTTCCTGAAGAAAACCAAAGACGTGGTACAACTTTCCGACCTCCTTGGCCATGGAAGTGTGGATACAACCCGAATCTACCTGCAGAAGAGCTTTGTAGAGCAAAAGCGGGAGGTTAATCGCGTAGTAAGCTGGTAAAGAACGCATAGCCATGTTTGCATTTTTAAAAAATAATTACGACCTTTGCCCTTGCCTAACATACCACGCGATGTCTGCAGGGGCACGGTCCCCCAGATATCGGTACAGTAATAATATAGCTCAGGTCCGTCGTATCCGTAAGGTGCGACAGCACGTGCCCCAGGCGCGGTGTGTTAGGCAGGACCTGGGCTTTTTTGTATCTATTCAGCTATGCCTAACACTGAAAAAGCTGGCACCTCACTGCCGCCGAACTGCCCCGCTCTGGAGCCGTTCATCAAAGCCCAGGCGCACATCCGCGCCGCTCTCCTTTTCCAAGACGAAATCCGCTCCCTGGACCGGTCCCACATCCCGGACAGGGAGAAGGGCCGCTTCCACAATCTCGCGGAAGAGGTCGGCTCCATCCTGCTGGAGGCCCTGGACGACCTGGCGTCTCTCCAGTACGCCTATTTTTCGCCTGTGTACCCTATCGACAACCCTGTAAAGAAATAAGCCATGCCATACCTGAAGAAAGAATTTACCGACCGCATCTATGAGCGTGTCAATACCGACGGCGAGCTGCTGCTGGAGGTAATCCGTGAGGCCGCTGGCGAACCCCGCAAGCACGAGCGGTCCGAGACCACCTTCGTGTGTCCGCACTGCCACTCCGGCGCCCTGGTGGTGAACACCAAGAAAATGGTGTACAAGTGTTTTTCCTGCAACGAGGTGTCCGGAAAGAACGCCATCAACTTCCTGATGGGCCCCGGCTCGGACCTCTCCCTCCCCGATGCCATCAAGTACGTGTGCGACCGCTACGACGTGACGCCGGAGTATGAGGACGACACCCCCAAGCGCCGCCGCGCCCAGAAGCCCAAGGCCTCCGACGTCCCCAGCAAGGAGGACCCGGACGCCGGCTCCTTCTGTTCCAGGATGCTCGCGGAGAGCGGCCTGACGCGCAAGGACGTCACCGCCACCGTCCGGATGGACGCCGGTGACTCCTCCCCGCGCGAGGTGGTGACCTTCCAGAAGGGCACCATCAACGACCGCTACGAGCTGGACCACAGCGGCGATGACGCCATCATCCTCTATTACGACATCGAGGGCAACCCCTGCACCTACACCTTCCAGTCCAAGGGCCAGCGGCCCGTGGAGCGCCCGTACTACCGCGTGCGCTTCCAGTTCCCGGAGGCCCACAAGGACAAGAACGGGAACGCCATGAAGTACCGCTCCCCCTCCGGCTCCCCCACTTTTATTTATTATCCTGAGTGCATCCGTGCGGCCTACAGGAAGAAAGAGGCCCTTCCGGTACTCTTTATCCAGGAAGGCGAGAAGAAGGCCGAGAAGGCCTGCAAACACGGCATTCCGTCGGTGGCCATCTCCGGCATCCAGAACCTGGGCGACGCAAACAAGAAGCTCCCGGCCGACCTCATCAAGGTGATCCGGGACTGCAACGTGAAACAGGTGGTGTTCCTGCTGGACAGCGACCTGCACGACCTGTCCAGGAACCTGTCCGAGTCCAAGCCTGTGAACCAGCGCCCGAGCGCCTTTTTCAGCGCCGTGCTGAAGTTCAAGTCCTACATGAACGAGCTGGTGAACCAGAACATCTACGTGGAGATATTCTACGGCCACGTGCTCAAGAACGACGCCGGCGACAAGGGCATCGACGACCTACTCACCAACTCCCTCAAGGGGAAGGAGAAGGACCTGGCCGACGATATCCGCTTCGCCATGCACGAAAACCTCCTGGGCGGCAAGTACGTCCAGCTGTACAACATCACGGAGGTCTCCCCCACCAAAATCAAGGAGCAGTTCTACCTTACCAGCGCGCAAGCCTTCTGCGAGCACTACAAGGATGACCTGAAGAACCTCCGGGAGTTCCGCTGCATGGGCTGGAAGTACCGCTTCAACGAGAAGGAGGAGCTGGTGAGCGCTTCGCCCGTGGAACCGGACGAGCAGTTCTGGGAGAAGGACGACAGCCGCCGCGGCGAGCCCCTGAAGTTTGTCTACACCAACGCCATGACCTTCCTGGAGCGCCGGGGCTTCCACGTGTACGAGCGCTCGGACGACAACTACATCCTCATCCGCGTGGAAGACGGCATCGTCCGGGGCATCGCTCCCAGGAAGGTGTCCAACTTCATCCACGAGTTTGCGAAGGCCTACCTCACCAAGGACGTGAGGGAGCTGCTGCTGCGCGGCGGCACCCAGTACGTGGGCCCTTACCAGCTGGAGCAGCTGGAGCCGTTCCGCGGCGCCTTCTTCGAGCCCACCCGCGGGCTGGATTACCTCTTTTTCAAGGACCAGGCCTGGCGGATCACCGAGAACAGCATCACCACCGACGACATCAAGAACATCCGCTTCAATATCTGGCAGGACGCCGTGCATGAGTTCTCCGGCATCGAGCTCACGCCGCCGCTCCTGACTGTCCAGCTGGACGACCTGGGCGACTATCATGTGCAGCTCACGGACACCGGCAAGCGCTGCCACTTCCTGCAGTTCCTGGTGAACGCTTCCAACTTCACCTGGAGGAAGAAAGCGCCCACCGAGGACGATATCCTCTCCAACTCCCAGCACCTGGTGTCCAAGCTCTGCGCCTTCGGGTACCTGTGCAACTCCTACAAGGACATGGGCAACGCCAAGGCGGTCATCGCCATGGACGGCAAGATCCAGGATTTTGACGAAGCCAACGGCCGCACCGGCAAGTCGCTGCTGGGCCTGGCGCTGAAGCAGGTGTTCCCCCGGAACAAGTCCCTGGACGGGAAGGCCCTGGGCACGAGCAACAATAACCGGCAGTTTATCTGGGAAGGCCTGGACGAGCGGAGCCGGATTGTCATCGGCGACGACCTCATGAAGGACTTCGATTTTGACAGTCTCTTCTCCCTCATCACTTCCGACTGGCCGGTGAACCCCAAGGGCGCGCCGGCGTACACGGTGCCGTTCGTGAAGGCTCCGAAGATTTACCTCAGCTCCAACTTCTCCGTGAGCGGCGACGGCAGCAGCTACCGCGCCCGTCAGTGGCCGCTGGCCTTCTCCGACTTCTACAACGAGGAGCACCAGCCCGTCCAGGACTTCGGCGCGCTCTTCTTCGAGGAGTGGGATACGGACCAGTGGACGCTCTTCTGGAACCTGGTGGCGCAGTGCATCCAGCTGTATTTCCGTTTCGGGTACGTGCCCGCTCCGGACAACCGCCTGGAGGACCGCCGCCTGGCCCAGCAGATCGGCGAGGACTTCATGTCATGGGCGGATGAGTACTTCGAGCCGGCGGCCGGCCACCTGAACATCCGCATCCTCCGGAAGGAGATGTACGGCAACTTCATCGAGCACGTGCAGAGCGCCCGCGGTTCCAAGGTATCCTACTCTCCGAAGACCTTCTCCATGCGCCTGGGATACTACACGCGCCTGAAGAAGCTGTTCCTGAACCCGCACCTGTACAACCCCACCACCGGAGCCTGGAACAGCTACGACAAGGACGGACGGCCGGTCAAGCGCGACACCACAAACGGCCGCGAGTTCTTTGTCATCGGGGACCCCGACTACTACAATACGCACGCGCCGGGCGTGCCGGTATCGGCCATTCCGGAGGCCATCCCGGGCCCGCAGCTCGCGGATGACGAAGACATGCCGGAGGATGACGAATGAGAGAGACGTACCTGCTCAGAGGCGGCCATCAGGCCGAGGCCTTCCGGAGCCGGTACCGTCAGTTCATCGACAAGAACTACGGCCGGATCCTGGAATGGTTCCTGAAGTTGCCGCTGTATGAGTGGGTACCGGTCCGCTTCCCGGAGGACAAGATGGAGGCCTGCATCGGCACGCTGTGCCTGCTGTTCCTGGACGGGAAGATCAACCTCTGCGTAAGCCCCGGAGTGACGCACATCCAGCGCTTTGCAAACAGCGACGAAGAGTACAAAGAGTACATTACCAAACACTTTAATAAACAACCTAAAAAGTTATGAACAAGAAACAAACACTGAACGAGGCGCACCCGGCCACCATGCCTGGCCTCGCCGACCCTGACCGCTACACGTTTGTGGACCTCGGCCTCCCTTCCGGCCGTCTCTGGGCCACGGAAAACGCCCCGGGCTTCTACACCTTTGACGAAGCCGTGGACACCTTCGGCGAGCTGCTTCCCAAGGGCTCGGCCATGGTGGAACTCATCGAGGAGTCCACCTGCATCTGGAACGACGAGAAGAAAGGTCTGGACATCACCGGCCCCAACGGGAACACCATCTTCCTCCCGGCGGATGGGTATCGCTGGGAGATGGAAGTCAAAAACGTGAAGCTGGAGGGTGACTACTGGACCCGGATGCCGCTCAGCCAGGCGTACGCTCGCGACCTGTACTTCAACGCGGGCGGCCCGTACCCCCTGGACGGCAACTACCGCTCCTACGGGTTCTCCGTGCGTCCTTGCCGAGAATTATAATTGAAATCATTGAAAGCCGCCGGCGCCTATTTGCCCAGGCGCCGGCATAACCACACGCACACATGAATAAAGCACCATTTACCCCCCCCCACAATACAGCAACGAACCACGGGCCCAAGGATGTCTGCGCCGGATGCAGCCACCGCTACCATGGAAAATGCAAATGGACGCCCGGAGACTACTGTAAGGCCATCCTCTCGAAATAACCCACCGGAGCTATGAAAACCACCATCGTCTTTCACTCGAAACAACGCGCTCAGGGCTTCGCCACCCGGCTGGCCACCATCTCCGGGCTGCGGCTGCATCCTTGTTTTTATGTACTCCGCGGGAACTACGCCTGCACCGTCTCCGGAGCCTTCACGGAAGAGCAGGTAAAGCTCGCAAAAAGGTGCCATACGCTATGAAGAAAATCATGTTTTCACATAAATGGGGCCTGAACCAGGCCGTCATCGACCTGGTGAAAAACACCACGCTCCGGATCATCCCGGAGAAGACCATTAAGGCCTGCAAGGATCCAGCCAACCCCTTCGACTATCCGGACCCCGCCAAGCTCATCGCCACCGCCCCCTACAAGGTGGGCGACCTTGTGGCCGTAGCAGAGGCCTACCAGGACGTCTTCTCGCCCCTGGACTGGGTAAACCGGGAGCTCTACCGTGACACCGCAGGCTGGAAGAACAAGATGTACGTGAGCGCCGACCTCATGCGCTACTTCATCGTCATCACCGGCGTCTCCGCCAGGGAAATCCAGAGCCTCACGGAGGAAGAGCTGCTGGCCGATGGCCTGCACGCCTTCCGGGATGCAGCCCTCCAGCAGCGGCCCACGCTGGCCAAGGAGTTCCGGAACGGCCGCCTGGTTCCGGAGTTCTTCTTTCAGACCATGCACCTGGACATACAGAAAGACAACCCGCTGGTGTACCGCTACACCTTCAAGCTCTGCCGGCGAGGCACCTGCCGCGTCTGCGGCTGCACGGAGACATCCCCGTGTTTATACTGGCGCCACGGAGTCGCCCAGCCCTGCTGGTGGTTCGATGCCTCCGAGACTCTCTGCAGCCACTGTGCAATCCCGGAGATAGCCGACAGTCCGGACACCGTTCACCCCCATCGCAAGGAAAAATAGAACATGACGCTCCAGGAGGAATACCGGATGCAGCGCGAAAAGCTGGCCACCGGCTACGGTTTCGGGGATTTTATCGACCTGTTTGCCGCTCCGGTGGAGCCGCCTGTCTTCCTGGCCACCCGTACCAGGATGGAGCAGGCCTTCCACCAGCTGGAGCTCCGGTACCGCTCAACGCATCCGGACATCACGCCGGAAGAAATCGAGACCACCCTTATCGATGCCTTCTCCGACATCAACCAAGCCCTGAAACAAGCCCATTTTCACAAATAAACACGCAGACATAGCCAAAAGGCCCCGCGGCGTGATAAATAGCCCAATAGGCCGGGAAACAGAGCCCTGGAGCGAATCTCCGGGGCTCTGTGCATTCTCCCTGCAGCTGCCCGGCCTGGGGCCGGAATAGCGGCTGCAGGATAAGTCAGTTTTCGGGAACCGGAAACTGGCCTTTCAGTGCAAGTGTGCTGCCATTTCGCCCCCTGGCAACCCCCAAATAAAAATAATAATGAAAGTGTGCGGGAGGACTGAAAACACGGAAGGCGCGGAGAATCAGCGAGATACATATATTATTATTAATTTTTTTTCTTTACTTAATACACTACCCTTAAAAAATAGGAAAAAAGTGTGCAAGTGTGCTGCACTTTCAGTTAGTAACTTTTACGCGCTTTAAATTAACACTTTTAAAGCGCTGATTTTCAAGTTAAAGAATGTAAGAAAATCACTTCAAATAAACCGCGTAATTGAAAGCACACATCCAGCACAAACCAGCACGATTTAGCACACTTGTCCCAGTCACCGCCCTGCACACTTCATTTGTACTACTTAAATCACTGATTTATAGCACGTTAATAGCATCAGCACACTTGCACACTTTTTCAGGCATTTTTGGGAGGGGGTCTCGTTTTTTCGTGAATTTTTCTACCTTTATTCGCAGCGGGTCCCAGTCCCCGGAAAAGAAATGGGAAAATATGATATTTGTACCATGGACAACATCGACGTCAATAATACCCAGACAGTAACCGTGAAGGCCTCGCCGGTCATCCGTGCATACGTCCTGGCGGTGAACGGTGGCTCGGATACGATTTTCCCGAGCCGGGAGTCCAGGCTGTGGGGCCTGGTGAAGATGCAC
>Ga0247611_10005217_pt1 | contig 17370 bp, 15 predicted proteins | sample 177DNAGHGhighgp2_FD_192422 | JGI IMG/M metagenome (GOLD analysis project Ga0247611, IMG submission 192422) | Sheep rumen microbial communities from Palmerston North, Manawatu-Wanganui, New Zealand - 1770 DNA GHGhigh gp2 | ecosystem: Host-associated > Mammals > Digestive system > Stomach > Rumen... | reverse complement strand
CATTAAGTGGAAGAAAGAATTGTTGTGATGTGACAGGATATTTATGTGTGAAAAGATTGGAGTGGCTAAAAAGTAATTATTTGGATTAATAAGATTTTTTTACCTTGAAATAGATATCAATATAAGTTATTTAAGAATTAATAAATCGTGCTAATAAAACCAAATTTTAATCAATGTATTAAGTAAGTATTACGGTTGAGAATTAGTTGGATAGAGATATTAGTGAAATAATACTAAAAGCACCACCAATTTTTTGCAAAAATTTTAAAATTGAATATACTTTTTTTGTTAAAATTTGTTTTACATATGTCATTAAATTATGGAGAAAAATAGCAATAATCTCAGACAGATGCCTATTTTAGACGAGAAACGATATATTACGGTACAAAAGGATAGTAAAAATCGGGAAACAAGAGAAATGAAAGCTAAGGATCGATTTATTATAATTGGAATAATAGCAGTTATTATTATGTTTTTTTCTCCGTTTGTTATTAGCTTGGTTGATGTATTTAAAGATATCTTTGGAGATTCTGTTTTAGCAAGGTTAGTAGTTATAATTATTTGAATCCTAATAGTTTTTTTAATTGTAAGAAAAATTAAGAAAGCTATTAGGTTAGCTAAAGCAGTCGAATGAGGAATTGTACAGACAAAAGAGGTGAAAATAATTGGTTTTGAATATAGTAAATCAGAAGATGATAGATGATATTACATTATTTTATCTGATTGAGAAAAAAAGTATAAAAGTTTTTATCATAAGTGAGCTAAAATTATAGGTAAAACAGATGAAGAATTAAAAAAAGACAAGTTTTATGAAGAACATTGAATAATTCTAGATTTACAAAATAGAGACATTGCCAAAAAAGAGTTAGATCAAAAGATTTCAAGTTTAGAGTTACAAAAAATGGATGCAAATATGTTTAAGAAAATAAAATTGAATTCGGAGATAGATGAGTTAAAGAGTAAGAAAAATGATTTGGAACTGTATCATTTGCATACACAAAAATGAAATTTCTATATTTGAGATACAGATAAAGTTTTAATAGATCCAGATGATGCTGATAACTATATATTAGAATCTGAAAACAAGTGATAAATTATAACACACTTGAAACAAATTAGGAAAACATTATTTTTTTAATCAGATTTTTTACTTAAATTTTTTATTATGCAAAACATCATATTCTGTTCATATAATCCAGATTTACTTCCATACAAGGCTACAGAATGATCAATTTGACGAGATTTAAGGCTTGCAGAAGATATCATAGTTCCACAGGGTGAGGTAGTACTCGCTCCTACATGAATTAAGTCAGCTTTGCCTTTATGATGGTGAATTAAGGTTTATGCTCGCAGTTCATTGCCTATAAAATTCTGACTCATAGTCGCAAATTCAGTATGACTTATTGATTCAGATTATCGCTGAGAGATTAAAGTAGAACTGACTTCTCTAAACTGAGAAGTAAAACTAGAAGCCTGAACTAGAATAGCTCAATTAGAAATCTGTCCATATTTTCAGGAGTGAAAACCTTTTCCAACTGAAAATCCAAAAATTGAAATGATAGTCGATTCAGATATTTATGAAAATTTTGCAGAGAAATTTCCAAGTGATAGGGGAGCGGGAGGATTTGGAAGTACTGCTCATTAATTTAATCAATACACCAAAATGCAGGAAGATTTTTTGTTAGATAGTTATGATTACGATTTACCAGAGGAGATGATAGCTCAGGTTCCAGCTCAACCAGCGGAATCTGCAAAACTTCTCGTTTTCTCTAGGTCAGATTCGTCAATTCAAGACAATCATTTTTATGATTTACCAAATTTACTTTCTTCAAATGATGTTTTAATTTGTAATAATACCAAAGTTTTTAAGGCAAGAATTCCACTCAGTCAGACTAAAATAATCAGAAAAAGCTGACAGGAGCGTTACGTTGATGGAGAAATTTTTGTGTATCAATTACTCCATGATGGTAGGTTAGAATGTTTAGTTTCTGATGATAAAAATTTTAAACCATGAGCTGAAGTTTTTCTTGATGAAGAGAAATGAATTTCACTCACGAGTGATGAATATGCAGAGGATTGAATTATCTTTTCAGTGAAATGAATCTGAATTTTCGATTTTTTGGAAATGTATGGTCAGATGCCACTTCCGCCATATATTCATTATGAAAAGGAGAAAGAGAAACGATATCAGACGACTTTTGCCCAAGATTTAGGTTCGGCTGCGGCTCCTACGGCATCTCTCCATTTTTCCCAGAAATTACTTTCAGATTTACATTCAAAATGAGTAGAAATAAATTTTACGACCTTACACGTTGGACTAGGGACTTTCAAGCCAGTTTATGAATCTGATATTAGAAAGCATAAAATTCATAGAGAGCCAATTATTATTGAAAACACACTTTTTCAGCAAATTTATGAACGAAAAAATCAGAATAAAAATCTGATAGCAGTATGAACGACAATGGTCAGACTCCTGGAGACTTTGCCATATTTACGAGCATCTTTATCTTCCAGCGAAAAAGAGTCAATCCTTCCTGACGTTGATGCTTTCCATTTTCGAGAATCGCTGACTTTTGATATCCAACCAACAGATTGTGAAAAATATGTTCACGATGTTTCACTTCAACAAAATCGTATCGTGTGTGAAACTCAGCTTTTTATTTTTCCTGGTTGGAAATTTCGCATAATTGATGAAATGATTACCAATTTCCATCTTCCTAAATCATCACTTTTGATGCTTATTTCTGCATTAATGTGAAGAAAAAAAGCTTTAGAATCATATGAACATGCGAAGGAGAATTGATATAAATTTTATAGTTTCTGAGATTGAATGTGGATTAAAAAATAAAATATTTTCTCTTGTAATACTTCAATAAATTATTATCCCTTAATTTGCTCATATAACTATTTTTTGGCTACGGCTAATTTTTTGCAAATATTTTAGTCAGGCAGGAAGCACTCTAGTTGTGCGGAATAACTTCTGATTAGGAATTTGCAAAATAAGTCCAATTTTTAGTTATATGAGCACCCACGATTAGGGTGCTTTTTAATTTAAATAAAATCTGCTAGGGAGAAATAAAGACAGTCTGTAACCAAATATACATATATCTGTAAGCGAGAGAAATGTATAATGGTTTGGCGACTATAGGCATGGTTATAGGCTGTCTCTATATCTTGGTAGTTGAAGTGCTCTGAATTGTTCCCCTTTATGAAAGGGGATACGGCGAAGCCGAGGGGATTTCTAATCATATGTGATGAAAAATCTTCAGTCCTGCTTTGCAGTTCGGCTCCTTTGAATAAAGGAGCACAGTAAAGTGGGGTGCTTTATCTCAAAATTAGTGATATATGAAGATATCAATAATCACTCCATCATTCAATCAGGATGAATTTATAGAAAGGACTATAGAATCAGTAGTAAACCAAAAATGAAATTTTGAAATTGAATATATCGTTATGGATGGATGATCTAAAGATGAAACAGTCGGAATATTAAGAAATTACGAAAAGAAATTAAAATGAAATGATAAAATTACATTTATACGAAAATCTGAAAAAGATAAATGACAATCAGATGCAATTAATAAATGACTAAAGATAGCTACATGAGATATACTTACATACTTGAATAGTGATGATACATTGGAGACATGAGCTTTACAATTAGTTGGAGATAAACTATGAAAATCTGATAAAAAATGGAGTTACTGAAAATGTAGAATTATCGATAAAGAAGATAAAGAAATAAGAAAACGAATCACATTATACAAAAATATTTTATGAAGAAATTTTTCATATTCTAAATTACTCACTGAGAATTTCATATCTCAGATGACAGTTTTTTGGAAAAGAGAAGTAATGGAGAAATGCTGATATTTTGATGAGAATGAACATTTATGTATGGATTATGAATATCGATTAAGAATATGAGAACATTTTGAACCATTATATATTCCTGAATATATAGCAAATTTTAGATTTTATCATACAAGTAAATCTTGAGCACATTTTGATAAACAGTTTAAAGATGAATTAAGATTAGCCAAGAAATATGCTAAATGAAAACATAAGTGGTCAATATTATTACATAAATTCAATTATTATAAGATAATATGGTCTTATAAGGTTTTATCTTTTTTGAAAAAATAAAAAGATGAAACACATAATTTACCTACATCCACATTTTACGATATCTTGATGAGCTGGTAATTATGTTTTAGAAACAGCTAAAAGAATAGCCAAAGAATCGTGATACAAAGTGCATGTAGTATCATGAAAACAAGACAAAAAAATAATATGATGATATGATAATATAGATTTTAAAGAAATAGATATGCCTTTATCTTCTAGTTTTTCATTCTGGTTACTATTCCCTATATGGACAGTAAAAGTTACTCAAACTATAAAAAATATTATTAAAGACAATAGTTGAGAATTTATAATATTTGCTCATGTGTTTCCTGCTAATCGGTGGTGATGAATATTTAAGATGTTTAATAAAAAATACAAATTAGTTTTTATGTGCCATGAGCCTAGTGCATTTATATGGGAGAAAAAATGGATTAAGGCAATTCCATCTAAAATTAAAAGAACTATTGCACAAATATTAAACCCAATAATGAAAATAATTGATAAATCATTAATTAAAAAATCAGATGCAATATTAGCCAATAGTAAATTTACAGCCGAAAGAACAAAGAAAATTTATGGATGGTGTGATGGTATAGCATATCCATGATATGATGAAACAATATTTAAGATAGATCCGAAGGTGAAGAAAGAAAAATATTTCCTTACAGTTTGAAGACATACAAAATTTAAGAGATTTGATTTTATAATAAAAGTATTTTCAGAATTTTACAAACAGCATCCAGATTATAAGTTAAAGATAGTAGGTAAATGAGAAGAAACAGAAAATCTAAAAAAGTTAGTTGATGAATTAGATATTCAAGAATGAGTGGAATTTTTGTGACCTATATCATTGGAAGAACTAGTTAGAAGCTATCAAAAAGCACAAGCTACATTGTTTGCATCAATAGATGAACCGTTTGGTATGGTACCAATAGAATCAATGGCATGTTGAACTATAGCAATATGACATAATAGTTGAGGCATGAGGGAGACTATACCAGAAGAGTATAGATACAAAAATGAAGCTGAAATGTTGAAAATAATGGAATGAAAATTTAAAGATAATGTAAGTGTAAGTGATTTTACATGGAATAGTACAGTTAGCACAATAAGAATACATCTATAATTTATTTTATATTACCTTATTATGAGAACATTTGTTATTAATATGCAAACAGCAAAAGAAAGATTAAAATTTATGGATAAACAACTTTCTTCTCTATGAATTGAATATGAGGTATTCCCCGCTTTTATATGAAAAAATCTTACAAAAGAAGAAATATGAAAATATTATGATAAAGAAAAAAGTATAGAAACACTTTGAGAAGAATTAACATTATGAGAAATATGATGTGCTCTTTCTCATATGTGAATATATAAAAAAATGGTTGATGATAACATACCAATAGCATTAGTGTTAGAAGATGATGCTGTAATAAATCCAAAAATAAAAGAAATTTATGATAAAATATGAAAAAAGAAAATAGAACAACTAAATTCATATTTTGATTACATGACAATGAATTATTCACTGATAAATTTCGAAAAATTTATTAACTATGTTAAATCAGTTACTAAAAAATTTATTAATGAGAGAAAAATATTTAAATTAATCATCTATTTAGTAGGTAGTTTAGTATTTTTTATTTTAGATCAATTATTTAACACGATTGGTAATGTATTTTGACCTATAATAGTACCTAAATATAAACCATTATATTTAACATGATGATATTTTATAACACTTAACTGAGCAAAAAAATTATTATGAGTTAATGATAAAATTTTCGTTCAGGCAGATTTAATTCAAGAATTATTTTATAAAAAAATATGATTGAAGTTTTGATGTGTGTTTCCACTATTGGTTAAGCAAAATGAAGTATTTAAACCCCAAATTACCTGAAGAGATAATCTTAATTTAAATAAAAATATTTCATTTGAAGAATAGAAACCCCTTACTTATTATATGAGAATTATAGGTGCTATAATTTTTATTTTCTAAGTATTTTTCAAACATATCATGAAATTTTTATTCTCCATTTATATTTTGGAAATAATCAGAAAAAAATATAATGGATGCATATAATAATAAATTCTTTTAAGTTAAATGTTTTTTGTATCCAAAAATTGTACAATAATATCCTGTCATAATATAGTGTATAAGGATGTATTGATATTAAATTTCGAGGCTTTCTGTCTCAAGTAAAGTGTATAATCACAGGATTTTTTAAAGCATCTTCATAATATGATTTAGGAAATCATATATCATAGAACTTTTCAATAAGAAAATATCAAGTAGTAACATTATATCTTCATTCTAATCGTTTGCATGTATCTTGTAATATTATATTCAGAGGATCTTGATCATCAGATGGATATCTATTATTTTTAAGTAAATCCAAGCATTTGTTTGAAATACTATAATTTCTCCGTTTTTTTAGATTTATTAGTAATACTCAAGCATTAAAATATTTTTTATTTTTTAGTGAAAGTTTTGATAGTAAATTAACTGTGGTTATATTAGGAGATTCGGAAATAACTCAAACTGTATTATTTCATAGATCCTTGTTATATAGACTAGATATTTCGGATGTTATTATTGTATCTGCATCAATATATATTATTTTATCAACATTATTAATTAGAGTATCTATTGAAAATCTAAAAAATGTTGAATAATCTAAATGTTTTAATGATGTTGGTATATTTTTTACCAAATTTTCATCAAGTATGGCTTCATCTACCTCAATATTAAACTTTTTTTCTAAAGATTTTAACATATTTATATTGCTATTTCCACTAGTTGTTATCAAATGACAGATAATTTTTTCTCCTGATTTGTGATTTTTTAAAATAGAAAGTAATGAATAATACGCATATATTGTATATTTTTCATTTACTCAATAAGCTATATGAATAGTCATTCTAATAATTATGAAAACGAATAAATATTATTTATTTTTTTACGATAATAAAATTGTGTGAATAGATTTCATTATTCCTACAAGGAATTAGAGAGAGAATTAAATAATATTTGGAACAAGATAAAAAAAGGTCAAAGAAAAATATTTCTTATTATTCTGTTCTTTATTCTTATTTTATTAAAGAAATTTCAAATATTCAATCTATGCAGTTGGAGTAATGTAGACCAAGAATTTCATATTCTAAAATGTTTTTCAATTTTAAATCAATGATTTTTTAGAATATATTCAATTCAAAAATATGTATATCTTGCAAAATCATAGGGTATTTCATGTTCTCAAAAGACAAAAGGCAAAGTAATAATTCAATAGCCTCATTTTTTAAGAACTCTGTATATTTCTGAAACTGCAGAATTTAAATCAAATAGATGTTCAAATACCTCTGTACAAATAAAAGAATCATAGAATTCATCCTTCCTAGGAATAGTTTTTCAGTCCCAATATATTTCAATGTCATTCTTCCTATTATCATGTCATGTTTTTGGATAGTCAAGTCCTTCATAAGAATCAAATTTAAATAAGTTTTTATACGGTTTTTCTCAACATCAAAAATCTAAAACATTTCAATATATATAATGTTTATTTTTTACAATAGAATTAAACAGATTTTTCCTAATGATCCGAAGTGGATTTAAGAAGAAAGAATCTATTCATTTTCAAAATTCGAACCCTTTCATTTTTTATTATGTATTATATCATAAAATTTTTGCAATTAGTCTATATATTCACATTTTTCTTAGAATGTTTGCTATATATTGTTTGAAACATAATTGAACATATTTTTCATCATATTCTTCATTGTATTTGTCTATAATTATATTATTTGGATGAGAAATATTCTCATAATTTATTTTAAATGTTTTTAAGTTTCATAATCAAAAATTATTCTTTGTATGTAATGAATCTGAAGAGAATCAAACGTTGCTTATTAGATTTGTTCATGGATATAGAGATATTCATTGATTCTCCCATATTGAATATACCCGTTGATAATCCCATGTATCAATTTTTCATTCGTAGACTTCTTCAAAATGGCGAAGAAATACTTTTTTTGCAAAATAATTATCTGAAACATATTTTATCATGTTATTCTCTTTAAATAATGGGAAAGATTTCATTTTAATATCATATAACTTTCGAGCCCTCTTCCATGATGCCCATCACCAAATATGTGGATATTTTGTAAATCCATATCTATCATTTTTTTGTAATTTTTCTGGTAAGAAACAGTCTCATGATACCATCATTATTCTTTCATCATCTTTATATTTCCCCAACATTGTTTCACAAAATCAAAAAAATGATGAATCAGGCAAACAATCATCCTCAAGAATAATTCATTGTTCTACATTTTCAAAAAACCGTGTAATAGCTCAACTCACAGCCATCTTACATCAGAGATTTTCATCTCTAAAAAGAGTTTTTAATTCACAATCCCAATCAATTTGTTTTAGAATTTCTTCTCTAGTTTTTTTACAAGCTTCAATTTCTCATTTTTTAGTTTTTCTAGGTCAGTCAGCTGCAATGTAAAGATACTTAGGTTTTTGTTCTTTAATTTTTTCAAAAACTTTTTGAGCTGTATCTAAACGGTTAAAAATTAAGAATAATATAGGGGTCTTAAACATTGTATTTTTTACAAAAACCTTTTAAAATATTCAATAGTTTCCTTTAAACCATCCTCTAACTCTATACTAGGGTCCCATCATAACATTTCTTTAGCCAATTTATTATTAGCTCTTCTTTGTTTTGGATCATCACTAGGTAAATCTTCATAAATAATTTTAGAAGTACATCACGGTACTAATTCGATTACCTTTTCAGCTAGTTCCTTAATTGTAAACTCATATTCTGTTCAAATATTTACTGGTCAAATAAATCATTTATCATTATTCATCATAAGAGTCATTCATCTTATCAAGTCATCTACATATTGAAATGATCTTGTCTGACTTCAATCTCAATAGATAGTAATATCTTCGTTTCTTAATGCTTGCATGATAAAATTACTTACTACACGCCCATCATGTGGATGCATATTAGGTCAGTAAGTATTGAATATTCTTATAATTCTAATATCTACTCAATATTGTCTATGATAATCCATAAATAAAGTTTCTGACGCTCTTTTTCATTCATCGTAACAAGATCTAATACCGTTAATATTAACATTTCACCAATATGTTTCAGGTTGAGGATGAACTGATGGATCTCAATACACTTCAGATGTTGAAGTTTGTAAAATTCTAGCCTTAACTTTTAAAGCTAATTCAAGCATATTTATAGCTCAAAGTAATGATGTTTTTATTGTTTCAACCGGATTCTTTTGATAATGAATAGGAGATGCAGGACATGCTAAATTATATATTTCATCAACTTGTGCCCAAAATGGTTGAGTAACATCATGAAAAATAAAAGTAAAAGCTGGATTAGAAATTAAGTTTTCTATATTCTTCTTATTCCCTGTAAATAAATTATCTAAACAGATAACTTCATTTCATTCATCAAGCAATTTTTTACATAGGTGAGATCATATAAATCATGCTCATCAGGTTACTAAAATCTTTTTCATATTTCTTTTTCTTAAATAAACAAAAAATCGACAAACCAGCGTTTTGTCGAAATGTTTAATGATTTGGCAATATCACTATACAATAAAATTTGATTATTTCAATAGAAATTATAATAATGAGAAGATATTATTATAATCTACAGGTATTATTTAAAGTTTGATTTTATTATTTAAAATAGTATTATACTAAAGTGATTACAGTTAAATATCAGTAAAAGTGTGATAATCCAAATTTATTTAAGATTAAAATTAATTATCAATTTTATCTAAAATATTTTATAAAATGTGTTATAAGCTAGAAAATTATTTGAACCATATTTCTACAATTCTTGATGAATTATATGAGCAAGAATCCGATTTGTTTGAGCATGATTTATGTGAAAGATGTATAATGTTCAGATTTGCATATCGCTTGCAAAAATTATATGAATGAACTTACTTTGTTGATTGTGAATATAATAAAGCATTTAAACCGGATGAAAATGGGAATTATAATGAATCTTCGCTCAAATGAATTACACAACCTGATTGAACAGTAAGCAATAAGTATATTGATATAATTGTTCGCGACAAAAGAGTTCCATCAAATTCATATACTGATATAATTTGCTTTGAATTAAAAAAAGAATGAAACAGTGAATGAAGAGATAAGGATAAAATAAATCTTGAACAGCTTACAAGTAATAAAGAAGGTTTTTGATATGGCTATCAATACTGATTTGCTTTAACCTTTTGAAAAAAAAGGGATAGTTGTGTATGTGATATATACAAGTGATGAGAAATATTAAAAAATTTCACCTTTAATTAACAAAAACTAACAACCTTTTTTTATTGATTTTGAAATTTTAAAATATTCTAGTTTATAAGGATAGTATCAGTCATAATTGAGAGTTTGATCTATATCGAGGAAGACGGTTTTATTAGGCATTTGCTTCATATCATGTGTAATATTATTGATTTGTTAAATCGATGTATGCGTCATAAACTGCACAAAATGTAGGAATAAATATTTTTTTATTTCTGTTTTCAATCTCGACTTGTCATTTTTCTATTAAATTAGCAAACTCTTCTTTTGTAGATGGTATTTTAAATTCAGTTCATTTAACATCATAAAAAATTCATTTATCATATTTATCATATACATTTTTAGTTTGATTCTGATTTTTCATAATCAACACTTTTTTTCATAATTTAAACTTTTTCATGTTTGCTATTCAAAATTTAATTTCTTGATCTTCATACTTTATATCTCTCGTTACAATAAAATTCTTTTTAAGATATTTTTTATCATACATTAGTTCAATACATCGATGATTTGTATCATAAAATTCTTTATATAATATATTATTATAATTCCAAGGCTCAGATAAAGTAACAATTCTTAAATTTGGATAATTTTCATTTTTATGAATATATTTTTTTACTTGAGAAAATCATCTTAATAAATCATCTCAGTCTGTATCTATGACTCAAATAATTTTAAAACTAGGAAACAATGATGACATTTTTTTTACAAATCATATTAATTCTTTACCTCACATACTCATTTCATATTCCTTCAAATGTTCCACAAAAAAATCATATTTCTCTTTATTTTTATAATCAATATTTTTTAACTCGGAGGCCATATACTTCAAGTGTTTCCAATCTGTCTTTCATTCTGTAATTATAATTGTTTTATTTTCAAGTAGAGTAAGCTTATTATTTAAATCATCATTTACATCATGTAATTCTTTATTTTCCCAATTTAATTCATTATTTTTATTTATCAATTTCTCTTTTTCATATTTTAATTTTTCGTTTTCGATTTTATATTTTTGAATTTCTTTTCCTAAACTTTCAATATGCTTAACTTTTTTTTCAATAATTTGTTTATTTTTAATAATTTTAATGTTTTCCTTATATTTTTTCTTTAAATTTTCACTCCAGTATGCTGCTCATAAATAGTAGATTACAAATTCCTTATTATTTATTCATGCATATACATTTATTTTTTTCTTACTAGGTACAGTTTTATAATATGAAGCAACGAATCTATATAGATATTTTTTAATTTCAGAATTATCAGACTTAAAAGTCTTTGCAATTTCTAAAATTTCTAATACATCATTTTCATAATCATCAAATTTTATAGCACTTAATAGAGGTGTATAGAAAAATTTGTTTTCATGTCTTCATCGAATTAATTCGTTTTCTATGCGAGATACTCAGTGAACAACTCATGGTTTTATTATATCAACATAGTCTGTTTTTATTCACTTTAGTTGGTTTAATCTTCGTTTTATAGCCCATTTATCTTTAGTAATCTCTATTAATGCTTCATTTGTATAGCAAAACATTTCAAAGAAATTTATATTCTCTCATTTTATTTTACCATGAAGATAATCTTCATAATAATTATAATTCTCCACTTTTTCTCACAATTCTTTATTATATTTTTCTATCCGCGAAAAATCTAAATATTCTGATTCTTTAGTTATAAATTTAATGTAAGATTGTTTTTCTCGACTAGAAACACGTTCATTGTCTGTTTTTACCATTTTTTCACATATTTCTGATAGTCTTTCTTTCTGTTCTTTAGTCAAGATATTTATAGATAATATATTATCATTAAAGAGTGATATTATTCTATATGGATGCAAATATCATAGTTTTCAATGATTACTTTCGTGATTATACACTTTGAGTAACCGATTTATGTGTCTTTTATCATCAATGATAATTTTATTAACATTAAAAAACTTAACTAATTTCTCGTATTCTGAATCAAAAAGATAAGGTATTAAATAGATTATTCTCTCAATATATTTTCCTATACTCCATCCTTCTAAAATAGAAATTTCAATACAAAGTTCTAAATCTGATATAAATCGAGGCCGAGAAAACTGATTTCATCAAGAAATATCAACTTTAGCATACTGGCTTCACGGATTTGTTTTATTGCTTGTAAAATATAAATTTATTTGTTTTTTTACAAAAGGTATCTGATTTTCTTCGAATAATTCTTTATAATTTTTATAAAGATATAAAATCCTACTTGAAAAATATTTTTCTTTTGTTGTATTCTCAAGTTTTGTTATTTCATTTATTATTTCATAAATATCTTCTTTTACTTTTCTTTCTTCCTCATTTAATCTTTTTTCGTCTTGTTCTCTATATTCTTCATTTTTTTTATTATTATTTTCTATTATTTCTTTATATTTATTATATATAACTTCTTTAATTTTCTTTTGTTGTACATCTTTTTCTGAAAGAGAATAATAAATGGATAGAACTGTCCAAACGCCTCGATTATATTGAAAGAATAAGTCAATTAATTCATAAGAAAGAAGTCATATTAAAACTGATTTTGTAATTGTATAATATTGACGTGATTCATTGTTAATGTAATCAAATACATTTTTTACAAATTCAGCATCATTTTTTTGAGTTCATAAAATAGATATAAATAAACTTGATTTTATAATCCTATCAATTTCAAAACTTCTATCTTCATAATATTTTTTTAATACTATCTCTATATTCTTTTGAGAAAAAACATTATCTCAATCAGAAAATACTTTAACAATTTCTTCTTCAGATAAATTGTATCCATCAATTAAACTAAATAAAGCATTAGGATTGTTACTAAGTAATTCTAAAAATTTGTTAATAGTATTTGAGTCTTTTAAAATGTAATCAAGATTTTCCTGAGATCTCAAATCAAAATATCTAAAATTTTCTTTATTATAGGTAAGTTCATATAGTGATACATAATGTATCATTGCATCAATAAAAAATTCTCTATCGTTATTCTTTATACAATAATCAAAAAAATATCAAAATGCATTTGGTGCTTTTTCATTTTTATAAACTGATAACACAACATTTTTTGATGGGTCTAATAATATCAGTAATCTTAATTCATAAAAATAGTCTGAGTATGTTATTCATTTGTTTTGAAAGAAAAGAATTTTTTTTGAAAACTCTTGTGCTAAATTTTTCTTATTACTTAGTGTAAATTTGGGCAATAAAGCCTCAATTACTGCATATAAATTTCTTCTTAAAATTTGATCTTTTTCTGATTTTATTCAGTATCATTCAATTTGCTTTATTAAAAAGTCGAAATCTGAATTTGAATATGATTTTATATAACTTTTTAAAAATTTTTCATCTTTCCAAAGGAATGTTGGAACAGTTAGCTTAGAATATTCAATAAATTTAGATTTGAAGCTCATAAACAATTATAAATAATTATAAATATTGTTGTACTGATATAAACATATATGATATATCTACTTATACACAGTAGTATGTCTAAATATCTTTAAATTACAATAAAAGATTAAAATCCAGTATTTGATGAAAATTGAAATATTGATAAAGCCTCCAAGATTTGAATATTTGATATAAAATGAAATATAAAGCATGATAAACAATGAGAACTTGATAGTATAATTAATGATTTTAAAGAATATTTTCTATAAAAACTTTATTTAATTATTTTTTCTTGATTCTGCTCATTATATCAGATGGATTTGGTTATTTTTTTATAATAAAGTTAAGAAAAATTTGCATTTATTTTTTATTTCTGTATATTAATAATAATTACATTTTTCAGAAATAAAAAATGACAAGAAATTATGAACTAAACGCGCTTCCTTACTTTACTTTATCGCAGTTTTCACTTTTTTATAAAAATAAAAAAGAAGCATCAACAATAATATCAAATAAAATTAGACAAAAAAAAATTCATAATATTAGAGAATGAGTTTATATCAGTGATGATAAATTGAAAGAAATTACTTTAACTGGAAAATTAACTCAATTCCTTGAATTTGCAGCTACTAATTTAATATATACTCCTAGTTATTTGAGTTTAGAATATGTATTATTTGAAAATAATATTATCACTGAAAATGTTTATACATTTACGCTTGTTACTACGAAAAAGACAGCGAAATTTAAAAATTCATTCTGAACTTTTGATTATAGATCCATAAAAGATTCTTTCTTTTGAGATTATAAAGTTTGTACTCAAAACTGATTCAGCTTTTATAAAGCTACTCCTGAAAAGGCATTATTTGATTATCTGTATTTTAAAGAGAATTTTGTATATTCTCCAGATTATGTAGAAGAGCTTAGAATAAATTGGGAAAATGTGAACATGAAAAAGTTTGAGAAACTAATAAAAAAATATAAATCCAAAAAAATGGAAAAAATTTTTAGTTTTATAAAAGAAACATTATGATTGTAGATGATATAAAAATTGAATTAGAAAAATATAGAGATAGACCAGATGTAATAAAAATCTGATACATCAAGGAATTTTTACAAACAATTATTTTAAAAGAAATTTATGAATTTCCAGAATGTAGAGATATTTTATTTTACTGATGAACGGCTAGTAGATTTTTATTTTGATTAAATAGGTTAAGTGAAGACTTGGATTTTGTAAGTGGATGATTCGATAAATTTGAAGAATTATGAGATTTCTTGCAGAAGAGATTAAAAAATTATTGATTAGTTGTAGATTATAAAATTCAAAAATTCAGATTGACTTTGAAGTTTAGAGATTTATTGAAAAGTTTTAATATGCAATATGGGAATTCTAGTGATTTATATATTAAAATTGAAATATCTGAGCATACTGAGTTTTTGAAGAATTTTGAAGTAAAGATATATCCAATTTTCAAGCATAATCAAAGTTTGATATTAAAATCTTTTGATGAGCCAAGTCTATTTGGAACTAAATTGAATGCAGTTTTATACAGAAAACGAGAGAAAAAATGATGAGATATGAACATAAGTATAAAATGAAGAGATTTTTATGATTTATTTCGATATTTGCAGAGATGAACTAAACCAAATATTTCTTGTATCGAGTGAATTAAAGATTTTAATGATTTAAAAGAAAAGCTTATTGATACAGTGAAAAATACAGATTTTAACGAAGTTGAACAAGATATAAGAAATTTTGTGGAAGATCAAAATATAATTGATTTTATCAAAACTAACTGAAAATCCTATATCTTAGAACAGATTAGTAAGATGTAACGAAATATTTTTAAATTTTACGAGTAAATTATTTTATAGTTTATTAAAACTTATCTTTTTTACAAAAACGCAAGATGATTTTAACTTTTTATATCAATCTATCCCAGATTTTTTGCATTTTTTTGAAATTTGAATATAATAGATATGTTTTATATCTTCGTAGAAATGAGCGATTGAGTATTATTCTTAATTAGTTTATTATGTGCCTGAGCTTTGATGGGAATCTGTCGATTCTTTTGAAGATTTTTTGTCGTTGAGAAAATAAAAAAACATAGATATAAACAAAGTCAAAAAATCAGATTTTTACAGGTTCGTGTGCCTAAAAATGCAGTAGCTAGAAGTTCAGATATTGAAGCTAGTGATCACGTAAGTACAATGAAAGATAATATTGCACTCATGAATCAGGTTTATAAGAATTTTTATGCAATTTCAGATCCAGATTTATTAAAGAAAAAACTTTGAGATAATTATATTTCCATGGAAATCGTGGTAGAAAATGAGGTTATCAAATTTTTTGTATGAGTGCCTGAAGATCATTTGCTTACAATGCAAAAAATGATTGCATCATTCTATCCATGAGCTTTGGTAGAAATTACATCTCAGCCAAAACTTCTCGAAGCTGGAAAATATATGGCAGGAGGGGAGTTTACTCTGACTAAGGATAGTGTATACCCAATCAAGACCTATGAAAGTTTTGAAGCCGATCCTATGGATAGTTTACTTTCAGCGTTTTCTCATGTATGAAAACAGGAAAAAGTCTGTTTCCAAATTTTGGCAGAACCATTATCAGAGAAATGGCTAAAAGATATGAGAAAACAGTGAGACAAAATTAAAAAGAATGAAAAAACGTGATTTGCTAAATTTATGCATGATTTATTTACTAGTCAGAAAAAAAGAGAAGAAGAAAAAGAAAAGAAAGAAAAGGAAAATAAACATGATTTTTCTCAGCAACAGTTATCAGATTTTGATAAAAAAATGGATGATGAATTATTTAAAGTAAAAATCAAAGCTATTGCAACATCTCCAGACAAAGCTAGACCAAAGAAAATGTTGGATGATCTTGCTAGGCTTTGTAATCAGTATAATTATTTATGACTAAATACGTTGAAATTTGTGAAAGCTCAAGATATCAATTTATTCGCAAGAGTATTCGTGGAAAGAAACTTTTACACGCAAGCAACATTCATTAATAAAATCATGCATCCGGCTAAGAATAATGTTTTGAATATTAAAGAGCTTTCATCTTTGATTCATTTTCCTCATGGAAGGTTTAATCAAAATCCAAGAATTGCTTGGCAAAAATTTAAAATTGTTCCAGCGCCTGATGATCTCCCAAATGAGGGAATAGTAGTTGGATATAATAATTATTGATGAGTGGAAAGAGAAATTAGGATTACAGATAAAGACAGATTTAGACATATTTATATACTTTGACAAACTGGTACCTGAAAATCAACTCTGATGTATGCTCAGGCAGTTGATGATATGGATAATTGAAGATGATTTACATTTATCGATCCACATGGAGAAGCATGTGAATATCTTTTGAAATGGTTCCCAAAAGAAAGAATTAATGATTTAATATATTTTGATCTTTGAAATACAGCTTATCCAATTTGATTGAATCCTCTCGAAGTAAATCCAGAGGATGCGGAC
>Ga0247611_10005216_pt1 | contig 17370 bp, 9 predicted proteins | sample 177DNAGHGhighgp2_FD_192422 | JGI IMG/M metagenome (GOLD analysis project Ga0247611, IMG submission 192422) | Sheep rumen microbial communities from Palmerston North, Manawatu-Wanganui, New Zealand - 1770 DNA GHGhigh gp2 | ecosystem: Host-associated > Mammals > Digestive system > Stomach > Rumen ... | reverse complement strand
CAGGATGAGGTGTATTGGAACTTGTCGTTCCGCGCCTGTGTCATCGCCTGGCTGAAAGCTTGTGTGCTGTACGTCGCCAACGGCTGCAAGTGGGAGAAAAGCATCGAGGACTTCGTGCGCTGGAGTCTGAACTACGACCTGTGGTGTAAGATGCAGTTCTTCGGCGACGCCATCCGCCAGGCCAACAACGGCGACGAGCGCATCGGCCGCCGCGGTCCGCATAACCTCTTGCTGGATTTGCCAGATGTATTCTCGCTTGAAGATGCAAGAAGGGTGCGTAGGCAACAGGGGCTTCCTGATAAGGGGTTGAGACCCATGATTTCCAATTGGAAAAGCAGGGGCTATATAAATCAGATATCAGAAATCAGTTTTGAGAAGCTCAGGTTCAAGTCTGGCGAGTAAACAAAAATCGGGCCCATCGTGAAGGTGGACCCGTTTTTTTATTTGTTATATCCGCACTCGGGATTTTCGTACATCGTGATGGGGATGCGGAACTGCATCATCTCGTCGAGGTTGTGGACGGGGTGTTCCACGTCCTGCGGAATGGGTCGCTGAGAGAACGTCTGGAAATAGAGCAGGCAGGCGTCGCGCCACCATTCTGCGTCGCGGGCCTGGATGCGGAGCTTGCGCTGTACCTCGCTGAAACGTTGCTGGTCGACGTAAGGCTGCATGGCATCCCAGACGGCCAGGAAATGGCGGGCTTCATGGACGCCGTCGTCATACTTATGGCAGAGCTCGTCCCAGAACGTACGGCCGCTCTTCATCTTAAAGTCCCAAGGCACGTGGTGGAACCAGGTGATGAGGTTCTCAGGACAGGTATTGATGTCGTTGTAGAGCTGGCAGAGTGCCTCAGGATACTGCTTGACATTGCCGGAGCCCGTCGTGGTGCGGTCGAAACCCATACCGACGGCATCGGCCTTGTGGTAGTAGGGTGGGGTCCAGTCGGCACGCACGCCCTTGGGAGCATACCACGGCTCTGGACCGTAATGGTGGGTGCCGGCAAAGATATGGTGAATGCCCAGGGGCATCATGTAGTCGACGCATGCCTCGCGGCTGTCCAGCATCAGCTGGAGAAGAGGTGAGAGGTGAGAGGTGAGAGGTGAGAGATTACCTTGTTCGCCGAAAGTCTGGGTGAGCCATTCGTCGGCAATCTCCTTCGGTGTCAGCGCAGGATTCCATGCGGCACGTCCGAAGGCATACCAGTTGGCCTGAGCGAAGTGGTGACCGCACCAGTTGGTGTCGTCGCCGATATTGGCCACACCAGCCATCGCACGGAGGCTGCCGGGCTTGACAAACGAGAAGAACTCCTGCCACATGGGGGCGAGATATACCAGATGGTTGGCAGCGCCGAGATACTCCTGCGTGAGCTGGAACTCCACCATCATCTGCGTCTTCTGCATGGCGGTAAACAGCGGGCTATACGGCTCGCGCGGCTGGAAGTCGATGGGACCGTTCTTAATCTGGATGATGACATTGTCGGCAAACTGACCGTCGAGCGGCATGAACTCCAGATAGGCCTGATTGGCACGGTCGGGACTCTGGGGTGCATAGACGAAGGCGCGCCACATGACGACGCCCTTGTGGGGTTTCAGCACACGGGCCAGCATGTTGGCACCGTCGGCATGGGTGCGTCCGAAATCCTGCGGACCGGGCTCGCCCTCGGAGTTGGCTTTCACCAGAAAGCCACCGAAGTCGGGAATGAGACGGTATATCTCGTTCACCTTCTCCTTCCACCAGCCGACGACCTTCTTGTCGAGCGGGTCGGCAGTGGGCAGTCCGCCCACCTTGATGGGCGAGGCGAAATTGATGGATAGATAGACGCGGATGCCGTAGGGACGCAACAGGTCGGCAATGGATTTCGTTTTCTCCAGACTCGCTGTCGACAGCGCTTCAGGCTTGGCATTCACGTTGTTGAGCACGGTACCGTTGATGCCCACGGAGGCATTGGCGCGTGCGTACGTCTTTATACGCTCCGGGTCTGGATTCACGAAGATGCTATGTCCTGCAAAACCGCGCTCGACGGTGCCGTTGGGATTGTCCCAATGGTTCAGGATGCGCAGGTCGTAGAAGGGCTTCTCTGTGATGTCGAGGCCGTCGCACGACTGTCCCGTCTGTTGCAGGCGCAGCAGGTGGTAGGCACCATAGAGCAGACCAGCATCATTGCTGGCCGTTATCGCGATTTTGTCGCCCTGGCTCTTGACGGTATAGCCGTCGCGGGGCAAGCCCTTCTGCCGTTTCAGCACCACAGGACCGCCCTGCCAGTAGGTTTGCAACTCGGTCATGGCCGTTCCCTCGACACCCGTTACGTTTGCCGTGGTGTTAGCCATTTCCATACGTAGCCACAGTCGGCTGCCGTCTTCACTCTTCGCAGCAGCGAAACTCCATCCCGCTATCAGCGCAATAAGAATCAGGATTTTCTTCATTGCTTTTATCAACTCTTAACCGTTATCTTTTATCTCTTAGTTGGTGCGGCATCATTGTTTATTTGCCTTGAATTACATTCGAGCCTGCTTGCGCTCGGCAATTGATGCAAGCATCATTGCTCTCACTGACGCGCAGCCTTTCGGATTACATCCGAGAGCCTGCTCACGCTCGATAGAGCTGAAGCAAGCTTCGCTCTATACTCGCTTAACCGCAGCCTTTTTGCGCTGGTCGTGGTCGAGGATGGTCTTGCGGATGCGCATGGACTGGGGGGTGACCTCGACGAGCTCATCCTCCTTGATATACTCCAGGCACTCCTCGAGACTCATGACGACCTTGGGAATGATGCGGGCCTTCTCGTCGGTACCAGAGGCACGGACGTTGGTGAGCTGCTTTGCCTTGCAGACATTGATGACGAGGTCGTTGTCGTGGACGTGTTCGCCGACGACCTGACCCATATAGACGTCCTCACCGGGGTCGATGAAGAACTTGCCGCGGTCCTGCAGCTTGTCGATGGCATAGGCGAAAGCATTGCCGGTCTCGAGGGCTATCATGGAGCCGTTGACGCGGCGCTCGATGTCGCCCTTGTAGGGCTGGTACTCCTTGAAGCGGTGGGCCATGATGGCTTCGCCCTGAGAGGCTGTGAGGACGTTGGTGCGGAGTCCGATGATGCCGCGTGAGGGGATGTCGAACTCGATATTGGTGCGTTCGCCCTGCGACTCCATCGATGTCATCTCGCCCTTGCGGCGGGTGACCATATCGATCATCTTCGAGGCGAACTCCTCGGGGACGTTGATGGTGAGTTCCTCGATGGGCTCGCACTTCTGCCCGTTGATTTCCTTATAGATGACCTGAGGCTGTCCCACCTGCAGCTCGTAGCCCTCGCGACGCATGGTCTCGATGAGCACGGAGAGGTGGAGCACGCCACGGCCTGAGACAATCCACTTGTCGGTAGAGTCCTCGAAGGGCTCGACGTGGAGGGCGAGGTTCTTTTCCAACTCCTTCTCCAAGCGGTCGTTGATGTGACGCGAGGTGACGAACTTACCCTCCTTGCCGAAGAACGGCGAGTCGTTGATGCAGAAGAGCATCGACATGGTGGGTTCGTCGATGGCGATAGGCGGCAGGGGCTCTGGATTCTCGAGGTCGCAGATGGTGTCGCCAATCTCGAACTTCTCGAGTCCGATGACGGCACAGATGTCGCCGCAATCGACGCTGTCGGTGCGCACGTGGCCCATGCCCTCGAAGGTGTGGAGCTCCTTGATCTTCGTCTTCTCCATGGTGCCGTCGCGATGGGCAATGGTGACCTGCTGACCGTCGCGGAGGGTGCCACGATGGACGCGGCCCACGGCGATACGGCCTGTGTAGGAGCTATAGTCGAGCGAGGTGATGAGCATCTGCGGTGTGCCCTCCAACTGCTGAGGAGCAGGGATGACCTCGACGATTTTATCCAAGAGATAGGTGATGTCGGTAGTGGGTTTGTTGAAGTCCTCGCTCATCCAGCCGTTCTTGGCAGAGCCATAGACAACGGGGAAGTCGAGCTGGTCCTCGGTGGCATTGAGCGAGAACATGAGGTCGAACACCATTTCGTAAACCTCCTCAGGGCGGCAGTTGGGCTTATCGACCTTGTTGACCACCACGATGGGCTTGAGGCCAATCTGGAGGGCCTTCTGGAGCACGAAGCGCGTCTGGGGCATGGGTCCCTCGAAGGCATCGACGAGGAGCAGACATCCGTCGGCCATGTTGAGCACGCGCTCTACCTCGCCTCCGAAGTCGGAGTGTCCCGGGGTGTCGATGATGTTGATTTTCGTTCCTTTCCAATTAATACTGACATTTTTTGAAAGAATGGTGATGCCTCGTTCGCGCTCAAGGTCGTTAGCATCCAACACCTGAGAGGACAGGTTCTGTCCCTCACGGAACAGATTACCGGCCAGCATCATCTTGTCCACGAGCGTCGTCTTGCCGTGGTCTACGTGTGCAATAATTGCAATGTTTCTAATATCCTGCATAAGTAAATTACGTAATTTCGGGTGCAAAGGTACAAATTTTCTGCGAATTATTTGCGCATTTCATTAATTATTCGTAATTTTGCAGCCGCATTTCGGAAAATCCGGAGCATTTGACGACGTAAACCGCCCGTGATTAGGCAGTAGAGCGTCCGAAAGATGTCATTGCAAAACAGTTATAATCACAATTAAACATTATGTATTTAGATCAAGCTAAGAAGACCGAGATCTTCAGCCAGTATGGCAAGAACGCTCAGGACACTGGTTCTGTAGAAAGCCAGGTAGCCCTGTTCAGCTATCGCATCAAGCACCTGACGGAGCACCTGAAGGAGAACCACAAGGACTTCGGTACCGCTCGTGCACTGACGAAGATGGTAGGTCGTCGTCGTAAGCTCCTGAAGTACCTTTACAACAAGGACATCAACCGCTATCGTGAACTGATCAAGGCTCTCGGCCTGCGTAAGTAAAACGCGAACGGTAAAAGGAAAAGAATAAGGACTCACTGAAATGGTGAGTCCTTTCTTTTTGTTATGTCTTTATGTCAGGTCGCGGGGAATCCAGAACCAGAAGGTGGAGCCGACGCCTACGTCGCCCGTGACACCGATTTCACCACCGCAACGGTCGACGATGGACTTACAGATGGAGAGTCCGAGACCGGTGCCCTGAACGAAGTCGTTGAGCTTGACGAAACGCTGGAACACGGCGGCCTGCTTGTCCTTGGGGATGCCGGCACCCGTATCCTCGCAATAGAAGTAGAGTCCGTCGATGCCGTTGCGCTGCTCCTTGCGGTAGCCGACGCGGATGTGGCCTTTGCGGGTGTACTTGACGGCATTGGTAACGAAATTGGTGAGGAGCTGCATGACACGGCCCTTGTCGAGGGTGGCAGGACACGTGGGATAGGGATTGTCCTTCTGGAACTCGACGCCGGGTTCCTGAACGCGCTGCGCCAGCGAGAGGCAGATATCGTCGAAGACCACCGAGAGTTCGACGTCCTCGGGCTGGAGAGCCATAGACTGTCCCATGTTGGAGGCTTCGAGGATGTCGTTGATGAGTCGTAGCAGCATGTCGCAGTTGTTGCGGATGATGCGTATGAACTCATGGCGCTCTTCGTCGGTATCGACAGTCTGGAGGAGTCCGCTGAAGCCGACGATGGCATTGAGCGGGGTACGGATTTCGTGCGTCATATTGGCAAGGAAGGCAGCCTTCATACGTCCGGAATTCTCGGCGCGGTCTGTCTCGACACGCAGTTGCTGCTGTGCCTCCATGAGGTCGGTGACGTTACGGGCCAAGCCGAAATACTCCTTCAGTTGTCCGTCCTTGTCGAAGATGGGCATGCCACTGACGGAATACCAGCTGTGGTTGGGGTCGAGGGGCGTGCTGGCATATGGCTTGATGGTGGTATAGGCCTTGCCTGCCGCCATGGCCTGACGGACTTGCTCGATAGCCTCCTGGCGATACTCTTCGTCGATGGACCCAAAATATTCCTCGATGGTCTCGCTGAACTCGGTAACGCCCGGCGAGCGCGTCATACGTACTGCATTCTCAGAGGGTCGATAGGTCCAGATGTACATGTGGCTCTCCTCCAACAGATAGTGCAACTGGCGCTCGTAACGGCTGATGGCGTCGTTGGTGGCCTGCAGTCGCCGGTCGTGAGCACGTTGTTCGAGAATCACATTACGCTCGGCTGTAATATCGCGGCTGGTGACGATATAATACACCAGTTTGTTGTCGTCGGTAATGACGGGATGGATGCGGAATTCAATGTACTTATCAAGTTCGAGCGAGGGTTCGCGGAGATGCTGACAGACATGCATCGGCTCGCGAGACCCCGGCATGTAGACACCCTTGATATTGGGGAAATCGAAGAGCGACATTGTGCTGAAGAAATGTCCATCCCTATTCTCCATATTACATATTTCGTACATCTTCTTGTTAACGTCGAGCGGTTTGCCAGTAGCATCGTAAAACGACATGGCGACGAGGTTCGTGTCGAACATCTTCTTGTATTTGCTGGCAAGGTCCTGAACGTGGCGTGCCTCGTTCATCTCGTCGGTAATGTCCTTGGTGGTGTAGTAGATGAACCGCGTCTTGCCGTTCTCCTTCTCCGAAATGGCATTGCTGTAATATGACCTCCATTCGGGTTTGTCGGGCGTCCCATGATTCACACTCAAATACGTTTCGAAATGAGTAATAGCCCCCGACGCCATCTGCATATTGAGAGCGTGGATTTCCTTGGCCTCATCAGGATGCATACATTTCAGGAAGTCCTCGGGATTCATCTCGTCGAGGGGCAACATGTGGCCATAAGTATTTCTGAGCTTATTAGTAGCGAAGTCCCACACAACCATCGCGTAATTACCCATGCTCAGCACCTGGTCCATCATTTGTCCCAGATCGGAACGCTGCTGGACGGTCTTGCGCACACGACGGTTGACAAGACGGATGAGGAGTAGCGAAAAGGCGATGGCAGCTACGAGACCGCCAAGCACAAAGAGTGCAACGGGCGACGTATCGTCGTGGACCCGCTCAGGATGGAACCATCGGTCGTAGATGCGCTGCAGGTCGCCAGCCTGTTCGAGGCGGGTGTACTGGTCGTCAATGATGTCGATGAGGTCGCGGTTGTAACCAATGATGCGCAGTTCGCCAGGAGGGATTTCTGCGTCGTCGAGCACGAGGCTGTCGATGCCCAGTTCCTGTATTTTACTGGTGAGCGGCGTCTCGCCCCAGAGGAAGTATTTGTAACGTCCTGCATGTATGCCTGTGAGTGCGTCTTTAGGTGAACGGTACTCAGTGACGAACTGGACGTTGGACATGATGTCGATGGTCAATGCGGCATAGTCGTCCTTCTTGAGCAGCACCGTATCGGTAGGTCCCAAACTATGGAGCGGCCTCATCGGGGGAGTATCAGCCCTACGTACCACCTTCAGATTATAGTAGTTGAGGTACTTATGAGTGGAGACGTAGGGGGCGTTCCTATAGAAATAGAAGAGTGCATGGATGAGGTCGGCCTCGCGGTGCTGGAACATGTTGGTGGCCACATGCCACTCCTGCATGACGAACTTATGGGGAATATCGAGACGGTCGAAAATCATGTCGAGGACGTCAATGTTATAGCCTGCGGGCTGCCCCTCGCTGTCGAGGAACTCGAAAGGACGGAAATCCCAGTCGCAGACGACGACCAACGGGTGTTCGTCGGTATATTCCGGGAACTCGTTGGCAGCAGGGAGTCCCAGAGGCAGACAAAGCAAGAGGGCTAGGAGGAAATATATTGTTGTATGCTTCATATCCTTACTTTCTGATGATTTCACTACATTGACACGGAACGGAAACCCACACGATGGTTCCTTGTCCGGGCTTGGATTTGACACGAATCTTACCACCTAGATGCTGAACGATTTCATGACTGATGGCGAGGCCGAGACCGGAACCGACGTTATCGGTGGTATAGAATCGGTCGAAGAGATTCTCTATCTTCTCAGCAGGGATGCCACAGCCAGTGTCCTGAACAGCCACCATCAACTCATCACCATTATAATCATAGCGCGCGCGCACGGAACCCGAGGTGGTGTGCTGGGCGGCATTGATCAATATCTGGTCGATGGCAATGCCCAGGTTCTGCAAGTCGATGGTAAGCATCAGACGTTCGTAGGGGTTGTCGACCGAGAAACTGACATCGGGTTGCAGGTAGTTGGTGACTGCCGACTGGCAATGGCCCTCGAATACAGCGGCAAAATCGATGGGCACCTTGTTGAACTCAATCATCTGGGCATCAAGTCGCGAGAGATAGAGGATGTCGTTGATGAGTTTCAGCAACTTCTCGGAATTCTCCCTGATTTCCTGAATGAAGAATCCCTCGTCGTCCTTCGAGTGTTCCCTGTCGAAGAGTTCGGCAAAGCCCACGACGGAATTCAACGGTGTGCGGATCTCGTAACTCATGTTCGCAAGGAAGGCCTGCTTCAGCATCTCAACCTCACGGGCTTTCTCCGTCTCGCGAGCCAGTTGTTCCTCGGTGGCCTTGATTTCGCTGATGTCACGAATGAGTCCGAAATACTCGGTGACACCCTCGTCGTTGATGACTGGCACGAACGAGAAATACAAATGGAGGCGACGGCCCTCCTTGGTTTTCACCAGCGACTTGATGGTATCCTTCACGGGGGTACGCATGCGGTTGTCCATACTGTTCATCAGTCGCTGGGCGGCCTTCTTCGACTCGTCGGCAGCCAATGCCAACAAGCGTGCCTGCGTCAGACGAAGCTGCACATGGTCGATCTCGCTATAGACGGTCAGCGTATGGTTGTCAGGGGAATAAGTGGCAACACGCACACCGCCGTTCTGCATGACATAGTCGATGTTACGGACATACTCCTGCAACTCGGCATTAGCCTGCTCCATCTGGGCGATATTCTTCTGCAGACGGGAGTACGACTTCGCCAGTTCGGTGACGTCGCGACCAGTGCCGTAGATAGCCAACAGGCGTCCATTGTCGTCGCGGACGGGTACCAGCTGCAGTTCGTAGTATAACTCGTCGCGCTTGAGGAACTGGTTCAGAGGACGTTCGTCGTCGGACGAGCGGTAGATCTGTGTCAGGTAGGTGTACTCCAGATTGTCGGTAGTGACGGTGGGGTCGCCAAGCACATCCTGAATAGGAATCTTTGCATCGACGACAGCCTGTACACCACCGGGAATGGCACGAGCGGCCTTCTCGTTCATATTGTCGATGAATCCGTGCTCGTCGTAAGAAATGGTATCGACCATTGCAGAATTGAAGATGGACTGATAGCGCAACATGGCATCCTTTTGCTTCTGACGGCGCTGACGCTCTTCGGTGACATTGGTTGTAGCACCGATGATGACGGTAGGACGCCCGGAACGGGTCCGTCGCAGGATGGAGAAATCGACGGAGAAGATGAACTCTTCGCCGTTGTGTCCCTTCTGGCAACGTACTTCCAGCGTGTCCTTTTCTTTCTCCTGCAGGGCCAGTTGGCGGAGGACGTCACAGAGTTTCTCGTAGTCCTCGGGATTCATGTAGTACTGGAAGAAATTGGGCGACAGGGGGATGACGACCCTGTTGCCGTCGTTGTCGAGACTGCTGATGGTGCGTTTGGCAATGTCGAACAGCCAGATATGCACCTTACTGGTAGTGAGAATAAGTGCCAGACTGTTGTTGGTGCGTCTGACATTCTGCGACATACGGCGTTCGTAGATGCGGTAGCCGACGTAATATGCCAGGAATACGGCAATAATCACCGCCATAACAATGATTACGCGCCATATCCACGAGGGGATACCCGTCTCGGTGCGCTCGGGGTAGAACCACTTGTTTTGGATGGGTTGCAGTCGTCCCGTTGAATTCAGATGGGTGAATACACTGTCTAATCGATGGAGCAGTTGGAGATTGTTGGACATGAACTTATACTCGCCATGAGGAATATTGACGGGTGTCAGTTCAAGGTCGTCGAAATGAAACTTACGCAGCAACCACTTGAGTGACAGGGTGTTCCACACAATCTGAGTACCTTTCACACCATGGGCATGTTGGACGGCTTCCTGCATGTCGTCGTAGGGAATGGCATTGGCACCCCACCCGTTCTGAATCATCAGATGGTGACTGAAACTGCCGTTGTGAACAATGACACGATGGTGCGCTAAGTCGTCAATGGTCTTGATGAGCACGGGCTCGTTCTTTTTATGAACAACACTATGGGTGAAGATCTGAATGACACTATTGCCGTAGGTGGCATACTCGTTATGGAAATGGGCATCCATACCGCACATCAGGTCGGCACGTCCCGCCTTCAAATCCTCAAGGGCTTCCTTGGTGGGTTTCAACTTGACGCGATAGGGTATGTCGAGCTCATTGCAAAGCAGTCTCAGCAAGTCGATATTGAATCCGACGGGTTCACCGGCTTCGTTCAGGAAGGCATAAGGCCACAAGTCCCAGGCGTCTTCGTAAACCAACGGATGGTCCTCGGTAAACACCTTGACGCTGTCTTTTGCCGATGTCTGTTTTTGCGCTACGACAGGCATAGCGCACAAAGCGAGCAGCATCGCGCAGAGGAGCTGTCGGAAACCGGCTATGCTCATGTGTCTATATATCATGACGGTATTTGTTTTTCTTTCACTTCAAATATTTCTGCAGGAATCCAGAACCAGAACGTCGAGCCCTGACCTTCCTCACTGTCAACGCCAATCTGACCACCACACTTCTCGATGATGCTCTTACAGATGGACAAGCCGAGACCGGTGCCCTGAATATAGTCGTTGAGTTTGACGAAACGCTCGAACACTGCCGCCTGCTTGTCCTTGGGAATACCTGATCCTGTGTCCTCGCAATAAGCATAGAACCCCTGCTGGCCCTTGCGTTCCTCGATGCGGAAGCCCAATCGGATATGCCCCTGATGGGTATATTTCACGGCATTGGTGACGAAATTGGTGAGCACCTGACCGATGCGGTCGCTGTCCAGTCGTGTCAGCAATTTCTCGTAGGGGTTGTCGGTGATGAACTCGACGGTAGGCTCCTGTACACGCTGAGCCAGCGTCTTTGCCAGCTCATTGAAGTCGTGGACAGCATCGACGTCGCGCGGCTCTATCTTCATGGCATTGGCATCCATCGTACTAAGCACCAGGATGTCGTTGATGAGTCGGAGCAGCATGTCGCAGTTGTTATGAATGACACGAATCATCTCGCGCTTGTCGTCAGGCGACTCGATGGCCTGCAACAGGTCCGTGAAACCAACGATGGCATTGAGCGGGGTACGAATCTCGTGCGTCATATTTGCCAGGAACACCGACTTCAGACGTCCGGAGTCGTTGGCACGTTCCGTCTCGCGCTTCAACTGCTCCTGCTTCTCCATCATACCCGATATGTTTCGTATCAGTCCGAAGGCTTCCTTCACCTCTCCGTTTTCATCATAGACAGGGATGTTGTTGATTTGGTTCCATTGTATTTCATGACCCTCATGGAATACAGGACGCATCTCAGCCATATAACCCATGGGTTGCGAGAAGTAGGTGTAAGGATCCTTGAAGCCCATACACACCGCCTCTGGTTCGTTGACGAAATGCGACTCAATCTCGTCGAACGACATTTCGAGTTCCACGGTGCCCAAGCCCTTGTAGAAACGTACCACCCGTTCGTCGAAGAACAGTCGGAAGGCACGCATGTCGCAAGCCTCCATCATATAGCGAAGCTCCTCCTCGTAACGCATGATTTCGTTGTTCACTTTCTGGATTTCCAAGTCGTTTTGCTTCGCCTGCAGATACATTTCTCGCTCTCCAGTCACATTACGTACTGCAAGGGCGATGTTCAGGAGCTTTCCCTCGTCGCTATACAGCGGATAGACGTGTAATTCCAGATAGTCATGCAAACCACGTTCAGGGACGATACTCTGAACACAGGCCCACACTTCCTCGACATTGTTTTTGTCCAGAATCTCGTTAAACGGCATAGCGTCGAAAAGATTCGTGTTCGAGAAATGCTCGTCGTAGGTGTCGCTGTCGAAATGACAGATTTCACGCATCATCTTATTGGCATCCAACAGCCATCCGTCAGGACTGTAGAAGGACAGGCCTACGATGGAGTGTTCGAAGATTGTCTGGTACTTCGCTGACAGTTCTTCCTCCCTTATTTCCTGCTCGTGGAGCTCTGTCTCGTCGCGCAATGTACTGATGATACTCTGAGGAATCGACGTCCCTGCCTGAAATTCCACAACACTGTAATTGTGCATATACCCCCATTGCGGAGCGCCACCATTAAAGTTTAAGTTCCAACGATAGAAGAACTCGTCCTGCGTCTTCCTGCCAAACATCATACGGCGGAAACGGGCGAGCGTAGCATCCTTGTCGTCAGGATGCACGTGTTCCTTCCATTCCTCGACGGTGAGCCCGTCCTTTGGAAATAGATGTCCATAGAGCTGCTTGATGTATTTCTCGCGAATAATGAAGCGTACTACATTGTTGTCACTAATCTTCACGGCCTCCTCCATCATGTTTCCCGTGAAGTGGGTATCAGCCAGATATTTCTTCACGCGCCGCACCACGATACGGTTCTGGACAAGCATGACCAGGAACGACAGGGTGATAATCAGCAGCACCATGGTAGGCAGGAACTGGAACGGCCAAACAAACGATATCATATAGATGAACATAGTCATAAGGAATTACATGCAGGGTTATACAATTTCACGACGTTTCTCTATCACTGAGGCTTCACAAGGAATGAACACCCAGACGGTGGTTCCTTTACCGTATTCAGACTGCAGCTCAATGGTACCACCCATCTGCTGAACCAGTGCCTGGACAATAGGCAGGTCAAGACCTGTTCCACACACACCATCTTGCTCGTCGCGAACAAAGCGTTCGAAGGCGTGAGGCAACGTCTTTTCGTCAATACCGCGTCCTGTATCCTCAATGCTGATAGCCAGCTCACCATGACGGTATTCGTACTTCGCACGGATGATACCTTTCTCCGTATAGCTTGCCGCTACGGAACACAAGCGCTCGAGAATCTTGCCGACATGTTCCAGGTCGATGGAGACAAGCAGACGTTCGTAGGGATTCTCGATGATGACCTTCACCTCAGGATTCACATTGACCAGTCCCATCTGGCACCAGCTTTCAAAGAGCATTGCAAAGTCCGCCTCGTCTTTCTTCAGCTCTATCATGTTTGCATCCAGTCGCGACAGGAAGAGGATATCGTTCACCAGCTGTAACAGTGAATTCGAGTTCTGGTGTATCTCGTTGACAAACAACGGTTCGTCGGCCTCGTCGTGCTCGCTCTCGAAGAGTTCTGCAAAACCAATCACCGTGTTCAGCGGCGTACGGATCTCGTAACTCATGTTCGTCAGGAAAGCCTGCTTCAGCAGTTCTGTCTCTTGGGCCTTCTGCGACTCAATGGCCAACTGACGCTCGGTCTCCACCATTTGCGTCATGTTACGACACATGCCGAAATAGCGTTCCACCTGCCCCTCCGCGTTCAGCAGCGGAATCATGTTAAACTGCAACCATACCGGACGACGCTGCTCGTCGTGTATCTCCGTTTCTATCAGGAGCTCTACGGGATGCGTCGTTCTATGGTCCATGCGATTCAACGCACTGGAGATGGCACGACGGAAACGAGGCGTGCCCAGACGTATGCAGCGCAACTGCGAGAGATACAACTGCGTCTCGTTCAGGTTGTCCGACAGTTCCAGCGTATACTTCGACGGGACATAGTTCACCAGGCGTACTTCCGATACGCGCAGGGCATAGTTCACGTTCGAGATATACCTCTTGATGTCCTTTGTCATCTCGTTGAGCCGTTTGAATCCCTCTTGCTGATGATGGAACGACTCCACCATCTCCGTCACGTTACGGCCTGCCATATAGACGCCTTCCAGTTCACCTTTTTCATTACGGATGGGATTGATGGTCGACTCATAATACATCTTTCCGTGCAGTCCCAGTTCCTCCGTTTCGTAAACGGGGTCTGCAAACTGGTCGAAATCGACTATCGACGACGTCCTGGTATTGTCCATCTGATGAAGATCGACACCACTGTAGAAAGGATTGTTCTTCAGCAGGAAACCTTCGCGGATGGCGGTCTCAGGGTCTTTCACACCAAACTGCTGACAAGCCTTCTCGTTGATGCCTGTCAAGACACCGTACTTATCGTAATACACCATGTCCACCAGCGACGATTCAAACACCGTCTGGTAACGCAACATCAGCTTGTTCACCTTCTCGCGGCGCGTCTCTATGTCGCTCACGTCATGAAGGATGAAGAGCAGGTCCTCAACTTCCTTGTGGTTCCTACGACGGGCAACAGATATCGAAAAATCATAGATCTTCCGCGAGCCGTCCTCCTTTTTAAGCCCTCTCACCCTGACCTTACCGGAAGGCAGACGTCCCTCACCGATGGCAAAAACCATTTTACGGACTTCCTCAATGTCTTCACGCTCGAAAAGACTGGCAAATTCTATCGGGTCATATTCCTTTGAGAATTCACCGCCTTCTTCAATAAAGATACAATGGCGGCGACGCATGTTATAGAAACACAATCGCAAACCGCCTGTCTGCAACACCAGCGACAGACGTCCGTACTGGCTCAGGCCCTGCATCTTCGCATCCTGTTCATGGTAGTGAAACACAAAGTTATAGAACAGCAGCACAAAGAATCCTATGAGGAATGCAGCCGAGAAATAGGCTGTCATGTGCACAAAGTCAAAAAGGCGTTCTATATTCTTCAAATCAGCCTGGGCCATAAGTGGCAATGAAACTGTTAGCATCAGCGTGGAAAGTGATGCTCGACAGACGATATTTTTACTGCGTTTTAGGTTCATCTTTTCGTTAAGGGAACAGTAATAAACATGAATATTGCCCACAAAGATAGGCAAAAATAAGACAATAACCAAATTTTTAGCCAAAATATTTTGTATTTTGCTCACTTATTCGTAACTTTGAGCCCAAGAAACTCAAAACAATACATTTATGATAGACGTAAAAGCAACATTAGCCGCTGCTGAAGAGCGCATGGAAATGGCAGCAATGTTCCTCGAGGAAGAACTGAACCGCGTCCGCGCCGGACGTGCCAACGTGGCCATCCTCAGCGGTGTCAGAGTAGAGTCCTACGGACAGAAAGTTCCCCTCAATCAAGTAGCCAACGTGTCCACACCCGATGCCCGCACCATCGCCATCAAGCCTTGGGACAAGAAACAGATTCGCGACATCGAGAAAGCCATCATGGACAGCGACGTGGGTATCACCCCCGAAAACAATGGCGAAATCATCCGTCTGGGCATCCCTCAGCCCACCGAAGAGCGTCGTCGCGACTTGGTGAAGCAGTGCAACAAGATTGCCGAGAAAGCCAAGGTCGAGGTACGCAACGTTCGTGGCGACATCAAGGAAAAGCTGAAGAAAGCCATTAAGAATGGTCTTTCCGAGGATAACGAGAAGGATGCCGAGCTTGATCTTCAGAAGCTGCACGACAAGTACATCAAGAAACTTGACGAGCTGATGGAGGCTAAGAACAAGGAAATCATGACCGTATAATGGCTTTTGGCCTTTGGCCTTTGGCTATTGGCCAACAGCTAACTGCCAACAGCTAACAGCCAATGCTGGGACTCGTCATTAAAAATACAGGAAGCTGGTACACCGTCCTTACGGACGATGGCCAGCTACTTGATTGTAAGGTGAAGGGCAATTTCCGCATCAAGGGAATACGCTCTACCAATCCTGTGGCAGTAGGCGACCGCGTCAGTGTGGGCGACGGTTGCTGGATAACGGAAATCGAGGACCGTCGCAACTACATTATCCGCAAGAGCATCAACCTCTCCAAGCAGAGTCATATCCTTGCTGCCAATGTCGATCAGGCATTGCTCGTCATCACCGTCAGCCGCCCTGAGACCTCCACCACCTTCATCGACCGTTTCCTGGCGTCGGCAGAGGCCTATCGCGTGCCCGTGATACTTATATTTAATAAAACCGACCTGCTCTCCGACGACGAGCTACACTATCAGCAGATGATGATACAGCTCTACGAAACCATTGGCTACGAGTGTCACGCCATCTCTGCACAGACGGGCGAAGGCGTCGAAGCCCTGCGGCCCCTGCTCGAAGGCAAGATCACCCTCCTCAGTGGCAACTCGGGTGTCGGCAAATCGACACTCATCAATCGCCTCGTTCCTCACGCCAACCAACGCGTGGCAGACATCAGCGAAGCCCACCAGACAGGCACCCACACCACCACCTTCTCTGAAATGATTCCCATCACAGGGGGACTGTCCCCATATAAGACCTCATTAACAGCTAATAGCCAACAGCTAATGGCTAATAGCCAACAGAGCTGGCTCATCGACACCCCAGGCATCAAAGGTTTCGGCACCTTCGACATGGAACGTGAGGAACTCACCAGCTATTTCCGCGAAATCTTCGAGTTCTCCAAGCAGTGCCGCTTCTCCGACTGCACCCACACCCACGAACCGGGCTGCGCCGTTCTCAAAGCCGTCGAAGACCACTACATCGCCCAAAGCCGTTACCAGAGTTATCTCTCGATGCTCGACGACAAGGACGAAAACAAATACCGCGAGGCCTACTAACCCTTCATCAGTCGCACCTTTACGCGCAAATTTTAATTGCATGATGACTTCCCTAGCAAGACGCCTGCTCTGTATGATGCTCGTTTGGACGGTGGGCACGGGGTATCTTTGTGCGCAAGAGATTGTGGAACATCAGGGCAACCATTACACCATTCACGCAGATGCGCTGGAGCCTGATGCGGAAATGACGCTGCTTGACGTGTTGCAGATTTGTCCGGAATTCATAACCACCGACGGCAAGAGCATTACGGCCGACTATGTGCTTACCATCGACGACCTCCCTGTCGGTGGGAATTGGGAAGGCCTGCTACAGAACATCAAAGCTGTAGAACTGGACGAAGTACACATCTATAACTACTCGACTGTGGCCAATGGCGACGACGGCATCAGTGGCGAAATCAATATTACATTTAAGAATCCAGAACAGCGTGATGCCAAGATTGCCCTATCAGGCAGTTCCTACGGCAATGGCAGGATGTTTGCCTCGTATGCCGAGAGTGGCGAAAAGGTAAGCGTAAGGGCTATGCTGAACACCGAGCTGCGCTATGGCAAGGGAAGTATCAATGACAGTATGCGTGTGACTTCGCGCAAGGGAATAGAAAATGCAACAGCATTCCTGAACTGGCATCCGACGGAGCGCGACAAGCTGGAATTCAAACTGATACAAGGTTATCTGGACCAAGCCAATCGGTTCTTTGTTGGCAAGGAATTTGGGAAGGATGCGAACCGGGAATATCTCGGGGAGTTTTCGGCTGCCTACGAGCGGACACTGAATGACCATGGGGCTTATCTCTACTTAGAAGGCGGGCTTGACTTTTTAAACTCGACAGCTAATCCATTGGACGTGCAGACCTGGGCACCCACCTGGAATG
>Ga0247611_10005215_pt1 | contig 17374 bp, 14 predicted proteins | sample 177DNAGHGhighgp2_FD_192422 | JGI IMG/M metagenome (GOLD analysis project Ga0247611, IMG submission 192422) | Sheep rumen microbial communities from Palmerston North, Manawatu-Wanganui, New Zealand - 1770 DNA GHGhigh gp2 | ecosystem: Host-associated > Mammals > Digestive system > Stomach > Rumen... | reverse complement strand
CTTTTTCTCATGCTGGAATTGCTAATATATTTTATTCAATATTTGGAAATAATAATGTAGATTTTGAAAAAGTATTTGGTTTTTCCTTAACTAGAGCGGTACCAGGTACAAATATTACATTGTTTAATAGTGGTGAACTTATTTTAGATTTATACCTATATTTAAATTCATCTCTTCTAGTTAATGATTCCAATGGTAATATTAGTTTAAATCCTAATATGTTAGTAAATGGTATGGTTGATAAATCCAAAATAACAACTTGGAGTGATTTAAGAGGCTTTTTAGGAAATGAAACTCTTTTAACTGCGTATTTTAATTCAAAAGGTATTCAGTTAACCGTAAATGATATTGTGTATAATAATGAACAAAACAATATTGATAGAAAAAATCATTATTATGATAATACTAATTTCTCAACTCTTTCGACCGAAAATATTGATGAATTTTTAAATAGTTTGGCTGATAAAAGTAATTTATTATTTACTGTTGGACGTGGTACCAATTTAACTTATTATAGTGTAAATGGATTAGGAAATCAAATACAAACTGATGGTGCTCATGTTACAGAAATAGTTTCGGTCGGTGAATTTAATGGAATGAAGGGCTTTTTTGTAGCTAGTTGGGGTGATTTATATTTCGTTAATGCTCAAGATTTGGTTGGTAATCAGTTTGTTATTACAGAATTTGATTGTGAATTTAGTGGTATTGATATTTCTGCAAATGAAAATACTGAAGTTTCTATAAATGAAACCACTCCAAAAGTTAATAATAATTTTGATGCTGAATTTGAACCGGCTGAAAGTAGTGTTAGGGATTTAGTTAGTGGATTATTTAGTAGAAAACGTGATAATTTAGACATTGATTTAGATGAATTTATACACGCTACTCGTGAATTTTATAGCGTAAAATTTTCTATTAATACTCAAATGTTTTCTACAAATCCTCAAATATATGAATCGGTTAGACAATATATTTTAAATTCTAATCTAGATTTAGAAACTGCGACTTATGATCAATTATTTCAATTGTTTGTAAATATTAATAAAGATTTAAAACCTAAATTTCAAAGTATATCGATTCATGATTTTTTTGTTGTTTGGAATATTGAAGCTAAGCATAATATTAATGGTGTAAGTCTAAAAAATGAAATTTTAAGTACCATTTCTGATCTTACTAATCCGATTTATATTGCTAGGAAACTTTATATCGAGCTTAATAGGCGAATTCACTATAATGATGAACTATCGTCATATATGGATGATAATTTAGCTTTATACAGGGCAATTTTGGGGACTAGTAGTACAACTTTTGATATAATGAGTAGTAATTATATTGTATGTAAGCAATGGGCTGAATTATATCGTGAAGTTTTAATTGCAGCAGGTTTTAGTGAAAATAATGTTACAATTAAGGCTAGTCAACTTAAAGGAACGACAGGACATTTTTGGGTTGAAATAGATTTGGGGGATGGTAATATAATTATTGCTGATGCTACTGATGCTCTTGATCATGGTTGTGATATTTTATTTGCTAAAAGTGGTGATCAAATGTCAGGAATGACTATTCTTGATTCTAGTTATAGTGGTTGGAGACTATATGATTTATATAATAGTGATCCATCATTTAAAGATTATACTAAGAATTTATGGAGAGATTGCGATTATGATTTAGACTACACAACATCTGATGGTTTATATTATTCTCAACTGGTTAATACTTATGATACAAGTGATAGTCTTGCGTTATATGAAAGGATATTTGGGCAAGAAGGTATTATGGAAGATATAGAAAATATTTCAATTCCTGCTGCAATGGATATATTTGAAGCTAAAATTTATATTCGAAATACATTGCATTTAATGTTTGGATCAAATTGTCACAATTTGCATAATGATGAATATGCTGTTAGAATTAGTTTAGGTGATGGTGAATTTGATGTTTATGTTGACCCAAATAAAAATATTATTATTAGGAGGTAGTATGTATACAATCGAAGAATTAATTTTAAAAAAAGCGGAAAAGGTAAAGACAGAAAAGGATATCAAAAAATTAGAAGATATTAAAAAGATAACATCAGTTTCTGATTGGATGTTTAGATGTAATGTTAGGATAGTTGTTGATGTTTTGGCCTTTTTGGATGTCCCTGAAAATAAGATTAAAGAATACTATTTTGATTTAATTTCTCCTGAAAACTTTATGACTAAAAGACCTATTGAAAGGATATAAGTTATGGATAAGATAGAAAATCTTTATGAATTAAGATTACCTAATAGTAATAGAAATTATTTTGATAAATTAAGTAATGAAGAAAAAACTAAATATTTAGAATTATATGTAAAATATTCTAAATGTTTATATCAATATTTGATTAAAAAATTAGATTTAAAAAAATATGATGATATGATTTTAAATAGTGGAAATAAATTTAAAAAAGTTGATGTTGAATATATGGATTTATATCAATATTTAGCCAAAGATTATTTAAATTTTTTCTATTTAAGAAATAATCTTTATATTGAAAGATTAAGTGAAGAAGAAAAAAACTATTTAAATACTATTGATGTATATGATGAAAATGTAGAAAAATTTATTGAAAATACTTATATTAAAGTATGTTTAGAACTCCCTAATGAAAAGGTTAATGTTTGTTATGGTGCAGATAGTCTTGTATATTACAAACCTTCTGATTGTATTTTACTTGGATATCGTTTTGATAATTATTATAAAGATGAAAATACTACTGATCAAGAATGGGTAAGTGAAAATCAAAAACGTTTATTCGAATTAGAATTAATCGAAATGGGTTTAAGTAAAAAGTATAAAGATTTATTAAAAGCCCCAATTTATTTTCAAATATATGATGATTATTCTGTTATGTGTGATGTAGATAATCGTATAGAGTATTTATAATATATCTTTGTCTTTAAATAAGTAAAGATGAAAAATTAAAAAAAATTAGCACTCCCTAGTTGACAAGTGCTAATTTTTTGCATATAATTATTTTAGCAATCGTTAAAAAAGAGTGCTAGGAGGATTATATGTTGACAAGTAGACAAGAGAGTATTTTAAAACTAATTGTTACTGAGTATATAAAACTTGCCAAACCGGTTGGTTCAAAGTTATTATGTGATAAGTTAAATTGTTCAAGTGCAACGATTAGAAATGAGATGCAAACTTTAGAGGAAAAAGGTCTTCTTGAAAAAACACATACATCTTCTGGACGTATTCCTAGTGAGGCAGGCTATAGGTATTATGTTGATAATTTAATGGAACCTTATGAATTAAATCAAGAAGATGCTTTTAAATTGCAGACGGTATTTCAAAATACTCAATTAGAATTATCGGATGTTTTAAGTAAAAGTTTGGAACTTATTTCAGATATGACTTCTTATACATCAGTTGTTCTTGATACAATGAGTCATGAAAATAAGTTAAAAGAAATAAGTATCGTTCCTGTTAGTGAAAATATTGTGGTTGTTATAGTAGTAACAGATCAAGGATACGTTGAACATAAGAATATAGAAGTTACAGGTGTTAGTTTAGAAGAAGTTAAAAAGACCGTAAATTTAATTAATAATTTAATTGTGGGAACTCCTATAGATGAAGTTGGAGCTAAACTTGAATTTGAGATTAAACCTGTGATTGGAATGTATGTAAAACAACATGAAGTATTATATAATGCTTTTTATGATGTATTTAGTGATATATCAAGTAAAAATATTAATGTTGTAGGTAAAAAAAATATTTGAAAGCATCAGGAGTTTAATAATTTAGAGAAAGTAGAAAATTTATTTTCAAAACTAGATGATTTTGAAGTAGAAAATTTTGAAGAAAAAAATAATGATATTAATATTTATATAGGCCGTGAAAATAAAATGGATCCTGATGTTACTATTATTAAAACTAATTATAAAACTCATAAAGATTCAGGTACGATTGCGATAATAGGCCCTAAGAGAATGGAATATGATAAGGTTGTAAATTTACTTGATTATATTAAAAAGCAAATAGAAAGGTGAATTATGGAAGAAGAATTGAAAAAAAAGGAATGTAAAAAAGATAAGAAGAATGAAAAAAAAGAATGCAAAAAGGATAAAGAAATAGAAGAATTAAAGATTAAAAATGAAGAACTTTTAAATAAAGTTTTGTATAGTCAAGCAGAATTTGCTAATTATAAAAAAAGAAGAGAATTAGAAGTTGGTAATATGTTAAAGTATTCTAATCAAGAAATTGTGACAGAGTTATTACCAATTGTTGATAATTTTGAAAGGGCAATTAAATTAGATGATGCTAATTTAAATGATGAATTATCAAAATTTTTGGAAGGATTTAAATTAATATATACCCATTTAATTGAACTTTTTAAGAAATTTGAAGTTAGCGAAATTGATTGTTTAAATAAAGAGTTTGATGCCAATTTAGAACAAGCTTTAATGACGGTTAAAGTTGAAGGTGTTAAACCAGGAATCGTTGTTGGGGTTTTACAAAAAGGGTATATGTTAAAAGATAAAATGATAAGACCAGCTTTGGTTAAGGTAAGTGAATGAATTTTGAAAAATGGTTAATACTTACAAGTTTAATTAATGATATAACAGATGATAATTATGATTTGAAAGCATTAAATTATACTTTTGATGATGAAATAAATAATTGTTTAATCAAAATGTATCTTTTGATGATAATTAAAGAATCTGATAAAAATTATCAAAAATTATTTGATGAATTTTTATTTTCATATCATAAATTAACTGAAGAGAAAAAAGAATTTGTTAGAAAGGATTTTAAAAAAATAATTAATGCTCAAAATGAGCAAAAGAAAGTAAAAAGAAAAGGAGAGATAAAATATGAGTAAAATAATAGGAATTGATTTAGGTACAACTAATAGTTGTGTATCTGTACTTGAGGGAGGAGTTGCGACAGTAATTCCTAATGCAGAAGGAAATCGTACAACTCCATCAGTTGTAGCATTTAAAAATGGAGAAATAATTGTTGGAGATGCTGCTAAGCGTCAAGCAATTACTAATCCTAATACTAAAAGTAGTGTAAAACGTTCAATGGGAACAAGTGATAAATTTGAACTTGAAGGTAAAAAGTATACTCCTGAAGAAATTAGTGCCATGATTCTTTCAAATTTAAAAGAAAGTGCCGAAAAATATTTAGGAGAGAAAGTTACAAAAGCTGTTATTACAGTTCCAGCTTACTTTAATGATGCTGAACGTCAAGCTACCAAAAATGCTGGTAAGATTGCTGGACTTGAAGTTGAAAGAATTATTAATGAACCAACAGCTGCTGCTCTTGCTTATGGTCTTGATAAACAAGATAAGAGTCAAACTATTTTGGTATATGATCTTGGTGGAGGAACTTTTGATGTTTCTATTCTAGAACTTGGTGATGGTGTATTTGAGGTTAAATCAACCGCTGGTAATAATCGTTTAGGTGGAGATGATTTCGATAAACGTATTATGGATTATTTAATTGATACATTTAGAAAAGAAAATGGTGTTGATTTGTCAAAAGATAAAATGGCAATGCAAAGATTAAAAGAAATAAGCGAGAAGGCTAAAAAGGATTTAAGTAGTATGACAACAACACAAATAAGTGCACCATTTATTTCACAAAATGAATCAGGACCACTTCATTTAGATGTAACACTTTCTCGTGCTAAATTTGAAGATTTAATCCGTGATTTAGTAGATTCTACTTTAACACCTGTTCGAAATGCTTTAAAAGATGCTAAACTTACGAAAGATGATATTGATAAAGTTATTTTTGTTGGAGGATCAACAAGAATTCCAATGGTTTTTGATTTAGTTAAGAAAGAACTAAACAAAGAACCTAGTTTGGAAGTAAACCCAGATGAGGTTGTTGCTATGGGAGCTGCTATTCAAGGTGGAGTATTAACTGGTGAGGTTAACGATATCGTTTTACTTGATGTAACACCACTTTCACTTGGTATTGAAACACTTGGTGGAGTTATGACTGTATTAATTCCAAGAAATACAACTATTCCAACTAGTAAATCACAAGTATTCTCAACTGCTGCTGATAATCAACCTGCTGTTGATATCCATGTTCTTCAAGGTGAACGTTCTATGGCAAGTGATAATAAAACTTTAGGTAATTTCCAATTAACTGGAATTCCTAGTGCTCCACGTGGCGTACCTCAAATCGAAGTTAAATTTGATATTGACGCAAACGGAATTGTTCATGTTACGGCTAAGGATTTAGGAACTAATAAAGAACAATCTATTACAATTACTTCTAATACTAATTTATCTGATGAAGAAATTGATCGTATGATGAAAGAAGCAGAGGCTAATAAAGAAGAAGATAGAAAACGTAAAGAGGAAGTTGATACTAAAAATGAAGCTGAACAATTAGTTTTCCAAACTGAAAAAACAATGAAAGATTTAGGAGATAAACTAACTAGCGATGAAAAGAGTGAAACTGAAAATCTAGTTAAGGATTTAAAAGATGCTCTTGAAAAGAATAATATGGATGATATTAAGAGTAAAAAAGATAAATTACAAGAAAAATTAATGCAATTAGGCTCTAAGATGTATGAAGGTGTAAATCCAAATGGAAATGAAGCGGAAAACACTGAAACTAAGAGTGAAGATAAAAAAGAAGATAACGTAAGTGATGCTGAATACGAAGAAAAATAATGAAGAAGTCCTAGAAATCTAGGACTTCCTTAATAAGGAGATTAAATGAAACAAAAAAAGAGAAGTGAAATAGCAGAAAAAGATACTTGGGATTTAACACCAATTTTTAAAAATGATGATGAGTTCAATAAGGAATATGATTTATTTAATAGAGAAAAAAGTAAAATCTTAGAATTTAAAGATAAATTATTGAGTAGTGCTAAAACATTATCTGATTTTTTGAATTTATCAGATAGTTTGGAAAGAAGACTATATAAATTATATTATTATGCTCATTTAAACTTTGATGTTGATACAACTAATTCCAAAAATTTAGAAAGAGTTGAAAGAGTATCTAGATTAATGACAGAATTTTCAAGTCTTAATTCTTTTGTTGGGCCAGAATTATTAAATGGAAATTATGAATTAGTCTTAAAATATATCCGTGAAGAAGAAAACTTACTTAAATATAAGTTTAATTTGGAAGATTTATATCGTTATAAGAATCATACTTTAAGTGAGAAAGAAGAAAGAATTTTATCAACTCTTGGAGTATCTTTAAGTGCTCCTAGTAGCATTTATGAAACTTTAACTGATTCTGATTTTACGTTTGGTAATATTCTTGTTGATGGAGAAAAATATGAGTTTACTGAAAGTAATTATACAACTTTTATTGAGTCTTCTAATCGTCATACAAGAAAGAGAGCATTTAATCTTTTATTTAAAACTTATGAAAAGTTTTCTCGTACTTTTGCTGATACATTTCGCTTTAATGTTGAAACTCATTCAAAATTAGCGTTGATTAAAAATTTTAAATCAAGTATTGAAGCTAGTTTATATCATGATAACATTGATATAGCTGTTTATAATAATTTAATAAAGACTGTTAGGAATAATTTAAATGTCTTATATGATTATTATAATTTAAAAAAAGAAGTACTTGTTTTATCTAGTATGCATTTATATGATATCTATGCTAATATGGTTTTAGATGTTGATAAAAAATATAGTTTTGATGAAGCTAGAGAAATTGTTTTAGACGGACTTAAAGTATTAGGTGATGATTATCAGAAGAAATTAAAAAAAGCATTTAATAATCGCTATATTGATATATATAATAATAAAGGTAAACGAGGAGGAGCTTATTCAAGTGGCTTTTATGATACTAATCCGTATATCCTTTTAAATTTTGAAGGTAAATATAATGATGTTACAACACTAGCCCATGAACTAGGACATTCTATGCATACAATGTATTCATGTGAAAATAATCCCTATAATACCTCAAGTTATCAAATTTTTGTTGCTGAGGTGGCTTCAACGGTTAATGAATTAATCTTAATTAAATATTTAATAAAGAAAACAGATAATAAAAAAGAAAAATTATATTTATTAAATAAATTATTAGAATTATTTAAGGGAACTATTTTTAGGCAAACAATGTTTGCAGAATTTGAAAAAAATATGTATGAAAGTCACGAAAAAGGAATTGTTTTAACAAGTGATTATTTGAAGAATGAATATTATAAATTAGTATGTGATTATTTTGGAAAAAATGTTATTTGTGATAAATTAATTGAAAATGAATGGGAAAGAATTCCACATTTCTATTATAATTTTTATGTTTATAAATATGCCATTGGCTTATCAGCAGCTTGTAAAATAGTTCGTGATATTGAAAATAGTGGTAAGGTAGATAAATATCTTAATTTTTTAAAAACGGGTGGTTCAATGTATCCTTCGGAAGAATTATTGGTTTGTGATGTTGATATTCATAATCCAAAGTTTATAGAAGAGGCTATTCAATTTTTTAAAGAAACAATAGAGGAGTTTAGAAAAACTTATAAGGAGTAATTTATGAATAAAAGAGATTATTATGAAGTGCTAGGTGTAAGCAAAACAGCGAGTGATGCTGAAATAAAGAGTGCTTTTCGTAAACTAGCTAAACAATATCATCCTGATGTAAATAAAGAAGCGGGAGCAGAAGAGAAATTTAAAGAAATTCAAGAAGCCTATGCCGTTTTATCTGATGAAAACAGAAGACGCCAATATGATCAATTTGGACATGCGGCTTTTGATAATCAAACTGGTGGAGGAGGATTCTCTGGCTTTGATTTTTCTGGTTTTGATGTTGATTTAGATGATATATTAGGTTCTATGTTCGGTAATGGCTTTGGTTTTGGTAGTCGTGGTCGTAAAAGTACAAGGACTAGAGGCGATGATGTTTTATATCATATGGATTTATCCTTTGAAGAGGCAGTTTTTGGTTCCGAAAAAGATATAAAAATTGATACTACTGTCAGTTGTCCTGATTGTAATGGTTTAGGTGGTCACGATGAAAGCACTTGTGATGTGTGTCATGGAAGTGGAACTATTACTAGTGAGCAAAGAACCATATTAGGATCATTTGTTTCTAAGACTACTTGTACTAATTGTGGTGGAAGTGGCAAAACTTTTAAGAGACGTTGTTCTACTTGTAATGGCAAAGGACGAGTTAAGAAGAATCGTACTATTAGCGTTAAAATTCCAGCTGGTATTGATTCAGGAATGAGACTTCGCGTAGCTGGTAAAGGTGAAGCTGGTCTTAATGGTGGTGTTGCAGGAGACTTGTATTTAGAATTTAATGTAAGAAATCATGCTTTCTTTAAACGGGAAGAAGATGATATTTATCTAGAAGTTCCTCTAACAATTACTGAAGCCGTTTTGGGATGTAAAAAAGACATTAGAACTTTAGATTCAGTTGTCACTCTTTCTGTTAAACCAGGAACTAATACAGGTGATAAACAAAGAATTAGGGGAAAAGGAATTAAAAATGAAACTACTAACAAAGTAGGAGATATGTATTTGATATTCAATGTTGTATTACCTGATAAATTAAATCGCAATCAGAAAGAATTGTTTGAAGAATTAGCTAAAACTAATTTAGAAAATGAAGAATATAATAAATTTACTAAATTTGTAAATAAAAAGTACTAATATCAATCTTAATTAGTACTTTTTTAATGAATTTCTGGACAAATTCCTGGATATGGTTCATAAAAACAATGACTTCGATATCTTCCGGTTAACTTTTGATCATACCAAAAAGAAACACAATTTTCGTTACTAGATGGTGCATAAAACCAAAGAGCATTAGTGGCTGGATAATAATATTCACCGTCTAAAACTCTTTGGGCTAATTTTTTTTCATTATTGGTGGCACTAGCGTTAAATAATTGGCTTTTAATTCCGGAAAATCCTCCCGGTGTTTGATAAATAACATCATAAATAGTTCTAGTATTTCTAAAGGTTAAACAATTAGAAATGGCTCGATTAACTACAACATTTCCAACCATTAACATACCGAGATTACCTTCACCAATAGCTTCTGCTCGCATTAATCTGGCTAATAAATCCAATTCTTTTTGTGTATATTTAATAATTGGCATATATCCCCCTTATATAATATATGAATATTAAAAAAAATAATTAATTTGTCTTGCTAAAAGTGATGGTTTATGCTATTATTATAATATAATAAGGGATAGTGGTGCTAGTGAATGATAATAGTTTACGAACATTATTAGAAGATATAAAACCTAAAATAGCTAATATTGAAGAAAATCGTCTCGAAAAGTCATCACTTAGTAATGTCTATGAAACAATAAAAGAATTAGTTGAACTAGGGGAAGAATCTTATGATAATATTCTTAATTTTTATGATCAAGAATTTATTATTAAAGCTATAAAGATTAATAATCAAGATTATGATAGTATAATAAATAAATATCAAAGTTCAAGATATTTACTTAAAAGTAAAAATCCTAGTTTGAAAGATTTACCTCAATATGAAGAAGCCCTTGATTATATAGGAAAACTTTATAAGTATCTTTGTGATTTATATAAACAAATAAAGTTAGATTTAGATAGTAAAACTGATGATTTGAAAGTTAAAGAATTATTAAATAAATACTACATAATTTTGAATAAAAATAATATTTTTATTAAAGATGCTGATGAATTTTTAGCTTTCTTAGAACTTAATCAATTAAGTATCGAAGATAAAATTAATATTTTAAAGTTTATTAATAAGTGTAATATCAAAAATTATATTACTACTAATGATATCATAATAGATAATGATTTAAATTTATCTGATATTAAATTATTGCTTAAAAGTCATTCTAATTTACTAAATAAAGAATATAGTATAGATGATTCCAAATTAGATGATTATCTAAAAAAACATTTAATGGATATTGAAAGTAGTTTAATAAATCGAAAAATATATTTAGTAAATGAAATAAATAAATTAGTTTTAGAAAAGAAATATTTGTCAACTAGAGATAAATATTTTGAGTTTAAAAAAATTGAAACTTTAGAAAGTGAATTTCAAAAACAAAAAATAAAACCTAAGCAATTAGTATTTATGTTTAAAAATGGTAAATCATTAGTTAGGGATTATTTGGAAAATACAAGTTCTAAATATAAAAGTTGTGTTTTGAAAAATTTACTTGATCTTGAAGAAAATAATACTTTAAAAATTCCAAAAATGTGTTATAATAACGCATATATTTATTTGAGAGAGGAATTTATTGTTCAAACTGTTTATACTTATATCGATAAATATGTTTTAGTATTAGGAGTTTTAGATGTTAAAGAAAAATTAGAAGACTTTTTAGAAAAGAATGAATATTTAATTAAGACAACTTTTGAAAATTTAAATTCAATTAACTATAATAGTGATGAAAGAAATTTAATATTAGGAAATATTAAAATAGAAGATTTAGTGTTATCTATTGATTTAGATACTTTAAATCTTAAAGTGGAGGATAAAAATGGAAGATAAGTTACTTAAAATATTAAAAATTAAAATTGATGCAATTAATCAAAATATTGATAATTTGAATTATTTAAATGGTGAATTAGAAAATAAGAATAATGATTTGGCTTATATTAATAGCATGATAGGTTTATTCAAAGACAATGATATTTTAAATTTTGATCAAATTAATAGTGATGATTTTAATAAAATACTTTCTATGATTGATTTAAAAGTTGCTGAAATTTTTAAAGATAAAACTTGTAATTATGATGGAATTATTTATATTATTCAAGGAATTAGACAATCAATTAGTTTACAATTAACTGATAATCAAATGAATGCTATTTATAGTTTTATTCAAGGAATGAAAAATACTGCAATTAGTTTGAATGAGACAATTAACAATTTAGAAGAAAGTAAAGCTAAACTACCGCAAACGGATTTAGTTATTTTATCGAATAATTTAGCTAATTATGAAAATATTGTATCTAAATTTGAAAATGGCTTATATTTAACTGAAATTGAAGAAATAAGTGAGGCTCTTGATTTTTCTAATGCTGAGGTGTTAGAAAAATTAGATATTTATGAATATATTTTAAGATATAATGCTGATATATATAAAACGGAAGATAATGATAATCATGATGATAAAGATGAAGTAGATTTAAAAAAAGATTTTGAAGATATAAATTTTAATTATGATACAATTGATACTACTTTTGAGCCAATAGAGCCTGTTAAAGAAGAGGTTAATAAGGAAGAAACAGATTCAGAAATTAAAGAACCAGACTCTTCTTTGCTAACTGATATTCCATCTTTTAGTAGTAATGTTTTAAATCAAAATGATGTTGATGATAATAAAGAATTAAATACTGTTGAATTAGAAGATATTATTAAAAAGATTGATGCTAAATTAAAAGACATGGAAGTTGAAGAAACAAAACCTAGTAATGATACTTTCATAACTGAAAATAATTTATCTTCAATGAATAAAATCCTTGATGAATATGGAATTGTGGATTTAAATATTGATAATAATCCTGAAGAAGTAGGGTTAATGCTTAAAACATTGAGTGACCATAAAATATTAGATATTTTAAAATTTAATAAACCTCTTTTAAATAAAGTATTATCTTCTAATAATAATGAGTACCTTTTGGAAGTAATAAGTATTATTAGAGATAACTTATTAATAAATACGACTGATCTTTCAAAGGTTTTAGAAATATTTATAAAAACAATGCCTATTTTATTTATTGATAAAAATGTTTTTGATTCTTTTAAAATGAATTTAAACTTCTTTAAAGAAAAAAATATTAATATTATTAATTTATTTGATAATTATCGTGAACTTTTGATTGTTAATAACGATGTTTTAAAAAGTAATTATCAAAAAGTAATTGGTTATGGAATAGAAGTAAATAATGATAATGTAAAATATCTTTTATACAATAAAAATGTTTTAAGTAATTTAGATTATTATATTGAAGCAATTGGATATGAAAAAGGATTTTTAGGTCGTGAAAATGTTTTTGATGGCTTTGAATATGTTCAAAAAAATCCTTATAAAATAAATAATATTAATAGAGAAATCTTAATGAGACTTCGTTATTCTAGTGAAAAAAATGGTAAAATATACGGTAGTAAAGAGGGAATTTTATCAGGAGAAATTACCAATTTAAAAGTTGATATACTAAAAGTTGATTCAGATTATATTGATAGTTATTTTAATAATAAATATGATTTTCTTACTAAAGAAGAGTATGATAAATTAAAAAAAGATATTGATAACTTATCTGAATTTGATATGACTCTTGATGGTAATTTAAATAAATTGGATAGTAGTTATAAGATAAGTGATATTAGATATAAATTTGATAATGTATATATTTCAAGACACAAAACTGTTCGCTTATATAATTATTTAAAAAATAAAACAACGTTGAAGCAAGCGTTATTGATTGCATTAACCTACAATAGTGTTTTAAAAGAAGATGAATATAAAAAGATTGAAACTGTTGTAAATAGTATTGTTGAAGGAGATAATTAGAATGGAATATTTAGTTGATTTAGGTTTTAGTGATTCTGATATAGTCGATATTGTCAATAATAATTACCAATATGTGATTGATAATTTAGCTTTAAATAAAAACAATATTATTGATATTGTTAGATATTTATTACACATTGGAGTTGATAAAACGTCAGTTAAAGATATATTTGTTTATCAAGTTAATTTATTTTTTAAAACCAAAACTGAAATAGAGACAACTTTTGATGAATATGAATTGGATTCTATTGTTAAATCATTGAATTTTGATGCTAATAACGTGGAATTGATTGATTTTATTTAAAAATACTTGCAATATTTTGAATTTTATTATAAAATATCGAAACAAGAAAGGAGTAGCTATATTTATTGTTAAATTAGTTACTCTTTTTCTATTTATAGGAGAATATATGGGGCATTATTTTCTAAATGATGACAATTTAAAAAGTCAAATAAGAGAATATAAAACTATTATTAATAATTATGAATTTAAATTTAAAACTGATAATGGTGTCTTTTCAAAGGATGAACTTGATTTTGGATCTTGGTTATTAATTAATACAGTTTTAAAATTAAAAATAACAGGAAAAGTTTTAGATCTTGGATGTGGTTATGGACCGATTGGTATTATTTTAAATAAATTATTAAATGTTTATGTAACGATGATTGATATTAATAAAAGAGCAATTCATTTAGCAAATATGAATATAAAAGAAAATAATTGCATAAATATTCAAGCTGTGGTTAGTGATGGCTTTTTGAATGTTAATAATAAATATGATTATATTATATCGAATCCACCGATTAGAATTGGAAAAGATAAATTATATTCATTAATTAAAACTGCTAAAAACTATTTAAATGAAAATGGTATTATTTATATAGTTATTAGAAAAGAACAAGGAGCTAAAAGTTTTATAAATGATTTCGAAAATGAATTCGAAATGCAAATTTTAGAAAAAAAGAAGGGTTTTTACATTATTTCCTTGAAAAATCAGTTTTTGTCTTGACTACTTTCAAAAATTATGTTATTAATATAAATTGGCGACGTATTAGAAATTTGATATTTGATATGTTATCTAAATTAGGTATAGGGGTGAATTAAATGGCTTATAAGCTTATTAAGTGTGGCGATTATCGTCAAAGAAGAACTTTTTCAAAAATTAAACGTACATATGAGTTAAAAGATTTATTAGAGATTCAAAAAAAGAGTTATGCATGGTTCACTGAAGAGGGTATTAAAGAGGTATTTAAGGATTTGTTTCCTGTTGAAAATTTTTCGGGTACGCTTTCTTTAGAGTTTGGAGATTATCATTTTGATGAACCAAGATTTTCTATTCGTGAGTGTCGAGATAGGGAAACTACTTATTCTGCTCCTTTAAAGGTTGATGTTAGACTTTATAATCATGAAACCGGAGAAGTTAAAGAACAAGAGATATTTTTAGGCGATATGCCTATTATGACTGATAGTGGAACTTTTATTATCAATGGAGCTGAACGTGTTATTGTTAGTCAATTAGTAAGAAGCCCTAGTGTTTATTTTAATAGAGAAATTGATAAGAATGGACGAAGTGTTATTACTTCTCAAATAATTCCAACGAGAGGAACTTGGTTAGAATTTGAAACTGATGCTAGAGATGTATTATATGTTCGAATTGATCGAACGAGAAAAGTTGCTTTAACAACTTTACTTCGTGCTTTTGGTTTATCAACAGATGAAGATATTTATAAAGTATTTGGTCATGATCCATATATAGAAAATACTATTGCAAAGGATTCAACGAGAAATACAGATGAAGCTTTAATTGAAATATATGAAAAATTAAGACCGGGAGAACCAGCTACTTTAGATAGTTCTAAAAATCAATTAATTACGAGATTTTTTGATGAATTTAGATATGATTTAGCTCGTGTTGGTCGTTATAAATTTAATCGTAAATTAAATGTTTGTGATCGTTTATTAAATCAAACTCTTGCTGAAGATATTATCGTTGATGGCGAAGTTAAATTTAGTAAAGATACTTTAATTACCAAAGATATACTTAATGAGTTAAAGGAAATTTTTAGTCGTGGTGTTAATAAAATTGAAGTAAAAATTAATGAAGATTTGGATACATATAATAAAGTTCAAATTGTTAAAATATATAATCCTAATGATAAGAAGAAGAAATTGTTAGTAATTGGTAATGATTCTTTAATTGATGTTAAGAGATTAACTATTTCGGATGTTTATGCCAATGTATCTTATTATTTAAATTTATTGCATGGTGTTGGTAATTTTGATGAAATTGATCATTTAGGAAACCGTCGTATTCGTCAAGTTGGAGAGCTTTTACAAAATCAATTCCGTATTGGAGTTGCTCGTATGGAAAGAGTTATTCGTGAACGTATGACAACACAAGAAATGGATGAAGTAACTCCCAAGACATTGATTAATATAAGACCGGTTACGGCTGCTATGAAAGAGTTTTTTGGCAGTAGTCAATTATCTCAATTCATGGATCAAACAAATCCTTTAGCTGAACTTACCAATAAAAGACGTTTAAGTGCTCTCGGACCAGGTGGTTTATCAAGAGATCGTGCTGGTGTTGAAGTACGTGATGTTAATGCATCGCATTATGGAAGAATTTGTCCAATTGAGTCTCCCGAAGGACAAAATATCGGACTTATTACATCTCTTGCAAGTTATGCTAAGATAGACGATTATGGGTTTATAATGACTCCTTATCGAAAAGTTGTGGATAAAAAATTGACTGATCAAGTGGATTATTTAACTGCTGATGAAGAAGAGGATTATATTATTTCACAAGCTACTGTTGCAACTGATGATAATGATGTTATTATTGATGAACAAGTTACAGCAAGATATAAAGGAGAAAATATTTTAGCTAAAGCTAAGGATGTTGATTATGTTGATGTATCACCACAACAAGTTGTGGCAGTTACAACAAGCTGTATTCCTTTCTTGGAACATGATGATGCTACTCGTGCATTGATGGGTGCTAACATGCAACGTCAATCAGTACCACTTTTAAAGAGTGAAGCTCCATATATTGGAACTGGTGTTGAATCAATAGCAGCTAAGGATTCAGGAGCAGTAATTATTGCTAAAGCTGATGGCGTTGTTGATTATGTTGATGCTAAAAAGATTGTTATTAAAAATGCAACAGGTCAAGATGTTTATAACTTAGCTAATTTTGAACTTTCTAATGCTGGTACTTGTCAACATCACAGACCAATTATAAGACATGGTGATAAGATAAAACGTGGTCAAGTTATTGCTGATGGACCTAGTACTGATAAAGGTGAATTAGCACTTGGTAAAAACGTTGTTGTAGCTTTTATGACTTATAATGGTTATAATTACGAAGATGCTGTTATTTTGAATGAAAATTTAGTTAAAGATGATGTTTATACTTCTCTACATATGGAAGATTATCAAATGCAATGTCGTGATACTAAACTTGGACCTGAAGAGATTACGAGAGATATTCCAAATGTATCAGAAGAAGCAAGAAAGAATTTAGATGAAAATGGTATTGTTTTAATCGGAACGGAAGTAAAAGAAGGCGATATTTTAGTTGGAAAAGTAACTCCTAAGGGTATGGCTGAGTTAACTTCAGAAGAAAAATTATTGCACGCTATTTTTGGGGAAAAGACAAGAGAGGTTAGAGATACTTCCCTTCGTGTACCTCACGGAGGAGATGGAATTGTTCATGATGTTAAAATTTATTCTCGAAAAGAAAATAGTGAACTTCCGGCTGGAGTTTCTAAAGTAATTCGAATTTATATTATTCAAAAACGTAAAATTCAAGTTGGTGATAAAATGTCAGGACGTCATGGAAATAAAGGTGTTATTTCTCTTATTTTACCTCA